>Ga0306922_10002728_pt1 | contig 16415 bp, 10 predicted proteins | sample sta12Cox44000082_FD_203758 | JGI IMG/M metagenome (GOLD analysis project Ga0306922, IMG submission 203758) | Lab enrichment of tropical soil microbial communities from Luquillo Experimental Forest, Puerto Rico - statoxic.12C.oxic.44.000.082 (v2)... | ecosystem: Environmental > Terrestrial >... | reverse complement strand
TATATTCGATGCCGTCGAGATAAGGCCGGCCCGGCTTCCAGTAGTCCGGGTTGCGCGTCACCTTGATGTCTTCGGTCGGCTTGAACTCGACGAATTTGAATGGGCCGGTGCCGATCGGGTGCCGGCGCATGTCCGCCGGCGACACGTGACAGGGATAGATCCCCGACGCGTCGCCGGCGATCGACATCGGGAACGCCGGCTGCGGCCGCTTCAGGTGAAAGGTGACCTCCCAGTCGCCGTTGGTGGTCACCTCCGCAAGGTTATAATATGCCGATTTCCCCGGATTGATCCGCAGCTTCTGCGGCGCCAGGTCCATCCGCAGATCCCAGGTGCATTTGACGTCCTTGGCGGTGAACGGCTTGCCGTCATGAAACTTGACGCCTTGGCGCAGCTGGAAGGTCAGCTCGGTCCCCTCCTCGTTCCATGACCAATCGGTCGCCAGATCGGGCACGATTGAGGCGAGGCTGTTCTGCGGCACATGCTGGTCGTACATGATCAGGTTGTTGAACACCCCCATCATCGGTCCTCTGGCGAAGACCGTCGCTTCCTCCTGGATCGACAACCCTCCCGGGCTGTCGGGGTCGTAGGTCTTTAGAATGCCGCCGGACTTCTGGGCGAAAGCCGTCCCGCTGGCCGACATCGCGATCAGCAACCCACATGCCCCAGCGGCAAGACGCAATGGAAACTTCATGTCTCCTGCTCCCGGTCTCATTTGTCGAGCCAAACGTCTTCCATGCGCCAGCCGTTGTAGATGCTGTTGACCGTGACCGTCAGTCCCTTGACCTCCGGCCGCCAACAGATCCCGCCGCGGTTGTAGTAGATGATCGGCCGGGCGTCGTCCTCCGCCAGCTTTCTTTCGATCTCCCACGCCAGCGCTTTGCGCTTTTGCTGGTCGGCCTCCATCGATTGCCGGTCGACCAGCTTGTCGACCTCAGGATTGCAGTATCCGTTGTAGTTTCCTTCGGCACCGCACGTGTAATTCTCGTACAGACCCTGATCGGGGTCGTCGACCGTGCTGCCAGTGAGGGCGAGGGCCACGGTATAATCCTTGCGCATAACCTTCGGATACCACCGGGTGGTATCGACCGTTTCGAGCTCGCCATCGATATAGAGCTGCTTCAGCTGGTCGATCAGGATCACCGCCGGATCGCGGGAGCTCGGGGTATCGCGCGTCGACACCTTGATTTTGAGCCGATTGTCTGGCCCGTAACCGAGCTTCTGCACGATCTGCCGTGCTTCCGCCCGGTTCTTCCGCACATCCAGCCCATAGCCGGGTAGAGTCTGCAGAACCTCCAGCGGCAGCCCCCACAAGCCGCCGGGCGGAGGCTGCAGCACACCGCCGAGATTACCTTGCCCTTCGGTAAGGATGTCGACAAACGCCTTGCGGTCGAGGTTCAGCGCCATTGCGCGGCGCAAATCGGGATTGTCAAATGGCGGCGCCGAACGGTTGATGATCAGATTGGTGTTGACGCTCCCCGGGTTCGATTCGCAGATCGCCTCGGGCATCTGGTTTTGAATGTCGTGCATCAGCGGGATTGTTACGCTGCCGGCAAAGGTCAGGTCGTATTTCCCGGCGATAAACGCCAATATGACCGTAGACCGGTTCTTCAGCATCGTGTACTCGACGCCGTCGAGATACGGTCGGTCCTTTCTCCAGTAGTCCTCGTTGCGCGTCAGCCTGATGTGCTCGTTTGGTTTAAACTCGACGAATTTAAACGGGCCGGTGCCAATCGGATGGCTGCGCATGTCGCGCGGTGAAACGTGACACGGATAGACCGGCGACCAGCCCGACGCCAGCAGTTCGAGCAAACCCGGCTGCGGTCGCTTCAAGTGGAAGGTGACCTCGTAATCGCCGTTGGTCTCGACCTCTTCGAGGTTTCGGTACCAGGCCTTGCGCGGATTGATGCGAAACTTCTCCTCTGATTTGCCAGCGAGCAGGTCCCAGGTGCATTTGACGTCCTTGGCGGTGAATGGTTTGCTGTCGTGCCATTTGACGTCCTGGCGGAGCGGAAAGGTCAGCTCCGTGCCGTCCTCACTCCATGACCAGCCGGTCGCGAGCTCGGGAACGATCGCATCCGGATTGTTTTGCTTCACGTGCTGGTCGAACAGCACGAGATTATTGAAGACCCCCATCACCGGCCGCTCAGCGACGACGGTGGATTCCTCGTGGATCGACATGCTGGCCGGGCTGTCGATCATATAGACCCGCAAGATGCCGCCTTGCTTCTGGGCGAGCGCCGCCGGGGTGGCGGAAAGCACGATCAGCAGCCCGGCGGCCGCCGCAAAGCTGCGAATATGTCGTGTCATTTGCCGTTTCCCTCCCTCGTTTGACCTACGTTTGGCGCAATCGCCTATTTGTCGAGCCAGGCGTCCTCGAAGCGCCAGCCGTTGTAATTGCCGTTGATCATCATCGTGTGCCCTTTGAATTGCGGCTGCCAGCAGGCGCCGGAGCGCGGATAGAAGATGATCGGCCGTGCGGCATCCTCAGCCAATCGCCGCTCGATTTCCCAAACCAGCTGCTTGCGCTTCTCGTTGTCTGATTGCATCGATTGCTGGTCGACCAGCTCGTCGACCTCGGGGTTGCAATAGCCGGTGTAATTGCGCTCGGCACCGCACACGAAATTCTCGTAGAACTGCTGGTCGGGGTCGTCGAGGCCGTTCTCGCTGACGGTAAGACCGACTGCATAGTCCTTGCGCATGACCTTGGGATACCATTGGGTGGTGTCGACCGCGTCGAGAACCCCATCGATACTGATCTCCTTCAGCTGGTCGATCAGAATCACTGCGGCATCGCGATAGCCCGGGACGTTGCGCGTCGTTACCGTCACTGCGAGCCGCTTGTCGGGGCCGTAACCGAGCTTGTGCATCAGTTGACGGGCGTCGGCACGGTTCTTTGCAACATCGGGATCGTAGCCCGGCAATGTTTTGAGCAGATCCGGCGGCATGCCCCAGAGCCCCGCGGGCGGCGGCATCATGGCCCCGCCGATCTCGCCCTGCCCGTCGCCGAGGATGTCGATAAAGGCTTGGCGGCCCAGGCTCAGCGCCATCGCCCGGCGCAAATCGGGGCTGTCGAAGGGCGGTGCGGCGCGGTTGACGATCAGCGCGCGGCTGATGTTCCACGGCACTACCTCGCAGATTGCCTGCGGCGCCTGGTTCTTGATCTGCTTCATCAGCGGGATCGACAAGATGCCCTGCGCGTACCGGTCGAAATTTCCGGCAGCAAAGGCCATGATCGCCGTCGAGGGATTGCGGATGATCGTCCATTCGATCTCGTCGAGATAAGGGCGGTCCTTTTTCCAATCCGGGTTTCTGGCTACCTTGATTCTCTCGTTTGGCTTGAACTCGACGAATTTGAATGGGCCGGTGCCGACCGGATGGCTGCGCATATCGCGCGGCGAGACATGACAGGGATAGACCGGCGACCAGCCCGAGGCCAGCAGCGCGAGGAAGGCGGGCTGCGGCCGCTTCAAGTGAAAGCTGACTTCGTAATCGCCGTTCGTGGTCACTTCTTCGAGGTTTCGGTACCAGGACTTGCGCGGATTGACCCGGAACTTCTCGCTCGACTTGCCCGCGATCATTTCCCACGTGCACTGAACGTCGCGCGCCGTGAACAGCTTGCCGTCATGCCACTTGACACCTTCGCGCAAGGTAAAGGTCAATGTCGTCCCCTCCTCGCTCCACGACCAACTCGCGGCCAGGTCCGGGACGATCGACTGCAGGCTGTTCTGCTTCACATGCTGATCAAACATGACGAGGTTGTTGAACACCCCCATCATCGGCCCGAGTACCGCGATCGTCGATTCCTCATGGATCGACATGCTCGCCGGGCTGTCGAGAGCGGGCATTCTCAGAATCCCTCCCGCCTTTTGCGCAAAGGCCGGTCCGCTCAGCCACAGGCCCGCCAGCAATCCTGCCACCGCGGTCAACCTCGCAAGATTCGCCTTCATCTGTCTCCACCCGTCGCGGCGTGTGCAATCTCGCGCCTTACAGGGGCATCTTCGATGCCTCCGGGCTGCTTGTCGAGACGGACGTCTTGCCTGTGAGGGACGGCCGGTAGGTCGCCCGCGGGGATGTCTTGCGCCGTGCGGCGCGGCGCCGAAAAGCGGTACCCTATGGATGCGGCCGGACTAATTGTCGAGCCAGACGTCTTCCATGCGCCAGCCGTTGAAGATGCTGTTGACCATTACCGTCCACCCCTTGACATGGGGCTGCCAACAGGTTGCGCGACGGTCGTAAAAGATGATCGGCCGCGCACCGTCTTCCGCCAACTTCCGCTCGATCTCCCACACCAGCTGCTTGCGCTTTTGCGTGTCGGCCTCGATGGATTGCTCATCGATCAGCTGGTCGACCTCGGGACTGCAGTAGCCGTTATAGTTCAGCGCCCCACCGCACCCGTAAATCGTGGGGAGACTGAAGTCGGGATCCCCGCTGCCCTGGCCGGTCAGGCCGACGATGTAGTCCTTGCGCATGACCTTGGGGAGCCAGTTGGTGGTGTCGATCGTTTCGAGCTCGCCGTCGATATAGACCTCCTTCAGCTGGTCGATCAGGATCACTGCCGGATCGCGCAAGAACGGCAGGTCGCGCACCGACAGTTTTATCTTGAGCCGGTTATCGGGCCCGTAACCGAGCTTGCGCATCAGCTGGCGGGCTTCCATGCGGTTATTCTGGACATCGCGGTCATAGCCGGGCAGCGTCTTCAGCATATCGGGCGGCATGCCCCACACTCCTTCGGGCGGAGGTTGCATGGCCCCGCCGATGTCGCCGTGCCCTTCGGTGATGATGTTGATGAACGCCTCCCGGTCCAGACTGAGCGCCATTGCTCGCCGCAGGTCGGCATTATCGAAAGGCGGCACGTCGCGATTGACGATCAGGCTGCGGCTGATGCCGAGCGGCACCAACTCGCAGATCGCCTCAGGCATCTGGCGCCGCACGTCCTTTAACAGCGGCACCTCAAGGCTGTAGGGGAAGGTCATGTCGAACTTGCCGGCGACAAATGCCAGAACAGCGGTCGACAGGTTCCGTATGATCGTATATTCGATCCCGTCGAGATAGGGCCGGCCGGGTTTCCAGTAATCCGGGTTTCTGGTTACCGTGATCCGTTCGTTCGGTTTGAATTCGACGAATTTGAAGGGGCCAGTGCCGATCGGATGGCTGCGCATGTCGCGCGGCGCAACGTGCCAGGGATAGATCGGCGAATACCCGCCGGCGAGCGCGATAAGAAAAGCGGGCTGCGGCCGCTTCAAATGGAAGGTGACTTCGTAATCGCCGTTGGGGGTGACCGCTTCGAGGTTCCGGTACCAGGACTTGCGAGGATTGACCCGGAGCTTCTCGTTCGATTTCCCGATCAGCAGGTCAAAGGTGTACTGGACATCCTTGGCCGTAAAGGGTTTGCCGTCGTGCCATCTGACGCCGTCGCGCAATGGTAAGGTCAGCTCGGTGCCCTCCTCGTTCCATGACCAGCCGGTGGCGAGATCGGGCACGATCGAGTCGAGGCTGTTTTGCTTTACGTGCTGGTCAAACACGACCAGGTTGTTGAACACACCCATCATCGGCCCCTCGGCGACGAAGGTCGCCTCCTCGTGGATCGACATGCTCGCCGGGCTGTCGGGACTGTACATTTTTAGGATACCGCCGGGTTTTTGGGCGGAGGCCGGCTCGGCCGCCACGACGACGAGCAATGGCGTCACAATTGCGAGCGCTCCCAGATATCGCTTCATCTCGTTGCACCTCCCGTCTGCTGTCGTCGGGCCCATTGCCTGGGCTCTGATCCGGAGTTTATTTAGATTACCGTGACTGCCGGGTTGCTGCCTCGCTCCATCCAGTGGAACGGCATTGGCCCAAAAAATCGGGCGGCGTTCTCAAAATCTACCACCGGGGCAGCCCGGTCAGTATGTCGTCGCCCGGAGGCTCCGTTTCATCGGCCGTTCCGCTCTCCTGATTATCTGTCTAGCCAGACGTCCTCCATGCGATAGCCGTTGTAGATGCTGTTGACCATCGTCACTAGCCCCTTGACATAGGGCTGCGTGCAGGTCCCGCCGCGCGGATAGAAGATGATCGGCCGGGCGCCGTCCTCGGCCAAGCGCCTTTCGATTTCCCATACCAGCTGCTTGCGCGTAGCTGGGTCGGCCTCGGCGGATTGCCGGTCGATCAGCTCGTCGACCTCCGGATTGCAATAGCCGGTGTAGTTCCGTACCGCCCCGCACACGAAATTCTCGTAGAATTGCTGGTCGGGGTCGTCGACGCCGCTCTCGGTGCCGTTGATCGCAATCGTATAGTCCTTGCGGTAGATCTTGGGGAACCAGTTGGCGGTCTCGACCGGTTCCAGCACGGCATCGATATAGATCTCCTTCAATTGGTCGATCAAGATCACCGCCGGCTGGCGGTAACCGGAGATGTTGCGCGAGGACAAGGTGAGGGTGAGCCGCTTGTCGGGCCCGTAGCCGAGCTTTTCCATCATCTTGCGCGCTTCGGCGCGGTTCTTTGCGATATCGCGATCGTAGCCCGGCAATGTCGCCAGCATCTCCGGCGGCATCCCCCACAATCCTTCGGGCGGCGGCAACATGGTTGCGCCGATGTCCCCCTTGCCTTGCTGGAGGATGTCGATGAAGGCCTTGCGGTCGAGGCTGAGTGCCACCGCCCGCCGCAGCTCCGGGTTGTCGAACGGCGGCTTGCTGCGGTTCAGGATCAGGTTGCGGGCGACATTCGTCGCGGTCACCACGCAGATCGCCTGCGGCGCCTGCTTTTCGACCTCCTCCAGCAACGGCATCGTCGTGCCGTAAGGCGAGGCGATGTCGAACTTGCCGGCGATGAATGTCAGGTTCCGTACGGCGATATCCGGCATGATGTGCCACTCGATGCCGTCGAGATAGGGCCGGCCGGGCTTCCAGTAATCGGGGTTTCTCGCCGTCCGGACCACCTCGTTCGGCTTGAACTCGACGAATTTGAATGGGCCGGTGCCGATCGGATGGCTGCGCATTTCGCGCGGGCTGACATGGCAGGGATAGACCGGCGACCAGCCCGAGGCGAGCAGCGACAGCAATGCCGGCTGCGGCCGCTTCAGGTGGAAGGTGACCTCGTAGTCGCCATTGGTCGTCACTCGGTCGAGGTTGAGGTACCAGGTCTTGCGCGGGTTGACGCGGAGCTTTTCGCTCGCCTTCTCAGTCAGCAGGTCCCAGGTGCATTTAACGTCGGCCGCGGTGAACGGCTTGCCGTCGTGCCATCTCACTCCCTGGCGCAACGGGAAGGTCAATTCCTTGCCGTCCTCGCTCCAACTCCAGCTCGTGGCGAGGTCGGGGATGATCGAGTCGGGGCTGTTCTGCTTCACATGCTGGTCGTACATGACGAGGTTGTTGAACACGCCCATCATCGGCCGCAATGCGGCACCCGTGGCCTCCTCGTGCAATGACATGCTCGCCGGGTTGTCGAAGAACGAAATCTTCAGAATGCCGCCGGCTTTCTGGGCAAAGGCCAGCTCAGCACCGCACACCGCGAGCAGTAGCCCGCCCACGGCCGCGATGATGCGCAGGTTCCCGATCATCGGCCGCTTTCTCCCGTCGCTAGTCGTCAAGCCAGAGGTCCTCGAAGCGCGAGCCGTTGTAGATGCTGTTGACCATCAGGGTCAGCCCCTTGACCCGCTTTTGCCAGCAGGACGCCTGCCGGGCGTAAAAGATAACCGGGCGGACATTGTCCTCGGCCAGCTTCCTTTCGATCTCCCACACCGACTGGCGCCGCTTTTCGCGGTCGGGCTCCATCGATTGCCGATCGACCAGCTGGTCGAGCTGCGGATTGCAGTAGCCGCCATAGTTCCGCTCCGCGCCGCACACGTAGTTCTCGTAGAAAAGCGGATCCGGGTCGTCGAGGCCGTTCTCGCTGACCACCATGCCGACGCGGAAATCCCTGCGCTGGACCTTGGGGTACCATTGGGTCGTGTCGACGGTTTCGAGCTCGCCGTCGATATAGATCTCTTTCAGCTGATCAATCAGGATCACTGCCGGATCGCGCGTCGGGGCGATGTTGCGGATCGAGACCTTGACCGCGATGCGATTGTCCGGGCGGTAGCCGAGGCTTTCCATGATCTTGCGGGCTTCGGTGCGGTTCTTGGTCACGTCCGGGTCGTAGCCGGGCAAGGTCTTGAGCATGTCCGGCGGCATGCCCCAGACGCCTTCCGGCGGCGGCAGCATGACGCCGCCGACGTCGCCCAATCCTTCCGTGATAATGTCGATAAAGGCTTTGCGGTCGAGAGTGAGCGCCATCGCCCGCCGCAGATCGCGGTTGTCGAAGGGTGGCGCGGTCGGGTTGACAAGCAGGGTGCGCGGCACATTGGTGGGCGCCACTTCGCAGACCGCCTGGGGCGCCTGACTCTTTACGTCTTTGAGGAGCGGCACCGTGACGCCGGTGACGGTGTCGAATTTCCCGGCGACAAAGCCCAGTATTCTCGTCGCGAGATTGGGAATGATGATGTAGTCGATGCCGTCGAGATGGGGCAGGCCGGGTTTCCAATAATCCGGGTTTCTGGTGACCCGGATCAGCTCGTTGGGCTTGAACTCGACGAATTTGAAGGGGCCCGTGCCGATCGGATGCGTGCGCAGGTCGCGCGGCACCACATGACAGGGATAGACCGGAGACCAACCGGAGGCCAGTAATGCCAGAAAAGAGGGCTGCGGCCGCTTCAGGCGGAAGGTGACCTCATATTCGCCGTTGACGCTTACCTCATCGAGGTTTCGGTACCAGGATTTGCGCGGGTTGAGCCGCAGCTTCTCGGTCGCCTTGCCGGTCAGCATGTCCCAGGTGCATTTGACATCCTGCGCCGTAAAGGGCTTGCCGTCGTGCCATTTGACGCCCCGGCGCAGCGGGAAGGTCAGTTCGGTGCCGTCCTCGCTCCATGACCAGTTGATCGCCAGGTCGGGCACGATCGATTGCAGGCTGTTCTGCGGCACGTCCTGCTTATACATGACCAGATTGTTGAAGACCCCCATCATCGGCCGATTGGCCGCCGCCGTTGCTTCCTCGTGCATTGACATGCTCGCCGGACTGTCGAAATGCGACATCTTCAGAATGCCGCCCTGTTTTTGGGCGAAGGCCGGCCCACCCGTAGACGCGGCAAACAGCAGCAATGCCGCTGCGAGCATGCGGAGATCTCGTTTCATCCCCGGTTACCTCCGTTGTGGCGCGCGGGACAGCCGGCTACCTGTCCAGCCAGACGTCTTCCATGCGCCAATTGTTGATGATGCTGTTGACCATCATCGTCCAATCTTTCACCTGAGGTTGCCAGCAATAGGCGAAACGGTTGTAAAAGATGATCGGCCGAGCCCCATCCTCCGCCAGCCTCCTTTCGATCTCCCAAACCAGCTGCTTGCGCTTTCCTTCATTGGCTTCCATTGATTGCCGGTCGAACAGCTTTTCGAGCTCGGGATTGCAATAGCCGGTGTAGTTGCGTGGCGATCCGCAGCCGTAGCTCTCGTACAGTTGCTGGTCCGGGTCGTCGACCCCGCCGCCGGTGAGGTTGAGGCCGATCTTGAAGTCCTTCCGATACATCTTGGGGTACCAAAGGGCGGTCTCGACGATCTCCAGTTCGCCGTCGATGAACACCTGCTTCAGTTGGTCGATCAGGATCACCGCCGGATCGCGAAACGGCGGAATGTTGCGCGTCGACACATTGAGCGCCAGCCGGTTGTCGGGACCGTAACCGAGCTTGCGCATGATCTCGCGCGCCTCAGCGCGGTTCTTCTGCACGTCGGGGTCATAGCCCGGCAGCATCTTCAGCACATCGAGCGGCATACCCCAGACCCCTTCGGGCAGCGGCTGCATCGCGCCGCCGATATCGCCCTGGCCTTCGCTGATGATGTCGATGAACGCCTTCCTGTCGAGGCTCAGCGCCATGGCCCGCCGCATATCCGCGCTGTCGAATGGCGGTGCATCGCGGTTGATGATCAGGTTGCGACTGATACCGCCCGGCGTCACCTCGCAGACCACCCCGGGCGCCTCACTCTTGATGTCCTTCAACAGCGGGATTGACGTGCCGATCCAGTCGAGCTTGCCGGCGATAAAGGCGAGGTGTGCCGTCGACACGTCGCGGATAATCGAAAACTCGATGGCGTCGAGATAAGGCCGCTCCCGCTTCCAGTAATCCCGGTTGCGAGTCACCGTGATCCGTTCGTTGGGCTTGAATTCGACGAATTTGAACGGGCCGGTGCCGATCGGATGCTGTCGCATCTCGGCCGGCGTTACGTGGCACGGATAGACGACCGAGAAACCTGCAGCGAGCAGCGCGACAAAGGCCGGCTGTGGCCGCTGCAGATGGAAATTGACTTCATAATCGCCGTTCGTGGTCACCTCCGCCAGATTGCGATACCAAGCCTTGCGCGGGTTGAGACGAAGCTTCTCGCTCGACTTGCCGGTCAACAGGTCCCAGGTGCATTTGACGTCCTTAGAGGTGAACGGCTTCCCGTCGTGCCATCTGACGCCCTCGCGCAACGGCAAGGTCAGTTCGGTGCCGTCCTCGCTCCATGACCAGCCGGTGGCCAGATCGGGTACAATCGACTGCATGCTGTTTTGTTTGGCGTGCTGGTCGAACATGACGAGGTTGTTGAACACCCCCATCGTCGCCCGCGCCGGATTGGCATCCACCTCCTCGTGCATCGACAGGCTGGGCGGGGAGTCGAGGGCGTGCACACGCAAAATGCCACCCGGCTTTTCGGCAAGTGCCCCCTGACCTATGGACATTGTGAGCAGCAGTGACCCCGCCGCGGCGAGCACACCAAGATGTTGCTTCATTCCCGGTCATCCTCCCTTAGGAGCTCGGTCTGGCGAGCCCCGCTGATGCATTTTACCGGTCCAGCCAGACGTCCTCCATACGCCAGCCGTTATAGACGCTGTTGACCATCAACGTGTAGCCTTTCACATAGGGGTGCCAGCACGTCCCGGTGCGGTTGTGCCAGAGGATCGGCCGGGCCGCGTCCTCCGCCAGCTTGCGTTCAATCGCCCACACCAGCTCCTTGCGCTTCTTCTGGTCGAATTCCATCGACTGCCGGTCCACCATCTTGTCGAGCTCCGGGTTGCAGTAGCGGTCATAGTTGCCCTCGGCTCCGCAAGTGAAATTCTCGTACAGAGTCTGGTCCGGGTCGTCGAGACCGTTCCCCGTCAGATTGAGGCCGACGGTATAATCGTCACGCATGACCTTGGGATACCACTGGACGGTGTCGATTATGTCGAGCTCGCCGTCGATGTAGATCTCCTTCAGCTGGTCGATCAGGATTATCGCCGCGTCTCGGTACGGCTGCACATTGCGCGTCGACACCTTGACCGCCAGCCGCTTGTCCGGCCGATAGCCGAGCTTCTCCATGATCCGGCGAGCCTCCGCACGGTTTTTCGGCACATCGGGATCGTAGCCCGGCAACGTGTTAAGCATTTCCGGCGGCATTCCCCATATGCCTTCGGGCGGGGGCTGCATGACTGCGCCAAAGTCGCCTTTGCCGAGGGTGAGGGTGTCGACAAAGGCTTTGCGATCCAGGGCGAGCGCAACCGCCCGCCGAAGATCCGGGTCGTTGAATGGCGGCGCGGCGCGGTTCATCATCACGTTGCGATTGACGTTTACCGGGACCAGGTTGCAAATCGCCGCGGCATCCTGGTTCTTGATGTCGTTCAACACCGGAACCTGCAAATAATAAGGCGAAGTCATGTCGACCTGGCCAGCGAGAAAGGCGAGAACCCCGGCCGAGACGTTTTTGATGATCAAGTACTCGATACCGTCGAGATAGGGCGGACCCATTTTCCAGTAATCGGGATTTCTGACCACTTTGATCGACTCGTTTGGCTTGAATTCGACGAATTTGAACGGGCCAGTGCCGATCGGATGGCTGCGCATGTCGCGCGGGCTGACATGACACGGATAGACCGGCGAAACCCCGAAGCCAGTAGCGCGATAAAGGCCGGCTGCGGCCGCTTCAGATGGAAAGTGACCTCGAAGTCACCACTGCTTGTCACCTCTTCGAGATTTTTATACCAGGCTTTACGCGGATTGATGCGGAGCTTCTCGCTCGATTTGCCAGTAAGCAGATCCCAGGTGCATTGGACTTCCTTGGCCGTGAACGGCTTGCCGTCGTGCCATTTGACGCCTTCGCGCAGCCGAAACGTCAACTGGGTCTTGTCTTCGTCCCATGACCATTCGCTGGCAAGGTCCGGAACGATCGACTCGAGGCCGCTTTGCGGAACATCGTGCTTGTAGAGAACGAGGTTATTGAAGACCGCCATCATCGGGCCCTGGCCGGCGGCCGTCGTTTCTTCATGGATCGACATGCTCGCCGGGCTGTCAAAAAAGTAGACCTTTAGCACTCCACCCTGCTTTTGAGCGAATGCCGCCCCGGTAGCGGAAATGGCAACCAGCAGTGTGCCGGCTATCGCAAGCAGGTGATGAGCTTGTTTCATTTCGTTTTCCTCCCTGTACGGATCGGGTGGTCTCGGTTTCTGCAGCTGCCGGGCTCATTGGTTGAGCCGTCGTGCGGCGTGAGCCCGCTGACGCCGAACTTCGCCCCGGTCTGAGCCGCTAATTGTCGAGCCAGAGGTCCTCGAAGCGCGACCCGTTGTAGATGCTGTTGGCCATGATCGTCAGCCCCTTGAGCTGCGGCTGCCAGCAATACGCAACACGCGGGTAAAACAGGATCGGCCGGGCATCATCCTCCGCCAATCTCCGTTCGATCTCCCACACATGTCGCTTGCGCTTTTCGATGTCGGATTCGGCAGACTGCTTGTCGACCAGCTTGTCGATCTCGGGGTTGCAGTAGCCGGTATAGTTGCGCTGCGCACCGCAGACGTAGTTCTCGTAGAATACCGGGTCGGGGTCATCAATCGCCGTCTCGGTGACATTGAGGCCGACTTTGTAGTCCTTGCGGGTCAGCCTGGGATACCATTGCGTGGTGTCGAGCGGCTCGAGCTCGCCGTCGATATAGACCTCCCGCAACTGATCGATCAGGATGACCGCCGGATCACGGTAGGGGGCGAGATTGCGAGTAGACACCGTGACGGCGAGCCTCTTGGCAGGCCCGTAGCCGAGCTTCTCCATGATCTTGCGGGCCTCGGCGCGGTTTTTCGCCACGTCGGGACCGTAACCCGGCAGCGTCGCGAGCATGTCCGGCGGCACGCCCCACAGCCCGTCGGGCGGCGGCTGCATCGCGCCGCCAATGTCGCCCTGGCCCTCGTTGATGATGTCGTTGAACACTTTGCGGTCGAGGGTCAGTGTCATCGCTCGCCGCAAATCGGGGTTGTCGAAGGGCGGCGCGCTCCGGTTGACCAGCAGATTGCGGTTGACGTTTGCCGTAATCGTCTTGCAGACCGCCTGCGGCGCCTGGTTCGTCACGTCCTTCAACTGCGGCATTGTGACCGCAGGGTAGAAATCGGTCTTGCCGGCGATGAAGGCGAGCAGGCGGGTCGACACGTCTTTTATGATTGTCCATTCGATGCCGTCGAGATAAGGCCGCCCCGGCTTCCAGTAATCAGGGTTGCGGGCCACCGTAATCGACTGGTTTGGCTTGAACTCGACGAATTTGAACGGGCCGGTGCCGATCGGGTACAGTCGCATCTGGGCCGGCGGCACGTGGCACGGATAGATCGGCGACCAGCCTGTCGCCAGCATCGCGGCGAAGGAAGCCTGTGGCCGCTTGAGATGGAAGGTAACCTCGTAGTCGCCGTTATTCGTGACCGTTTCCAGATTGTCGTACCAGGACTTGCGCGGGTTGATGCGCAGTTTCTCCTGTGCCTTGCCTTGCAGCAGCTCGAAGGTGCATTTGACATCGGCCGCGGTAAACGGCGTGCCGTCATGCCATTTCACTCCCTGGTGCAAGGGCAGGGTCAGCTCCGTGCCCTCCTCGTTCCAGGCCCAGCCGGTAGCGAGCTCCGGGACGATCGATTGCGGGCTGTTTTGCAGGACGTGCTGGTCGTAAACAACAAGGTTGTTGAAAACGCCCATCATCGGTCGATTGACTGCTGCCGTCGATTCCTCGTGCATCGACATGCTGGCCGGGCTGTCGAAATGGCCGATTTTAAGGATCCCGCCCTGCTTTTGCGCTGATGCCGCGCCTGCAGGCAAAAGCAACAGAGCCCCCGCTGCCGCGAGGACGCGAAGATCTCGCTTCATGGTCGTCTGCCTCCTGTTCGTGACGCGGGTCCTCAAACCCACCGTCGCCGCCCTGCCGACCCTTTTGGGCTTTCATGCAGGGGGCAACGTCCAAAAGGTTATCACCTATCGGAGAGCAGGAACAGCAGCGATAGCGACGTCCGCGTGCGGTTGCCGTCCGCCTTGCGGCACGCGGTTACTGGTCGAGCCAGAGGTCTTCGAAGCGCTGGCCGTTGTAGATGCTGTTGACCATCAGGGTCAGCCCCTTCAGAGAAGGCGACCGGCAGACTGCGCCGTGCGGGAAGAAGATGACCGGCCGGGCGTCGTCCTCGATCAGCTTCCGCTCGATTTGCCAGACCAGTTGCTTGCGCTTCCCCATATCAGTCTCTAGCGATTGTTGATTAATGAGATTATCTACCGCGGGATTGCAGTAGGCTGTATAGTTGCGCGCTGCACCGCATGCATAATTTTCGTAATAGAGAACATCCGGATCGTCGACTTCGCTCTCGGTGATATTCATCCCCACTGTATAGTCCTTGCGCATGACCTTCGGGTACCAATTGGTGGTATCGACGGGATCGAGCTCGCCATCCATATAGATCTGCTTCAGCTGATCGATCAGGATGACCGCCGGATCCCGGTAATACGAGACATCCCGTGTCGACACGGTGACCGGCAGCCGCTTGTCCGGGCCGTAGCCGAGCTTCTCCATAATCTCGCGGGCTTCGGCGCGGTTCTTCTCCACGTCCGGGGTGTAGCCGGGCAGGGTTTGCAGTTCCTCGGCCGGCAGGCCCCACAACCCCGCGGGCGGCGGCTGCAACGCGCCGCCGATGTCGCCCTGCCCCTCGTAGAGAATGTCGATGAAGGTCTTGCGATCAAGACTAAGCGACATCGCACGGCGGATCTCGGGGTTGTCGAAGGGTGGCTTGTCGCGGTTGACGAGCAGATTGCGGCTGACATTCGCCGGCAGCACATCGCAGATCGCGTTCGGCCGCTGGCTCTTGATGTCCTTCAGTTGTGGGATCGTCACCCCGTAGAGCAAGTCGCCCTTCCCGGCGATAAACGCCAGGGTGCGCGTCGACAGGTCCTTGATGATCGTCCATTCGATCCCGTCGACGTACGGGCGGCCCGATTTCCAGTAATCCGGGTTCCGGCTCGCCGTGATCGACTGGTTCGGTTTGAATTCGACGAATTTGAACGGTCCGGTGCCGATCGGATGCTGGCGCATGTCTCTCGGCGCGACGTGGCAGGGGTAGACCGGTGACCACCCGGACGCCAACAACCCGAGAAAGGAAGGCTGCGGCCGCTTCAAATGAAACGTTACCTCATAGTCGCCCTTCGTCGTCACTTCCGCGAGGTCGTTGTACCAGCCTTTGCGCGGATTGATGCGGAGCTTGTCGCTGGCCTTGCCGGCCACGAGATCCCAGGTGCATTTGACGTCCTGGGCGGTGAACGGCTTGCCGTCGTGCCATTTGACGCCCTGGCGCAGCGGCAGGGTCAGTTCAGTACCCTCCTCGTTCCAGGCCCAGCCAGTAGCGAGGTCGGGGACTATCGACTTCAAGCTGTTTTGCGGCACGTCCTGCTTGTACATCACAAGATTATTGAAGACGCCCATCATCGGCCGGTTGACGGCGATCGTCGATTCCTCGAGCAGCGACATGCTCGCCGGACTGTCGAAATGAGGCACTTTGAGGATGCCGCCCTGCTGTTGGGCGAATGCAGCGTCACCCGTAGACAGCGCAAGCACCAGCGCGCCCGCTACCGCGAGCAGGCAACGATCTCGCCTCATTTCATCTGCCTCCTGTTCGTCTAAATCTCGCCCGCAAAATCGCCACAGCCTCGCCGGCAGCTCCTTACCGGCCCGTAAACGGCGCGACGACGCCCGGAGGATATCACCTGCCGGACAGCAGGGACAGCGGCGCTCGCGACGTTCCAGAACACCGCTCCGTTTGGCCAGTCTTCCATACGGGCGCCGTTGAAGATGCTGTCGGCCATGATCGTCAGACCTTTCACCCGGGCTGCCCGCAGGTCGCGCGGCGATCGTAAAATATGATTGGCCGGGCGCCGCCCGCCGCCAGCTTCGACTCGGTGCCGCGTTCGCTTTGCCTGATCAGCCTCTAGCGATTGGCCATGGATAAATGCGTCGACCTCGGGATTGCAGTAGCCGTTGTAGTTCAGCTCGCTGAGGTACAGCGTCTAGTCGGGGTCGGGCCGGCTGCCATCAGCGGGCAGATGGTGCCCATGCAGCGCCGAAGAACCCGATGCACCAGCCCACCCCGTCCGATGTTCGCTCGCCGGCTGTCGGATC
>Ga0306922_10002724_pt1 | contig 16424 bp, 11 predicted proteins | sample sta12Cox44000082_FD_203758 | JGI IMG/M metagenome (GOLD analysis project Ga0306922, IMG submission 203758) | Lab enrichment of tropical soil microbial communities from Luquillo Experimental Forest, Puerto Rico - statoxic.12C.oxic.44.000.082 (v2)... | ecosystem: Environmental > Terrestrial >... | reverse complement strand
TCCCAACAACAACCCGTCGGCAATGCAGCAGGCATTGACGGCCCTCGTCGATCAGAAGCCTGATGTCCTGATTGTGCAAAATCCCAGCGTCACGCTGCTGATGAAGGATCTCAAGCGCGCGGAAAGCCAGGGCACCCACGTCATCCAGATCAACATGTCCTCGAACTACAAGTCGGGCGCTTTTGTCGGAGCCGACTGGAACGAGATCGGCAAGCTGCTGGCAACCGAAGTCGTCAAGCAATGCGGCACCGGTTCGGGAAAATCCGGCAAGGTGCAGATCATCCAGGGCGAGCTCACCGCTGCCGCCAGCGTCGATCAGGTCGCCGGCATCATGGAAGTCTTCAACAAGGATCCGGCCATCAAGGTCGTATCCAACCAGGCGGCGAACTGGGACGCCAACACGGCGCTCAATACCACCGCCACAGTCATCCAGCAGCACCCCGACCTCTGCGCCAGTGTCGGCTTCTGGGGCATCATGCAGTCCGGCGCCGCGCAGGCAATCCGCAACGCCGGCAAGATCGACGACGTGAAAGTTTACGCCTCCGGAGAAGGCTCGCAGCTTGATTGCGACCAGGTCAATCAGGGCAACTTCTTCAAGTTCTTGAGCTACAAGGCGACCGAACAGGGCCACGACTTGATGTTTGCGGCCCAGACGCTGCTGGAATCGAGTGAAAAACCCGGCTCCAAACATCTCGAATATTATACCCGGCCGGTTTGGCTCGATAAAACCAACGCCAACGGAGCCAACTGCTTCGCCCTGCCCAAGAAATAGCAGTGGCCCGATTCCAACATTCGCATCCCCTCAACCTGGTTTTGCGAATGCTGGAAGCAAGGGATCACCAGCAAGCACCGTCGCCGGTGGGAATTTGCATTTGACGTTCGCATCAAATCGGAGTTCCACCGGCTGACACGTCGGCCTGCCAACAATTCGCGCTTTACCTTAAGGTTTCTTTGATGTCGATGACGATCGATTCGGTGACGGCTTCGGTTAGACGATTCTCGCCTCGTCTGCTGTTGTCGGAACTATTGCTGAAGCAGTGGTTCGAGCCGGTCATTCCGTTTACCGTAATGATCGGGCTCTGGCTCTATTTCGCGGCGACCATTCCAGACTATGCAACGTTGCAAAACTCGCTTTCGCTGCTCCGCCTGTTTGCGGAGTTCGGCTTCGTCGCACTGGCGATGGGCTTCTGCCTGATCAGCGGCGGCATCGATCTCAGCGTGGGCGCAATCTTCGCATTCTGCAATTTCTCGGCGCTGTACTTCCTGTTTGTCCTTGAGCTGCCGGTCGGCGCCGTCATTCCGGCGACGCTTGCGGTGGGTGCTGCGCTCGGCAGCATCAATGGTTTTCTGATCGGCTTTCTAAAGACACGGCCGTTCCTGACGACGCTGGTGACGTTGATCATACTGCGCGCTTCCGTGAACCTTCTCAACACAAGCTACGCCCAGGTGTTCGCGACCAACTCGGTGGACAGCGACGCCTGGGACTTTCTCGGAATAGGCAGCGTGCTGGGGATTCCGATCAACGCGGCAACACTGCTGGTCGTGCTGTTGGTCTGCCACATTTTCCTGTCGCGCTCCCGTTACGGCTGGCATCTGACTGCGATCGGCGCGAACCGCAAGGCGGCGCGGCATGCCGGCATCCGCGTCCGTTTGATTCTGTTCTTCACCTACGTCCTGTCGGGTACTCTTTGCGCCCTGAGCGGCATTTTTTACGCAGCGCGGCAATCGAGCACCGATTCGACGACCGGCGTGGGGTGGGAGTTCCAGGCGTTGACCGCTGTTGTGCTTGGCGGCGTTTCACTCGCCGGCGGCAAAGGCACGGTGTGGCGCGCCATGATCGGCGCCTTGATCGTCTTTCTCCTGATCAACGGGCTGGTGCGGATGGGAATCCCCGGCTACGTCACCTCGGCGGTGATCGGCATTATTCTCCTCGCTGCGGTCGGCATCGACGTCAAGTGGTCGAAGAACCGCGGCAAGGCGATCCAGAAAATCTACGTCAATCCGGCGTTCGTCGCGCTTTCGCCGGCGCCGTCGGTCCAGCCGAACTCGGCCTCGCCCTACGCTCAGAACGCGCGTCTCATTCACTCCCAAGCGATCGGCCTCGATCAGGTTGAGGGGCCGGAGGATGTTATTCTCGATCGCCAGGACCGCCTCTACGGTTCGACCCGTGACGGCAACATCATCCGCTTCTCAGGTCCCGACCTCAAAACCCGCGAGGTCTTTGCGCATATCGGCGGCCGGCCGCTCGGAATGCAGTTCGATCGAAACGAGAACCTGATCGTCGCCGTTGCCGGCATGGGCGTATACGGCGTCAAGCCGGACGGCGAGGTGTTCAAGGTGACCGACGAAACCAACCGCACCTGGTACAAGCTCAACGACGATTCCCGCCTGCGCATGGCCGACGATCTCGACATCGGGCCTGACGGCAAGATTTATTTCAGCGACTGCACAACGCGTTACGAAATGACGACCAACACGCTCGACATCCTGGAGGCGCGCCCGAACGGCCGCATGGTCTGCTACGATCCCGCGACCAGGACCACCCGCACCATTATCAACCATTTCTATTTCCCGAACGGGGTCTGCGTCTCGCATGACGGCAAGTCGCTTTTGATCGCAAGCACCTCGCTCTGCAAGATCTTCCGCTACTGGCTTGAGGGTCCGAACAAGGGGCGGACCGAGGTTTTGATCGACGAACTGCCGGGCAACCCCGATAACATCAACCGCGCCTCGGACGGCAATTACTGGCTGGCGCTGGTTGGCATTCGTACACCGACTTTCGACCTTGCCGCGCGCAAGCCCGGCTTTCGGCTCCGCATGGTCAAGCAGGTCCCGACCGACGAGTGGCTGGCGCCAGCTCTCAATCATGGCTGCGTACTCAAGTTCAATGAGGATGGAAAGGCGCTGGAATCCTGGTGGGACCCCACCGGCATTTCGCATTCGACGCTGACCTCGATGCGCGAGCACAAGAGTTATCTCTACCTGGGTGGGCTTGAAAACAATCGCATCGGGCGGATCAAGCTTGATGGCGTGGACGAAAACTGGACCGGATACGACGCCTACTGGGGCACAAAAAGCAGGGTGAACGGATAAACGGCCGTGGGACTTTTCGATCATCTCCTGCGGGATATCCGCAGCATCATCGATCGCGACGGCGAACAGAACGCGATCCCGCCGCTCGACGGCGCGCTCAGTCCGAATGACCGTCTGGATGAATGCTCGCCAATCGGAGATCCCCTGCCCGGTCTCGATGACATCATCGCTAACCCGGAAGGCGCTCTGTTCGCATCGGCGGGAAGGCATGTCCTGAAATTGTCGGGCCCGGGTTTTACTGAGCGCACCCTGGTGGCGGAGTTCGACGGCGATGCCGGCGGGCTTGCGCTACATCCCGACGGGCGGTTGCTGGTTTGCGTCGCCGGACGGGGACTTGCCGCGTTCGACCCCACAAAAGGGGAGCCGCGATTTCTCTCGACCGTGGACGGACAGGCGCTCTCTGGGCTGTTGTCGGTCACCGCGTCGCCGGATGGCCGCATTTTTGCGACGGAAGGCAGTACCGCGAAGGTGCCCGAGCTCTGGCGGCACGATCTGATGGAGAAGCGCCACGAGGGCCGCCTGATCGCGTGCGGGGCAGCGCTGGATTGCGCAACCACCGTGCTATCAAATCTCCACTACCCCTACGGTGTCACGATCAAGCCGGATCACGGTGAACTCTGGTTCAGCGAGAGCTGGGCTCATCGCGTCAGCCGTATGGCACTACCGGGCAACGGCGCCGTGCAGCCGAGCGTCGTCTTGCGCAATCTGCCCGGTTATCCCGCGCGTATTCACGGCGATGGGCGCGGAGGATTCTATCTCGGCCTGTTCGCGCGCCGCACTCACCTGATCGAATTCGTCCTCAAGGAAGATGATTTTCGACGGGACATGATTGCGACCATGCCGCCGGACTACTGGATCGCACCGGCCTATGCCGGGGGAAGCGACTGCCTCGAACCAATGCAGATCGGCGGCGTCAAGGCGCTCGGCATCCAAAAACCCTGGGCGCCGCCGCGCTCCTACGGGCTGCTTGTGCACCTCGATGCCAACGGCGAAGCCACCGACAGTATTCACAGCCGCGCCGGCGGCCGGTTCCATGGAATCACCGGCGCCTGCGCGACGCCCCAGGGCGTGGTGATTGCCGCAAGGGGCGCCGGCCGTTTGCTGCTTGACCGGGAAGGGATGACATGAACGACGCGCCGCCCTTGCCCGGAAACGCAACCGACGCCGCGCCGACACGGCGTGACCCCGTGCTTGCGGTTGCAAATGGCAGCAAGGTTTATGGCGGCGTCCATGCCATAGAGGGCGTGAGCTTCGACCTCTATCCGGGCGAGGTCCACGCTCTCGTCGGCGAAAATGGAGCGGGAAAGTCGACGCTCTGCAAGGCGATTGCCGGAGCGATCCGGTTGACCTCCGGCGACATGTACGTGGATGGCAAGCGCGTCGATTTCGAGCAACCTCGTGACGCTCTCGCGGCCGGCATCTGCATGGTCTATCAGGAAACAAGCTTGGTGCCGACCATGACGGCCGCCCAGAACATCGAGCTTGGCAATGAAAAACTGTTGACGCGGTTCCGCACGCTGAACATTCAGGCCCAGCAGCTCCTGCAGTCCCTGAATTTCCATGTCGACCCGGCGACACCAGTGGCACTGCTCGGCACCGCCAAGAAGCAGATGGTCGAGATTGCGCGCGCTATCTACAACAAGGCGCGCATCATCATATTCGACGAGCCGACCGCGAGCCTTACGCCCGAGGAAATAGTCCACTTCTTCCATCTGGTCCGCGACCTGCGGGCGCGCGGGGTCGCCATCATCTACATCTCGCACGCGCTCGAGGAGTCCTTGCAGATCGCCGATCGCATTACGGTGCTGCGCGATGGTCGCCTCGTGATCACGGCGCCTGCAAAGACCCTGACCCGTGACGCACTGGTGCAACACATGGTTGGCCGCCAGATTGCGCAGGCCGTCTACGGCCGCAGCAAGCCCACAGGCCATCGCCGCGAGAAGGTCCTGACGGTCGAGAATGTCACCATGGGCATGGTCGTGAAGAACATGTCGTTCTCGGTCTACGCCGGGGAAGTGGTTGGCATCGCAGGTCTGATCGGCTCCGGTCGTACCGAGATCGCGAAAATCATCTTCGGCGCGCTCAAGCGCAATCTGGTCAATGGAGGCACGATCCGGCTGCGCGGCAATCCTATTCGCTACCGCGTGCCGCGGCAGGCCATCGATGACGGCATCGCCTACATAACCGAGGACCGCAAGGCCAACGGCTTCTTCGAAACCATGATCGTGGACGACAATGTCTATGTCGGCAAGCTGGGGACCAGGGGCGGCTTCAGTTTCCTGCTTTCCCGCGCGCGACGCTCGAAGCTAGCGAATTACTGGGTTGAGCGGCTAAAGATCAGTGCCCTGCAACGCAAGGCCAGGATCGTCGAACTATCGGGCGGCAATCAACAGAAAGTCGTGCTGGCGAAATCTCTCGCCCAGGATCCTTCCATCGTTATCTGCGACGAGCCGACCCGCGGCGTGGACGTAGGCACAATTCCGCACATCCATGCCGAAATCCGCAGACTGGCCGACGAAGGCAAAGCCGTGGTGGTGATCTCGTCCTACCTGCCCGAGATCCTCGCCGTCTCGGACCGGATTCTCGTCGCCCGGGCGGGCCGAATCGTCGCCGAGTTCGACGCCGCCAACGCCACCCAGGACAAAATTCTGTACGCCGCCGTGCACTGATCGGGTCTAGCGGTCCGATTCGAGAGCCTTTTCCGGCCGCGCCCGGCCAGACTTTTGGCCGTTTACTGGAAATTAAGTGGTTGCAGAACACATATCGAACATATAGTGTCCGTTCATGATTTGTTTCGAGGGCTGGTACTCGGTACTTCTTACCAAGAGTACTGCTCCCGCAGGTCTGAGAAGCGAACGACACCAGCAACCGGGGGACTGCTCGAAATGCTCACGCGCAAACAGTATGAACTTCTGCGTTTCATCAATGAACGGCTGAAGGAGGCGGGCGTGCCGCCATCTTTCGATGAAATGAAAGATGCGCTGGATTTGCGCTCGAAATCCGGCATCCATCGCCTCATCACGGCGCTTGAGGAACGGGGCTTCATTCGTCGCCTGCCAAACCGCGCCCGCGCGATCGAGGTGATCAAGCTGCCGGAGCTTTCGCCCAGCAGCGGCGGAAGCCGGCGCGGCTTCACGCCCTCGGTCATCGAAGGCAATCTTGGCAAGGGCCGGAGCGGTGCCGACGACGGCGAGCGTCCTGTTGCCGTGCCCGTGATGGGCCGTATCGCCGCAGGCACGCCGATCGAGGCCTTGCAGACCCGCAGTCATACCATCAGCGTGCCCCCGGACATGCTCGGTTCCGGTGAACACTATGCGCTCGAGGTACGTGGTGACTCGATGGTCGATGCCGGAATCCTCGATGGCGATGTGGCACTGATCCAGCGCAACGACACGGCCGATACCGGCGACATTGTGGTGGCCCTGATTGACGATGAGGAAGCCACCCTCAAGCGGTTCCGCCGGCGCGGTGCCTCGATCGCCCTGGAACCCGCCAATACCTCGTATGAGGTACGTATCCTGCCGCCGAACCGCGTCAAGATTCAGGGTAAGCTGATCGGGCTCTACCGGAAATACTAGAACCTCTTCGGTTCTGATCGAATTAGAACCGAGGCCGTAATTTTATGGTTTGATGCGTTTTCTTCGCGCGAACCGCCATGCGCTTCGCTCGAGAACGCTATAGGACCACCCGCAAGCCCGCTCGGGGCTGGCGTTGATCCGGCAAAACCGGCGGAACTTGTGCCTATGTTACCGGGTTGTGTCGCCAGAGTCTTTTACCGACCCTCAAACGCTTGTGATCGAGTGCCACCGCCGCGGGTCGTACAATTGCCTATAACTGAGCAAAAGACTCATAACTGCTGTCCACTCTGATAGAGGCCTGCGCCTCCCTGAGAGAATTGATTGTTCGCGACAAGCGCGAAGCGTTTGTGCGCAGATCAGGCTCCAGCAAGAGAGTGCGCGGGTTGGCTATCTCGAACGAGGAGCAATCCGATGTGTGACTATAGCCTGCATGCTATCGCAACGCGCCCGGCAGTGGTCGGAGAAACGCTGGTGACCACGACGTTCCGCGGCACTTCGACCCGCGGTTTCGCTTCCCAAAGCGACCTCGGCGTTGCGGTCTGCTTGCTTCCCGGAACCGAGCTCGCTTTTGCTGAAGACGTCAAATACGACAACCGCTGGATCTGGACGCGAACGATCAATTCGAAAGTCGGAAAATTCGGCAAGATCGATCCGCATATTCCGGAGCGCCATCACGATGCGATCGAATTTCCGGATGGAAACTACGTGCTCGTGACCCAGCTTTGCGAAGGACAGCGGGCCACCGTGCTGCAGATGCCGGTTACTCGCCCCCTCGGCGCACCCGGCGAACCGGCGGCCGCACCGCAAAGGGCTACGACGCTTCCAGTGGACTGAGGGTTTGCCGCCTCCCGCGGATGGTCCCGCCTGGACCCCCGGGTGGGACCTCCGCCACGAGATGCGATCGATGGTGAACAAGATCAGCTGGCAAAAGGCCGGCGGGGTCACCGAGCCTGGCCGATACATGTTCACGTTCGGCTGGCTCACCGTGACGGCGGAGGATCTCGCGATCTGGAAGCAGTTTCCGGATGCGCTCTTCACGCTGGTAGAAATGCCGCCGCGATCCGCGGAAGATGCCGAGGCGTTCCGTTCCGAGGAGTACCATCTGGGAGCCTTCGAGCTTCCGGATACCTCGTCACGTCGGCCTGCCGAATAGGTACCACGCATCAATCCTCGATCTGCAGGTCCGCTTCAGAGGGTGTCGCCTCTTGCGCGCGTGCGGGCGCTGGATGTGACAGCACCATGGTGTCGTCGTCGGTTGCGCTGCCTGGCGCCGGCGACCACGGCCGATCGAAACCTCTCGGGCGGACGGCGTCCAGAGCGAATCCATTTTGCCTTCGCCACAAAGCCAGCGCGCCTTGCCGCCGGATACGCGCCAGATCGAGTACCACGGCGCTGCAATCCGGCGAGGGAGCACCCGTCGAGACAATTAGCACCGCGCGCTCGCAATCATCGTCGAGTGCATCGGGGCGGAGCGCTCGCGCGACAGTCCGGCCGTCGGCGATCTGCCCCACGCAGCCGGCGGGATCGCAAGAGATTCCGTCGCCAAGCGTGGGATCGTCAGAAGCGCGCGTATCGGCATCGGAGGCCAGCCACTCCTTCACCAAGAACGCATCCTTCGCAGTGCGTATAAGATGCAGGCGGCTGTCGCGGCCGCGGACGGCTAGATTGTGTCCGTCGCCAGAGATCAGGATGTCGGGCTTTTCAACTGAAAGCGCCCAGGCCACGGCCACGGCCAGGACCAACCCGCCCGACCAGCGCAGCGGCGTACGCAAGAGCCCCATCAGGACGATGCCGAGGCTGGCCATGATCAGCGGGCCAATGCCGAAGGCCGCAATACGGCCGATCGCGCCGGGAAGGGCGGCAACCCAGCGCGTCACCGCGATCATCCAGTCGATCCCAAGGCCCATCAGCCACCAGAACAAGCCGTCCAGGCCGAAAGGAGCCGCCACAAGCCCGAGTAACCCCGCCGGCATCACCAGTACGGAGACCACCGGCATCGCCGCCAGATTGGCAAGCACGCCGTAGGGGGTCACCCGATGGAAATGGAAGGCGGCGTAAGGCGTGGTCGCAAGCCCCGCCACCAGCGAGGCGAGCACCAGCACGACCGCCTCCCGTCCACCCCAGAGCGCGATACGCGCGGCCATCGAACTGTCAGGCGTTGCAAACAGACCGGGCATGCCGACCTGCACCAGCGCGACCAGGCCGAGGGTTGCTGCAAAGGACATCTGGAAGCTCGGATGCACCAGCGCTTCCGGTGCGATTGCGAGCACAACCAAGGCTGCGACCGCGAGCGTGCGGACCGTGACGGCGCGGCGATCAACCAGGACGGCGATCAGGACCACGGCCGTCATGAAGTACGAGCGTTGGGTCGCCACCTCCGCTCCCGACAAGAGAAGATAGAAGGTGGCGGCAGCAAGCGCTGCCGCGGCCGCCCATTTTTTGATGGGGAAGCTCGCGGCCAGTCCGCCAATCAGCGCGAGCAGCGCGCGAACGGCAAAGAACACCACGCCCGCGACAACCGCCATGTGATAGCCGGAGATCGACAGCACATGGCCAAGACCCGAGATGAACATCGCATCATTGACAGGCTCGCTGATGGCGTCACGGCGGCCGGTCAGAAGCGCGGTTGCGATCGCCCGCTCGTCGCCATCCAACTGGCCACGGATGCGTGCATCGATCGCATCCCGCAGGCCCTGCATAAAGGCTGCGTAACGCAAGAGAAACCCCCCGCCTCCCGGCGGCTCGATTGCCCGGATCGCGCCCATGACAAAGCCCGACGCGCCGATGCCCTGAAAGAACAAATCCCGTGAGAAATCGTAGGAGCCCGGACGCAGCGGCGCGAGCGGCGGCATCAGCCGCGCCTTCAATTCGACGAAGCTGCCGACCGCCGGCGCACCTCCCTTCTTCACCGACAAACGCACCCGTTCCAGCTTCGCCGACAGGCGTGGCGCCTCCATCGTCCTCACACGGAGAACGAAACGATCGGTGCGCTCGCGGATGTCGCGGGCTTCGACAAAGCCCGACAGCGACACCGAATAGAGCGGTCGTGCCAGCACAATGTGCGCGACGCGCGCTGTTCTGACGGTCGCGGTGGCAAACCCCGCGGCGATCGCTGCAACCATCAGGGAGGCTGCAAAAAACCTGCTTCGCCTCATGGCGAAAGCGGCGACAGCGCCGGTCGCGGCGGCTATCACGGTGACGAACAGCACAGGCTCGCGCGAGGCCGTGAAATACAGCGCGATGCCGACCCCGAACGACACGGCGATCCAGGGCAATAGCCGTCCGGCGCCAGCCTCAGCGCGTGCCCACTCACGCAACTTCGCAATGTGCGGCGTCCAGGCCGCAAAGCCTGACGGGGCCAACCCACGGACGGGTTGAGCCGCACCGCTTGGCGGCCAGGTCCCGGCAATGCCTCCGCCAATACCCCGCCTGCGGCGCGGCGGGATGTCCCGCTCTGCCATGCGGATTTACCCTACGATACAAACAGGACCGCAAGGCTATCGGATAGTACTACCTCTGCGATAGAAGAACGGATACGGAAACCAGAAGAAGAATAACCCTCAGCCCTTGCCGACTTCCTTGGCAAAGGTGTCGCGCAGGCCGATGGTGCGGTTGAACACCAGCCCTTCCGGCGCGGAATCCGGATCACGCACGAAATAGCCCTGCCGCTCGAACTGGACGGGCTCACTGGAATTGCTTTCCGCGATCGCAGGCTCGATCCGCGCGTCCTTCAGAATCTCCAGCGATTGCGGATTGAGATCGCCGGCGAAATTCGACGCGTCCGGATTGGGTTTTGCAAAGAGCTGGTTGTAGATGCGGATTTCGGCAGGCACCGACTGCGCGGCCGGCAGCCAATGCATGGTCGCCTTGACCTTGCGGCCATCCGGTGCGTTGCCGCCTCTCGTTGCCGGGTCATAGGTACAGCGCAGTTCGGTGATTTCGCCCGCTTCATTCTTCACGACGCCGACGCATTTGATGAAATAGGCATAGCGCAGCCGCACCTCATTGCCGGGCGACAGCCGAAAGAATTTTTTCGGCGGGTTTTCCATGAAATCATCCTGCTCGATATAGAGCTCGCGGCCGAAGGCGATGCGGCGCGTTCCCTTCGAGGCATCGTCGGGATGATTGACCGCCTCGAGCTCCTCGACCTGCCCTTGCGGATAGTTCTCGATCACGACCTTCAGTGGCCGCAGCACCGCCATGCGCCGCAGCGCGGAGCGATTGAGCTCCTCGCGAATGCAATATTCGAGCATGCCGACATCGACGACGCTGTTGGCCTTGGCAACGCCGATGCGCCTGACAAATTCGCGGATCGCCGCAGGCGGCACGCCGCGCCGCCTTAGGCCCGCAATCGTCGGCATGCGCGGATCGTCCCATCCCGCGACATGAGCCTCGCGCACGAGTTGGGTCAACACGCGCTTCGACAACAGCGTATAGGTGAGGTTGAGGCGTGCAAACTCGTACTGATGGGGCCTCGAGGGCACCGGCAGCTTCTCCAGGAGCCAGTCATAAAGCGGACGGTGGTCCTCGAATTCCAGCGTGCAAATCGAATGCGTGATGCCTTCGATCGCATCCGATTGGCCGTGGGCATAGTCATAGCTCGGGTAGATCGACCATTTGTCGCCGGTGCGCGGATGGTGCGCGTGGAGAATGCGGTATAGCACCGGGTCGCGCATATTGATGTTGCCGGAAGCCATGTCGATTTTGGCGCGCAGCACGCGGGCACCGTTCGCAAACTCGCCGGCCTTCATCCGCCGAAACAGGTCGAGGTTTTCCTCCACCGAACGGTCGCGGTGGGGGCTGTTCTTGCCGGGTTCGGTCAGCGTGCCGCGACTGAGCCGGATTTCCTCCTGCGATTGGTCGTCGACATACGCCAATCCGTCACGGATCAAACCCTCCGCCCATGCGTAAAGCTGATCGAAATAGTCCGAGGCAAAGAACAGGTTCCTGCCCCAGTCATAACCGAGCCAGCGCACATCCGCCTGGATCGAATCGATGTATTCCTGCTCTTCCTTTGTCGGATTGGTGTCGTCGAAGCGCAGGTTGCAGTGGCCGGAAAATTCCTGGGCAATGCCGAAATTCAATGCAATGGACTTGGCATGACCGATATGCAGATAGCCGTTCGGCTCCGGTGGGAACCGGGTCGCGATCTCCTTGTATTTGTGTAAAGAGAGATCGGCCTGAACGATATCGCGAATGAAATCGCGCCCCGCCTCTGTTGCCACCGGCTCTGTCGTCGTCATTCCCTGTTCCTGTCGGCAGATCAGTGGTGGTCGTTCTGCCAAATTCGCCCGACCCCGCCAAGCCCGCTTTTGCGGTGCGGGCTTCAGTTATGACCGGTTCCTGCTATACACCATCGCACCTCCTGCATGTGAACAGCTTGGCCAATGACCGAAACCGTCGTAACGCGCTTTGCCCCCTCGCCGACCGGCTTTCTCCATATCGGCGGCGCCCGCACGGCGCTGTTCAACTGGCTGTACGCGCGGGGTCGCGGCGGCAAGATGTTGCTGCGGATCGAGGACACCGACCGCGAAAGGTCGACCAGGGAAGCCATCGACGCCATCCTGGACGGACTGAAATGGCTCGAACTCCATTGGGACGGCGACATCATCTATCAGTTCAGCCGCGCCGCGCGCCACCGCGAGGTGGCCGAGCAGCTGCTCGCGGCGGGCAATGCCTATCGCTGTTACGCCACAGCCGAGGAACTCGCGGCAATGCGCGAGAAGGCGCGAAGCGAGGGCCGAACCCGGCTTTATGACGGAATGTGGCGAGACCGCGACCCATCCGACGCGCCGCCCGGCATGAAGCCCACGATTCGCTTGCGTGCTGCGCTCAGCGGCGAGACCGTGATCGAGGATCAGGTGCAAGGCCGCGTAGTCTGGCAGAACGAGAATCTCGACGATCTCGTGCTGCTGCGCGGCGACGGCACGCCGACCTACATGCTCGCCGTTGTGGTCGACGATCATGACATGGGCGTCACCCACATCATCCGCGGGGACGATCACCTGATCAATGCCGCTCGCCAGAAGCAGATCTATGACGCGCTGGAATGGAGCATTCCGAGCATGTCGCATATTCCGCTGATTCACGGTCCCGACGGCTCGAAATTATCCAAGCGCCACGGTGCACTCGGCGTCGAGGCCTACCGCGCCATGGGTTACCTGCCGGCAGCTCTGCGTAACTACCTGGTTCGCCTCGGCTGGAGCCACGGCGATCAGGAAATTTTTTCAACAGAGGAGATGATCGCCGACTTCGACCTGCCCGCGATCGGTCGCTCGGCCGCCCGCTTCGATTTTGCCAAGCTCGAGAACCTCAACGGGCACTATATCCGCCACACAGACGATCAATCCCTCGTGACCATGTTCGAAGACATCCTCGACTATGTCCCCAGGGGAGCGGAGCTGAAGCCCAGGCTGAATGAGACAACGCGCGCCCAATTGCTCAAGGCGATGCCCCATCTGAAGGAGCGCGCGAAAACCCTGATCGACCTGATCGATGCGTCCTATTTCATCTTTGCCGAGCGGCCACTCGAAATCGAGCCGAAGGCTTTGACCGTCCTGACGCCGGAAAGTCGCGCTTTGATCGGCCGGCTGCGCACGGTGCTGGAAACGATCACTCCCTGGAGCGAAGAGACTACGGAGGCCGCCATGCGCGCCTTTGCGGAACAGAACGGCCTCAAAATCGGCGCCGTCGCCCAACCGCTCCGGGTGGCATTAACCGGGCGCACCACCTCACCCGGGATTTTTGACGTTCTTGCCGTACTGGGGCGACAGGAGTCTCTGGCCAGACTTGCCGATCAGGCCCCATCCGCGATGGTCTCGTCGTAGCCTAGTGCCGCCTGTTTGAAGTTCCTGCACCACAAGCGGCAATTCCGTTCAGAAACTTCAAAGTGCCCATAACTTTCCGAAGTTCGCGAAAGGTGGGTGCTGAGATGTAGTACGAACTTCGGGAAGTGGGCACTAGTGGCCATCTTGCAGCGCACACAGCAATAAGCTACCCATTTGGCCGCTGCTCCTGGAATAACCAGCTTCCGAGCCAGGTATTTCCGCAGGGGCCATTCAGCCGCCGGCATTCCTTGACGACATGAGGGGACTCTCGATGGACGCAACCTCCAGCACCAAAAACGCAACCCTGACTGTCGGTAACAAGACCTACGACTTCCCGGTTTACAGCGGCACTGTCGGCCCCGACGTCATCGACATCGCCAAACTGTACGCGCAGTCCGGCATGTTCACCTATGATCCCGGCTTTACCTCGACGGCGAGTTGTGAATCCAAGATCACCTATATCGATGGTGACGCCGGTGTTCTGGAATATCGCGGCTATCCGATCGAGCAGCTTGCCGAGCACGGCGACTTTCTCGAGACCTGCTATCTCCTGCTTTACGGGGAGCTTCCCACCACCGCGCAGAAGAAGGATTTCGATTATCGCGTGACCCATCACACCATGGTGCACGAGCAGATGGCCCGCTTCTTCCAGGGCTTCCGGCGCGATGCCCATCCGATGGCGATCATGGTGGCCGCGGTGGGCGCGCTCGCTGCCTTCTATCACGACTCGACCGACATCACCGACCCGCAGCAGCGCATGATCGCCTCGATGCGGATGGTCGCGAAGATCCCGACGCTGGCGGCAATGGCCTACAAATACACTGTCGGCCAACCCTTCATGTATCCGAAGAACTCGCTCTCGTTCGCCGAGAACTTCCTGCACATGTGCTTTTCGGTGCCCTGCGAGGAGTACAAGGCCAACCCCGTGCTTGCCGACGCGCTCGACAAGATTCTCATCCTGCATGCCGATCACGAGCAGAATGCTTCGACTTCGACGGTACGCATCGCCGGCTCTTCCGGCGCGAACCCCTTCGCCTGCATTGCAGCAGGCATCGCCTGCCTGTGGGGTCCGGCGCACGGCGGCGCCAATGAAGCTGCCCTCAACATGCTCTATGGCATCGGCAAGGTCGACAACATCCCGGACTTCATCAAGAGGGTGAAAGACAAGAACAGCGAAGTCCGCTTGATGGGCTTCGGCCATCGCGTCTACAAGAACTACGATCCACGCGCCAAGATCATGCAAAAGATGTGTCACGCCGTGCTGAACGAAACCGGCCATGGCAACGATCCGATGCTCAAGGTCGCGATGGAGCTGGAAAAGATCGCGCTCCACGATCAGTACTTCATTGATCGCAAGCTCTATCCGAATGTCGACTTCTATTCGGGTATCACGCTGAAGGCGATGGGCTTCCCGACCGCGATGTTCACGGTGCTGTTTGCGGTTGCCCGCACCGTCGGCTGGATCAGCCAGTGGAGCGAGATGATCGAGGATCCGCAGCAGAAAATCGGCCGGCCGCGCCAGCTCTATACCGGCGTCACCCGCCGCGACTACGTGCCGATCAACCAGCGCAGCTGAGCAAAGTTCAATTCGCCAAGGCTAACTCGCCCGCCTGCCCTTGCGCATCGCCGCGAGCACAATCTCGGCTGCGCGCAGGTTCGGCTGTGCGCCGCCGGTGGACATGACCGAGTCCAGCGTTGCGAAGGCTTCGATCTGGCGCTGGCGCAGCGGCGTGTCAGTCAGCACCTCGCCCAATGACTTCGCGAGCGCTTCGGCGGTGCAATTTTCCTGCAAGAACTCAGGTACGACCTCCTTGCCGAGTACCAGGTTTGCCAGGATCACCGATTGTACCTTGACGGCGCGACGCAGGATGAAAGCTTCGCCCGCACCAACCCGATACGCTGCAACCATGGGCACGCCGGCAAGGGCAAGCTCGAGCGTCACGGTACCGGACTTGGCAAGGGCTGCCCGCGCGCTTCGAAATGCGGTTCGCTTTTCCGCCTCTGTGACGGCGATCCGCGGCTGCACCTGCCAACCTTTCACATTCTCCCGGATGATCTCCTCCAGTTGCGGCGTGGTCGGAAGGACGGGTTCGAACGCTATTCCTTCCGCGCTCAACAGGGCGAGCGTTTCGCCGAAGATAGCCATGTGGTGCCTCACCTCGCTGCGGCGGCTGCCGGGCAGCACGAGAAGCAAGGGATTTTCAGCTTCCCGCCGCGCTCGTTCCTCGGCGTTCGGCCTTAGCGAAGCGAGCTGGTCGATCAGGGGATGACCGATATAGGTGCAGGGCGGTCCGCGCAGCCGACGGTAGGCCTCGGGCTCGAACGGCAATAGCGCCATGACATGATCGATATAGGAAACCATTGCGCGCGCTCTACCCGGCCGCCACGCCCACACGGTCGGCGAGACATAGTCGATGATCGGAATCGATTGATCGCGGGAACGTACACGACGGGCTACCCGATGAGTGAAATCGGGACTGTCGATGATCACAAGAGCATCGGGTGAGGTTTGCATCACCGCGTCGACGGTTTGCCGGATCAGCCGCATGATCCTTGGCAATCGCCTCACGACTGCCGCAAATCCGACGATCGACAACTCCTCTATCGGAAACAACGATGTCAGTCCTTCGCTCGCCATGGCCAGGCCGCCTACTCCTTCGAACAGGACGGCATCACCCAGACGCTGGCGCAGCACCTTCATCAAGCCGGCACCCAGCCGGTCACCCGACTCTTCGGTCGCGATCAAAAAGATTATCTTCCGCCGCAAATGGGCGGATGAACGCGATGGGCTCACGCGGACAGTCCCGTAACGAACAGACCCGCGGCATCAGCGGCCGCGATCATGACCTGCGGCTCGACCACAAGCGTGTTGCCGGCCATTACGGCAATTCCCGCAAGCTTCGCCTTGACCGCGCCCTCAACGGTA
>Ga0306922_10002715_pt1 | contig 16452 bp, 12 predicted proteins | sample sta12Cox44000082_FD_203758 | JGI IMG/M metagenome (GOLD analysis project Ga0306922, IMG submission 203758) | Lab enrichment of tropical soil microbial communities from Luquillo Experimental Forest, Puerto Rico - statoxic.12C.oxic.44.000.082 (v2)... | ecosystem: Environmental > Terrestrial >... | reverse complement strand
GTGCGCGGTCATACCGCTGGAGCGAAGCCTCGGCCCAGCCTGCCCGCAGCAGCGCCTGGTTCGAGAACGGTCCCTCGAGATGGACGCGGTTCAGCGACTGTCTAGCCCGCTCAAAATTACCGGATTCGAACAGCATGGTACCCAGCACCAGGTTCGACTTGTCGCGGATCGCGAGACCGGCGCTATCACTGGCCGGCAGTTGCCCGGCTTTGTCCAGTTGCTCGATTGCTTCCTGGGGTCGACCGTCCTGCAACAGCGCGATGCCAAAGTTGTAGGCAACAAAGCCGGCCAGGCGCTCATTGCTCTTTAGCTGCGCGAGCACCTTAACAGCCTCGCCAGGCTGGCCTTTCGCCATATAGACGTTCGCCCGCAGCAACTCGACGTCGCCCCTGATCTCCTCGGGCACCGTACCTTTGATCCGCGCCAGCGCCTGGAGCGCATCATCGAGCTGATCCTTCTGGAAGTGGATGCGGGCAAGCCTGAACGCGGCCTCGTTTCGTACCGCCTCATCCACGGCACCTTCGAGCACCGCCTTGATGGCGCGCCCTGCGCGCTGGTGCATGCGGTAGTTGAGCTCGAAGTCGCCGACCGAGAATTCGGCGTTGTTGATGTGAAAATGAAGCGTGTCGAGTGCGGGCTCGTCGAGTCCGTGGTACATGGCGAGCTCGGTGTCGAGCCGCTGGAGTGCATAGAAATACTGTCCTTGGTAGGCGTGATAGAGCGCCTCGCCGAAATAGGGGTCCCTCAAGTCGTCGCACGTGGCCGGGCCAGCGGCGAGTCCCAAGGCTAGACCGAGTCCGATGAGTCGGCGAATCGCTCGCATCGATTACCATTCCCCAAGCGCGATCGGAGTGTTGCCGGAACGCGGTCCGGCCAGAGTCAGTCCGACCAGCTTTGGCTTCACTTCCTTGCGGAAAGTAAACTGTCCCGTGCGGCTGAAGTCCGCGCCGCCCTCAAGCTTGCCGTCGACCAGCACGTCGAGCTTGTGATCCCCGGTCGCCACGTTGCCGACATAGATCCTTTGCACCCCGCCCTTGCGGAGGGCCTGGAGCTCTTTGGCGCTGTAGATGTAATGCGCAACGAGTTGCCCGTCGATCTGGAGCCGCACGGCGTCGAGGCGCATCGTGTCGTCGTTGGCCAGAGCCACGAAGATTGCGACCTGTGTCCCTGACGGATACAACAGTTTCTCCTCCAGCTGGCTGAGCTCCGCCGACATGCGGAGGGCGTCTGACTTGATCTCCTGGATCTGTTCGTCGAGGCCCCTCATCTGCCGTTGGTCGGACGAGATCTCTTCCTGGGAAGGCTTCTGGACTGCAGCCGGAGGGGGCGCGGGTGTGATAGTGACTTGTGCGCTAGCATGAGCCGAACCGCCCGGCCCCGTGGCCGTGACGGTATAAGTGGTCGATTGAGAAGGCTTCACTGTCGTAGAACCCTGCGCGGCCACGCGGCCCACGGAGGGCTCCACAGTGATGGATGTGGCGTTCGTCGACGACCACGTGAGCATGACCGATTGCCCCGCTTGGGCCGAAGCCGGCGAGGCGCTCAGAGCGACGCTCGGTGACGATGGCGGCGCCAGCTGCGCCGCAGCAATGGGTTTCCTCCCATTGGCCATCAACGCGAGCGCAAACAAACCGAACAAGATCGCAGTGCGAAGCGAAAGGAAACGCATCGTACCCCACTCCTTGTTCACTGAGCTTCACATGAAGCGGCAGGCGCAAAATGTCCTGCCGCCCCCCGTATTGCATGGCCACAGGATTACGGAATTTAACGACGGCCGTAAACTGTTCTTAGGAGCGGAATTCGAACGGGGAGCGCTGGGGCAGGAGGACCTGTTCGTTCGGCCGCCCAAGGAAGGCCGCGGAGAGTTGGCAGCGGCAAACTTGCAAGCTGAGTCTTACCTTGAGCGAGCACAACGCGCGACGGACTGGGCCTGGCGTCGCGCACGCAACAAAGGCCAACGTATTGACATTACTTCTTGCTCCGCAGCATTGTCGCGCGCCACCAGCTCAATCCTTACCCACAAGGTGCGTGCTGCCGACTTTGTTGATCCGCGCAAACACACTTAGATCAGGAGGGGAGTATCGCGACGCTCTTGTGATTCAGGCCCGCTGCCGGACCGAAGCAAGCATACGCCGCAGACTTTCGACCAGGTCTACGATCTCGCCCTTGCCATGAACGTCGAAGTCGATTTCGTAATTTCCGAGAGCCGCGTGATCGACGGCTTCCTTCAGGCTGAGCAGCGGCTTGATCACTTGTCGTGGCAGAACGTAACTTACCCATATGCTGATGAGCAAGGTGATCGCAGAAACGATTCCGAGCGACCACTCCGCTTCACGGATGAGCTTTCTGGCGTTGGCGTGATCCTTCTGGACCCGGGTCCAGTTCGCAGATTCAAGCGCAGCGGTCCGTTCGAGAATGTCCTGGCTTGACTGCTGGAGACGTTCGGTGACCTGCTGGAGATCCGGATTCCCTTCCTCGACGGTCCTGGATATTTGGGCGTCGAACGATCCGACCCGCTGGCGAAGTTCCTCCATGAGGCGTTCCCGTCTTACGCGTCCCGACCGCTTCAGAAGGTCGTCGAGATCCTCCTCATACGCTTTGACCACTGCCTGTACCCGGTCGGTTTGCCGCTGCCCGGGCCGGTCCAAGATGGAGACGGCTTCGGCGAATTGTTGCCGGTACTGCGTCAGCGCCTCATTCGTTTTCTGGAGAATCTCATGATCGTCGCTCTCGAGATTCCGGATGCTGTCCAAAACCTGCTGCGCATTCTCTACCGCCTCGCGATTGTTGGTGAGATACATGGGGTCGTGAAGCAGCAGGTAGTTCCGTTCGGCGCGGCGCGCTTCCAGCATTTCGATCGACACTTGTTGCGCAAGAGCCGACGCCGGTGCGTCAACATTGACGATGCGATCGACGATCCATCCCATTCTGAACAGATAATAGACCGCTAGGAAAATGACCGGCGCCAAGATTAGTCTGACCATCGCCAGGCTGAAAGCAGTCCGGCGGCGCAAGGAATCCCCTGGTGCAAGGATCTTGAAAGACTTGCGAATTCCCACTTTCATCGCGTGCCCCCTGGACCGTGGCTGCGAGGCTGTTAGGACTATGGTAGCGGGTAAATTGCGCTGAGGCACAGGACATGGCAAACGAAGCGGTGCGTCTATTGGAAAGCGCCGTTACCGTGTACGTGGGTATTGAACGCATCCGAGAGATTGCGCGGAAGAACGGCAAGAGAGGGCCGCTGCTTGGTTCGTCGATACAAGCGCGTTTACGTGCACGTTATTGAGTTGCGGTAGCGCTATCGCCGGCCAGATAGTTCGGACCATGCACCCGCCCTTGACACGGCAACTTCAAATCGGTAGCTTCGCGCGGCGTGTTCCTCGAGAGGCTAGCCATGCGCGTGTTACGCATCCTTTTCTTCGCTTTTCTTTTTTTCAGCGGGAATCTCATTTCGCAAGCAGCAACGAACCATCCCAAAATCCTGGTGATTTACGACATGGAAGGCGTTTCTGGCGTGAGCCACTACGAAATGACCTGGGTGGATCGGCCCGAAGATTATGCTCGCGGGCGCGAGTTCCTGACTTCCGACGTGAATGCGGCCATCCGCGGCTTGGCCGCTGGTGGTGCAGGCTCGATTTGGATTCAAGACGGCCATGGCTCCGGCAACGATAAAGAGCCCGACTTGCTTGTAGACAAAATGGACCCGCACGCCCACTTTGATTTCCGCGACCGGGATTTCGATCCTTACGACACGGGCATCGATGGCTCCGTGGACGGCATCGTATGCATTGGAATGCACGCTCGCGCGAACACCGATGGCTATGAGGCACATACGGTGACGGACCGGATCAGCTATCGCATCAATGGCGTGGACTTCACCGAGACGCATATCGTAGCGCTGTCTGCGGGGCGCTGGGGCGTCCCGGTGATTATGGTCTCGGGCGACAACGTCCTTGGCGAACAGTTGAAGCCGGATTTTCCCGAGCTCGAGTACGCGGCGGTGAAAACGGCCAAGAGCCGCGCATTAGCGGAGCCTCTGCCATCCGCCGAGGCCACCAGGCGAATTGAGGAAGCGGCGAAGCGTGCGATGGAAAAACTTCTGAAAGGGGCCTACCGGCCGTTTTACCTGCCGCCGCCTTATGACTTCCAGCTTGGTTTTCAGAACTGGCAGCAGGCGAGCGGCGCCGCGACAGCCCCGGGCGTGCTGCACGATGGCGAAACCGGAGTACGCTACCGCAGCGAAACATTCATCGAAGGCTACCGGCTCAGCCTGAACGCGTTGCGCCTCAGCAGCGATACGCTGCAGGTGCTGATCCGTATCTTGAGCCAGGACCCGCAAGGAAAAAATATCTGGATCAGCTCTCGGACACCTTCTGGACGCGCTGGCTAACCCCGGAGAAAGCGGCGCCTTACATGCAGCCTGGTCCGAAGCCCGCAGCGAAGACTCGCTTCTACGGCGACAAGTGAGACAAGCCAGCGTATCAGCCTACTGGGTGCGGCCTTTGCCTACTGACAGGGAGTTCGATTCGCTTTGCGAAAGGATGCGGGCAGCCGCAGAAGTGAGGGCGCTGGAAGTTAGGGGCGCTTACTGAACAGGAGGAGATCGTGGGTTTCTACGGGAAGCGGGTTCTTCCGCATCTCATCAACGCCTAAGGGCGAACATACCAGAAGGAGGTACTCGCGAGAATAGCAGGGTATAGCGAGGAGAAAGGGGCGGTCATAGATCCTTAGCGAGCGCCATCACCGATGCTTGACAGTCCGCGATTGACAACCTCTCTCGGCGTGCCTACGATCCGAGCGTTCTTCACTCTAAGACGGAGAGTTCGTCGCCACGGCTAATCCGTTGATCTTGAATACGAGGGCTGAAGCCATGAACAGGAGCGTTCTGTATCTCACCGGACGATTCTCAGCAAGCGTAGTCCTCATAGCTCTTGGAAGTGTACTGAATGCGCAGCAATCCACCAGGGAAACGATTTCGTTCGGGAACGACGACATCGCTGGTGTGGTCACGAGCACCAAAGGACCGGAAGCGGGCGTCTGGGTCATCGCGGAAACAACCGATCTGCCGACCAAATTCGTGAAGATCGTGGTCACGGATGACGGCGGTCGCTATTTGGTGCCGCAACTTCCCGCTGCGAACTACAAGGTGTGGGTGCGCGGCTACGGTCTCATGGATTCTCCGCCGGTCCGTACTACTCCCGGAAGAATGGTCAACTTGACTGCGGTGTTGGCTCCAAACGCCCGCATTGCCGCGGAATACTACCCCGCCATCTATTGGTTTTCCCTGTTGCATGTACCGGAGAAAAGCGAGTTCCCCGGCACCGGGCTCAAGGGCAATGGCATTCCGGATAATATGAAAAGCCAGGGCCAGTGGCTGCACGTCATGAAAACGGATAGCTGTTGGGCATGCCACCAACTGGGCGACAAGGCTACTCGCGAGATTCCGAAGAACCTGGGCCATTTCGATTCCTCAACGGCCGCATGGGCGCGTCGCATACTCTCGGGACAAGCGGGCAACAATATGACAAATGGGCTTGCCCAACTAGGGCCGGAGCGAGCATTGCCAATGTTCGCGGATTGGTCCGACCGGATTGCGGCTGGTGAATTACCCCCGTCGCCGCCGCGACCAACAGGTGTCGAGCGAAACGTGGTCATCACTGAGTGGGACTGGGCCGATCCCAAGGCGTATCTCCATGATGAGATCGCCGCCGACAAGCGGAACCCCGCACTCCATGCCAATGGCTTGATTTATGGCGCGACGGAACTCAGTACCGACTATTTATCGGTTCTCGATCCAGCGAGCGCCGTGGCGAGCCAAGTGAAACTGCCCGTTCGCGATCCTAAGACTCCGTCGAGTGCGGACGAAAAGCCCACTGCGTCGTCACCGTACTGGGGAGACGAGATTATTTGGACTAGCCGCGCGAACGTGCACAATCCGATGTTCGACGAAAAGGGTAGGGTGTGGATTACGGCCAGAATTCGTCCCAGCGACAATCCGGCCTTCTGCAAAGAGGGGTCGAGCCATCCCTCGGCGGTCTTGTTTCCACTCAAGAGTAGTGGCCGCCAACTCGCGGTGTACGATCCTCAAACCAAGCAGGTCGCGCTCATTGACACCTGTTTTGGGACGCATCATCTGGTGTTCGCGGAAGATGCTAACGACACGCTGTGGACAAGCAGCGGAGGAGGCGGAGGAGCAGTGGGCTGGCTGAACACGAAGATGTTTGATGCGACCCACGACGAAGAAAAGTCGCAGGGTTGGACCGCTCTCGTCCTCGACACGAACGGGAATGGAAAGCGGGATCCGTATGTGGAGCCCGATCAACCTGTCGATCCCACAAAGGACAAACGGATCAACGCCGCCTTTTACGGTGTCACTGTGAGTCCTGTCGACGGTTCGATTTGGGGAACTGTGTTAGGTTTTCCTGGCGCGATTGTTCGGCTCAACCCAGGCTCGAATCCACCGGCAACCGCCCTGGCGGAAATTTACGAACTGCCATGGAACAATCCAGCCGCTCCGGTACATGGGTTCTCCCCGCGCGGGCTCGACATCGATCGCAATGGCGTTGTGTGGACGGTAATAGCGAGCGGGCACTTGGCTAGTTTCAATCGCCGGAAGTGCAAGGGTCCGCTTAGTGGTCCTGATGCGACGGGACAGCACTGTCCCGAGGGCTGGACACTATATCAACTCCCCGGACCACAACTAAAGGGGGTCAGCGACCCAGGAAGCGCCGAGGCCAGCTACTACGACTGGGTGGACCAATTCGATACGCTTGGTTTGGGGAAGAATGTGCCGATTGCCACCGGCAACGGGAATGATGCCTTACTGGCCCTTTTGCCCGATACTGGCAAATTCGTCGTTCTCCGCGTTCCTTATCCGATGGGGTTCTATGCCAAAGGGATGGACGGCCGGATTGACGACGCGAAAGCCGGCTGGAGGGGAAAGGGGCTCTGGGCCACTTACGGCACGCGGACGCCTTTTCACGCAGAAGGCGGAAAAGGAACCACAAGTAAGGTTTTGCACTTCCAGCTTCGACCTGACCCGCTCGCGCACTAGCGTTGCTGGAACGGGGCCAGCCTCTCGATGACCATCTTGCCGGTTTGGCAAGATGCTGCTTGCAAGGAACGGACACCTAAAAGCGATAGGCGCGAGCTTTGGACCCATAATGTAAGTTGCCACTGCGCACGAGCGCTTGCGGTGCAATAATGTGACCCTAGTGCTCAACCGCCGCAACTTCCTCAAGACTGGCGCCACTGCCCTGCCATTGACTGCCGCGATAGATGTGCTGCACCCAAGTTTTAGGCATTCCGCCGAGCGAAGTCCCGATATAACCGTAGCTGAAGATGTTGCGAAGCTCGTTCCGCTGCCGCCGCGGCTGGCTCCTATCGATCTAACCACGCTGCCGTGGCAAGAGAAGGTTCGTCGCGTCGGCCAGAACAACATGACGGAGCACGACCCCTCCGTCATGAATATCGAGGAATGGGCGGACTTCTGGAGCTCAGCCGCCGCAGACATCGTGTTTGTCAGTGTTACCGGCATTCTAGCCTTCTATCCCTCAAAGGTGAGATTCCACCGGCACGGAAATTTCCTAAATGGCCGCGATTTTTTTGGTGAATGTGTGGCGGCAGCCAAAAGACGTGGCATGCGAGTCGTCGCTCGCATGAGTCCAGACCTCAACTGGGATGATGCACTGGAAACTCATCCGGAATGGGCTATGCGCCATGCCGATGGTTCGGTGCAGTTCAGTAGCGAGGACCCACGGCTATTCCGAACTTGCATGTTCTCCTCCTACATGGATGACTACGTTCCGGCCGTCATGCGGGAGGTGAACTCACTCTACGATGTAGATTGCTTCTACACCAACGGATGGCCTCCCATTGGCAGCCTGCCAGATTGTCATTGTGCTATTTGCACCAAACTGCCGTCCTCCAGCACGCCGGCGTACTGGAATGTGTTCAATGACCGTGTTCTGGAGCTGTGGCAGAAGTACGACGCCATTGCTAAGGAGAAGAAGCGCGACAGCTTTTACTTCGCAAACCTTGGCGGCAACGTACGCTGCGGACCCAATCTGGATCGCCTCGGCAAGACTGCGGTGTGGTTCCAGGCCGACAATCAGGGCCGTACGTATGATGACCCAGCGGTCTGGGGATGCAGTTTGCAGGGCCGCGTGTGCAATGCCGTGATGGAGGGCAAGTTTGCAACCAATGTCACCGCTGCTTACTCAACCGGCGTCGTGCGCTGGAGGAATAGCTCCAAGAATCCCGCTGAGGCGAACATGTGGCTCAACGAAACCCTCGCCAGCGGGATGGCCCTCTATTATCACTTCATCGGGTCGGAAGCTGGTCTCGGAGAAGATCGCCGTTGGCAGAAAGTCGGCGCAGGCTATTTTCAGTGGGCGGCGAAAAGCGACAGACATTTCAAGCCGCGGCGGTCTCTTGCCAACATTGGAGTCGTCATTGGCCAGAGTACACAGCTACTTTATCAGGGGCCCGCAACGGTGCGTTCGCGCAACTACATGCGCGAGACCACGCACGGCATCTATGAGACGCTGCTCAGTGGCCGCTTTGCCTTCGACTTCGTGCACGAAGATCGGCTCGACCCGGAGAGACTAAGAAAATACCGCGCATTGCTGCTTCCTAATGTCGCGATGCTCAGTGACCGCCAATGCGACCAGATTCGCGATTACGTGCATTCCGGCGGCTCGATCATGGCGAGCTTTGAGACCAGCCTTTACGATGAGAACCTCAAACAGCGCGCGGACTTTGGCCTCGCCGATCTACTGGGTATCAGCAAGGCTGGGTACGTGATCGGCACCAACGGCAATGCCTACTACGGTCGCATGGAACAAACTCATCCAGTTCTGGCAGGTTTCGCAAACACCAACTGGCTACCTGGTGCGCAAAACCGAGTGCCGTTGAAACCCGAGCAGGATTCCGTGCTGACCGTCGTTCCGGGATTCGTACAATATCCTCCAGAATTGGCTTACCCTCCGGTTCCGCACACCAACGAACCGGCGATTGTGTTGCGCGAAACGGGCTTCAGCCGCCTGGCCTACTTTCCCGGAGACGTCGAGCGCACCTTTTGGCTCACGGGAAATGGCGATCTGCTGCGCCTGATGGACAACACAATCCGCTGGATCACTCATGACGAAAGCGTTGTTTACGTCAAGGGCGATGGATTCGTCGAAATGTTCGCCTGGGAAACCACTCCCGGCTACTCGGTGCACCTGCTCAACTACACAAACACTCATGCTCACCACGGCTGGCTGAGCACTGCTTATCCGCTGACAGCCCAGGCGGTCAGCATGAAGTTGCCAAATGGAGTGCGGCTCAAAGCTGTAGAACTTCTGCGCGCTGACATGCGTGTGCCCTTCCAGCTCGAAGCCGATCTATTGCGCTTCACCATTCCCCATGTCGACGATTACGAGGTTGCGGCCATCACCGTTGCGTGAGCTACTCCGAGTCACGCCAGGGTTCGCCTCCGAAGCGCGCAAATCTCTGTTCTCAGACTTCGTAATCTTGTACGCCAGCATGCTACAAACATTCACCACCGCAACAAGAATCGAGATCAAAATCAGAATTGCAATTACGATTTAGCACCGGAGAAAAAAAGGAGGGGCTGACTACATGGCGGAGCACGGAGTCACGAGCGAAACCCTCTCCGGGGTGCTAACAGGGATTTTTGCAGGGAATTTTCATCAGCTCGTCGGGATATCCGCAGTCAAGCGGCTCATTTTCGGATAGTTAGGGCCCAAGTTCATCTCCGAAAGCTGAGCAGATCAGGGAATTAGCAAGGAAAAAAGTCCCGAATGATCAGCGAATATTTGCTTGGTTAAGGCAGCGAGTTCGCCCAGGAGGTGCTTCTCAAATACTGCACGCAGGCTACGGCACGTACGTCCCGCACTCATTGCCTGTGCACGGGCCGCCATGCCGGCAACAGAACGAACTGCAGATTGCCGGATTGCTTGTAAACGAGAACAGTTAAACTGACCAAAGCAGTTGATGCCTGCGTGCTTTTTGAAGAAGGGCGGACGAGGCGATTTCAAGCCGTTTGCGAAGCCGCCACTTGCGATTCGGTGGCGTGACGACGGCGACGGCCGCTGAGCAAGTAAATCGCTGCACGCAGTTCGAGCAATGGGTCACCCGACGGTTCGATGCCGTCGACGCGAGGAATCGGGTCGAAGATGATCCGACGATGAGCCTCGTCATCCGGAGCTTTCGCCGTTAGCTCGACAGTGCCGAGATGAACGAGCGGTCGATCGGCAGGCCAATGAATCGTGGCGTCATCCACGATGTCCTTGTCATCTGCGATCTGGACATGGATGTCGAATCGAATCGGGCCCGCCGCGATGCGGCGCGCCAATTCGTCAAACAGGTAATTCTCGCCCTTGGACCTAGCGGCTGCGTCGTCGAGATGGTCGGCGCCTGCCTTAGGCGAAATGCGATACCTGCCATGCCGCACGAGCTCCTGCTGGTTGATAAATCGGAAGGCGGTCACGCCAAAATAGGCTTCGGTCGCGAAACTCGCTGGACTAGGCTTCGGCGCTTGCACGAACGCGAGCGCAGCCGGATGCGTAGCCAGAAAGGCCGAAGGATCCCCGGTCGCCGCGGCTCGGAGAAAATCGAGAAATTCCTGTCCCGTTCTGGTCGGGAATCCGTCCGTCGAATGGCTCACGATGTCAGTATGTACGTGATCGGCGAACTGGAAACGGATCGCGAGTCCGCGAGGATTCGCATCGGGAACGTTGTCGGGAATTAGGGGGAGACCTGTCCCGTTGGAGAATCTCACGGTTATAGGAGTAGATTTGCGTGTGACGTGTGGCGCGCGAGTGAGAGAGAGGGCCTCGGGTGATGCGGTGAAGGTCCCACTTAGCATCATGCCTTTCGCGTGGGCCGGACGAAAGCCTGCGTGGAGGCCGAAGATGGTATCAAATTGCACGAGCAATTCGTTTGCGAGCTGGACGATCTTTTCGTCGGATGGAAGCGGCATGTGCTCCTCCTTCATTAACGCTTGGTCCGGAGCCTCGCATCATACTCCATCGTTTTGCAAAAATCCTCGCGGTGAGTCTGAATTGGGACCGCAACAGAGATCAATAGCAGCGCGCTTAACTTAAGAGCTAGTGTTATCAGATCGAACTTCGGCCAAGCGCTTGCGATTATTAATCGCTACCGAAAGCGGACGCTTGATCCGGCGACGGAGATAACCTGGCTGTACAAGCATGGTTGCACGTCGCAGGAATTCTCCGCAGTCCGTTTTGTCCGAGGGGCTGTAGTAGGGCTACCAAACGGGCGTCGGAATGCGCGAGAGGACGCGCGGAATGCAATCTAGCGCGTGAGCCAGAGCGCATATCGAATCGCCTGGAACATGGTCCACTGATGATGTACACGCAAGATGTGATACCACTGAGTGAAAGTTAAGGGTTTCATGGTCGACGCCTCTTTACTGACTGCTTCAGCCGCGAGCCTGCCTTTTGCTGCGGCACGAAGTCATTTGTTTGAACTGCTCGCCCATCGTTAGAGGCAAGAGCGATGCCAAAGTGCATCGCGTTAGATGGTTGATTTCAAACGGGGAAACAGGTTCAGCGCCGGGAGTGTGTCGCAGCTTGGACTCGGGTGTCGCGGCGTGGACTCGCTGTCGAGTTTCACGACACTCGGCAGGCGCAGCGGAGCATTTCAACGACGGAGAAAAGACCTCCGATCTTCTTCTTTTTAAGATAGTTGCCTCTAAACTAGTGACTTCTTGCAATTGGCATTTCGTTTGCGACTTCCTCTTCTGCAGCGGCCCTAGTAAGACCTGACCGGGCAGGCTGGCTTGCAGATTCTGCGCGCCATGCTGGAAGGCGAGGTGACTCGCCGAATAGGACCGCGGTTGTTTTCACGGCATCCGTTCTCGTGACTTTCAGCAAAGCTTGACATTTCTAACCTCAGCGCGCCGCCTTCGGTTGATATTTAGTGGTAGACATAATTCAAAATTAGTTAGGCCGTTATTTTTTGGTCTGGAGGCTTTATGCGCACAACCTTCACACTCTTTCTTCTGGCAGCTACCTTCGGATTCCTCAGTAAGATCAGGTGAGTCAACGAACCGAGGTAGAGAACTATTGGAGCTTCGCGTATTCGGCCTTGGCTTGCTTCAGGATGGGGATGTCGGGGTCGGCGTCTTTCCAGAGGGTGAGGAAGTCCTGATAGGCGGTGCGGGCTTTGGCGGAATCGCCCTGCTGAACGTAAGCGCGTGCTAGGTTCAATTGTGCGAGAGGATAGAGTTCGTTGAGCGCGAGCGCGCCGCGGTGATCCAACATCTTCTGAAATTCAGTGGCGGCCCTGGCGCCGTCGTTCATTTGCATGTATGCAAGCCCGCGAATATAAACCGGCTCGAAATTGGCAGGAGTCCCGGGCCCTGCGCCGTATTCATACTTCCTTGCAGGTTCCAGAGCAGCGATGGCGTCCTCGGGCTTGTTTCGGTGCAATTCGCTGAGTGCTTTCACCGTAGGAAGAGAGATGGACTGCACGAACAAGTCTTTCGGGAAATCGCCGCCCACTTCGTCCATGATCTTTTCGGCCTTCTGGGTGTCGCCGATTCCCGCGCCAGAGCTAATGCCGCTAGCTGCCGCGTTTCTTTTTCTCTCGAGCTTCGGAGAGCTTCATTGGCTTCCTTGCGAGCAGCATCGGACAGCCCAAAGGCAGCGTCACCAAGCGCGGTGTGAATTTCAATTACCGAGACGAAGCCTCCGATTCCATTGTGATTCGCCGAAGCAATCGCCACTTGCCGCGACTCGCGAGACGTTTTGACCCTTCCCATTACTAACTCTCTATTATATTTCATATACAATATGAAAGGCTCGCGAGTTTTTCCGGCGGCCCAGGACACCTCGCGTTGTAAGGCATCTTGATCTCCTCGAAGGAATGCGACTCTGTGCGCCAGATTGGAATAGGCGTAAAAGTCTTTGCGGTCCACTCCCATGGCCTCGCTTGCTGCCGCAATGGCTTTCTCTGGAAGACCAAGGCCCCTGTCGTTCAGCGCCAAGTTGTCGAGCGGAGTCGAATCGCGAGGATAGGTGTGGTTCCACTGCTCATCCACTTCGTCTTCTTTTTCAATTTCTCCGGTCGCGTAGCCGTAGTAGTGCGCCTGGATGTAGAATCTCTCCCGTTCGCTGGCTCGTTCGCGAAGGTCATAGGCTTTCTTAAGGAGTTCAAAACTGCGGTTGGGTTCCGCCAGGTTGTTGTAGCACACTCCCAGTACCGTATACGCCATGGCGAGATTGGGATCAAGCTCGATGGCGCGCTTCAAATGGGGAATGGCTTGGTCGTCGTCGGTTCTTAGGTGGTCTGCTTCGCCCAGGCTGTATTCTTTCAAAGCGTCGAGGGACGAAGTGGTCGCCTGCTCAAGAGGGATAGCATACTGTTGCACCGAGGAGAGCGATTCGCCCAGCTTTGCCCGCAAGCTGGAGGCTGCGTTGTCCAGCGATTTGAGCACCTGCTCCTTGCTGTCTGCCTCGACCTGTGCGCGCGCGAGCGTGTCTCCCGTCTACGCGTTCACCGCGGCCACGCTGATTACATAATGGCTGCCCAGGCTGGCGATCGAGGCTGTCAACATTGCCTTGACACCTTCGCGCAGGCAAATCTCTTTGGCCACGTCGCTGGTGATGCGTTCGGTTGGAGGACGCCGCATATAATGAAGGTTTTCCTGAATCTTGGATTCCGGCACCAGATTCAGGTAGGGTGACTGCTCCAGTTGTACCGCCAACGCTTGTTTGAGGGCTCCGTCAAACACTACATCGCCAGTGGTGTTTACGAAATCCGTGAGCAGGATGGAATCTTTTTCTGTGAGCGCGCGAGCGCGATGCGTAGCGAGGAATCCACCCAGCGCAATCACAACGAGAGCCACGGGGACAGCGATCCAGAGCAAAGGTTTGCGTTTAACGGCCTGCGCGATGGCGGTGGAAACGCTCGAAGCGGGAGCGGGTTGCGGCATGCCAACAGGGCCGAGAACAGCGGCCGTAGAGACAGCGGCGGATCGCACTGAAGAGTGATGTTCCGAAGCGTCGACGCCGGAAAACGAACCGCTGCCGGAATCCATCTCACGCTTCAAGCGCTTTAGATCGGTACGCAGCTCGGAGGCAACCTGGTAGCGGAGATTGCGGTCCTTCTCCAAGGCTTTGCTGATAATCTCTACCAGCTTTTCAGGAAGATCGGGATTCAGCCGAGCCGGAGAAGCCGGAAGGCGATTCATGATGGCCTCAAAAATGACCGCAGAGGTGTCGCCACGGAAGGGCAACGCGCCGGTGGCCATTTCGTAGAGCACGACACCAAAAGAGAACAGGTCGGTGCGGGCATCGAGTTCCTTGCCGCGTACTTACTCGGGAGACATATAGGCAACTGTGCCGAGGGTCGTGCCTGGGCTCGTGAGGTGTATGTCATCCAAAGTAGCGCCTGCGAGCGTGGGGGGACTCTGGGTTAGAGAAGTCTGTGCCGGAGTCACTTTGGCAAGGCCGAAGTCGAGAATCTTGGCGTGGCCCCGTTTGGTGACGAAGATATTGGCGGGTTTGATGTCGCGATGGACGATGCCCTCAGAATGAGCGGCGTCAAGAGCGTCGGCGACTTCGATGCCTACATCGAGTAGGCGGTCGAGTTCCATCGGATGGCCCTTGATGATGTGCTTGAGCGTGGAACCGTCAAGAAATTCCATAGCGATGAAAGGCATGCCGTCGTGATCGCCGATTTCGTAGATGGTGCAGATATTGGAATGATTCAATGCGGAGGCGACACGAGCTTCCCTGCGGAAGCGTTCGAGGGCATGAGCCTCGCGGAGAAGATCTTGGGGAAGAAATTTGAGTGCTACAAAACGGCCGAGTTCTGTGTCCTCAGCTTTGTCGACCACACCCATACCGCCACCGCCAAGCTTTTGGAGTACGCGGTAATGAGAGACCGTCTGGCGGATGAGTGAATCCGAGTCCGCCATAGTGGCACCAGTTTAGGTTGCAGCTTTAGGCGAGTCAACGAACTCACGCGAACCAACACGGCCTTCCGGCAAGCCAGGTCCAAGCCCCCACATGCACCGTTTGAGCCTTGAACGCAGCCGCACAACGACAGACAGACGCCGAAACGTGGTTCAGGCGACATACGGAGTTCGGCGTTAATGAGGACCAACGGCCGCGTGAGTAAGCGAGGGCTCGGCGCAATCCAGGTGTAACAGAGTGGCATTGTGCTAGGCTGCCGAGCCAGGTGCATCCACGCGGATACATTGGGTCCGAGCCTGCATCTGGAACTGAACGGTTCTGAACAAGGAACAACTACGTTTTAACTACGCTAAATTCTCTGCTGAAGCGAGGTAACAAATGTGTCGAGATGTGGCGGGTCGATCCCAGGTCCGGCACACGGGACTCGAACTTACCGAGGCCGATGATGCCAGTCTCCTGCGTCGCAAATAGGTTGCTTCCAGAACACGCAGCCCCTCCCGCACAACCTGTGAAGACGTCCAACCGCGGGCCAAGGGGGTCTGGCTAGGTAACCCAAGTTGTTCTTTGAAAATCTTTGTTTCACCCGTCCGCATAGTGCTAATCTTCTGCATCGCCGGTCGCCTTTTCTTTGTGCCTCGAGCACGTCAAACATTGGGAGCGTATCGCATCCCGCTGAAGGCAGGCCTTCTCACCCACCTAATAAATGCGAGTTATCATTAAAGTGGTTCCTGGTGCCCCTGAAAAACACAGCTGCGAGGGGTGCGCCAAAGAAATCCTTTTCCCTCGCAGGGGCCACTGATGAGATTCCTCCTGGTCGCCACCGGACTGTTGAATACGATCATTTTGTCGCTCTTCGATCCAGTCCCGACACCTAAAGACGTCTCTTTCTCCACGCCGCCGAATTCAGTCGAGGTTTATGACATCCTCGAACTGTCAGCCACCATTTCGTCTCCTGACGCGGCGAATCCTTTCACAGCCGCCACTCTAGAAGGTGACTTTTCTCTTGCGTCCTCCCGCGAAGTCTTTCACGTTTCCGGTTTCTGTGATTCTACGGACGGTGCGACCTTCCGTATTCGTTTCATGCCTTCCAAACCGGGTACCTACAACTTCACCCTCGTTTATGCACAGGCCGCTTTCACAAAGACTTTTCGTGGTGAATTTCGAGCGACACCCTCTCATCGCCGCGGGCCGATTCGTATCGATCCACAATACCCGTGGCACTTCATTTGGGAAGGTACCGGCGAGCACTACTTCTTCAACGGCACCACTGCTTACTGGCTGCTCGGATGGAAAGACGATCACGTCGTGCAGTATTCCATCGAACGCCTCCATCGGCTCAAGGTCAACCGTCTTCGTGTTACTCTCGCCGGTCGCACCAACGTCTACTACGGCGAACCTATCATGCAGGGAGACAATTTCACCATGGATCTCGCTGCTTGGCCTGCCAAAGATACTCACGACTTCTTGCACCCCGGATTCGACTATGCCCGATTCAACCTTG
>Ga0306922_10002711_pt1 | contig 16464 bp, 16 predicted proteins | sample sta12Cox44000082_FD_203758 | JGI IMG/M metagenome (GOLD analysis project Ga0306922, IMG submission 203758) | Lab enrichment of tropical soil microbial communities from Luquillo Experimental Forest, Puerto Rico - statoxic.12C.oxic.44.000.082 (v2)... | ecosystem: Environmental > Terrestrial >... | reverse complement strand
TCTCCTGCGCGACCGATTTGAGCAGGGGCTCCAGCGTGTATTGCGAGATGATCTGGTACGGCTCGAGCGGCAGCGAGTCGTCCAGCGTCGCGTCCCGTCGCGCCTTCGCCCGCGCTACGGTTGGATGCTCCATTTTCAACAGTGGCGGCCGCATGAGATCGAACACGAGATAAGTGTCCATCGGCCAGTCGGGCGGATATCCCGCGGCCCGCACGCGCTCCGCGAGGCCGAGCCGGCGAAAGATCTCCATCGTGCGGGGATTGCAGCGCTCCATCTTGGGATAGCCCAGCGGGGCGTCATTCTTCTCGATCAAGGTGCAAGCGATGCCGCGCTTGCCAAGGTCGATGCTCAAGGTCAGCCCCACCGGCCCGGCGCCGACAATGAGGACTTCGGTATCCATTGCGTCCATAATCCCTCAGGATAGGGATCGGCTGCGGCCTTGCCCATGGGCACCTTTACAGCTGTCGCGAGAAGAATCGCCAAGCAGCGCCTGAGTTACATGAGCTGACTAAAGCCAGATCACCTCGAAACGGAGAACTTGATGCGGATCAGGTTCCATCATGCCTTGATTGTCATGGCAGCCCTGGTTGCGTTGCTCGCAGTCTCCGCACTCCCTTTGCAGGCGCAGAGCTGGCCGCAGCACCCCGTGAAGCTTGTAGTGCCGCTTGGCCCCGGTTCAGGAGCCGATCTCGGCGCACGCCTTTTGGCGGACCGCCTCGGCAGGCGCTGGAACCAGTCTGTTGTGGTTGAGAACCGGCCGGGCGGCGACGGCAGCATCGGCATCACCGCCGTGCTGAATGCTCACGATGATCATACCCTGATGTTCGGACCGTCGTCGGCGTTCGTTGCTGCGCCTTATCTGCATGGCAAATTGCCTTACAACCCAGCCGATCTGGCTCCCGTCGCGCGCCTGTCCGTGACCCTGGTGGGAGTTGCATCCCCGGCCGCGCTGAACATCGCGAGTCTCAACGAGCTGATCGATCTCGCCCGCGCGCAGCCCGGCAAGGTGAACTGGGCAACGGCAACCGGCGTGACTGATTTCCTGGTTGCCGGCTACGCCAGGAAAGCGGGACTCGCTATGCCGAAGGTGCCTTACCGCGACACCGTGCAGGCGATAAACGATCTCGGCGAAGGCCGTATTCAGATGTATATCGGCGCGCTAGCGATCATTCTGCCGCAGGTACAGGCCGGCCGCATCAAACTTCTGGCGATGACAAATATGGAGCGCGCCGGCATGCTCCCGGACGTGCCGACCGTCGCCGAGGCCGGATTTCCCGATCTCGAATTTGACGGAGTTGCCGGCTTGTTCGCTGCCGCTGGCAGCATCTCGAATGACTTGCGAGGACGCATCGCTGCCGACCTGAAAGCGGCCATCGACGACGAGATGCAGAAGCGCCTTGCCGCCACCGGGCAGCTGCTGCGGCCAGGTGGCGAAGCTGAGTTCGCGGCCTCCATCAAGGCGCAGGCAGACAAGGTCGCCGCCTTCGCGCAGCTCCTGGGCGTTCAGGCGAACCAATAGGGGTGGAGATACATGCCCTGCTTTGATGAAAGCGCGCGAACATGCTGAGCTTTCTCGGCAAACGGTTGCTGCAGCTCGTTCCAACACTGTTTTTCGTCTCGGTCATCATCTTTCTGCTGCAGCACCTGCTGCCCGGCGATCCGGCCCTGGTCATGGCGGGCGAAGAGAAGGACCCACAGGTCATCGAGGAGGTTCGCCGGCAGTACCATCTCGATCAGCCGATCCCCATTCAATACGTCTACTGGGTGAGTGGCGTGCTCCGCGGGGACCTCGGCGAATCCCTGCGCATCAAGCAGCCGGTGCTCGATCTCGTGCTGCAAAAGCTGCCGGTGACGATCCAGCTCGCCACCATGGCCATGGCGATCGCGCTGGTGATCGGGGTCGCAGCCGGCGTGGTGGCTGCGGTGAAGAAGGACAGCGCGTGGGACTACGCCGCCAATGCATTTGCCCTGTGGGGCATCTCGACCCCGAATTTCTGGCTTGGCATCATGCTGATCTTCCTGTTCTCGGTCCGGCTCGGATGGCTTCCGGCTTCCGGCTATGTGCCGCTGTCGGAAGACTGGCGCGCGAGTCTTGCGGCCACCATCATGCCCGCCTTCGTGCTCGGCAACGCGATCGCCGCCATCCTCATGCGCCATACTCGGAGCGCCATGCTCAGCGTTCTGGAGAGCGACTACGTGCGCACCGCACGCGCCAAGGGATTGCCCGAGCGCACCGTCATCCTCAAGCATGCCATGCGCAATGCGCTCACTCCGGTCATCACTTTGGGGGCGCTCGAGCTCGGCACATTGCTTTCGGGTGCGGTGCTCACCGAGCAGATTTTCAGCATCCCCGGATTCGGCAAGCTGATCGTGGATGCAGTTTTCAACCGCGACTATGCGGTCGTGCAGGGCGTGGTGCTGGTCACCGCGACCATCTACATCGTCCTTAACCTCTTGGCCGACATCGCCTACGTGCTGGTCAACCCGCGGCTGCGGACCTGATATGGCCGATACGACCGGCGAACTGCTTTCGCTCGCAGCCGACACGTCCGACAGCCCGCGTGCCCGCGCGCTGCGCAGGCTGGCGCGCAGAAAGGCGGCCCTGGTCGGCCTCTGCCTCATCGCGCTGTTCACGGCGCTTGCCTTGCTCGCTCCGTTGATCGCGCCCTATGACCCCGCCGCGCAGAGCTGGGCGACTGTGCGCAAGCCTCCCTCGCTCGCCCACTGGCTGGGCACCGACGAGGTCGGCCGCGACGTGCTGTCGCGTCTGGTCTGGGGCGCGCGCGCCTCGCTCATGGCGGGCTGCATCTCGATTGCGATTGCGGTTTCGATCGGTGTGCCGCTCGGGATGCTCGCCGGTTATGTCGGCGGGGCGATCGACGCCCTTGTGTCGCGCATCACGGACGCCATGCTGGCCATCCCGTTCCTCATTCTCGCCATCGCACTTGCCGCCTTTCTCGGCCCGAGCCTCGGCAATGCGATGATTGCCATCGGCGTGAGCACGGCGCCGATCTTCGTGCGGCTCACCCGCGCTCAGGTGGTGACCGTGAAGGTGGAGGACTATATCGAAGGCGCGCGCGCGGTCGGCAACCCGCCCTGGCGCATTGCCATCGTTCACATCCTGCCGAACATTTTGCCCGCGCTCCTCGTGCAGGCAACGCTGTCGATCGCCGCAGCCATCATCGCCGAAGCGTCGCTCTCGTTCCTGGGTCTTGGACAGCAGCCGCCGGCGCCCTCGTGGGGAAGCATGCTGAATGCCGCCCAGCGTTTTCTCGCCAGCGCGCCGTGGATGGCGATCTGGCCTGGGCTTGCCATCTTCCTCACCGTGCTCTCGTTCAACCTGGTGGGCGATGGATTGCGCGATGCCCTCGACCCGCGGCGGCAATGAACAGGTTGTGCGCTGCCTATCGCGGCCGTGTAGGGGCGAGGCATGCCTCGCCCCGACGCTTTGGTGCGCGCGCAGCGCAGCCAAGTTTACTAAGGGCGCGCAGGCACTCCCGTCACTCGATCTGCATACCCATATGAGCATGTTGATGTATTGCACGAGGTCCCAATGCCGTGGTCGCTGAATATCGGCACGATCGCCGGAACGGCGATCCGCGTGCATGTCACGTTCTTGCTGTTTCTTGGCTGGATCTTCGCGGCGAGCTATGCATCGGGCGGCTCTGAGGCTGCGTGGTCGTCGCTCGTCTTCATGGTGCTGCTGTTTGCCTGCGTGTTGGCGCATGAATTCGGCCACATTCTCACGGCGCGTGTCTTCGGGGTGCCCACCCCTGACGTCACGTTGCTACCGATCGGCGGCGTGGCGCGGCTCGCACGCATTCCGGAGGCGCCGCGTGAGGAGCTCCTTATCGCCATTGCCGGGCCCCTGGTGAACGTGGCGATCGCATGCATCCTGCTGCTGGTCGCGGGCGGGCGTCCCGATACCGCAGCATTCGCCGCCTTGGACAGCCCCCATGTCTCGCTCACCGACCGGCTTGCCGCGGTCAACATCTTCCTCGCCCTGTTCAACATGATCCCCGCCTTTCCCATGGATGGCGGGCGTGTGCTGCGCGCGCTGCTCGCCTCGCGTCTAGGCTTTGTGCGCGCGACCGAGATCGCCGCCTCGATCGGGCAGTTCGTGGCGTTTGCGCTCGGCTTCATCGGCCTGCTCTACAATCCGATCCTGATCTTCATCGCCATCTTCGTTTATCTCGCGGCAGCGTCCGAGGCGCATTCGGTGGCGCTGCGCGGGATGTCGCGCGGCGTGCCGGTGAGCACCGCGATGATGACGCAATTTGCAAGCCTCACGCCGCAGGCGCATGTCGATGAAGCCGTTCAGACCCTATTGCGGACCAATCAGAGCGAGTTTCCGGTGGTCGATGGTGAGGGCAGGCCGGTCGGGCTGCTCGGACGCAACGATCTGATCCGCGCGCTCAAGACGCTCGGTCCCGACGCTCGCGTTGCGGACGCCATGTCGCCCGCCCCGCCGACTGTGAGCCATCGTCTCACGCTCGATGAGGCGTTTCGTATCCTGCAGGAGAAATCAGCGCCGGCTGTGGCCGTGACCGATGCCGCGGGACGGCTGGTCGGCCTGATCACCTCCGAGACCGTGGGCGAGATGCTCATGTTGCGCCAGGCGATGCCCAAGGGCGCAAACTGGGGGCCGTGGAGCTTCAAGCCGCGTGCATGAGCAGCAAAAGCCGCAGCAGCCTCATATTGGTTGCTGCAGCCAGCGCGCAATGTCGGACCAGGTCGTCGAGAGGACGTTTCGTCCCATGAACAGCCCCAGGTGCCCGCACGGTACAAGCGCCTTGCCGGCAGCGCGGCGGCCGCGGGTGATAAGACGCTCGGCCGCAAACAGCTGCTCGGGAGCGACGACCTCGTCGTCACTTGCTGCCAATAGAAACAGCGGACCATCGATCTGGGAGACATCGACGCGGCGACCGAGCGCGACGAATTCTCCCGCGGCGAGACGGTTCTCCCTGAACAGCTGCTCGACGACTTGCAGGTAATAGGCGCCAGGCAGGTCCACGGTCCAGGCGTACCAGTCGCGGAAGCGCGCCTCCAGGATGCAAAACCGCCAGGATTCGACGGCATCCGTGGGCTGCAGCAAGTGATGGATCTCGTCGCGCTCGATTTCCGGAGCCCAGAACTGGAGCAGGTGCTGGCCGAGGGCGCGCCCGCCGCCAAGCTCGACCAGCTCGGCAAAGAACGCGCTCGGCGTGTTGCTGGTGAGCTCTGAGAGCCTGCAGCAGCCTGCGCCAATGTCGATCGGAGCGCCGGCCAGTACCAGCTTGCGAATTTTGGCAGGAAAGCGCGCCGCATAGGTCAGCGCCATCCATCCGCCCTGGCACAGGCCAATGAGGTCGACCGCGCCGGCGCCGAGCTCGTCCACGAGCACGTTGAGTGCGGCGAGATAGTCGTCGATTGACCAGAACCGCATTTCCGGCGTTGCCGAACGCCAATCCGTTACCAGCATGCGTCCGATACCGGCGCCCTGGAGCGCGGCAACGAGGCTGTGACCGGGTGCAAAATCAACGATGGTGGCCCCATGCAACGCGAATGGCGCGCAAATGAGCGTCACCGGCCCGTCAGCCCTCGTCGAAAAATCGCGCAGCCGGACCGCGGGCAGCTCCAGAGCGATCTTGTTGTGGGTTGTCCATTGTGGTGCGCGGCTCGCGGTCTCCTGCGTGTCGGCGCCAACCGCGAGCTTCACCAGCTCACGCGCGGTTGCTGCGGCAAGCTCGCTGGTTGCCTCGGCTGCAAGCGCCGGCCAGAGAAATGCCATGGAGGCAAACTGTCGATTGCCATTATCCATGCGATGTTTCAGGACGCTTCGCCCGCTCGAGCTCGTCGCTTGTGGAATAGATCACCGTGCCGGTATTGGGCTCGATCCAGACCAGATGATCGCGCACTCCTTTCACCCCGGGCACGTTCTCGGCGGCTACGATGATCGCTTGGCGCTCGCGTTCGTCGGTGATCGTGCCCCACAGCTCGACAACGCCCTGCTTGACAATGGCATTGATCAGGGCGGCAGGCGCCCACGACTGGCGGCCAAGCTCGGCGAGCAGCTGCTCGCGGATGGCCTCATCACTGGTCGTTACCGGCTTGATATCGCTCGCGACGCCGGCGAGCGCATGCAGCAGATTGGCGCGGCTGACAATCCCGACCAGCTTCTGCTCGCGAAGGACCGGCAGCCGCTTGATGCGGTGCTTCTCCATGATCTGCACCACCTGCTCGAGTGAAGTCTGCTCGTTGATGGTGACCGGATCGGGGGTCATGACGTCGATCACCTTGCGCCCATGCGAGCGCGTGTATTCGTCCGCCAGCCGACCGGGGCCGATCAGGAACTCGAGCCAGCGGGACCGCCGGCGCTGCGTGCCGGTTTCGGTCCGACGGAGAAAATCGCCTTCCGTGACGATGCCCACCAGCCGTCCTTGTCCGTCAAGCACCGGCAATCCGCTGATGCGCTTTTCCAGCATAAGCTGGATCGCCTGCGAGATGGGACTCTCCGATTCCACGGACAGAACGGGAGAGGTCATGACGTCTTTGACCTTCATGGCGGTGCTCCATGGTGGCGAGCGGGAGCGTCCAGCAAGGCGAGCCGAGCGGCAGCAGAACAACCTACTCTAACATGCTCAGGAAAACAGCTGCTTCTCGATCTCGTGAACCGGAACATTGACAAGGTCTTTTCCGACCTCGGCGCGGATGGCATGGCGCAAGGCGGGCGAGTACGCCTCGCGAATCATGCCCAGCGCCCGAGGGGCGGCGACCACGATCAGGCTGCGGGTCTCGCCGTTGGTCACGGCGCCATGCAGTCGGCCCGCCAGCTCGGCGAGAAACGCGCGCTCGGAGAGATCATGCCAGTCGGTCTGCTCGACCGCGCTGCCGGCGGTCCCTACCGAGGGATGCACCTTGCCGGGACGGTCGCTGCCCTGCGCGCTGGTGCGCGGCTCGGGATGCTCGCGCACCTCTCTGGTGTGGAGATTTGTATGAGTTGTGTCGCCGACATTCTCCAGGAGAAGCGCCTTGCGGCCGTCGCACACGACGACCCATTCTCCGGACTTGACGTTGATCTTTTCCATCCGCGCAGCTCCCGCCGGGGGCCGCCTCGACGGTTTACGAGGCGGTCATCCGCGAGAGCATAGCACGGTTGCGCAGCGCAATCCGGCGCGAGCTCGGCAGCGCGATAGCGTTGGCATGCTCCAGATGCCCGATGGTGCGTGACACGGTCTCGATGGTTAGACCGAGAAAATCCGCTATGTCCTGGCGCGACATCGGCAGCGAGACTTCCTCGTTTCCGCAGCCCCGCCCGGCCATCTCCATCAGGAAGGAGGCGACGCGCTCCTGCGCGCTCTTGATCAGCAGCAGCATGTGGTCCTGGGCGCGCTGGAGCTCGCGCGCGGTCATCTCCCATAGCTCGCGGGCGACATCGGCGTCGCGAGCTGAGAGGGCAAGCACCGCGCTGCGCTTGAAGACGAGGATGGTGGCATCCCCTATTGCCTCGGCGGACGAGGCATGCGTGTCGCCAGCCTCGAGGCCGAACATGTCGCCCGGCAGGTAGAATGCGCCGATCTGGCGCCGGCCGTCACTGAGAACCTTGTACATGCGGACCGCGCCGCGCGCGACCTTATAGAGATAATCGGCCGGCTCGCCCTCGCCGTAAATCTCCTCATTGCGCGAGAACGACATCGCCGCACCCATCATTTCGAGCGTCCCGGCAGGCGCGTGGGCGTTTGTCATGCGGGGTTGGCGGACGCTTGCGATATCGGCTCGGCGTGGGGCGATGGCGGGGGTCGGCATGGACATGAGGTTTTCTCCTGCGTGGGACAAGCGCATGGCTAGCCCACACGGCGGAGGCGGGAAATTCAGATAATCTCCCTAAGGGATTTCCCGGAGGTCGGCCGCTATTGCCAGCCCGAGCCCGGCGGCTGCACGACAATGTTGTCCACGACCTCGCGCACGCCTGGCGTGACTTCCGCCGCAATGCGTGCCGCCTTCTTCTCCTCGGGCGAATGGACCAGGCCCCAGAGATCGACGCTGCCCTCATGAACCGTGACGGTCAGCATCGTGGGACGCCAGGGCTCCGCGCCGAGCCGCTCGATCACCCTCCTGCGCAGCTCCGAGTCATCGGGGGTCGCAAGGGAAGGAAGCTTCTTAGCCGCGCTCGCCAGTGCCTGGAGGATATTCGCGCGGGTGACGATGCCCACGAGCTTGCCGCCGTCGAGAATCGGCACGCGCTTGATCCGGTTGCGCTCCAGCATGGCAGCGATGTCGCCAAGCGAAGTGTCGGGCCCGGCGCTGATGACCTCGCGCGTCATCACATCCGCGACCTTGCGCGAATGAGACTTGATGTATTCGGTGGCAGACGCCCGATCGGATGACAACAGCGCAAGCCACCAGCTGGGTCGTCTGGTGGTGCCCGTCTCCGGACGCCGCATGAGGTCGCCTTCGCTTACGACGCCGACCAGCTCGCCCTTCTTGTTCACGACCGGAGCCCCGCTGATATGGTGGCTCAGCAGGGTATCGGCGACCTCGCCAATGCTGGCGTCCACGCCGACCGTGATCACGGTCGGGACCATCACGTCCCTGGCTTTCATGACGGCGGTCCTCCTCTCTAGCCCCGCAGGGTGTCGTCAGTGGCACTAGGCAATCCCACAGACAGCAGGCGCGAGCAAGGCCAGGCTATTTCGCGAGCGTGCCGATATAGGCTGCGATGTCGTTTGCCTCGTTGCGGGTGAGTGCCATGCTCGGCATCTTCGGGTGCGGCTCCAGCAGGAAGAAGGCGAGCTTATCCGCACTGAAGCCGGCCGTCTTCGCTATCGTCGCGAATGGCGGAGCGTCCGCGTTGGCCGTCCTCTGCTCGGGAGCAACCACGTGACAGGACGCACACCAGCGCTGCGCCAGCCGCTTGCCGTTATCGGCGTCGGCGGCAAGCGTGGGTCCGAAGGATACTGCGAGAAATGCGGGCCAGCAACGAGCGGATTTCAATATCACGCTCCAGCCGATCTTACGATCGCGCACCGCATGTCCGAAGTTCGAAGCCCGCATTGCATTCTCCTTTGCTCGATGGTGTCGGCATTGGCATGCTTACACGGCGTGTGTTTTGAGCTTTGACCGGGATCAATGAAAGAGACAATGCCTGCGGTTTGCGGGTTCAGGCGGCCGATCGCGTCAGAGAAGCCCGCATAGGCTATGGCATGGCGTGCAGCGTGCCTGTGCCAGTCGCTTGCCGGCTTCGGCATCAGCCCCTGATGCCGCACTCGCAAGCAGCATCGCGGAGGCCACCAGGTAAAATCGAAGCAGTGCGACCATTTCACCAGAGGACCAATCAGAGTTCCGCAGGAGGGCCGGGTAGGCCGGTGGTCATGCGGACCCTATATGACAGGTGAGGGTGACAGTTTGACATGGCTCAAAGTCGCTGCGTTGACGGCGCGCTAGGTTTTTGCGGCCTTGACGCACTCCAGGAGGAGCTTTCGATGACGACCACTCTGCCAAACCTCTCCATATCGCCTGAGAAGGTCTGCTTCTTTGCGCTCAAGGCGCGCGAGTTCGACGTCAAGGACGTCGTGACGGATCCCGACCCAGGGTCGAATGCAAGCGACGACGCAATGATCTCGGTGCTCGAGGACCATCCCGACGATCCCACCTACCAGGAGCTGCGATCCTTCATTGACGCCCTGACCGAGGACGAGCAGGTTGATCTCGTGGCGTTGACATGGCTCGGGCGCGGAGACGGCAGCATTGAGGAGTGGGACGACTTGCGCGAGGAAGCGGCGCGCCTGCACAACAATCGCACCTCTGCCTACCTGCTCGGCAAGCCCATGCTGGCCGACCATCTGGAGGAGGGACTTTTCCAGCTCGGTATCGCCTGCGAGGATTACCAGGGCAGTTTCACCTAGTCGCGGGCTCCCTATCGAGTTGCGCAGACGGGCGTCGCGCGCGCAACGCTTTGCTGCAAACATAGCGAGGAGCGTTTGCAATGAGCTCAGCGGCTTCAACCAGGCGCTCAGGCGGCAAGTCCGGTTCGACGCGCAAGCTGCCTGAGCCTGCGATCGAGGACGCGCCATCGCCAGCACGCAAGCTCGGCATCACGCATCTCCTGGTCTGCGTTGATGGAACCGATACGGATCGGGCGGTCCTCGACCAGGCGATGCCGATCGCGCTGCGCTTCGGCAGCCATATCGATGTCCTGCACGTTCGCTTTGACGTTCACGGGGCGAGCGTCGAGCGCCAGGAGCGGCCGATCGATCGTTTGCTCGACAAGCCGGTCGAGCAACTCGTTGCCGAGAGCGCCACACGCGCGCGGAAGCACTTCGAAGCCTGGCATGCGCAATGCAAGCTGCCGTTGCGTGATCGTGGAACGGCGGTGCTTGGCCCCTCGACCGCATGGCGTGAGATCACCGGCTATGAGGACGTGGTTATCGCGCGCGCAGGCCGGCTCTGCGACCTCATCGTCGTTGCACGCAAAAGCGCGGGCGGCGTCAGCACGTTCTCCGCGATGGCGTTGGAGACCGCGCTGTTCGAGACCGGCCGGCCCGTCCTGATGGTGCCAACGGGGGCACCCGCCAACCTCTTTCATCGGCCACTCATCGCCTGGAACGGCAGCCGCGAGGCTGCGCGAGCGGTTGGATTCGCCTTGCCGTTCCTGACCGAATGCGAGGGCGGCGTCGAGGTGTTCGCCGCGGCCGAGAGCAAGCATCACGGCAACAGCGATGAGCTGCTGCGGTACCTGAGCTGGCACGGCATTGTCGGCGAACCGATTGCACCCGACGAGGCCCGCGCCACGGGCGTAAACCTGCTCGCCCGCGCAACCGCGCACCAGAACGGATTCATCGTGATGGGTGCCTACACGCACGGTCATTACCGGCAGTTCCTGTTCGGCGGCATGACGCGCCATGTCATGGAGCATGCCGCGATCCCGGTCCTGTTCGCGCATTAGACCAGGCAGCGACTGCGGGACCGATCTGTTCGATGTCCACCTATCGTCTCGAGAAGCTGTTCTCGCCGCGATCAGTCGCAGTAGTGGGAGGAAGTCCGCGCGCGACCTCACCCGGCCGCGCGGTGCTGCGAAATCTCCGCGAGGCGGGCTTCAGGGGACCGCTCAGCCTCATCAATCCGCACTACCCCGAGATCGAGGGAGTGCGCTCGGTCAAGGACATCACGGACCTGAGCGAGTCGCCGGATCTGCTCGTCATTGCCGCGCCGGCGCCCTCGGTGCCGGAGATCGTCGCCGCGGCGGGCGAGAAGGGCGCAGCCGCCGCCATCGTGATCACCGCCGGCCTCGGACACGGAGCGGGCTCGTTGGCACAGCGCTGCGAGCAGGCTGCACGTGCGTGCGGCCTGCGCCTGGTCGGGCCAAATTGCCTTGGCGTCATGGCTCCGCGCGAACGCCTCAATGCCAGCTTTGCCGGCCGCATGCCACCCGTCGGGGACCTCGCGTTGGTCTCGCAGTCCGGCGCCATCACCGCAGGGCTGGTCGAATGGTCGGCAGTGCACGGAATAGGGTTTTCAGCAGTGGTGTCGGTCGGCGACCGGATCGATGTCGATTTTGGCGATCTGCTCGATTTCTTTGCGCTTGATGGCCGTACGCGCGCGATTCTCCTTTATATCGAATCCATCAGCAACGCGCGCAAGTTCATGTCGGCCGCGCGTGCGGCCGCGCGCGTCAAGCCGGTGGTGGTGGTGAAATCCGGGCGCCATGCACAAGCCGCCAAAGCGGCGCAGACTCATACGGGAGCGCTGGCCGGGGCGGACGCCGTCTATGACGCCGCCTTTCGCCGCGCCGGCCTCTTACGCGTCATTGATCTCGACGAGCTGTTCGCGGCGGCTGAGACGCTCGGACGGGTGCGGTCGCTCGACGGCAAGCGGCTTGCCATTCTCACCAATGGTGGCGGGCTGGGCGTGCTCGCCGTTGATCGGCTTGCTGACCTCGGCGGCACGCTGGCCGGCATTTCGGCCCCGGCAATGCAGAAGCTCGACGCGGTGCTGCCGCCGATCTGGTCGTGCGCCAACCCCATCGATATCGCGGGCGATGCGGATGCCACCCGTTACGCCGCGGCCTTGGAGGGCCTGCTCGAGGATGGAGAGAACGATGCCATCCTTGTCATGAACGTTCCGACGGCGCTTGCTTCCGCGCAGGCGGCTGCGGAATCGGTCGCTGCGGTCGCGCAATCGCATCGCAGCCGCCGGGTACGGGCAAAGCCGATATTCGCTGTCTGGGTCGGAACGAGCGACGCGGCCACGCCGATCTTCGAAGCCGCCGGCATTCCCAATTACGCCACCGAAGCGGATGCGGTGCGCGGCTTCATGCATCTCGTCCACTATCGGCAATCGCTTGATCTCCTGATGGCAACGCCTCCGAGCCTGCCGAAGGACTTCAAGCCCGATGTCGCTGCCGCACGTGCCGTCATCAACGACGCCATGCAGGGCGCGCGCACGCGTCCGGACGGGCGTACGTGGCTTGATCCGCTCGAGGTCGGACGGCTGCTTGCCGCCTATTCCATTCCCATCGTGCCCGCGCTGCTCGCTCGCGATGAGGACAGCGCCGCAGCCGCGGCGGCGCCATTGCTGGCGGAGGGCTCTGCCGTCGTTGCCAAGATCCTCTCCCCCGACATCGTGCACAAGTCGGAGGTGGGAGGCGTGCGGCTCAATCTCACGAGCGAGCGCGCCGTGCGCGAAGCGGTCTCCGATATTCTTGCCCGTGCAAGGAGGACAAGGCCCGATGCGCGCATCTCCGGCGTCACCATCCATCCCATGATCGTGCGCCCGAAGGCGCGCGAGCTGATCGCGGGGATTGCCGACGACCCGACCTTTGGTCCGGTCATCGTATTCGGCTGCGGCGGCACGGCGGTGGAAGTGATTGGGGACAAGGCCTTGGCGCTGCCGCCGCTCGATCTTGCACTCGCGCGCTCCCTGATGGCGCGCACCCGGGTGTCGCGCGTGCTTGCCGCCTATCGCGATGTGCCCGCTGCCGATGTGGATGCGATCGCGCTCCTCCTGGTCAAGCTCGCCCAGCTCGCGGCCGATGTGCCCGAGCTGCGCGAGCTTGATCTCAATCCGGTGCTGGCGGACGCGCGCGGCATTGTCGCCGTTGACGCGCGCGTGGCGGTAGCCCCGCTCGATCAGGCTGCGCGCGGGCTCATGGTGAATCCGCGCTTTGCCATCCGGCCCTATCCGGCGGAATGGGAGCGCCGTACGGCCATACGCGATGGAACGGCAATTCTCGTGCGCCCGGTACGCCCGGAGGACGAGCCGCTGTACGGGCCGTTCCTCGCCGCGGTGACGCAGCAGGACCTCCGCCTGCGGTTCTTTGCGCCGGTGAAGGAGTTCGGCCACACCTTCGTCGCGCGATTCACTCAGATCGACTACGCCCGCGCCATGGCGTTCATTGCGCTTGAGGAGAGCCCCGGGAACATGCTCGGGGTCGTCCGCCTGCACGCCGACGCCAATTACGAGCGCGGCGAGTACGCCGTGCTGGTGCGCTCCGACCTCAAGGGACGCGGTCTGGGCTATCTGCTCATGGGGATGATCATCGAATATGCCCGCGCCGAAGGTCTCAGGCTTATTGAGGGGCAGGTGCTGAGCGAGAACACGGCCATGCTCGGAATGTGCAGGGAGCTCGGCTTTCACATCGCGTCCGATCCGGACGACCACGACATCTGCCTCGTGCGGCTTGATCTGACGGGCTCGTAGCTTCGGTCCTATGTCATGCGTTGATGCGCCGCGCGCTCGATCCCGCTGGCGCCCACCTTCGCGTAGGAACGCTTGACCGCCCCCCAGGCGATACGGTGCGCCGCTTCGAGGCCTGCGTCGGGTTCCTGGATCGGCTACTCCAGGACATGGGTGAGCAGGACCTCCTCGTCGGCAGTCATTTGCGAGTCGGAGGTCGTATCGTCGAGCGCGCGGTAGAGAGCCTTTGCTGAGTCCCGCAATGCTTCGCGATGCAGCACATCCGCCGGCGGCAGCACCGATACGGTTCTCGCCAGGTCGTGCAGGATCTCCGCGAACAGCGCGTAATGAAAGTGCATGCGGATCGACTTGCGATCGTCCACATCGCCGGTGCGATACAGGCTCAGAGAGATTCCCGTCTCGTCAAGATGGGCGTCGAAACGCGAGGAATGCTCGAACGTGCCGATATAGAGCTTGTCGGGATATTCGAGTGCCACTTCGGCCCGGTCCGGGATGGGCTTGGTCACGGCCGTCCTCTCAGGGGCGGTCGCCCAGGTGACGGGTCTGCAAGTCGGCCCAGAACAGCGTGGCGGCAAAGATGACAAAAGCTGCGGTTATGCTGGCGACAACAACCATGACGTCCATGTCCATGATGTGCTCCCTCGTTGTGCAGCAGCGATACTGCTCGAAGGAGGGCACGGCCGTCTTGATCTGGATCAAATGCGGCGCAAGCCGCGGCAGCATCGAGGATGCGTCAGTGCAATGTCGGCGCCCGGCAGCTCGCCGCTCTTGGCGGATTTCGCGGTCACCCGCGCGCGCTTGCAACCGCCACTTGCTCTGGCGGGCGGTCGAGGAATACAGGCATGACCTCGCGTGCAAAGCGGTGCAGATGCTCGCGCGAGCCGCCCGGGCCATTGAGCAGGACATGCTCGATACCCAGCCCGCGCAGCGCCTCGAGCCGGCGAGCAATCCCGTCCGGGGTATCGAACAGCGCAGCCTCCTCGGTCGCCTCGCGCGTATCGGCAAATGACATCATGCTGGATTTGCTCTTGCCGTCCGGCGTCTGCGCCAGCGTGGTCATGCGGCGCTGCGCCGCCAGGCGATTTTCGATGGCCTGCGCCTTCTCATCCGCGTTGCGGGCGACGAAGAACGCGCGGCAGACGCCCACATCCATGGGATCGAACCTGCGGCCCCGCCTTTCGACTTCGGACCTGAACAGATTGAATCGCTCGGCAATGGTCGCGGTCGAGGCAAACTGGTCGAGCAGCAGCTTGTAGCCGTATTGCGCAACTTTTCTGATCGAGCCCGGGCTGCCGGCGGCGATCCAGATCGGCGGATGCGGCCTTTGCCGCGGCGGCGGCTCGACGATGATGTTCTCGAAGTGCCAGTGCTTGCCATGATGCGAGAAGCGCTCCTCGGAGGTCCACGATTTGATGATGAGCGCGAGCCCCTCCTCGAACCGTTCCTCGGCCTCTTCGGGCGGAATGCAGAAGCTTGCAAACTCGTTGTGGCGATAGCCCTTGCCGATGCCCAGCTCCAGGCGTCCGTCCGACATGAGGTCGATGGTGGCAGCCTGCTCGGCGAGCAGCACCGGGTTATGCCAGGGCAGCACGATGACGGCGGTCCCGAGCCGCAGCGTCGTCGTTCTGGCCGCAACCCAGGTCAGGAGATTGAGGCTGGCGGAGACCTGGCCGAAACCCGTGAAATGGTGCTCGACCACGAACGTGCTTGCAAATCCCAGGCTCTCGGCCTCGACATTGTACTCGACGAAGTCCTTGAAACCCTGCCCGCTGTCGACATCGGCGCCGCCGCGCTTTGCCTGGGCGCTGCCGAATAATCCGAATTGCATGGCCGCCTCCTATTTCCGTCGCGACCTCGCCCGCGTTTCCCTGACGTGCCGCACTTCGGCGTTCATGCGGACATCCTTGCGCCGACGCTTTTCCAGCTGCTGGCCGGTTTCGAAATATTCCCCGCGGGTGGCGCGCTCGGCGGCGGCATCGAGTTCCTGCGGCCACTCACCAAGCGAGTATCCGAACCAGGGCGGCTGCGGCCTCAGCCTGGGCAGACCCAGCTCCTCCCAGATCGCTTTCGCCCGTTCCATGTGCTCCCGCTTCGGCAGCGAGATCGGCGGGAAATCCTCCTTCAGCGTGGCGTCGATCAGCACCGAGGCGTCCTCGCCTCCGTTGCGGGCGCTGCGCGGGCCGTGACCCTGGTCGCGGTGCGGCAGGATGTGGAGGTCGAGGCTGGGATTGGCGCGGTAGGACATCGCCCACAGCAGTGCATCGGCGTTGTCGGGATCGATGTCGTCGTTGATGGCGATGACGTACTTGCCTGCCGCCCGGTGCAGCACGGCGGCGCCGTAGAGCGCGCGCCAGATTTCGCTTGTCGGCATGTCGCGCTCGCAGATGAGCGCAATCACCTTGCGGATATTGGTGAGCGGCTCATGCATGCAGACGCGCTTGATTCCCTTGATGCCGAGCGTGGTGCGCAGGAAGCTTAAAAACAGCGGCTCCATGCCGATCCGCTTGATCAGGCTCGACTCGCTCGGCGTCACCTGCGAGATGATGGAGGTGAGAATGGCATCGCGCCGCCGGGTGATGGCGGTAACGTCCATGAACGCGTTGAATTCCTGCAGATTGACGTGACCGTGCGACTCGCCGAACGGCGCCTCCGGTTCGAGATACTCGGTGTCGATGAGGCCTTCGACCACGATCTCGGCCTCGGCCGGGACCATAAGGTCGACGGTCTTGGCCTTGACCACGTTGATCGGCGCGCCGACGAGCGCGCCTGCGACGTGCAGCTCATCGAGCG
>Ga0306922_10002710_pt1 | contig 16465 bp, 15 predicted proteins | sample sta12Cox44000082_FD_203758 | JGI IMG/M metagenome (GOLD analysis project Ga0306922, IMG submission 203758) | Lab enrichment of tropical soil microbial communities from Luquillo Experimental Forest, Puerto Rico - statoxic.12C.oxic.44.000.082 (v2)... | ecosystem: Environmental > Terrestrial >... | reverse complement strand
AGCAGCTTAAATCCATGTCCACCGATCAGCTGATGGACCTCTACCAAAAAGTCCAGTTGATGTTGGCTGACAAACTACAGGCCGAAAAGGACAAAATTGAAGAACGGCTCCGCAGGATTAGGTCAGTAGGCGGCGTGGTCAAAACGGAGCGGGTCCGTCGCCCGTACCCGCCTGTCCTTCCCAAATACAAGAACCCTAAGAAACCCACTGAGATTTGGTCAGGCCGGGGTAAACAACCTTTATGGCTGAGGGAACAGCTGAAGACCGGTAAGAGGCTCGACCAATTTCTGATTGCCGTGGGCCGGCGCGGGAGCGGAGCTGCAAGATAGCTGCTCGAAGGTCGTGTAGGGCTGCGTAGTTCGTCTCAATCGCGCTCTCCAACTCGGAAAGCACAGCTAGTCTTGTTCGGATTAATTCGATCTCTCGTGCGCGTGCAGAAATAGCACGCGTTTTTTTTAACGCGTGGATCATCAGCCCTCCCCGGCGTGTGTGGATAAGTCCCTACAATCATTAAACCATAAATCGCCACAATGCGACCGCAACCGAGGTCAATGCGCCTCTTATACGCCGCTTTTCTCGCAGTTGTTGCAGCGATGTCACAAAATACAACCCTGAGAGGCAAGCGACTTATCGCATCTGCGGAACCCTCTGCGCCACGCTCCTTGAGGTCGTAACGTCGCTTCCAGGTTGCAGGAAGATCGCAATTGCGGGCTGCACTCCATGGCTACCAGACGTAGTGGCTCACGCGCCAAATAGGTCATCCAGAGGAGAGGTAGTCCCCACAATCAAGATCGCGAGCCAAATAAAACGAACCAGAGCGTTTCGCGGGTCATGGCCGGGACGCTGGCGTTGGTGCGATCGCCCCAGGCTTTGCGATGCTCAAAAAGCAAGCGCGCTTCACACATTGATCCGCCAGCGTCATCCTACGCCATCATGCGGACGGCATGCCCCTACCGCGGAGAGAACCATGAACCCGGCAAGGATGTTTTAGGAGAGTCTTGACCGTGGGCCCGGAATTAGAGAACACCCTGGGCCAAAAGCAGACCTCGGGTTTGGTCCGACCCAGGTCATCCCAGCGTCAAAAAAGGACATTTCGAAACTTGGTTATGGTGCCAACGACACAACTACAGTCCTTTTATCAACCCGGCGTCGATCAGGAATCGATTCAATTGCCTGGCCGGAATTCCTTGCTCACAGCGGTAGAAAAGACCGCCACATCTCTGCAGCATGATTTTCTGCTGCGCAAAATCCGATTCCAGCGGGACGCCCGCCGCCTCCATCAGCACGAGCGGCAGGTATGGCGCATCGATGGTGTCGCGCGCCGATGACACATTCACCGGCGTGAAGTTGACGGCGTCGATCGCATAATAGGTGGTGAGATAGCGCGGGTCCGACGCCCTGGCGCGCGTTGCGAGCTGGTCCTTCGTCAAGGATCGATCGATCAGGTCGGCGCCGAATTGAGGCTGGTGGTCGCCGTAGCGGACAATGAGGAAGGGCTCCGCCGGAAATCGTTGTGCGAGCTCCCCGAGCAACGCCTGGTAATCGCGCGCCGACATGCCCTGGCGGCGAATGTATTCGTCGACATCCGGCCGATTGCCGAGGGTACGCCAATCCGGCGTGAGCTCCGAGCGCAGGCGCTTGTGCCACGGAAAATGATTGGCAACCGTATAGACGTACAGAAACAGCGGAACGTTGCCCCGTTCGCGCGCAATCAAGTCCATTGCGCGATCGTAGTAAAAGCTGTCCGCCTCGAAGTCGCGGGTGCCGAGGTCGCGCATGTCTAGATAGTTTTCAATTCCTGCCGTGGTCTGGAAGGCCCGCGATCCCAGGAAAGCGCCATAGAAGGGATAGAGACTGAAGGTCCGATAGCCGCACAGATCAAGCGCACGCGGCAGGCCCCGAAAGATGCGCCCGGCCGCGATCCGCGTCACCGAGGTGGCAAAGCGTCCGAACGATCGCACCGAGAGCCCCGTCAGGACGTTATATTCGGTAAACCAGCTCGGGCCGCCAACACCTTCCACGACGAGCTTGCGCGCCTTGCCGTCGAACGAACGGAAATGATCGTGATATCCGCTCGGCACCTTGATGCTGGGAGCGGCCGTGACGTCGAAACTGGATTCATCGTGCAACAGGATGATGTTCGGAAGCTTGCGCGTGGGATGACAGGCGACGTTCGCAACCGCAGCAGGCTTTTCATCGATATCATCGGCGCTTTCGAGATACCCGCGCGTCATCAATTCATGAACGGCCTCGACGCCGCTTCGCGCAAATTTCGAAACATAGCTCTTGCCCTCGAAATCCTCCGCGAGCTCGGTCGGCCAGATCAGCGAGACCGCGATCAACGCGAGCAGCGACATGACGAAGCCGGCGAGGCTCGCGTAGCAGCTCGGCCGGTACAGGTCGCGGCGCCAGAGAAAAGCGATCACCGCGGCCGTGGCGAGCGCAGCGACCAGAGCCCACCACCGCAGCGACGGAAAAATCGAAAAAAGGAACGCTACCGTATCGCGGTCCACGATCAGGACGTCGACGAAGTCGATCGTCATCCAGAGCTTGTCGTATTTGAAACGCGACAGCAGCGTCAGCAGCGCGAGCGTCTCCAGCGACAGCAACGCCGCGACCGTTGGCCGGCGCAGCAGCGCGAACCATAGGCAGTTCAGCACGATCCATGCGAGCACGAAGACGACCATGCCCAACAGGCTGACTTCGGTGGCCGCCATCAGCATGACGGCCAGACCATGCAGGCCGAACAACAGGCAAAACGCGGGCAGTGCAGCGCGACGGACCGTGATGGCATCCGACGTCAGGTTCGATACGCCTGATGACATCGTCATTGCGCAACAGATCTCGTGCCGGCTCCTCGCCAAGCCGGGCCAATCGCTACATCGTCAAACATTGAACTTTCGTCGCAACAAATCTCCGCGAAATCGCGCCATGATATCGTTATATATGCAACCTTCGGAGCGCCAAGTTATTCCAACCCCTTTCGGTCCCGTTCGGATCGTCAACAAGAGGGAGGCCTGCATGCGCATCCTGGCGGCAATCGGTGCACTGGCTATCGTGGCGGCTATCTGCGGCGCGATCTTCTTCTTCGGCGGCTTCTACAGCGTCGCCGGCACCAGCGAGGATCCGGCGCTTGTCACCTGGGCGCTGACGCATGTGCGGATCGCGTCGATCAATCGCCACGCCACCGACGCCCCGCCTGCTTCGCTGAACGATCCCGCAACCGTCCAGGCCGGCGCAAAAGCCTTTGCCGCCCTCGGCTGCGCCAACTGCCATGGCGCGCCTGGTGTCCCCTGGTTGAAACTGTCCGAAGGACTGCATCCGGATCCGCCGGACTTGAAGGACGTCGTCGGGGACCTCACGCCCTCCCAGCTGTTCTGGGTCATCAAGCACGGCATCAACATGACGGGAATGCCGAGCTTCGAGCAGGCCGGTGCAAAGGACGACCAGATCTGGTCGGTCGTCGCGTTCGTCAAAAAGCTGCCGAACGTCTCCGAAGCCGATTACAAATCCTGGACGGCGGCGTCGGAGCCAGCAGCTCCAAAGCAGTAGCCGCTGCGGCCTTCGATCTCACCCTGCAAAGAGCGGGATGGCGCCGCCGCGACGACGGCGCCCACAAGACCGGCCACCACGGCCCAATAGGCATAGCGAAAGTCGGACGCAACGCCGACAGGATAGTAGCTCAGCACGTAGATCACGGCGGAGCCGCACGTCCCGAGCGCGAACGCGCCTTCGCGCGTATCGGCCCACCGCCAGCCGAACCAGCATACCGCCAGGCACAGCACCAACCACGACCCGGCGCGAAACAGCGGCGTCGGCTTGAGCGCGTCGTGGAGTGAGACCAATGCGGTAAAGGCCGGACGGTCCTGGAAGATCCTTTCCGGCGGGTGCTCGATGTCCGCGACCCACATTGTCGGGTTGCTGCCGGCGAGGAAATTCCACATGAACGCCGAACGGTGCTCCAGGTAGGCAATCGGGTGGCGCGCCATTGCAAGCAGCCAAGCCTTTGGAATCGCCGAGGTGCCGAACAGGCCCTTCTCGCGCTCGATCTTGTGCATGACGAACTCGCAGGGTTCGAGCCGCCAGTAGATGTCCCATTCGGTCGGCTGATAGCAGCTGTCGAGCAACTGTCTGTTTTCCACCTCGCTCCATTCGACCGGATACTGATTCTCGCGTGCGAAATGGCTGATACCGCCAAGATCGAAGATCATGATCGATTGCAACGCGTTTTGTCCCGTCGCGCCCAACACGCCGTAGTAAACGACTTGCACGCCGAGAAAGAGAGTGATCCCTGCTGGAACATACGCAAGTACAGTGCGGCGCCATGCAAACCGGTCGGGCCAAATGACATAAGCGGCGAGGATCGGCGCTGCGAGCAGGGCATTCAGTCGCAGCAGGACTCCGAGGACGACCAGCGCAAGCGCGAGCAATTGCGCAGGGATTCTGATCAGTGAAGGCCGTTCGGCAACGATGAAGGCGATACCGGCGGCGATCAGCCAGCAACTGGAAGACAGCACATCGCGCCATATGGTCCCGACAAATACGAATGCCGGCGGCATCAACGCGAGAAAGGGCGGCAGCAGCGCCCATCGGTCGCCGCGCACGGCAAGGGCCAATGACGGCAGCGCAAAGCCTAGCCAATACGTGGTCGCGATCAGCAGGAACATGCTGGCCGATCCCGGGGCGATCGGGTCAATGAGGCCCCACAGCCAGGTCATGACCGGCGATTGCCAGTCGCCGTAGAAGCCTTTGGCAATGTCCTGATAGACGTACTTGGCGTCCCAGGTCTTGGCGCCCGGATAGTAGAGCCATAGCGTCGAGGCATAGCCGGCGACGATCAGGACGCCGACTATTCCGGCCAGAAGATATCGCGGAGCACGATCAGGCGATGCGGGCATAAATATCACCCGAATTGGCCTCTGGCGGCAGCGCTTTCAGCCAACGCGCAATTTCCCTCGCATCAAGCCAATCGTCGAGAAGGGCGTGGCTTTCGCCAAGCGCAGCGTTGAAGCTGACATAACCAAGACTGGAGCAGCGCGCGATGCAGGCCAATGCAACGTCACGCTGGATCGTCGTGAACTCGAACGACAAAGCAGGAACTGCTCGCGATAATCCCTGCAGCGCCTCCGCCTCGAAGCCTTCGACATCGAGCTTGATGAACGACGGCTGGCCGTGCCCTTCGATCAGCGTATCCAGCGTCGTGATCGCAATGGCGGCGGATTTGGTCCAGCGCTGCGTTTCCCAGCCGGGCGCATCGCGCGCGGCATCGACAAACGCGGACGAAAGCGACGATACCGTCGGGTTATCGACGTTGATCATCATGCGCGCCCTGCCCTGATCGCTCCCGACTGCGGTCTGCTCGACCGTGACCGAGCGGCTCAACCCGTACAGGAGTCTCAGGACGCGCACCATCGCGGGCTGCGGTTCGATTGCGACGACCCGGGCGCCCAGCCGCCGGAACGAAGCGACGCGATCGCCGACGTGAGCGCCGACATCGAAGACGAGATCGCCGGGCTGAACAAAGCGGCGATAGAGCCGATCCATTGCCGCCGCCCGCTTGCCGTCTCCGTAATAGATGCGAAACGACCGAATGGTGGCGCGGGCGGTCCTGATGGCGCCGAACACCGATTACACCGGGTCTGGCGCGGGGCGGATTGCAGGCAACGATAGGACTTGCAACTGCTCGGGCGTTTCCGTCTCCTCTGGCAGTCGCCCAATACCGATGCGCGCCGCGAAGCGGCCGAGCCAGGGCCATGCCGTGAGCATCGCGAAGGGAATAGCGAGCGCCGGACCCGCGGCAAGCAGCAAGATGTAGGGCAGCGCTGCGGGTTGGGTCGTCGATACCAAGCCGATCACGATCCATCCGATCAGCGTTTGTGGCCAGAGGTTGGACAACGCCGCCTCAAAAGTCACGGCATGATCGTCGCGGACCTGACCGATCCAGCCAATGGCCCGATTGAACAGCAGGCCCAGAAGGAAGATCGTGTGGCTGATCCAGAGGATCGGGCACAGCATGATCGAATAGACGGTTTCGATGGCAAAATTGACGATGAGGTATCTCGCGCCTCCGAACGCGCGCCGCACCTGACTCCGCGACAACGCATCGACGAAGGCCGCGATCTTCGGCGAAAACCACATGATGAGGATCCAGGACAACAGCAAGCCGCCGATATCGGCGGAGATGAAGTCGGATGGGTGGTCGTGCAACACCAGGGCAATGGTGGCAAGCGCGAGCAGACCGATCCAGGCCGGGGAGCCGATGAACATCAGAATCGCGAGCATCAACTGATAGCGGCTCACGGGCTTGAGGTTCGGCAGCGAAACAAGGTGCCAGTACTGCATATTCCCCTGGCACCAGCGCAGATCGCGGCGCATGAATTCGAGCAAGGTCGGCGGATTTTCTTCCCAGCCGAGGTCCTCGCGTGCCAGCACCCGGATATGATAGCCAGCCGACCGCATCAGGGCTGCCTCGACCTGATCGTGACTGAGGATATGCCGCTCCGCTTCCGCGCCCTCTAAGACCGGGAGCACGCAATGCTTGATGAAGGGCTGTAGACGCAGCGCGGCGTTATGTCCCCAGTAGGGGCCGCAATCGGCTTGCCACCACGCACTGCCGATGGTGTAGGAGCGCATGCCTAGCCGCATGCCGAACTGGAAGATGCGTGCGAACAGGCTGGTCGACGGCAGGCCCACGATGAGGCCCTGAAGGATGCCCAATCTGAAATCGCCCTGCATGATGCGCACCAGACGAAGGATCGCATCGGCGGTCATGAAGCTGTCGGCATCGAGCGTCACGGCGAGCTCGTGGCGGCTTCCCCACCTGTCACAGAAATCCCGGATATTGCCGGCCTTGTAGCCCGTATTCACGTCACGGCGTCGGTAGGTGATCGCGATGCGATCGCGCCAGCGTCCTGCCAGCTCCGAAAACGGTGTCTCCTCCTTCGCGGCGAGACCCGCGTCATTGGTGTCGCTGAGAACATAGAGATGAAAATGCTCGCCGTACCCTGACGCATCCAGGCCTGCCAGCATCGGTTCGAGATTCCGGATGATCCGTGCGGGCGGCTCGTTGCGAATGCAGAGCAGGATCGCTGTCGACGCTACGATGGGTTCATCATTGCGCAGGCGCTTGATCGACGGCGGCACTTCGGCGGCCGGGTCGGCGGCAAACCGCAAAATGACGAACCCGATCACGGCATTCCAGAACCCCGCGACCATCCACGGCAGCACCACGGCAAGCAGAACCAGCGTCGCGATGTCGAGCAGCCCCCACCCGCCTGGCGCCAATGCCAGCGCTGCAAGGCCCAGCGATCCAGCCATTGTAACCACAAATGAGAGGGCGAACAGGACGCGCCGAACGAACAGGGTATCCTCGGTCGCATCGGCTTGCATCGTTTGGGATCGACTGGAATCTGGCACGAAGGGTGATGACTTCTCATTTGCCGGCTGGCAGGGCAGATTACAGGTTATAACACGTCAGGTGGCCCGCAATTCCAGGCCGGGATCGAGCAAGATGTCCGTTAACGAAAGCGCCGAACTGGCTTCGGCCCTCTGGTATCGGGGACCGGGACAGGCCGAGCTGCGCGAGGAAGCCATTGCTCCAGCCAACACGGACGAAATTCGCGTGCACGCGCTTTATGGCGCGATCAGCCGGGGCACGGAGGCGCTGGTGTTCAACGGGCGCGTCCCAAAAAGCGAATTTGACAGGATGCGCGCGCCGTTCATGGCGGGCCAGTTTCCATTCCCGGTGAAATACGGATACGCCACGGTCGGGCAAATCGAGAGCGGGGCGCTGCGCGGCAAGACTGTCTTTACGCTGCATCCGCATCAAACCCTATTCAATATTCCCGCCGGCGCGGCGGTGGAGATACCGCAATTCGTGCCGGCGCAACGTGCGGTGCTCGCCGCCAACATGGAAACCGCCCTTAACGCGGTGTGGGATGCGGCGCCCGGGCCCTGCGACCGGATCGCCGTTGTCGGCGCCGGCGTGGTGGGCTCCCTGGTGGCATGGCTCTGCGGCCGCATCCCGGGTGCGGAGGTGACGCTTGTCGACATCAATCCGGCGCGCGCGGAATTGGCTGCAGCGCTCGGGGTTGTTTTTGCGGAGCCTGCGAAAGCCACGGGCGAGTGCGACCTCGTCGTCCACGCCAGCGGCGCGCCGGAGGGGCTAGGCACGGCGATCGAGCTCGCAGGCGATGAGGCAACAGTGCTCGAAATGAGCTGGTACGGCGACACGCCGGTACCTGCGATGCTCGGAGGCGCCTTTCACAGCCGGCGGCTCCGGCTGGTGTCGAGTCAGGTCGGCAAGATTGCGCCTTCACACCGGCCGCGCTGGACGTATAGCCGCCGCCTCGCCGCCGCCGTCGCGTTGCTCGGAGAGCCCCAACTCGACGCACTGCTTGCACCGGCGGTGAAATTCCCCGATCTGCCCCGGCAACTTCCGAACATCCTCGCAGCCGGAAGCGGAACGCTCTGCCAACTCATCGCCTACACATAAGGAGCCATCTTGTTCACTGTCGAAGTCCGCGACCACATCATGATCGCCCATTCGTTCCGCGGCGCCGTGTTCGGGCCTGCGCAAGCGCTCCACGGCGCCACCTTCGTCGTCGACGCGGCTTTCATTGCCGAGGCGCTCGACGCAAACGGTATCGTGATCGATATCGGCCGTGCGCACGATGCCCTCAAGGCGATTCTGGCACCGCTGAACTATCGCAACCTCGACGAGGTGCCTGAGTTCAAGGATATCAACACGACGACCGAATTTCTCAGCAAACATATTTTCGACGGACTGGCCAAGCCTGCGCGCGCCGGGGAACTGGGCCGTGCCGGCCGGGAGCTCAAGGCGATCCGCGTCACGCTCTCCGAGTCCCATGTGGCCCGTGCGCAGTACGAGGCGCCCTTGTGGTGAAACATGCGGCCTTCGCCGTGCCGGGCCATCTGGACACGCCGACCGGCGGCTATGCATACGACAAGCGCATCATCGCCGAGCTCGAACGCGTAGGCTGGCAGATCGCGCTCATCGATCTCGGCGAAGGTTTCCCATGGCCGAGCGCCGCCGCGAGGTCGAAGGCGCGGCTGCGGCTGTTGCAGGCTCCGGCAGGATGGCCGATCGTCGTCGACGGCCTTGCGCTGGGCGTGCTGCCCGACGTCGCGGCCGAACTCGTGAATCCATTGCTTGCGCTGGTGCATCATCCGCTGGCGCTGGAATGGGGATTGTCGACAGAGCGGGCCGATCTCCTGCGCCAAAGCGAACGCCGCTCGCTCGCTTGCGCGCGAGGCGTCATCGTCACAAGTCGTTCGACAGCGTGGATCCTCGCGTCCGATTACGGTGTTCCGATGCAGCGCATCACCGTAGCGCGGCCCGGCAACGATCGCGTAACAAGGGCACGGGGCAGTCTCGGCGGCGTGCCTCATCTCCTGTCTGTGGGTGCCGTCGTGCCGCGCAAGGGATTCGATGTTCTGGTCGGCGCTCTCGCAAGGCTTGCCGATCTCGAATGGCGACTGACAATTGCCGGCGACCTCACGCGCGACCCGGCGACTGCCGAGCGGCTGCAGGCGGACATCACGCGTCATGGGTTGAGCCGCCTCGTGACAACTCCGGGCGCCGTGTCGCCAGAGCGGTTGGCCGCGCTCTACGATAGCGCCGATCTGTTCGTGCTTGCCTCCCGATTCGAAGGCTATGGCATGGCTTACGCAGAAGCGCTTGCGCACGGGCTCCCGGTGATCGGGACAAACGCCGGCGCGATACCGGACACGATTCCGCATGACGCCGGCCTGCTGGTAGACGCCGACGATGTTGCGGCGCTTGCGGACGCGCTGCACCGGGCCATCGTGGATCCGCATCTGCGGCAGAAACTGTCCGAGGCCGCACTCGCCGCGGCGCGACAGCTGCCGACCTGGGCGCAATCTGCGGAGCGATTCGCCGATGCACTGGACGCGCTGACATGAGCAGCTTTTCCACCGAGTGGCTGGCGTTGCGCGAACCATTTGACCTGAGGGCGCGTAATCCGCGAGTCCTCGAAGCCGTCAGCGCTTCGTTCGGATCGCGCTCCTCGGTCCGCCTTGCCGATCTGGCCTGCGGCGCGGGTTCGACCGCACGCGCACTCTGCAGACGACTTCCGATCAGGCAGCACTGGAGCCTGATCGACAATGACTCGCGTCTCCTGGCGATTGCACGCAATGCTGTCGTCGCCGAGACTATCGAGCTGAATGCGATTCAAGTTGACCTCAGCAAAAATTTCGATGCAGCTTTCGAAACTCCTCTCGACCTGATCACGATGTCGGCGCTGCTCGATCTGGTCTCGGAAGATTGGCTGGACGGATTGCTGCGCAAGGTCATGGCGCACGCCATACCCATCTATGCCGCCCTGACCTATGATGGCCGTACCGATCTCTCGCCGGCGGACCCGTTTGACGCAGCCATCCTCTCCGCCTTCAACGCGCATCAAGGCACCGACAAGGGTTTTGGCCCGGCACTCGGTCCGGCCGCGGCAAGCGCGACCATCTCGGGCTTCGAGACGTCAGGCTACAAGGTGATACACGGCAATTCCGATTGGGTGATCGGGCCGGAAGATCGAACGATGCAAATCGAGTTGCTGCGGGGATGGGCCGGTGCTGCTGACGCAATGAAGACGCTTGCCGACGTCGATACGGCCAGATGGCTCGACCGGCGGATCCAACTCGTCAACGAGGGACGTTCATCGATACGAGTCGGTCACGTGGACTTGTTTGGATTCCCGAGCACGACTCGCTGAGCGCTCAGATCGCAATCGAACAGGACGTCGTCCTCGATCTTGTGGACGCGAACGGGCATGCGCGGCACACGGTCGGCGCGTTCGGCCGCCGGCAGCGCGATGCCATGACCTCCCTCGCCCAAAATCACGGGCGCGACCGTCACATGCATCCGATCGAGGCAACGAGCCGTCAAGAAGCGCGATAGCGTGTCGGCACCGCCCTCGATGAGAATTCGGCGCATACCCGCGCGCGCAAGCGCCGCAACGATCGCCGAAGGCGCGATCTCGCCGTCCTGCGCAGGCAAAGCAACGATCTCCACGCCGGCAGGCGCGTTGCAGCGCGTCCCCTCGACTGTGATCAGCAGTCGACGATTGCCATCATTTGAAAACAGTCGTGCGTCGCTTCCCAGACGCCCATTTGGATCGATAACCGCGCGGGCCGGCTGGGGTCCCGCTACGCGGCGGACCGTCAGTTGGGGATTGTCCGCGATTGCGGTTCCAACGCCGACAACGACGATATCCACCAATGCCCGCAGCCGGTGCAGGTGCTCGATACCGGCAGGGCAGTTGATGTATTTCGAGTGTCCGGAAGCCGTAGCGATCCGACCATCCAGCGATTGGCCCATCTGGCCAACGATCACCAGATCGTCGACCATTCCCCGGCACAGGGGCGCGAAGACATCTGTCCAAGCGGATGGAAAGAGCTCGTGTCGGTTGCGAAACAGGTAAACGAAATCCTCCCAGACCGGGGGCGAAGTGAACTTCTTGCTGACGGGGAGGTTGAGCTGCACAGCCAAAATCAAAATCCAGTTGATGTATATCCTCAATGCGACTATCTGCCATTCTGGCACAAAAATCATCCGATTTTTGTTCGGGAATGATTTGGGAAGACCGGTGTTAACCAATGCGCCCAGTGGAAGAAAGTTCGTCGAATGAACATCGTGCGGCCGCGTTCCGCTTCCGGCTTGTTCGGTAGCAAGGATTATACCGACGCCAGCCGCGCCTTGAACGAACTGCAAGCACGCAGGCCCATTCGCGTCGATTCGACCGGCGAAGCACTTCTGGTCCTGCCGGTCGAGGGTCTCGACGACCGACGCCTGACCGAATTCAAGGAGCTGTGCCGGCCGGCCGGGTTGAATCTCGTCGTCACCCAGCAACGCGCGCTTGCGCTCGGCATCAAGTCGCCGGCGCCGCTGTGCGTTCCTATTTCGGAGATGAATGCGGCTCTCATTCTTGACCTTGCCACCGAGACGAAGATTCGCTGCACAGCGGAAATCCGGTCTGCGACCCCGGCAGCCATCGCAGCCGTCAAACTTGTCAAGCTGACGCGCGGGTTGCCGGCGGTGCTCGTCGCTGACGTGAAGGGTCGCACGCTCGACCTGGGCGTGCCCATCGTGGCCGTCAATGCGGGCGCCGTGGACCAGTTTGCCGTCGAGGCTGCGAATCGGCTGGTCATCGCAAGCGAAGCCTCCATTCCGCTTACCTCCGGCATGACGTCGCGTTTCGTAGTGTTCCACGATGCGATGGGCGCCGATCACGTTGCGATCGTCGTCGGAGCACCGGACTATAAGCAGCCGGTTCCGGTTCGCCTTCATTCGGCCTGCCTGACCGGGGACGTCTTCGGCTCGCGACGATGCGACTGCGGCGAGCAGCTTCGGCTGGCGATGAATCAGCTGAACTGTCTCGGCGGCGGCGTCATCTTGTACCTGGCGCAAGAGGGGCGTGGCCTCGGTCTTGCCAACAAGATGAGAGCCTACGAATTGCAGGATCGCGGGCTCGATACCTGCGATGCCAATACGACGCTCGGCTTCGACGATGACGAGCGCGACTACGGCACTGCCGCATTGATGCTCAAGATACTGAATTGCTCACGGATCCTTCTGCTCACCAATAATCCGTCCAAGCTCGATGGTCTGACCAGTGCCGGAATCGAGATCGCGGCGCGTATCCCGCTCGAAGCTCCAGTGACTCCCCATAACAAGCGATATCTCACGACCAAAGCGGTACGCTCGGGACATCAACTGTCGATTTGAAGGCGTTGCGATGGGGTCCCAATGCCTCTATTCGCTTGGGCATTCGACCTCGCACGGAATTCCGGGATATGTCGGGCCTGCTGCCCAGCCGCAACACACGCCTGTTTCGATATCTGGTCGTCGGCACCGGTCTGTGCTGGGCAATCGCGTTCGTCCCCGTTGCGCTCGCATATCAGCTCGAGCTCTATGGCGATGGCGCCATGTTCTCCTATGCCGTCGCGGTCCGGGACGTCTGGGCCTTTCACTGGCACAACATCTCCGGCCGATCGTCGGTGTTCCTTTTCTCCTTGTGGCCGGCGGAAGCATTGGTCCGACTCACCGGCAGTCCATGGGCGGGAATCCTGACCTACGGCTTCCTGTTCGACAGCGCGCCGTTGATCGGATTGATCCTGACCTGGGTAACCGATCGCTCGCCCGGCCGGACTTTCTTTGTCTACGCCTGCGCCTCGACCGCTCTGCTCTGCCCGCTGGTCTTCGGCTTTCCGACCGAGATGTGGTTGGCGCAGGCGGCATTCTGGCCGACATTGGCGATCAGCCATTATGCGAAGCAAAACGCCGCCGGCACCGCATTGGTTTTTGTCGCGCAACTGGTGCTCACCTTCACTCACGAAGGGGCAGTTGTGCTGCTGGTCGTCATCGTTGGCACGCTGGCCGTGCGAGGCCTTCGGGATCAACGATTCCTCCGCGCCATGATCTGCATGATCCTTGTCTTGATACTGGCGGCGACTTCGAAATTCGTGTTTCCGCCGGATGACTACTACGCGGAAGTCTTGCTGCGGGCAGCGCTGCATTTCTTCGACCTCGACATCTTCAGGGTGGAAGTCGTTCTGCTGTTGCTGGCGGCGTTGCTGGGTTATGACGTGCTGTTTGCGGCGGTGAAACTCATCTCGCCCGAACGGGCCTGCGTCTGCGCGCTGGCCGTCGTGCTCGCGCTGCTGGCTCTCTATTGGCTGAAATTCGACCATTCCGTCCTTGCCAGCAGCCGCTACTATTTGCGGACCGCATTGGTGCTCCTCATTCCCGTGTTCGCCGCGTTGGCGACCCTGTCGGCAATCGAGGAAAAGGAATTGGTCCTCCAGCCGCTCGCAAGGCTGAGGCGAACCATGGGGTCATTCAGCGACCGGGCGATTTGCGCGCTTGCCGCGGCATTCCTGGTGGTGACATCCATACATGCGGTCGAAACCAGCAAATTCGTCGCTGCGTGGACCAACTACCGTACCGCAATCGCGGCGCTGGCAACGGGCAGAGAGGCCGATCCATCGCTCGGCGACCCCCGCTTTGTCTCCTCGGCGCGGGCCCCTGCCGCCCTTGCTCCCCTGGGATGGTTCTCGACCATCCCCTATTTGTCGGTCATCCTCGCAAACTTCTCGCCAAACCGGCTGGTCATTGACCCCGCGGGAAACTATTTTTGGTTGTCCTGCGCCACGGCAACGCAAAACCGCGACGCCGATCGCGCGGTTCCGGTCGAGTCCCGGGATCTCGTCCGCATCTATTCCTGCCTTCACCGGTGACGCGTTGCGTGGCATTGCCGGTCATGCTCGACATGGACCTCAATGGGCACTTCCGACAACCGAGTTCACGCCGCCGCCAACAGGATCCTGAGAACCTGGTCGCTCATCAAGATGGTGCCGGATCATCAGCTATCGCCGCTGCGAGCGCCGCTGTTGGACACGCTTTGTGAGGAGAGCCACTTGACCGAGGATGAACTGGTCGTCATCGGCCTCAAATATCTTCACCGCACGGACAAGGCGCGCAGCGGTGACCGGGCGGCCTTGCGACGGGGCATCGAGTGAAGCTCATTATCTTCGACTTTGACGGCACCCTGGTCGATAGCCGCCCCTTGATCTGGGAATCCCATCGCATCGTCTTTGCGCAGTTTAGCCTTCCGCCTCCTTGTCCCAACGAAAGTCTTGCGCTGGTCGGGAAGACGCTCGACGTCATTCTGGCGCAACTCGCAGGCGCCGCGGCCCCCATCCGCGACATGGTGAAAGCCTACGATCTCCTGCTTCCACAATTGAGAGCCGATCCTGTTTTCGCAGAAAGGCCGTTCGATGGAGTCGGCGACCTCCTGCGCGAGCTGAGCTCACATCACAACGCGGTGCTGGGAATGGCCACCGGGCACACGTCGGTGACCGTGGCGCCGGCGCTGGCAGCTCTTGAATGGCATGGCCTGTTTCGAACGATTCAGGCCGCCGACATGGCGCCGTCCAAGCCGCATCCTGCGATGCTGCTCCAGGCGCTCCAGGCGACCGGCGTGACGCCGGAGAACGCGATTTTCGTCGGCGACACGACGTACGACATGGAAATGGCCCGGGCGGCAGGGGTCCAATCGATCGGCGTGGGCTGGGGTTATCACGGAGCCAAGCAGCTCTCCGCCGCAGGTGCAGATCGCCTCGCAAATTCTATCGAAGAGCTGAGAGGCTACCTCTACCTCGCCCTGAACGATTGATTGGAATGAATGCCGTCAAAGACAGTCACTCGTCGACGATCTGTCCTCCATCGTAACCGCACGCAATGCGTCCCAACGCCGCTCGGAATTGTTCGTTGTCGACAATCGATGCAAGTGCTGCGACATCGTCGTGATTTGTGATACGGCGGGCACGACCGAGGATCGACATAATCAGACTCGTGTCGAGATAAGGCAGGCTCGCCCAAAATCCGCGCGCAAGGTCGCAAGCCAACGTGTAATCTGGATGCTGCGTATTCTCCGGGGCGCGACCGACCTCGTACATGTGACGAACCGCGTGCCACGGGGCTCGTTCAGTTGGAAGTCGTGCCAGGATTTCGGGATGTTCTTGCGCGACATAGAACCTGTTGAGCGTGTCGAACAGGACAAATCGATAGCCCTGGGCAACGAGGAAGGGTTCCCAGGTGTGCCATGACGGCTCCGACTCCATGGGAGTGACCGCTTCAACAATGACGACTTTGGGCCGAAACCGCTTCCAGTCGCCGCCCAAGAGGACATCGGCTTCGGCACCTTCAACATCAATTTTGAGGAAATCGATGGAGCCACGGTCGTGGCTTTCGCACAATTGTGCCAGCGTGGTTACAGGCGCTCGAACGGTCCGATGCCTGACACCGAATGCCTCAGCTTTTTGCGCAACGTCTTCGCGCGTCGTCGAGAGCCCGTGCAAGCGATCAACCACGTGGAAATCAATTTCGCCGCACTCGCGTCCGACCAGGCCGCGAACCACTATATCGCGCCGACGCAGCCGCTCATAAAGCGCGGCTAGTTCAAGCTGCGGCTCGACCACAATCCCTTGCCATCCGGGCTCGTAGAACCAGAACGATACATTGTCGGCGATCGGATGGCCCGCGCCAACATCGATATATGTGCCGGTCTTCTGCCCCGCGAACGCGAGCGAGAGGTGATAATCCTCTAGATTCTGTGAATAGGACAGTTCCATCTGCATCCTCGACCATCATGCACTTGCGACGCTTATTCTGATAGCGGCGCGAAAGCGGATATCCCGGGACGGCCATAACCGGACACATGCACCGCGGTAGGTGGACGACCGCGGTGCGAGAACTCGGAGCGGGAAGCCTTGCCAGTCCCCAGCGATGCCGAACGGACGCTTGCAGAATGCACGGCGGCCCATCGCCGGGCGCTCCGAACTGTAACAGGAACGCTCTGAGGCACGGCCACTACACGGCCGATGCGATCGCGAATCGTCGGGAGATCGCAATGCTTGCGTATTTCGC
>Ga0306922_10002707_pt1 | contig 16476 bp, 15 predicted proteins | sample sta12Cox44000082_FD_203758 | JGI IMG/M metagenome (GOLD analysis project Ga0306922, IMG submission 203758) | Lab enrichment of tropical soil microbial communities from Luquillo Experimental Forest, Puerto Rico - statoxic.12C.oxic.44.000.082 (v2)... | ecosystem: Environmental > Terrestrial >... | reverse complement strand
GCATCGCCTACATCATCAGCAATCAAGGTCTTCAGGACCTGATGATCGCGCACTCGGTATTCGCCTTCGGTCTCGTGGCCTTCGGCTTCCTCGGGATGGGGCCGGTGACGATCGCCGTCGATTCCTACGGTCCAGTCACCGACAATGCACAATCGATCTTCGAGCTGTCCGTCATCGAGACGCGGCCAGGGATCAAGGAGCAGATCAAGCGCGAGTACGGCTTCGACGTCCGCTTCGACCGCGCCAAAGACCTGCTCGAGGAGAACGACGGCGCGGGCAACACCTTCAAGGCCACCGCCAAGCCTGTCCTCATCGGAACGGCTGTCGTCGGAGCCACGACGATGATTTTTTCAATCGTCGTCGCCCTGACGAAAGGGCTGCGCCCGGAGCTCATCACGAACCTGTCGATTTTGTATCCCCCGTTCCTGTTGGGCCTCGTGACCGGGGGCGCCGTCATCTACTGGTTCACTGGTGCCTCGGCGCAAGCGGTGACCACTGGCGCGTACCGCGCCGTAGAGTTCATCAAGGCACACATCAAGCTTGACAGCGTCGAAAAGGCGTCGGTAGGCGACAGCAAAAAGGTGGTCGAGATTTGCACAAAGTACGCCCAGCGAGGGATGTTCAACATCTTCCTGACCGTGTTCTTCTCGACGCTCGCCTTCGCATTCCTCGAACCGTATTTCTTCATTGGATATCTGATCTCGATTGCGCTCTTCGGGCTGTTTCAAGCGATCTTCATGGCCAATGCGGGTGGCGCCTGGGACAACGCCAAGAAGATCGTCGAGGTCGAATTGAAAGCGAAGGGTACGCCTTTGCATGCCGCCACCGTCGTGGGCGACACGGTTGGCGACCCGTTCAAGGACACCTCATCGGTAGCCCTGAACCCCGTCATTAAGTTTACGACCCTGTTCGGGTTGCTGGCCGTTCAGCTCGCCGTACGGTTGACCGAGGACACCGGGCCGGGGCTCAGTCGCGCGATTGCCGCCGCGTTTTTCCTCGGGTCGCTGTTCTTCGTCCGCCGCTCGTTCTACGGCATGAGGATCAGGTCGGGCAACTGACATAAGTTTGGGAGCGCCCACATGAGTCTGGGGTGGAGGGGCCCCAGACTGGTAAAGAAGACTTTTTACAAAATGCGCGACCTGGGCGGGCCAAACCCCTTGGCCAACTGGCAGATTTCGGTGTCTAAGTCAGATGAGTCTCGTTGACTCTCTGTTTTTCGACTGACTATAATCGCCGCCTTTGACGGGACGGCGCGTCCTGCAGGACGCCGAGCGGGCCTGATCAAAAAGCCGGCGTTCTTTGTGATCTTGAGGGGGAGGAGGAGTCATCCGTGCCACGTGACATGTTCCACGACGTCATCGATCCGTCGATTAAGGTGGGTAGCAGGAAATGGTACACGGTTCCCGTGTCCATCGTGCTTCACTCGGCGCTGATCTCGGCCATCGTCATCATCCCGCTCATGGCGGCCGACGTGCTCCCGACCCCGCCATCGATGATGGCGTTCGTGGCAGCTGCGCCGCCGCCTCCACCTCCGCCGCCGCCACCCCCGCCGCCGCCTGCCGCGGCTGCGGCCCCCAAACCAGTCCCTGAGGTCAATCCCGCCGCTGCGCCGATCGAGGCCCCGCGCGAGATCAAACCTGAGACAGGAATTGAGAGCAACGTGAAGGGGGTCGTTGGCGGCGTCGAAGGCGGTGTCGTCGGCGGCGTCGTCGGCGGCATCGTCGGCGGTCTCGCCGAAGCGCCGCCCCCGCCACCGCCGCCGCCTCCGATGGCGCCCGTCCGCGTTGGTGGCGCCATTCGAACACCCACCAAGGTGAAGAACGTGAACCCGGTGTACCCCGCGATCGCGCAGTCGGCTCGCGTGCAGGGCGTCGTGATCATCGAGGCAACCATCGGGCCGACCGGCACAGTTCAGGACGCGAAAGTGCTCCGTTCAATCCCGCTCCTCGACGCGGCCGCGCTGGATGCGGTGAAACAATGGGTTTTCACGCCGACGACCCTCAACGGCGTGCCGGTACCGGTCATCATGACGGTGACGGTGAATTTCACGCTGCAGTAAGAGATTCGAGTAACGAGCGACGATTAACGAGTCACGAGTACCGAGTACGGAGTAACGAGTAACGACACTAGGAGGGTGGACAGTGGATTTAATGGCAATGTTTGCGTCGATGACGTTAGTGGCCAAGGCAGTTGCTTTCGTGCTCCTCATCATGTCGATGTGGTCGCTCGGAGTAGGCATCGAGCGATTCTTCACCTATCAGCAGGCGCGAAACCAGTCGAAGATCTTCGCGCCGCAGGTGGCCAAGCACCTCAAAGAAGGCCGCTTGAAAGATGCGATCGCGCTTTCCACCTCGAAGAACTATCGCTATAGCCATCTTGCGAAAGTCGTTCTGGCCGGGCTGCAGGAATACCAGTTCCAGCAGGAAAGCGGCGGCGGCATGAACCGCGAAGACCTGATGGACACCGTTCGGCGCTCCATTCAACGCGCCTCGGCGCTCACGGCGTCCGACCTGAAGAAGGGCGTCTCTGCCCTTGCGACGATTGGATCCACGGCACCGTTCGTCGGACTACTCGGAACGGTCGTCGGCGTCATCAACGCGTTCCAGGGCATCGGCGCCAGCGGGTCAGCCGGCCTCGGTGCCGTGTCGGTCGGTATTTCGGAAGCGCTCGTCGAGACCGCGCTCGGTCTGGTCGTGGCCATTCCGGCCGTCTGGATTTACAACTATCTGACCGCGCGCATCGAGTACTTCAACGTGGAGATGGACAACTCCTCGTCGGAGCTGATCGACTATTTCATCCGGAAGACCGCCTAGGCTTCTGATTGCGGATTGCGGAACTGCTGAGGATTGCGGATTTCAGATTGCTGGAGTCGGCACGGGCCGATCCCCAATCCCTGATCCGCAATCGTCAATCCGCATTCCGCAATGAGTAGGGGGATTTAGTTATGGCAATGGATCTTGGCGGCGCCAAGGGCGGGATCAAGTCGGACATCAATGTCACCCCGCTGGTCGACGTCATGCTGGTGCTCCTCATCATCATGATGCTCGTCGCGCCGATGTTGCAGCAGGGCGTCGCTATCCGGCTGCCCACCGCCACCAACACGATCGACAAGCCTGAGGCGCAGGAACAGACGGTGCTGACCATCAGTCGTGACAAGGCGTACTACGTGAACGCCAAGCTCGTCAGTGAGGCCGAGATGCCCACGCGGCTCAACGAGCTGCTCGAGAACAAGAAGGAGAAGATTGTTCTCATCAAAGCCGACGAGGAAGTCGAGTACGGCGCCGTCATGACGGCCATGGACCAGCTTCGCGCCGCCGGGATCGAGGACATCGGTCTCATCACGGAGCGGAAGAAGGGCGCCGAAAGCGCAGGCGGAGGCGAATAAATGGCTCACGCACACCACCACCTCGGCGCTGACAAGGTCGTCCAGGGCGAAACGCTGCACGCCAGCGCGGATATGAACGTCACGCCGCTCATTGACGTTCTCCTCGTGCTACTCGTCATCTTCATGGCGGCCCTCCCGCTTACTCAGCAGGGCGTTGACATCAACCTGCCTGCTGAGGCCAAGTCGAAGATTGACGTCACCGATCAGGTCAGCCAGATCGTCGTGACGTACACCGCTGACAAGCACATCTCGGTCAATAAACAGGATGTGGCCCTCGCGGAGCTCGAAACGCGGCTGCGCAACATCTTCGATGAGCGCAAGGACAAGACGATGTTCATCATCGCCGACTCCTCGCTGCGCTATAAGGACGTCATCGCCGTCATCGATGCCGCCAAAGGCGCCGGCGTCGACAAGGTCGGCATCGTCACTGAAGGCATGCGTAAGTCGGGCGGCGCCACGACGGGCGGCAACTAGCGGTCAATCGACGCGACTCGGACGGAAATCCGGTGTGGTGCCCACGTGGCCCCACTCCGGTTTTCCTCGTCTCGGCTTCCCTTCCTCCCTTTCCCCAGCCCCTGGAACCCTCGGCCGATTCCGCAGTAATACTCTCTGGGTGGACGACCTTCGGCTGCTCGAGCGAGTGCGGCAGGGTGACGAGAACGCGTTTGCAGAGCTGTTCGCGCGCCATCGAGCCGCCGTTTACCGCTACGCCGCCCACATGTGCGGCTACGACGCAGCCGATGACGTCCTCCAGGAGGTATTCCTGGCCTTGCTGCAGCAGCTCGACCGGTACGACCCTGGCCGCTCCGGCCTGCAGGCCTACTTGATCGGCATCGCCCGCAGGCAGGCGCTCAAGCGTCTCGGCGGCCCGCGACTCGATCAGTGGCCGGATAGCGGCGATCTTGGGTCGCTTGCTGACATCCCGGAAGGAACGAATGCCGCAATGTGGGCGGCTGATGCCCACTCAGACCCGTTCGAGGCCTTGAGCCGGGCAGAAGCCGTCGACCGCGTTCGCGCGTCCATCGCGACGCTCCAGCCGGTCTACCGGGAGGCCATCGTCCTCTGCGACCTGAACGAGCTCGATTACGCGACCGCTGCGATCATCATGCAGTGCCCGATGGGGACGGTGCGCTCGCGCCTGCACCGTGCGCGGGCGTTGCTCGTGAAACGACTCGCTGAGACGGACGCCCCCGGGACCAAATCCTGTCGAACTGATGAAAAGCCGCGCGCAAGCGTGATGGTGGTCAATGAGTGACCTGAGATCGGCCTTGCATGACCTCGCGAACGACGATGGAAGGCGCGCCACCGACGTGAGTCCACGAGTGATAGCCCGCTTGCTCGGAGAGGTCCGCGCACTGCGCCCGCAGCCGAAAGGCGCGCGGCTGGCCCGCTCGTTCGGGCTCGCGCTCGCGGCGACTCTGCTCGTGGCGCTTGCGGTTCCTTTGGCGATCGTTTCGCGCATCGGATCCCGTGGAGTTCTGGCCGGCTCTAACGCCCCCGGCGACCGAGCGCCCGAGGTCACGACCGCGTTTCTCCCCCTGCCTTTCAGTTCCGTGCCGACGCGCGATGCCCAGATCATTCGTATCGAGGTGCCGCGTGCCGCGCTCGGCACGTTCGGACTCCTGCCTGTGGATAGCGTGGGTTCGTTGGGGTGGGGTTCGGCAGTTCCCCCCGCAGCACCTGAGCTGGGGGGTGGCGGGGCCCTGAGCTCAGGACGGGCGCCCGGGGGAAGCCCCGATCAGCGCCCCGAGCTCTCCAACGCCGCAGCTGTGTCGGGACGGGGAACGGGAGCCCAAGGCACGGTCGTGGCGGACGTCATTGTCGGAGAGGACGGCCTCGCGCGCGCCGTCCGCTTCGTCCGGGCTCCAATCGCGCGCACGGAGTAACAAGGACATGAATCAACAGCGTTCCAGCGCCGGGGCCAGGCTCGCCCTCGTCGGCGTCATGTTTGCGGTGTGTGCCGCGGCTGTCGGTGCCCAGAAGCCCTTCGTCTACACGTTCGAGTCGACGCTCGACTACGTCAGTGGCGAGTCTCCCAGTGGGGCTGTGGTGCGTGGCGCGCCGTACTCGGGGGAGGGGCTCACGACGTTGACCCAAACGTTGGGGGACGGCACGCGCATTGAGCGGACCACGACGGCCAGATTTTATCGCGACAGCGAAGGCAGGACCCGTCGCGAACAGACGCTCCTCGGCCTGGACACCCTGAACCCATCCGGCGAGGCGCCGACGAGCATCACGATCGTGGATCCAGTTGCAGGCGTCGGCTACGTCCTGGAGCCAGGCTCCCACAAAGCACGTCGACTCCCCTACGTCTACAAAAACGCGGGGGAAGCCCGGCGGCTGCAGCGCCTCCCCCCGTCCACGCAACCTGTGCCGCCGCCGCCACCGCCCCCTCCGCCTCTCCCTCCGGGTGACGGCGCGGTCGCGGCAGCCAAGCTCGCCAAGGCACAACTCGCGCATTCGTCGACCGAATCGCTCGGCACGGCGAAGATGGAAGGGCTCGATGTCGTCGGCCAGCGAACGACCGCCAGGATCGACGCCGGCCGCATCGGCAACGACCGCCCGATCGACATCGTCGATGAGAGGTGGGAATCAACGGCCCTGAACGTGCTCGTGTCGTCGCGGCATCATGACCCCCGGACCGGGGACGTCGAGTATCGCCTGACGAACGTCAGCCGCGCCGAACCGTCTCACGACCTTTTCGTCGTGCCGTCGGACTACACGATCGTCGATGCGCGAGACGACGAAAACGCCATGTTCATGATGAAGAAGATGTCGCGCGAGCCTGCTATCCGAAAGTAAGCGCGGCAGCCGTTGCAGCAAGAGCACGGGCACGGAGAGCCGTTCACTTCTCCGTGCCCCTAGCCTGACGGCGCGACAGCCCGAATCCCGCCCTATTGGAAGGTGTATCTGAAGCTCAGCATCATCACGTACACATCGGGCAGGGTCGTGGGCGATCCCACTCCGGCCGTTGTTTGAAACGTGTGGTCGATCAACTGCAGGCCGTTCGCGCCCGTGTACGTGGCCAAATTGTACGTAAGTCGGCCCTGCGGATCGGTGCTGGGGCTCGTGAGGATCCTTCCCCCGCTGATCACGAGCGTCTGGCCAACGCCCCAATTGTGATTCAACAGGTTGCCGAAGTTCAGGATGTCGAGCCGGATCTGCCCGGAGTGTCGGTGGCCCCCAACGCTCTGGAAGACATCCTGCATCAGGCTGAGGTCCAGGCGCGACACCATCGGGTAGAAGACCGCGTTGCGCTGCGCGTATTGTCCGCGATGGCTGCTGAGGTACGCGTCCTGCTGGATGTAGGCTTCGAACGCAGCTGCTTCCTGATCTGGCGTGAACAACACCTTGCCGCTGGAGTTTATCAACGGTTTGAAGTTCATCTCGGAAGTGTTGCGCGGGATGTAGATCAGGTCGTTGGACGCGGAATCGCCGTTGGCGTCGAGCGAGTAGATATAGCTGTTGTTGCCGTTCGTGTGCCCGTCGAGGAACCCTGCAATGGTTGTCGCGCCGAAGTTGAAGTACTGGTGCGTGTACGACGCGGAAAGGAAGTAGCGGTGACCGGGCGAGTTCGACGAGTACGCCAGCGGCGGGTTGTTCGAGTCGGTGACGATCGCGTTGCCCGTCCACGAGCCCGCGGCGATGGAGCCGGGGTCGACAGTGTTCTTTGCGTTCGTGTAGCCGTAGCCGCCCTTGAAGGTAAAGCCGTGCGTCATCGGCCGCGAAACGCTGGCGGCCGTCGTCCACGAGCGCCCGACGCTCTGGTTTGTCAGGACGATGGCCTCGATGATCTGGTTGCCGGTGGCGTTGTTGATGCGGTTCACGCAGGGGCCGACCTGGCCGTTTGGCGCGCACGCCGGGCCGACCCATCGCGGCCGAGTGTCGATGCCGGCGTACCCCGATTGCGCCGCCGGCAGGTTGGCGTTGAAGTACGCCATGCCGTTGACGTCGTGGTTGTAGATGAACTCGCCGGTGCCCACGAGGCCAAGCGGCAGCCGACGGTCGACGCCGATGTTGCTCCGCCAGGTCTGCGGGAAATGGAAGTTCGGATCGGTGACGGCCAGGTCGACGGTCGCGGCCGGCGCGCCGGTCACCGTCTTCGGCTTGTACGCATCCGGATTCGGATTGAACGGGTACGCGGTCGTGTTGTCGGTCTGCACGAGGCCGGTCAGCATGCCCGTATTACCGATCTGGTTCGAGATCCAGACGTACGCCGGCTTGCCCGTAAAGACGCCCGTCCCTCCACGGACCTGCGTCGCCTGATCGGACGCCACGTCCCAGTTGAATCCCACGCGTGGCGACCAGAGCGGCGAGGCTTTCGGCAGCGCGCCGGTGTTGTACTGGATCGGGCTTCCATCCTGATTGCGGAAGCTCAGCGCGTCGACGGCCGGATTGTCGAACCCCGTGGCCCCGAATTTCGCAATATCCATTCGGATGCCCGCGGTCACTGTCAGGTTGGTTCGCGGCCGCCATTCATCCTGCACGTACGCACTCGAGTACCAGACGTCCAGCGGCTGCACCGGCTTGTCCACGCCTGGAATGTTCAAGTAGCGGACCTGGAACCGGCGAAGCGTCACGGGTGACGTCGTACGATTCGGGTTCGCGAGGTAGCCGTTGGCGTCGGTATAGAAGTCGGCGAGCGAGTTGTACACGTACGCGCTCTGTTTGCCGGGGAAGAACACGTTCTCGGAATGGTACTTCTCGAAGGCGCCGCCAAACGTCAGCGAGTGGTTCTTGCCGAACTTCGTCAAGCTGTCCTGCGTCTGGAACGTGTTGTAGCGGAGCTCGTTGTTCGGCGTGAACGGCTCCGATCCGAACGACGTGTAGGTGATTCCGTCGGGGCCCAGGATGTCGACGAACGGGAACAGCGTGTCGATCGCGCCTCGGCTCTCGTCCTGATGGGTGTAACCGGCAATCAGGTTGTTCGTCATGTTCTTGCCGAACACGGAGTTCCACTCGCCGATGCCCGACCGGATGTTCTCGAGAATGGAGTAGTTCGAGTTGGCGTAGTTCAGGAAGTTGGTCGAGAACGTGGGCCGTCCGCCCGGGTTGCCCAACGACCCCGAACTGGACAGGTTGACCGGCGTGTCCGAGTTGAGCTGGTTGTAGCGGACCGTGACCTTGTTCTGGCTGTTGACGTTGTAGTCGCCCTTGACGAGGAAGGGCTTGCCGGGCGTCTCCTTGCTGATGCCTTGATAGGGGCCCGTCGAGTAGTTGAACTTCGAGCCCAGAAATGAGCTGAGGGTGTCGAGGTCCGACGCCAGGACCCGCGTGGTATTGCCCATGGCTGGCGCGCCGCCCGGATTCGCTACGTATGTTGACAGCGGGCGCGTGTCCTTCTGGCTCTCGAAGCTTTCGAAAAAGAACAGTTTATTCGGCATGATCGGACCGCCGAACCACTCGCCCGCGTTGGTCGTTTTGAACGTGCCCGGATTGACGGTCTGCCCCGCCGCATTGGTGCCGACGAACGATTCGTTGCGGTAGCGGTAGTAGCCGGATCCGGTGAAGGAATTCGTCCCGCTGCGCGTGACCGTGTTCACGCCGGCGCCGACGAAGTTGCCCTGCCGGACGTCGAACGGCGCGACGCTGACCTGCACCTGCTCGATCGCCTCGAGCGAAATCGGCGCGACGCCGGTGCGATCGCCGGGCTGTCCGGCCAGACCGAACGAGTTGTTGAAATACGAGCCGTCGACCGTGATGTTGTTCATCCGGTTGTCCTGCCCTGCGAACGTTCCACCGTTCGGCCCCCCCGTGTATTCCGGTGAGAGCCGCGCCATGTCGTTGATGCGTCCGTTCACCGTCGGCAGCGTTGCCAATTCCTCGCGCATCACGGATGTCGCCGCGCCTGTGTGCGTCGAGCTGAACACCGGATCGGTGTGGCCGACCACGGTCACTTCCTCGGTGATCGTCGCCGGCTTCAACGCGAAATTGACGTCCGCCGAGACGCCCAGGCTGACAGTGACGGCGTCTTGCGTTTCAGACGTGAATCCCAAAAGCGACGCGGTGATCTTGTACGGTCCGCCGACTCGCACCGCGGGAATGAAATATCTCCCGTCGACCTGCGTCACCGCTTCGTACGTCGTTCCGGAAGGCACGTGCACGGCGGCCACGGTCGCGCCAGGCACAACCGCGCCCTGCGAATCGTTGACGACCCCGGTGATCGACCCGGTCGTCACGCCCTGTGCGCCGCCTTGGCGCGCTGCGAGCAACAACGACAAAGTCACGCCGACCGCGCGCACCCACGCTGACGCGCCAGTCCGCCTCGACGCACACATCCTCCGCGACCACCTTTTCTGATGCATCTTCAGAACTCCCGCCTGTGGAGATTTGGTTGGAACGAAACGAGAGAATCCTATCGCCGGTCGATGTGACAGTGGTGCAAAAAAGAGGGTCGTGCAAAAGAAAAAGGGCCGTCAGGTGTTACCTGACAGCCCTCTTCGCCGGCTGGATCCAACAAATTGTAGACTGCTACGACCCCCGCGGCCTTCAGCTCTTAGCGCGGCGTGACGAGCTACGAGCCACGAGTACCGAGCGGCGAATTCTACGTCCCTGACGCCTGCTTCTTTCGAAGCTCGTTCGCCCTGTCCCTTAGCCTGTCTGCATCCTGCAGGAGTTGCTTCTGCTTCTCAGGGTTCTTCTCCATGTTCGCCTCGAGGCGAAGGAGCAGGCCCTTGTACACCAGCGCCTCTGCGTAGTCAGGCTTGATCTGCAGCGCGTGATCGATGGATTGAATGCCCTTCTGCACGAAATCCCGTTTATCCTGTTCCTTCAGCCGGGCATCGCGGAACGCCTTGTCCCAGTAGAAGGTCGCGATCGTGTAATACGCCTCCGGGTTGTTCGGCTCGCGCGACGCGCGCTGCTCGAGCGCGTCGATGGTCTTGTCGAACTCACCCTGACGGTTGTAATAGCCGGCAAGCTGCATGTAGCCCGAACCATCGTTCGGCTTCGCTTCCTTCCCCCTGACGTACATCTGCTCGGCCGCGTCGTACGCCCCCGCATCCTCGTACAGCTTGGCGAGCTGGAAGTAGTAGGTGGGATCGCTCGGGTCCTGCTGAATCATCTTCAGGAGCACCGGCTCCGCCTTGCCGGGGTCGTTCAGCTTTTCGGAGCCGTACGTGTTCACCAGAAACTCCAGTGACCGCTTGCCGAGCGTCTTGTCTTTCGGGTCGTTCGAGGAAGCGAGCGTTTCCGCCGCTTTCGTGTAGTTGTCCACGGCCTTTGTCAATAACTCGTCGTTATTGGCATCGCCCTTCTTGCTCGGTTTGTATAGATTGTCGTAGCTGTTGCCCAGAAAGAAGTACGCTTGGTGAGCCGGCTGCGTGTCGGGTGCCGCCTGAATCGCCTGTTCGTATAAAGTTGCCGCTTTCTTATAGTCCTGCTGAGTGTAAGCCTGATTGGCGGCTTTGAACGCCTTCATGGCCTGCAGCTCACCGAACTTCCCGCACCCTGTCAACACGACCGCACCGAGGATCAGCATCCCTGATCCCAGGGCCGCCGAGGCCGGCGCACCCGCCAAAACACGCATTGAGCCCCCTAAAACAAGAAAGATGCCGTGGCCAAAACCGGGTCAGTATAGTGAAGCGAAAAAACGTACGTCAAGGTCGGTTTACCGTAAGTTTATTATTGGTTTAGACACCGTTTTTTATGATTCGCTTCGAGGACCTCCTCGAAAAAGTCAGGGCCTACAGCCCGGACGCCGACGTCGAGCTGCTCAGGCGCGCGTACGTCTTCTCCGCCTTCGAGCACAGGGGCCAGGTGCGCCATTCCGGCGAGCCATACCTCATCCATCCGCTCGCCGTCGCCGATTTCCTCGCCGACATGAAGCTCGATGCCGTCGCCATCGCCGCCGGCCTCCTCCACGACGTTGTCGAAGACACCCTGACCACCATCGAGCGCATCCAGGAGCTCTTCGGTCCCGAAGTCGCCCATGTTGTCGAGGGCGTGACCAAGATCAGCGCCATGCCCTTTTCGTCCAGCGAGGAGCGCCAGGCGGAGAACTTCCGCAAGATGCTCCTGGCAATGGTCGACGACATCCGCGTGATCCTCGTCAAGCTCGCCGACCGCCTGCATAACATGCGGACCCTGAACCATCTGTCCGACGAGAAGCGCATCCTGATCGCCCAGGAAACCCGCGACATCTACGCCCCGATTGCCAATCGCCTCGGGATGGGTAAGGTGAAGAACGAATTGGAGGAGCTGTCCTTCCGCTATCTCGAGCCTCAGGCGTACGAGGCGCTCCGGGCGAAAGTGGACGCGAAGCGCAGGAAAACCGAAGGCCTGATCGAGGAGCTGCGGAAGACCGTCACGGCCAAGCTCGCCGACGCCCAGGTGCCCATCATCGAGATCGACGGCCGCATCAAGCGCCTCTGGAGTATCAGCCAGAAGCTGAAGAAGCAGAAGATCGACCTCGAGCAGGTGTACGACTTTGTGGCGCTCCGAATCGTCACCCAGAGCGTCAGGGACTGCTACGCCGCGCTCGGCACCATCCACCAGACCTGGTCGCCTGTCCCGGGGCGTATCAAGGACTTCATTGCCATGCCCCGGCCGAACGGCTATCAGTCGCTGCACACGTCGGTGATCAGCGAGCACGGCACGCCTTTCGAGGTGCAGATTCGCACGATCGAGATGCACCGGATGGCCGAAGAGGGCATCGCCGCCCACTGGAAGTACAAGGAAGGCCGGATCGGCGACCACCGCGACGAGCGCTACTTCCGGTGGATGCGACAACTGCTCGACATCCAGCGCGAGGTCCGCGATCCCAGCGAATTCATCCAGAACTTGAAAGTCGAGCTGTATCCCGAAGACGTGTACGCGTTCACGCCGAAGGGGCTCGTCAAATCGTTTCCTCGCGGTGCCACGCCGGTTGATTTCGCGTATTCGATCCACACCGACGTCGGCCGGCAGTGCGTGGGCGCCCGCATCAACGGCAAGATGGTGCCCCTTCGCAGCCGGCTGAAGAACGGCGACATTGTCGAAATCATCACGCAGAACGGGCACAAGCCCAGCCGCGACTGGCTGAACTTCGTCGTGACCTCCCACGCCCGTTACGAGATCAAGCACTGGATCCGGCGGGAGGAAAAGGCCAAAGCCACCGAGCTGGGCCGAAAGGTCGTCGAGAAGGAAGCCAGGCGCTACGACCTCAATTGGAAAGCCATGACGGAGTCGTCGGAGTTCGCGTCGGTCTTGAGCGAGCTCGGTGCCCAGAAGCCCGACGATCTCTTCGCCGCGATCGGATACGGCAAGCTCCAGCCCAAGCAGCTGTTCCTCAAGCTTGTGCCGGACGAGAAACTGCGCGAGAAGCCGCCGGAGGGGCCGGTCGCGTCGGTTGTCCGCCGCGTTCTCGGCACGGGCGAAGAAAAGATCAAGGTGCGCGGCTTCGACGATTTGATGGTCTTCAGAGCGCGTTGCTGCAACCCGATTCGCGGGGAGAAAATCGTCGGCTACATTACGCGCGGCAAAGGTGTGTCGGTGCACTCCGCCACTTGTCCCAACGTCGTCAATCTCCTGTACGACCCCGAGCGTCGAATCGATGTGGAGTGGGACAAATCAACCGGCGCCGATGCGACGGCTCGCTACACCGTGAAGCTGACGATGGAGGTGGAGGATCGCAAAGGCTTGCTGGCCGCCGTCAGCGCGAAGATTGCAGACCTGAACACCAACATCAAGAACATGGAGGCGCGGACGGACGAAGCGCGCCGCGCCCGGCTCGACATGACGGTCGAAATCAGTGATCTGAAACACCTCGAGAAGGTGATCAAGTCACTGAAGGCTGTAAATGGCGTCCTGGGAGTCGAGCGAGCGGGAAGAGCGACGTGAAACAAGCCGAGGCTTACAGGCCGGCGTCATCTGATAGGAGGTAATAGACGTCTGTGCGAATGCGCGACGGATCAGTATCCCACTGGCGTTGCCAGTGACCGTAGATCTCCCAGTTCGGGCCGGCCAGGCGATGATTGTTGGCCACACACCACTGTCGGATGGCCTCATGCGCAGCGCCGAGGCCCGCATAAGGTCCGAAGTGCGTCGCCGATGCCACCGCGCCAGAGGGTGTCGCCGAGCGGACGATCTCACCTTGCTCGGCAAACGATCCATGAAGTTCCACCCCCACCTCAAGGCGAATGCTGCCGTCCCAATAAATCGCGACATGGCGACCCGCCTGTGTCTGCTGCGCGCGCACGGCATCCCAGACCACACCGCAGCACTCCGGTACCACGCGCGCGAGTTCGGATGAACGCGCCTGGCGTCTGATGACGGCGAGAGGGATACTGCCCAGTCGCTGGAGCTGGACGGCGTACGGCGTCATGGAGGTGACTCACGCCCTGAACGCCGCCACCGCGTCAATCTCGACGCGCGCGTCCCGCGGCAACCGCGCGACCTGCACCGTCGCCCGCGCAGGATACGGCTCCGAGAAGTAAGAGCCGTAGACGTCGTTGACTTTGACGAAGTCGTTCATGTCGGCAAGATAGATCGTTGTCCGCGCGACGTCGGCGAGCGACAAGCCAGCGCTCTTCAGGACTGCGGCGAGATTCTCCAACACGCGCCGCGTCTGGGCAGCGACATCGCCGTCCACCATCTGACCGGTGGCGGGATCGAGGCCTACCTGTCCGGAAAGGAACAAGAATGGCCCGACGCGGATGCCCTGCGAATAGGGACCGATCGCCTTCGGGGCGTCGGCGCTGGAGACCGCCGTCATGCCGCCTTGACGACCTTCCCTGAGCGGATGCAGCGCGTGCACGCGCGAACGCGCCTGATGCCACCGCCGACCATCGCCCGGACTCGCTGAAGATTTGGCTCGAACCGGCGCGCGCTGACGTTGTTGGCGTGACTGTGCTGCCGGCCGATCACAGGTGCTTTCCCACAAATCTCACAATGCTTGGCCATAGAACCTTCAATTCTACCTCGAAACGCAGCCCTTTACCCCCTGTCGGTGAGCTGAATCTCTCCTCGCTTCTCCGACCGGTTCGCCATCAGCGGTTGCATGATGCGCGAAACCAATTCCAGAAACGCCCGCGGATTCTCCGGTTCGCTCGCGCGCGCCGCGTCGACGGCTTCGCGCATGCCTCGCAGGACCACCATGGCATCGTGATCGAATCCTGGTCCCGCCCGCTCGCGCGTTTCTGCCAGGAGCTCTTTCAGTTCCACAGCCAGTCGCGCGGCGACCGGCGATCCCGGACGGTGCTCGTAGATCACGCCGCGCGCCGCGGTCTCGTAGGTCGAGGCCAGCGCCTCCGTTCCCTGGGCCACGTCCGCATCGAGGAGCGTCTGGAACTCCGCAGGCCGGTAGCCGTTGAGAAACGCGCCGATCAGGATGAAGAGTTGTGACTGCCGCTCGCTGAAGTCCCGCACGAACGGCGCGACGAGTTCCCGGTCACGCTGTTGTCGGCGAATGACCGCGGCTGCCGGGTGTTCTCGCGCCCCCGCCAACCACGCACAGTCTGGCGGACACGAGATCTCGACGAGCCGCTTGGTGCCGCAACAAACTGCGCAGATCTGTTGGCCAAGCGCAGGACATCCGCGCCGTGCTTTCCGAATGCCGCACAAGAGGCAGACCACGACTTGGCTATTGTACAATTTGCTCGAATTTCCTCATTTCTTCGACGGAACACCCTTTGCAGCCGCCGGAGGCATATGGTTCGGCAGGAACCGACGTCGGAGAGCGCGTTTGGCTACTTCAAAGAGCTCGTTGAGGGCGCGCTCGCGCACCAGCGAATCGACGCAAACCAGCTCACCGCGTTCTACCTCGTACAGCTCCTCGCGGGTTTTCTGCGGCGTTCGGACGACCTCTCTGACGAGGACGAGCCTCTCGCGCTGCAGCTCGCTCAGGCGCTCGAGCGCGGTGGCCGGCAACAGCGCGCAAGTCTCAAGCAGGTGGGCGACGTCTCGCTCTTTGTGTCCGGATTCTTTTCCGATTCGTTTCGAAGAAAGCTGGTCGATGTCGACTATTACGTCGCAATCGGCGGGTTCGCGTACCATGCCCTGAGCCGCTTCGACGAGGATACGCTCTCGCCGGTCTTCGCCGAGCTCGGGGACAATTTCATCGCGTTCGTCGACGTCCTCAACGAAGTCAGCGAGCGCTCATCGACAACCTCCAACACGGACCTGCTCCGGCTGTACGAACGGTGGCTCAGAACAGGGAGCCGCCACAGCGGCCAGCTCCTCGTGGAGCGCGGCGTCGTCCCCAACGCCTCGTTGAAGACGAGCCGCATTCAATAGGTCGATAGAAGACCCGCGTTCCCGATCCTGCTTTCCCGCCAGACGACGGCCAGAATTGTGATCGGAAGCCCGGCCCTGACTGGTTGAGCGCGCACGCAAATCGCTTAGAGCCACGCAGCGTATCGAAAGCCCGAACGTCTCCATTTGCGGACAAAAAAACGTGCATCGGTGAGAACCGTTCGCGGCCGCCTGGCGTCTAAGGGATCGATGTTTTTTGAACAAGCGGTTGATTTCGCGGATGGCGTCACGTCAACCTGTTGTCTGCCAATGGTTTGACGCTGTTAGAAATCACAGGCTATTGCTGGAGTGTGGTCCGAACGAGACAGTAGCAGTGCCCTGGAAGAGACACACGGACCGGGCGAGAGGCGCCAGCAATCGAGTCAGGGCCTCATTTATGATTGGCAGTTCATTTGCATGACAGGCGGCGATCATAGGGAAACCCGAAAGGGTGGCAGTCTTAAGCGCAGCGGAGCTGAAGAAGGAGCGGCGTCATGACAAACAAAGAAGCTCAGAAGGCGGGGGAACCGAGGATGTCTCGGGCTCGCTATGCCGAGCTCAAGCACATGCTCGATGAGCGGCGCAGGGAAATCCAGGCCGAGGTGCAAGGAAAGATGCGCGGCGTCCGTGAGGAAGGCACCTGGGGCGGCAAGCTGAATGAAGTGCTGGATGCGGTCGAGAGCTCAGAAGCCGATATTCAGGAAGAGCTCGAGTTCGCGCTGATTCAGATGAAGTCGGAAACCCTGAACAAGGTGAACGACGCGCTCCGTCGGCTCGATCAGGGCGATTACGGCTACTGCTACGAGTGCGGCGAGGAGATCGGCGAAAAACGTCTCCGCGCGCTACCGTTCGCCGTCCGCTGCAAGGAGTGCGAAGAGGAG
>Ga0306922_10002704_pt1 | contig 16484 bp, 12 predicted proteins | sample sta12Cox44000082_FD_203758 | JGI IMG/M metagenome (GOLD analysis project Ga0306922, IMG submission 203758) | Lab enrichment of tropical soil microbial communities from Luquillo Experimental Forest, Puerto Rico - statoxic.12C.oxic.44.000.082 (v2)... | ecosystem: Environmental > Terrestrial >... | reverse complement strand
GTGTTCCTGCACTTCACACACGCACTGGTGAACGGGTCATTCGCCACCACTATGCGAGTGAACGCCTTCGTGTTCGCAACCCGGCTCACCAACATCACCCGCCAGCTGCGCGCGCGCGACCCGGACGAAGCGGTTGCGCGTGCAGTCGCCGCGGTGCCTGACTGGTCAGGCGGTACCCGCATCGGCGCATGTCTCGGAGATTTCAACCGGCGATGGGCCCGGCGGGTGCCGCTCGCAAGCTCCACCGTGCTGCTCCTCACTGACGGTCTCGAGCACGCGGAAACGGAGCGGCTCGCACTGGAGACCGAACGGCTGGGCCGCTCCTGCCGCCGGCTCTTGTGGCTGAACCCGCTGCTGCGCTACGCCGGCTTCCAGCCGCGGGCACGTGGTATTCGCGCCATGTTGCCGCATGTCGACCGTTTGCTGCCGGTGCACGATCTGACGTCGCTGCAGGACCTGACACGGGTTCTGGCCGCTGAGCGAAACAACAACGGGAAATGAAGGTGCGGAGGTCATCGAGACTCTTGGTCGCCGCGGCCGCAATTACGGTCTTAGCGACGCAGAGCGCAAGTGCGGCAGACCTGGAGCAGGTTCCTCGGCCGGCACCCGCTCAGCTGAAGTGCGAAGCACTGGTGTCATTGAAGGTCGAGCGCACGGTGTTAGACCGTGGCGAGACCGTTGCCGCTGGTGCCTTTAAATCACTTGGTCCCGCGCTTCCCGGGCCCCCGGAGGATTTCGCAAAGTTGCCGGAATTCTGTCGCGTCGTGGGCTCGATACACCCGACCGGGGATTCAGATATCGGCTTTGAGCTCTGGTTACCAGTGCAGGGTTGGAATGGCAAGTTCCTGCAGACGGGTAACGGCGCCGCGGCGGGGTCGATCTACTACGGCACCATGGTCGATCCACTAACGCGCGGGTATGCGGTGGCGAACACCGATACCGGGCATAAGGGGGCAGGTGGCGACTTTGCCTGGGCGGTGGGCCATCCGGAAAGACTCATTGACTATGCATACCGCGCGGTTCACGAACTCACCCTGACTGCTAAAGCCATCATCGCGGCGGGTTACGGCCAGGCGCCGGCGAGATCCTACTTCGTTGGCTGTTCGACGGGCGGCCGGCAGGGGTTGAAGGAGGCGCAGCGCTACCCTGACGACTACGATGCGATCATTGCGGGCGCGCCGGCCAACAACTGGTCGCGGCTCATATCCCTCAGCGTCCTCATCGAGCGCAACCTGACAGGTGCCGACGGTCTGAGCGTCGCGAAGCTCCCTCTGCTCAAGGAGGCCGCCATTGCGCGTTGCGATGCTATCGATGGCGTGACGGATCGTGTCATCAGCGAGCCAGCCAAGTGCACGTTTGATCCGGCGACCCTACAGTGCCGGGACGACGGCTCGAAGCAGTGCCTGAGTGCCGCGGAAGTTGCCGCGGCCAGGCGGATCTATCGCGGCGTCGTCAGCAAGACGGGCACGACTCTGATGCCGGGCACGGGGCCCGGCAGCGAGCTCCTGTGGGCGGCTTATGCGTCTCCGCAGTTCCACATTGGTAGCAGTTATTTGCGCAACGTCGTCATGCATGACCCAAACTGGGAGCCCGCGAGCTTCGATGCCGACAGAGATCTTCCTCGTGCCGAGAAGGGTGACGCCGGGACGATCGCCGCGATGGACCCGCAGCTCGGCGATTTCATCACGCAGGGCGGAAAACTCATCATCTTTCACGGCACAGCCGATGGGCTCATACCCTATGGCAGCTCGGTGAGCTACTACCGGAGCGTCGTCACTAAGTTGGGCGCAAAAAAGACTGACCAGAGCGTACGGTTCTATCTGGTTCCGGGCATGGATCATTGTGGGGGCGGGGAGGGTGCGTTCCAGATCGACTGGCTGAGCGCACTGGAGAATTGGGCGGAGAAGGGTCAGGCGCCCGGTGCCTTGCACGCGCTACACCCGCCCTTCGTGCCCGGGCCGCCTGGCGTGCCACCGCCGCCCAGCAAGCCGTTCACACGACCAGCCTGTCCCTACCCTCAGGTCGCGAGATACAAGGGTACCGGAAACACGGCAGTGGCTGAGAACTTCACCTGCCATGCGCTGTGAAAGCCATCCGTTGGTTGCGACACAGCGGACAGGTCCGATGTATTTTGCGACTCACACCGTCACGACGATCTTGCCCACCTGTTGGTTTGACTCGAGATAACGGTGGGCGGCCACGATCTCCGCTAACGGGAGGGTCTTTGCGATCACCGGCCGCAGCTGCCCGGAGGCGAGTCCCTGCAGGATGAGGTCGCGGTTGCGCACGAAGCGCTCGGGCCGGTTCCAGATTGACGACGCGACCCAGCCCCTGATGCTCAGACTCTTGAGCGCGGCGGGCCAGTGAGGGTAGGGCGTCGGCTTACCACTCAGTCCGCCGTAGATGAAGATGATGCCGTCCTCCGCGGCTGCCAGCGCGAGTTGCTCGACATACGGGCCGCCCACTGGATCGAAAATGATGCGCGCACCTTTGCCGCCGGTGATGCGCTGAACTTCGCCGACCAGGTCGGTCTCGTCGGTGGCGATCACGTACTTCGCGCCCTGCTGCTGCAACGCCGACGCCTTCGCGCTCGTCCGCGTAGCGGCGATCGGCACGGCACCCGCCCAATTCGCCAACTGGATCGCCGCGAGACCTACGCTGCTGGAGGCCGCGCGAATGATGACGTAATCGCCGATGGCGGCGCGTGCGATTTCAATGATCGCCAGTGCCGTGAAGTACTGCATCCATATCGAGGCAGCCTCGACTGTGCTGAGACCAGGCGGCGGACTCAACAGGCTCCGCGCAGGAACGATGGCTCGCTCTCCATAGATTCCGTACTCGCCGAGACGGAAGTTCGGCAACACGCAGACGCGGTCACCGAGAGCAAAGCCTCGCACATCCGCGCCGAGCGCCTCGATCAGCCCCACGCCCTCGTAACCCATCAGCGTGGGAAACTTCGGCGTAACAGGGTACTCACCTGCACGAAACGCCGCTTCCGAACGATTGAGGCCGATGGCTTCGATCTTCAGACGGACCTCGGCCGGACCGGGTTCGCCGACCTCGCGGTCTTCGAGCCGCAGCTCCTCGGGTCCTCCGTGCCGATAGATCCGCACTACTTTGCTCATGGCGCGGCTCCTTCAGAGGGCAACTAACGGCGACCGCAGGTCAACTCCGCCCTTGCGAGCGCGGAGCTGTTTTTCCTAAGGGTGACTTACGGTAGCAGGGGAAGGCTCGTGATAATCGCCGGATACTGATGCCGTAACAGGAAGTGCAGGATACCCGCCGTACCGATCATCAGACCATCGGCGTCGGCTGGACGCTCGTAGGGCGGATGGTGCCATGGCTGGGGCGAGCGCCTGCGAAAGAGCGCCACCAGCAAGCGCGCAATTTCCGCCGAGCGGTCACGCCAGGCTTCCTCCCTCAGCACGCGATGGGCCTCGAGATAGACCTCGCCGATGCCAGCGAGGCCGTGGCACTGACCAAGGTTGTCGGTGCGCAGCTTTTGAGGAAATGCGGCGAGCGCTCCTTGCAGGTATTCCTCCGCAATGGCAGCCATGCCCTGGGCGTCCGCGACGCATAGCCAGCCAAGTGCAATGCCCGGTGCTCCGTGACACCACCAGTCAGGTCGCGCGGGATCTGAATCACTCTGCGGCCACTGAAACCTCCCGGCGCGCCCGCGTACGGCGCGACTGATCAGCCAGGCTTCGGCTCGGCGCCACGCGGCATCGGCGTCCGCGTTTCCGGTGAGAGCGGAGTATCTGGCGAGAAAGCCCATCATTCCCGCTGCGCCGTGTGCAAAGCCGGTGAAACGCTTTCCGCTGGCTCCCGCGGCGCCTTCCGGCAGCGTCCACGCACCCTCCGGACCCTGTGTGCGCACGAGGTAGGCCGCACATGCGGCAGCACCGCCCGCGAGCTGCGGCATACCGAGACGCCTTGCGAAGGCGAGTGCAGCAAACCCCTGGCCGGCGGCGCCGTGCGTGAAGTCCGGCCAATCGAGGCGGCCTGGAAATATGCCTTCGAGATGCCTGCGCAATGCAACGTTCGTTGGGACGCACCCCGCTTGCACCGCGGCGGCGACCGCAAGGGCGCGGCCGGAGCGCCCGTGAATCAGGCCGGGCAAGTCAGGCTTTACCGGCGTGCGCGCGGTCAAGACGCGAACTGCGCGTTCACCGAGGGTCTTGTCAAGCTGCGCGACTCCGGTGCTATGCGCAGCGGCGAGGACGTACAGCAGCCCGGCGATGCCAGCGTGTACATCGATCGTTTCCGCTTCGCGAGTCCCGCGCCCGGCCTGCAGTTGGTCGAGCCGGAATCGGCAAGCCGCTGTCAACTTCTCCAATCCTTCTGTCAGCACCGACTCGTGCGTCGCCGTTGTGAACAGTGGAGAAGTGAAGTGTTGGTGAGGAGCCATTCTGCCGCGTGCGGTCGAGGCGATTGCACCGAGCAACATGGCGGCGTCGAGTTCGCCCGAGGGTTCGTCTGCGAGAGTGCCTGCCAGCAGCTCGATGAGTGCTCTGCTGCGTAGCTCGGTCAGCTCTGCAAGCCGTGTTGCGAGCTCGTGCGGCCGGCCATGCACGACAGCTGCCGCATCGAGCCCGGTGAGCATGAACGCGAGCACGCGGCCGCAGGCCTGCCAGTCATCACGGCGCTGCGGGGCGCGCCGCTGCTGGCTGAGGTCGCTGTAGCCCGGTGTGCCGAGTTGAAACGCGGGTATCCGGCTTCCCACGGCATGCGCGCATTCCCAGTCGAGAAGGTACACGCGATCGTCCTCGCCGATCCATACGTTACCGGGCGCGACATCGCGATGGATGACGCCGCGGGCGTGCGCAGAACGCAGTCGGCGAACGAGTTGGGCCGCGTAGCGCAGCAGCCGCCCTCGCGAGTGCGGTCGCACGCTCGCCCACGAGCGGCCGTTGACGAGCCGGTACACGAGCTCGGCGAGCGTTTGACCTGGCACGTAGGCAATGGGCAAGTAGCCGGTATCGTCGTCTTCGAAGTACTCGCCAACAGCGGTGATTCCGGCAAGTCCGCGCAGCCGTGCCAGCATCGCGCCCTCGTGCCGGAGCCGAGCGCGGTAATCACGCCCGAGTCCATCTTCGGAGCAGTGTGGCCTTGCCTGCTTCAGCACGCACGCCGTCGGACCTCTCACGCCACGAAGATCGATCGCGCGTAGCACGCTGCCCGCAATTCCGGGACGCAGCACATCGGTGACGAAATACCGTCCGGCAAGCAATCCCCGCGTGCGAGGTTGCCCGGCCGCCTCGCTCTCGCCTGCAGTTGGGAAGGGAATGGCGATTCCTTGCGGACAGCTGAAGGGTACCGGGCGTAGATCCGGCACCCAATTGCCGCTGCCATCTGGAATGAGCTCGGTTGGCTCACCGAGGCGGTCCACCGTGATGCGGGGACGCACGCCGCCGTAGCGCGCGTAAACCGCCTCACCGAGATGCAGGTCGGTCGCAATGCGGGGCCCGGCGATTCCGCGCGTGTGCTCGATGAGCTCGCGGGCGAGAGCGACAGCCTCGGTGTCATTGCGCGGATAGACCGTGATGAGCTTGCCGATCTGAGCCTCGCCGAAATTGCCGGCGCTCAGCTGCACGATCGCATCGCGCTCTGCCACCATCTTGAAATGCGCGCCATGACGTGCGAGGCAGGGCAGCACGCGCTCGAAGAGCGAGTCGACACCCGTGACAGTCGCTGACACGTGCAGCTTCCAACCCGCCGCGCGCGTCGGCTTGCCGACCATGAGCCATGGGTCTTCCCGCTGGGCGGTGACTCCGAGCACGCGCAGTCGGGTCGCGAATTCGTTCCCGTCCCCGCCGGCTCTCCCACTCGCGACTGGGACCCTGGCGCGGGTCGCGCCTGCGGTCATGCAGGGGTGCCTGTCAGGTTCGGGAGACCGCGGCTACACCTTCGTCAAGGGTACCCAATGACAGGGTGTCCTGGTAGCGTTGCGGCAAGGGAACGTGCGAGGCCAGGGGAAACAGAGTCTCATTAGGGCGTTTGGACTCGCAGGGAGTGTGCCCCCGGGACAAATGGTGGCTTTCGCACACAGCTGTGCTGTGCGCTGCACACACAGAGCGATCGGTCCGCCAGGCGCGGGCCCGGCAATATACTTCAGGAAGGCCTTGGTATCGACGCCGAGCGTCAGTTGCCGCGCTGCCTTCCCTTTGAGTACACGCCTGACGCTCCTTGGGTCGAACACGAGTGCGCTCATGAGGTCCGGGTGAGCCTTGAGCAGTTTGACCAACTCTCTCATGCCCTTGTCGTTATTCTTCATGGCCCCCCCTGTATCCGGTTTTGCACGTACGGGGATTCACACGCGTTTGTAGTCTAGATCCGCACGCTGTATGTGTCCAACCTTGTTGCCGAACTTGGTCAACGGTCGAATCCGAGCTGAGTGCGCAGCGCCGCAAACCTCGCATCGGCGTGCAGCGGACTGAAGGCTGGTTCGGGCGTGCAGGCGAGGCTCGCCGCAAACTCGGGCTGACGCTGCTCGACGGCTCGCTGCAGCCACTGAAACGCGCGGTCGAGCTCATTGAGGTACCCATACGTGAGTCCGACCACACCGGGCAAGGTAGGGCCGTACTTCGTGCGCAGTTGGGTGATCGCGTCATTGGATGCGTCGGAGTGGCCCAGGATGGACTGGAAAATGGCGAGCCCTGCCAGACGAGATGACTCGTCGTTCTCCAGCGCGATGACCTTGAGGGCCGACGGTGCGTCGCCGCGTGCTGCAAGCACCCGCGCGAGCAGAGCCTGAGCTCCCTCATACCGGGGATTCTCGGCAATCATCTGTTTGACTGTCTCCTCGGCATTCGCGTACTCGCCTCCGCACAGAAGCCCCTGCGCAAGGACGAACTTCACGCCCACGCTGAGTGGATCCCGCTGCCATCGCTCGTGCTCCAGGCGTACAGCGTCTGACCACCGCCCGGCGCTGCGTGCCAGCTCGCCGCGCGCCGTCAGTACGTACAGACTCGCAGGATCCAGGGACTCGGCCCGCTCGATGCTGCGCTGCGCGCCCGCCCAGTCGAGCTGGCTCATCTGCAGCCATGCCAAGCCGAGGTAGGCGTCACTGGACTTATGGTCGAGGGCGAGTGCCCGCTCGAACGCCGCGCGCGCTCTGGGGACGGCCGTTCCCGGGGCCACCTTGCCCATCAGCATCGAGTCATACCACCAATATCCCATTGCAGCCCACGCGGCCGCATAACCGGGGTCCTTCTGCAGGGCGGCCTCGATCAGGGGACGCTGGTCGTCGTGGGTGCCTCCCTGTTGTCGCTGGAGCTGGTCTACCTGCAGCAGTAGCCGGTAGGCTTCGAGCGAGTGCGTCGACGGCGTGGCAGGTGCCGCAACGTCGATGAGGCTCCCGCGGAGGTCTGTGGCGACGGCACTCGCGATGTCCTCTTCCAGCTTCAGGATCTCATTGCCGCTGCGGTCAAACACCTGGGACCACAGCTCGAAGCCATCCGCCGCACGGATCAGCCGGGTGCTGACCCGCAGCTGCTCGGCCGACCCGCGCACAGTACCTTCCAGGAGGTATTCAACACGCAGGCGTCGCGCCAGTGTCGGGGCGTCCTCTTTGCTGCCCTTCACCGCAAAACTTGAGGTCTGCCCAGTCACTGACAGTCCGGGGAACAGCGTCAGCCGATCGATCAGTGCTGCCGTAAGCCCGTCGGCAAAGTACTGCGGCTCGTTTCCGGTACTGAGATCCAGCAATGGCAGCACGGCAATAGATTTCGGAGAGACCGCCGCCAATTGGGCTTGCGGGGACGACTGGACCAGGACGGAGTTTCGGGAGACCCACAGCTTGTCGATAGCCCAGAAGATGACCCCCAGGGCAGCGGTTGCCGCGATGATTCCCCCTATCAGGGGTGCCATCGGCCGGGGGCGGGGCTTCGTGTCAGCGAGCCCCGCGAGAAGCTGCTCCACCGACGCGGTACGTTGCTCGCGGTCAAAGGCCAGTGCTCGGGCAAGTGCCGCATTCTGTTCCCGCGACAGTCCCTCAAGCGGTGGCACCCGCGCCGCATTTTCCCGGGCCTCGAGCGCGGTAAGTTCCCCGAATGGGCGCTCACCGCAAAGCATCTCGTAGATCACGCAGGCGAATGAGTACACATCATCCCGCCGGTCCGCCTCCTTCCCCTTGAGCATTTCGCAGCTGGCGTAAGCGGGGGTTAGCGCACGCGGACCCGAACGGGCTTGCAGCAGGGGACCGCGCGACACCCGGGCAATGCCGAAGTCGAGCAGTTTGGTCCTTCCCGAGGTAGTGAGAAACACATTCGCAGGCTTTAAGTCGCTGTGGATCACGTTGTGGTCGTGCGCGTTGCCGAGCGCCGCACCCACATCCTCGATGATTGGCCAGGCGTGACTGAAAGGCATGCCGCGGCCAAACTCCTCATCGAGGAGCCGGTCCAGTGACTTGCCCTCGAGGTACTCCATCAACACGTAGAGCCTCTGGCCGTCCACATTCACCGAGTGCACATCGACGATGTTCGGATGGCTCAGCTTGCGCGTCTTACGGACCTCCTCGCTCAGCAGTGCCAGGGCTTCGGGGTGCAGGTCCTCCTTCAGGACCTTGACGGCGAGCCTCTCGCCGGGCACCTGCTCATCGGCGGCCAGGTAAACCACCCCCATCCCCCCCTCACCAAGCTCGCGCTCGATGCGGTAGCGGCCGCCGATGAGCTGACCGACCGGTAGCCGCACCGTGCTCGAATCGACTTTAGTCCCCTGCGGTGAGATCTCGGTGGAGAGGGGTACGCGGCGGGGTTCTTCGGAAGTCATCGGGCCTGCGATCCACGCCCTGCTGGTTGGCAAAGCATGCGCCCCCGTAGCCGATGACGGCAAATCCGACCGCTGAAGGTCATCGCACAATTACGCCCGTCTGTCTCAAGCGTGTAAGTACGCGAAATTTCATCACTTCCTAAGATCTTCCTAAGGACCTCCAGCCGGGTGTGTCACTAACTTCACTCCCAAGGCGTGAGGACCGTTGACCTAACTATCGGTCCGAAGCCGCAGTGAAGTTCCCACAACCCAGGACAGAGGAGACCGTCATGAACTCGAATGTCAAGACCGATAACCGCAGCATCCTCGCTTATACCAGCGCCATGTTGCTGGCGTGCGTGTTGGTTGCTTTCAACGCGCGGGCCGAGGATCGGGGTCCTTCCGAAACCGTAAAGTTTGCGGATCTGAACCTCGGCTCACAGGCCGGCGTCGAGGCGCTCTACCAGCGCATTCACGCGGCTGCCTGGCGAGTTTGCCGGCAGCCCGCAGGCGAGGAGGCGGCCGCCAGGGCGTGCGAGAGGAGAGCCGAGGGCGAGGCCATCGGCAAGGTGAATGTCCCGCTGCTGACCGCGTTCTACCAGCAGAAGAGCGGGAATCGTCGGCAAACGATCACCGCGAATCGATGACAGGGATAGGGGGTCCGGGCGTCGGCCAGGTCCGGACCCCTTCCTTCGACCACCCGGCGATCCGCACCATGTCTCGCGCAGGTGCAACCTGCTATAAGGGCCGCAACGGCGCTGCGCCCCTCGTGCGGCGCGGCGTCAACGCACGGGCAGCTCCCAGGCGGCAGGTGCTGGAACCGGGACCCATGAGACTGAAGTTCGGCGACTGCGTACTCGATTCAGGCGCTCGGCAGCTCGAGCGGGGAAATAAGGTCGTCCCCCTCGAGCCCAAGATGTACGAGTTGCTCGAGGTGTTGATCAAGCGTCGGCCGGCGGTCGTCACCAACAACGAGCTCGACGAGCTCCTCTGGCCAGAGGTGTACGTGGCGCGCACCAGCCTGACGCGTCTGGTCTCAGAGCTCCGGGCGGTGCTGGATGATACGCCGCGCGATTCCCGCATCATCCGCACCGTTTACAAGACCGGATACGCCTTCTGCGCGGATGTGACCAGTCTGCCTCCAGCGCGCTCCTCACCGGCAACGATCGAGGTGCACTGGATGAGGCAGTCCTTGCCGCTCACGGACGGAGAACACATTGCCGGCCGGGATGCGGAGTGTTCGCTGGTCATCGACGGCACTACCGTTTCGCGGCGTCACGCCCGCGTCACGGTGGCTCACGGAGCGGCGATGATCGAGGATCTCGACAGCACGAACGGTACGTTCGTCAATGGAACTCGCGTCTCTGCACCGACGCGGCTTGTTCCCGGTGATGAGTTCGCGCTTGGCAGCGAGGTGCTGCGAGTACGGCTGCGCAGCTCGTCGGCCTTGACCGTCAAAGTCGACCCCGACGACGAGGCCAGTGACAAGCTGCGCAGTGATAATGGCAAGCGCGCGGACGGTGGAGCGAAGCTGCCTCCGCGTAACAAATGAGCGCGGCGGCGATCGTTACCCGCTCGCCAGCAACGCCCGCAGCAGGCGCAGCAGCTCCTCGGAATTCACCGGTTTGCTGGCAATCCTCATGAGCCGATCTGCAGCGAGCATCCCGATGGCCGAGGAAGTATCGCCCGTCATCAGCACCACCTTCAGCTGCGGCCCGAGTGCTTCCCGCACCCCGTCGATCACTTGCGTCCCGAGTTTGCCATCACCGAGGTGGTAGTCGGTTACCAACAAATCGACACGCGGGTCGCGGCGCACGCCTTCCAGCGCCTGGGCTAAGGAGGCGGTGGCGGTGACGTGGTAGCCCTCGCTCTTGAGCAGCATGCACGTCGCGTTGCGTACGCCGTCGTCGTCTTCGACCAGCAGAATACGCGCCGGCGTGTCGCTGCCGTGGACGACGGGCTGGGCACGGCTGTGTGACGCAGGGTGGCGGGCCGCAACACCACTCGCCGGCAAGATCAACGCGAACCGCGAGCCCCGTCCGACCTCCGATTGGACATCGAGCTTGACATCGAGCAGCGTTACGATTCGTTGCACGATGCTCAGCCCCAGACCATATCCGTTGCGCGAACCGTTGCGCGCGACCTGCTGTTGTCCGCCGACCTGGTAAAACTCGTCGTAGATGTAGCGTAGCTGGTCGGCCGGAATGCCAATGCCGGTATCGAGCACTTCCAGGCGGAGCAGGTCGGGTGCCTGATGCAGGCAGCGCAGTGCAATCCAGCCTTCGCGGGTGTACTTGAGGGCGTTCGAGACCAGATTGCGCAGGACCTGTCCTACCAGCGAGCGATCGCTGCGGACGCTATCCTCCTCGTTGCAGGGCATCACCCTGAAGCCCAAACCCTTGTAACTGGCGATGCCCGCGAACTCATCGCGCAATTCCTCGAACATCGCCTTTACGGCAAAGTCGCTCGGATCCGGTTTGATCGCGCCCGACTCGAGCTTGCTGATGTCGAGCAGGCCGCTCAGCAGGCGTGACATCGCATCGATCGCTCGCTCCTGCTGCGTGACGGCCTCGACGGCTTCGGCGCTGTCCACGCAGCGACGCAGAGTGCCGTTGAGCAGTGCCAGCGTCTGCACGGGTTGCCTCAGGTCGTGACTGGCGGTCGCGAGGAAGCGGCCTTTGGCGAGGTTCGCGCGATCCGCTGCGTCACGAGCGGCACGGATCGCGTCTTCGTCCTGGGCGCGGGCTATCAGATCGGCGGCCAGGCGCATGTACAGGTCGGTCAGCTGAAGAGTTCTCTCCGAGGGAAGGTGTGGCTGGCGGAAATGCGTGGAAAGCATCCCCTTGAGCGTTCCATTGCGCGCGAGTATCGGTGTCGACTGAACGGCGCGGTACCCCTCGCGAGCCGCGATGGCCCGATGCGGCTCGTAGGCGTCGTCCTTCTCGACATCCTCAATGACCACCCGGGCACGCCCACGCAGTGCGCGTCCGCAGGCGGTATCGTCCCGGGAGTCGACGACTCGAAAGCGCGCCAGGAAGGCGTCCGAGAAGCCGTGCTGCGCCACGATGCTCAGGGAATTCGTCGGCGCATCGTATAACTGAACATTGCCGAGATCCGCGCCCTGAAGCGAAATCGTCGCAGCGAGGATCTCCTCGAGCATCTTTGGCAGTTCCAGGGCACCGATCAGCCGCGTATTCATCTCATGCAAGCGGCGCATGTCCTCCAGCTGCACCCTTAACTCGGCTTCAAGACGCTTTCGCTCCATAGCGTCGCGAATGGCAACGGCGATCAAGCCCGCGCCAGTTGCATCGCCTTCGATCGCACTCAGGCTGATTTCGACAGGAAACTCCGTGCCATCACGCCGCAGTCCAAACAGCTCCAGCGCCGTGCCGAGCGGTGGAGGTCGCGGACTACTCTCACAGGTCTTTTGCTCTCCGGCGTGCCAGCTGCGAAAGCGCTCTGGCATCAGAGATTCGACCGCCTTACCGATCAGGTGTTCGTGCGGATGGCCAAACAGTTCCGACACCTGACGATTGGCAAAACGAATGACGCCCGAGCCATCGATGATGACCATTGCATCGGGCACGGCGTCGAGCACGCCGCGATTGAATTCCGGCGGAGCGGTGAGCAAGGCTTGCCCCATTCCCTGAACCTTGGTCACACCTTATAAAAAGAGTATCCCGGCGCGCGTGTGCCAGCAACCGTGAAGCCTATGAGAGTGAAGTGCGATGCGGCGCCTCACTTGCGAAGGATTTGTTACAGCGCAGTCAAGCTGCGGCCTCTGCTGTTGAGGGCCGCTGCTGACCCTGACGGTCACAATCTGAGACCGCGCGTTCGCTTTGCGTCGCGATCGGGTCTCGCCTCCGGACTCGCAGTGTCGCCCGTCGTACATGCGGGGTCTGATCTCACGATCGGTGCCCCACAGGTTGGATTGGCGCGATCCAGCATCGTCGATATTTCTATCGTCCTCCGCCGGTTCGTGAGAGCTCGAGTGTTGTGCAGATCGAGCGCGAATGAGACCGACACTCAATTGACGTCAGACATGTGAGCGGAGCCCGCACGGGACCGCCGGGACTTGCAAGCAACTGTAAAGCGGCGCCAAATCGAGCCAAACGATCACTCCTCATGAAAGACAGGGGGCAACATGAACATCCGGACGCTGCAGCGGGGACTCACATACTGCGGCCGCGTAAAGGCGGTCCGCCAGACCTATCATGTGTTCCAGGCCGAAGGCTATTTCTTTGTGCTGTCGTTTGCGCTCTCGAAGACGCGCCGAGGCTCCGGTTACTTCAATGTGGTCGACACGGCAGCGGTTGACTACGTGCGCCAGCGTGTAGGCGGAACGCGCGGCGTCACGGCGAAAGAAGTGGTGGCCGCGGCCCGGCGGACGCGTTACATCCCCACTACGCTCGCCGCTCTCAATGTCCTATACATTCTGGTCGCGCTTCGATCGGCGAGCATCGTACGGGCGGGCAAACACCGGCAACTCTTTTTCTCGGTGCGGAAGAGATGAAGCAATCTGAGCGGGAGCCGTCCCGCCGTGGTTGCCGGTGCCATCGACAGGGTAGCGCGACTCAGGCAGCGACCGATCGTGGGGAGCGGCCCAGACGTCGGGCCGCTTCGAGGGCGGTCAGCTGCAGCAAATCACGCTGCGCGTGACTTCCCCCAAGGCGGTGCGCGTAGGCCGGTAGCAGGCTAAAGAGGTGCAGGGCGCGCGGGTAGTCTCCCCGGCCGAACGCGACGATGGCGCGGCAGGCAGGCAAGCCTATGAGGCGCGTCGTTTCCCCGTAGCGCGTCGGCTGCCGGTGATTGCTGAGCAAGGCACTCTCCAGTCGCCTTGCGCCCTGCCAATCCTCCGCCCCGACCTGTGCGAGCATCGCGTGCACGTCGTTGAAGGTGCAGTAACCATCTTCGATACGTGCCGCCCACGCTGAGGCCAGTTCCGAACAACGGCGTGCCGTGTTTCCGTCGGCCAGCTCGATACGCCACAGGAGCGCCGAGGCGTCGATGAGATCCGAGATCTCGGTGGAGCGCTTCCCGCGCACGTACTGATCGTAGATTGCCAGCGCGGGCCGCACCTCACCCAGCGCGAGGTGAAACAACCCCCAGTGCCACCAGCAGTGCGTCGCTGCCACGGTATCCGCCCCCCAGAAGCGATGCCGCTCGCGCATCCAGCGCATTCCACCAGCGGCGTTGCCGGTCATTTCATGCACGTGCGTCATGGCGTGATGGGCGCGTGCATCCCAGGGATTAATCTCCAGTGCGCGCAGCGCCCGGTCGGCTGCCGACCCATACTGGGCAGACTCCACCAGGCTGAAGGCCTGCATGGCCAGGACCGCGTGATAACCGGGCGTGTCGGCCGACCACGCCGGCAGCACTGCCTCAATGCGAGCGGCCATTCCCTCGCTGTCGCCGGTCAGGTAATCGAACGCGTGTCCGACCTGGAGTGCGAGCACGTCACGCGGGTATTGCTCGAGCAGCCGGTGCAGGAGGGTCCTGAAGGTCTCGAAGTCATCGGCCAGCGCCGCCTCGATCGCAGCGAGGTGAAGCCGCTCGCGGGGTGTCGCCGGCAGGCTCGACGCCGTCGCATGCGCGCTGCGTGCCAGCTGCACGCGCGCCCAATCCCGATTGCACAGATCGAAGTAACACCTGAGCACGTAAGCCATCGTGAACGCAGGCGCTTCCCGCACTGCCTGCTGAAGATGCAGGTCGGCACCGCTGCGCCAGCTCAAGTGTGAGTCGAGTGCGCGTTCGAAGGCATCCCGAGCGGTGCCCGTTGCCCCGGAGATCTCGAGATCACGATAGTCTTTCAGTGTCATGGAGGGTCTCAAAGTGAGTCGCTACCATGACTGCGATTCTCGGCCAGGAGCCGGATCGATGCCTCACCGCGCGTCCTGCGCGATTGTCCATGCGTCCTGGAATCGTCCGTCCGGCGCTCGCCGCAATCTAGAGCGGACGTTCTGGCTGGATCGCCGCGGATTCGCCGGGAAGGACTGTCGCACCCGTCGTGTGCGTGTGTGACTGCTGGGTGCGGTGCGCCATCTGCTGACGCCAGGCGGCGGGAGATTTGCCCACCAGTCGCTTGAAAGCCCGCGCAAATGCTGCGCCGGAATCGTAGCCAACTTCCTGCGCGATCCATGCGACCGTGGCGCTGGAGTCGCGCAGCAGCGAGGCGCCGGCCTGAATACGCCAATTGGCGAGGTACTGCATGGGCGGCTGCCCGACCATTTCGGCAAAGCGCTCGTGGAGCGCAGAGCGCGACAGCCCGACCCGGCGGCCAAGCTCGTCCACGGTCCACGGGATTTGCGGCGCGTCATGCATCAGCGCCAGCGCCCGGCCGACGAATCGGTCGCGCAGGCCCGCGAGCCAGCCACGGCTGTCTTCCGGCAGCGATTCGACATAGCGGCGCACCGCGTCGATGAACATCATCTCGCTCATGCGCTCGAGCATGGCTTCACCGCCCGGCCGCTTATTCTTCGATTCCGCAACGGCCTGCAGCATGAACTGCCCGATCCAGTCCTGGCCGCCCTGCGCGCGCAGATGCATGAGTCGCGGCAGTGTCGCAATCAGGGGATTGAAGGGTCGCAGATCGCAACCGAGAAACCCGCACACCAACGTCGTATCGCAGAGCTCATCGGGAGCGATTCCCACGCGCACTTCGGCCGCATCGAGATGCAACGTGAAGGGCAACTGCTCCGGCTTGGACTCCATTTGGCTGGATCCCGGAGCCCGCATGCCGGGCGCGCTGGACATGACGTGAGGATCGCCGTGTGGGAAGAGGACGATGTCGCCCGTCTCCAGGCGTACCGGTGGCTCACCCACTACTGCGCCCCAGCAAGAGCCGCGGATGAGGACGTGGTACTCCATCACGTGTTCCGAATCCGGCATGACGGTCGCGGCGATCTCGCGCGAGGCCGGAGCCTCGGCCACCCAACTGCGGCTTCCGCTCACGTAGCAGTACAGCACGCCCCGCAGGCTCACGCTGCGCAGCACGTCAGAAAGGATGTCGTGGCTCATAGCAGACTCGTGATCGAGTTTGGCGGATCCTCGGTATAGCTCGCAAGGGGTCGCCCGTCATCGGCGGACTCGCGATCAACAGCGGACGACTCACGGAGTGGCGGCGCGCGGAGTGTGGCGAAGATACTGCAGCCGCTAGTCACCACCTTCATCCGGAGAAATTCATGAGCACGACGGAAGTTACGGCGATCTCCCGCGGGCGTTTCCCAGCACCCGACTTCTCTTCCCTCAAGGCGAAGCAGCAGGCCACCTGGGCGAGCGGTGATTTCGCCGTCATCGGCACTACCTTGCAGATCGTGGGCGAGTCGCTTGCCGAGGCGGTGGACGTGCGCGCGGGCGAGCGCGTGCTCGATGTCGCGGCCGGTAACGGCAATGCCACCATTGCCGCCGCGCGTCGCTTCGCGGAGGTCACCTCGACCGACTATGTTCCCGCGCTGCTCGAGAAGGGGCGAGCGCGTGCCAACGCCGAAGGACTGCAGATTGCCTTCGAGGTCGCCGATGCCGAGGCGCTGCCATTCGCGGACAGCAGTTTCGATGTGGTGCTGTCCACTTTTGGCGCCATGTTTACGCCGGAGCACGCACGTCCTGCCGCGGAGATGCTGCGCGTGCTGCGCAGCGGCGGCCGGATCGGGCTCGCCAACTGGACGCCGGAAGGCTTCATCGGCCAGCTCTTCAGGGTGATTGGCAGCTATCTCCCCCCGCCCAAGGACCTCAAGTCT
>Ga0306922_10002702_pt1 | contig 16492 bp, 11 predicted proteins | sample sta12Cox44000082_FD_203758 | JGI IMG/M metagenome (GOLD analysis project Ga0306922, IMG submission 203758) | Lab enrichment of tropical soil microbial communities from Luquillo Experimental Forest, Puerto Rico - statoxic.12C.oxic.44.000.082 (v2)... | ecosystem: Environmental > Terrestrial >... | reverse complement strand
CCGGTGGCTTGGGGAAACGCGCGATCGCCAGCAGGTCGAAAAGAGACTCCATACCAATCCCGGGGTCTTCAAAACGGTCTTCCTACTGGTGGCTCTGGTGGGCGTCCTTGCCGCTGTTGCCGGCATGGCGCTACTGGGCTTTCTCGGGCCGGTCATGAACCTGCTCTCCGTTCAGCGCATGCTGCTCGATCTGCAGGACGGCGATTATGTAAGCCTCACCTATCGTCTCGCCAGCTATGCCGTACTCTTCGTCCTCGGCTACTTTCTCGAGCGCATGGTCCGCACCAGGCTCGACGCACGGAAGCGGCCTCGCGCCCGGAATTGAGGTATTTAGGTCGGCTGGAGAAGCGGCTCAGGGCCCGGCGCGATGCCGAGCCTCAAGCCTCGGTAACGTTTTGGCCATCGTTTACGACAAGTTGAGCCGGATGCCCGAAGCGACCAACTAAAATAACCAGAAAGCATGGCCTCTTCCCGCACATATGTATGGATTGCGGCGGTGTCTCTAACCGTCTTGGGCGTCTACGCCGTTCTTTCCTTGAGCCTTCCGCAGGGAGAGACGCTGAACGCATTTGCGAACATCGTGCAGTGCCTGGTGCCGCTGCTGGCGAACGCCGGGCTTCTTCTGAACGCCGGTACGCCGCACTGGCGCCGCAATGTCTTTTGGATGCTGACCGCCATGTCCTGCACGCTGTGGATGATCGGCCAGTTCCAGTGGACGTACTACGAAGTGTATCTGCACCAGTCCCTGCCGGACCTGTACGCCGGTGACATCATTTTCTTCCTGCGCGGCGTTCCGCTCATGGCCGCTCTGGCCCTCAGGCCCCATCTCCGGCGCAGTGAAATGCAGCTTCGCTTCGGCTACCTGGACTTCGTCCTTTTGCTTTCCTGGTGGGTCTTTCTGTATGCATTCGTGGTGCTGCCGTGGATGTACGCGGAGCCATCACTCGGCCAATACAACTTCACCTACGACGTCGTCACGAACATTCAGAACCTGGTGACGGTAGTCTGGTTCGGCGTTCTCTGGCTGCAAAGCCGCACCGCCTGGCGCACCGTCTATGCGCACCTGTTCGGCGCCGACGTGATGTACATGCTGTCCTCGCTGATCATCAACGTCGGTATCGGCCTCAAGGAATACCATACCGGCAGCCTTTACGATTTGCCCTTGGTGGCATCGTTTCTTTGGTTTGCCGCCGCGGGATTGATCGCCTACAAGAATCAGGCGCTGCTCGACGATGCCGCCGAGGTTTCCGCGGAAAGCGAGAAGAAAGCCGAGAGCACGGTACCCTCGCGGCTGGCGCTCGCAGCGGTCATTTCCCTGCCGGCTTTCGCCATCTACACGCTGAAGTTTTCACACGATGGTGCGGCGGTGCGCGAGTTTCGGCTGCTGACCGTGCTGGTGGCGGCGGTTCCCCTTGGCGTGCTGGTCTTCCTGCGCCAACATCTGGCCGACGGCGATCGCGCGCGACTACTGGCCCGGGCCGAACAGTCGGTCGAAAATCTGCAGCGCCTGCAGGCGCAGATGGTGCAGACGGAAAAGCTAGTTTCGCTCGGGCAACTGGCGGCGGGAGCAGCGCACGAAATCAACAACCCGCTGACGGCGATTCTCGGATATTCCGATTTACTGGCCGACGACGCGACTCTTCCCGAAAAAACGCGCGGCGTGGCGGCAAAGATTCGCGATCAGGCGCGCCGCACCAAGACGCTGGTCGGGAATCTGCTGAGTTTTGCCAGACAGGTTCCCGCCGAGCGTACCCTGCTCGATCTGAACACCGTGGTGAACAATGCCGTGCAGCTGCGCGCGCTGGACCTGAAGCACTCCGGCGCCAAAATTGAGATGAAGCTCGAATCCGTCTTGCCCGGTGTGCGGGGCGACGGCAACCAGCTGATGCAGGTGTTTTTCAACATCATCAACAACGCGGTTGACGCCATGGACTCGCACAGCGGCGGCGGGACGCTGACCATCAAGACCATGCGCGATCGCGCGAACGTGGTGATTTCGTTCTCCGATTCGGGGCCGGGGATCAAGGAGCCGCATCGAGTTTTCGACCCCTTCTACACCACCAAGCCTATTGGCAAGGGTACCGGGCTCGGATTAAGTATCTGTTTCGGCATCGTGCAGGAACACGGCGGGAAAATCCTGTGCTACAACGGCCAGGAGGGCGGCGCGGTCTTTCGCGTGGAGCTTCCGGCGGTTTTGGCCGCTCTGCCGACCCGCGAAAATCTCAGCACCGCCAGCGGCACGACGATGGCCAAGCGCTCGTAAGCCCGTTTCCGCGCGTTACTTCTGTTCAGGCAACGGTTGCGCAGTTGTTACTCCCGGTCATGCTACAGTTCAGTCTTGTCCCCTTCACAGGAGGAGCCAGGGACCGATGCCTGAGATCGCCATTGCCACCGAGAAACTGACGCGCCGTTTCGGCGAACTGGTCGCGGTCGACGGTATCGACCTCGAGGTCGAAGCCGGACAGTTCTTCGGGTTTCTGGGGCCGAACGGCGCGGGGAAGTCCACGACCATCAAGATGCTTACCGGCCTTCTGCTTCCGACGGCCGGGCGCGTGTCGCTGCTGGGCATAGACTTCGCCCGACACCCGGTGGAAGTGAAGCGGCAGATCGGAGTGGTGCCGGAAGGCATGGGTCTATTCGAAAGGCTCACTGGGGGGGAGTACCTCGAATTTGTCGGGAGAATGTACGGGCTCGACAAGGCAACCACCCGGAAGCGCGGCGAGGAACTCCTGGAATTCATGCAGCTGGCCGACCGCTCGCGCACGCTGATCGCCGATTATTCGCATGGCATGTCTAAGAAACTGGCGCTGGCGGCGGCGGTGATTCACGGACCGCGCATTCTTTTTCTGGATGAGCCGTTCGAGGGAGTGGACGCGCTCGCGGCCGGCGCGTTGAAGGAATTGCTCGGCAGGATGACGGAGCGCGGCGTAACCATCTTCCTGACATCGCACGTGCTGGAAATTGTTGAGCGGCTATGCAGCCACGTGGCCATCATCAAGCGAGGGCGGTTGGTGGCGCAAGGTTCGCTCGAACAGTTGCGATCGGGCGTGCCGAACACCGAAGGCGAGACCGTGACGCTCGAAGACATCTTTCTGTCGGTGGTCGGCGAAGGCGCCGAGCGGCCGCAAGTCGAGGAGCTGACTTGGCTGACGTGAGCAGGGAAGACGCTTTCAGGCAAGAGCCGGAACGGCCGCCGCTGCCCAGCCTCTTCGAGCAATTGCGGCTGGTGGCCTGGTTGCGCATGCGTTCCCTGCGCAACGGCTTGCGCAACAAGAACCGGCGCATGGACTTGCTGGGCGTCGTGGTCTCCGGCTTTTTCAGTTCCATTCTGGTCGTCGGCGTAACCTTGGCGCTATTCGCCGGCACGAAATACATTTTCGAAGCTCATCACCAGCCCTACCTGGGGCTGATTTTTCTGGGTCTGCTCCTTTGGTGGCAGCTGTTTCCGATCCTGCTCGCCGGGTTTGCGGTGCAATTTTCCTTCCGGTCGCTTTTGCGTTTTCCTTTGAGTTTTTCCGCGTTTTATGTGCTCGGACTGGTCTACGGGCTGGCGGACGCCGCGGCCATTGCCGCCGTAATCTGGATGGGAGCGATGATCGCGGGGACGCTGGCCTCCGAGCCCGGCGCGGCTCCGGCCATGTTGCTGGCGTGCGTGTTGTTCGCCGCGTTCAATACGACCGTCGAGCGGCTCCTGGGAGCCTGGCTCGAAAAGGTACTGTCGAAGCGGCGCGCCAAGGAAGTGATGTTCACGGTTTTCATCTTGAGCATGATCTCGCTGCAATTCCTCAACCCCATGGTGCAAAAGCACGGCGCCGAGGTAAAAGCCGTGGCCGGGAGAGTGCTGCCGTACCTGTGGCTCTTGCCGTCGGCCTTTGCCGGAAACCTGGTGGCGAAATCGAGCGAAGAGCAGTGGCTGCCGGCCGCGCTTCAGCTGGCAGGATTGGCAGCTTATGTCGCGCTCTCAAGCCTGCTCCTGTGGCACCGGTACGCGCGGCTGTATGCGGGCGAGGAAAGCAGCGAGGGCGCGGCCCCCGAACGGCCGGCCAAGGCTGACGCCTGCGAGGCCAGAGACGATCGTGATTCGCTGGGCTTTCTGCCGCCGCAGGTGGGAGCGGTTTTCCGCAAGGAATTGAACTACCTGAAACGCAATACCTTCTTGTTCTTCTCGCTGGTGATACCGCCGCTGATGGTCTTCTTTTTCAGCATGCAATTCGGGGGCGGGCGCTCCGGGCCCTTCGAGCGCGGCATTGCGCCGGACATGTTTTTTCCGGGCATGATGGCTTACTTGGTTCTGATCCTGGTCGCACCCTCCTACAACGCCTTCGCGCACGAAAGCCGCGGCATCCAGACCTACTTCATGGCGCCGGTACGATTCCGGGAGGTTTTGCTCGGAAAGAACCTCATGACGGTGGTGATCGTCCTGATCGAGATCTCTTTCTGCGTACTGCTTGTGGGATTCCGCGTGGGCTTTCCGAGCAATCCCGTCATGGTGGCAACCCTGATAGCCGTGGCCTTTTCGGTGATCGGCCAGCTCACGATTGCCAACTGGTCTTCGATCCAGTTCCCCAAAAAGATGGAGTTCGGACGGATGCAGGGGCAACGCAACTCCGGAATGTCGGTATTCCTGATGTTTGGCGTGCAACTCGTGATGGGTGGGATCAGCGCCCTGGTTTTGTTGTCCGGGCAGTGGCTCGATAGCCCGTGGCTTCCGGCCGAGGTATTCACCGTACTCGCGGCCGCCGCTGCGGCCGGGTATTTCGCCTCGCTCGACGGGTTGACCGCCCTGGCGGAAAAAAAGAAAGAGACGCTGATCGAGGCGCTCTGCCGCTAACCTGGCCGACCCGGAAAAAGACGCGAAAGCGTACACACCGCAAGTCCTAAGGGCAGGTAGTACCGTGGTCGAAGGGGCTGGTACGGGAGCCCTATTTTGCCCCTCGAGCGGCGCGCTTAACTTTGTGGGCATGCACAGAGAACAGCCCTCCTCCGCCGTGACCCTGATGGACGCCGCGCCCTTCACGGCCTCTCAGGAGATGACTTTGCCCGGCCCGGCGCTTAGCGCTGCCATGGCCGGTAGCGATCCGGTAGACAATTCCACACTCCGCGCGATTCTCGAGCACACCGGACTCATCAAGAGCCTCGAAGAATGGGGCGGTCGGAGTTCTTTCAAGCTGCAGCATGCGGAAGATGTTCCGGACGTGGTGTTCCTCGACCTCTCGGCCGGAATGGGATCGGAGTTCGCTCTCGCGCAGGAATTGAGCAAGCTGCGGCCTTCCGTTCATATCATCGCCTGCACGGCAAAGTTCGAAACAAATCCGGAGTTCCTCTTGCAGGCGATGCGGTCGGGCGTCCGTGATTTCCTGCAAAAGCCCTATAACCGCGTGGAGGTTCTAAGCCTGCTGGCCAGGCTCAGGGGCGAAAGTGCCCAGCCTGTGAAGCAAATGGGCGCCGGAAGGCTGATGGTCGCCTTGGGAACCAAGGGTGGAGTGGGCACGAGCACGGTGGCCGTGAATCTGGCCGTGCAACTGGCGCGCATTCCGGGAAAAAAGACGGTTCTGCTGGACTTGTCCCGTCCCATGGGAGACGTTGCAGCGTTACTCGATTTGAAGCCGAGATTTCAGGTTCGCGACGCGCTCGAAAATGTGAAACGCCTGGACGCGACTTTGTTTCAAGGGTTGCTCGCCTCCCATAAGAGCGGCTTAGAGGTGCTCTGCGGCGCGGCACGGCTCGAGGACTGGCGCGAAGGATCGCTGCCGGTGATTGAGCGCATGGTGGAAGTGGCGCAGCAGAGCTTTGATCATGTGGTGATCGATCTTGGCGCCTTCTATTCCTCCGAGTGGGAGCGGATCTTACAGGCAGCCGAAGTCCTGCTGGTTTCGGAAGCCGATCTGCCCGGGCTGGCGAAGCTCGACAAGCATCTGCGGGCGCTGTCCAATCTGCGAGTGGCGTCGAATCAGGTCCGGCTGGTGATCAACCGCTGGCACCGCAGCGACGAAGAAGCCCTGGCGCATATTGAAAGCACCATGAAGATGCCGGTATTCGCAAGATTGCCCAACAACTTCAAACAGGTGACGGAAGCGACCGTACTAGGCGTTCCCGTGGTGAAGGACGGAGATCCGTTGACGGAAGGCTTCGCCAAGATTGCGGGGCAGCTGGCTGGAAAGGAAAATGCGACGGCCCGAAAGAAATCACGGCTGGGACAGTTCTTTTCCCTATAAGCGACAAGCGCGCCCTAGGATAAGATGTAACGCTTTCTGAGCTGGTCTTCGTTGGCGCGAATCCAGCGCAAAATCCTGTCGAATCCCTGCTGCAAAGAAACCCGCGGCTGCCAATCCAGTTGCTGCGCGCCTTTGCGGTTATCGGTGAAATAGATCGGCAAATCACCCTTGCGCAGCGAATCCTCGACGGTGATCTCCGTACCGTGGCCGAGCTGCGACTCCAGCAAGCGCGTGGCTTCGCGCAGTGACAGCGAGTTGGCGGCGCCCCCGCCCAAATTAAAGACGTCGCCGCGGAAGCGGCCGATCTCTGCCATCTGAAGTTCGACCAGAGCGCAAACGTCGTCCAAGAAGACAATGTCGCGGACCTGCTTGCCGTTCCAGCCGATGTATTGCAGCGGCAGCCTGAAATAGTGCGCTATGGCCCACCAAACCACCCATCCTTGATCGAGTTTTGCAAATTGACCGGTGCCGGCGATGACGCCGAAACGGTTGATGACCAGCGGCATGTCGAAAGCGCGCGCGTATTCCTGGCAGGAAAGATCCGCGATGAGTTTGCTGAGACCATAGACGCTGCGCTGGCCTCCGTCCACGGCGAACTCCTCGGAAACGCCATGAACCGGATCGAAGCCGCGAGGACGGGCTGCTGGCGGAAGCCCGTTCCAAACTGCTGCGTCCCATTCGATGCGCGTGGCCGCCTCGCGGCGCGGAAGCTCGAGCAGGCGGTCCACGAGGTAAACGCGGTTGGTGCTGAAGAAAATCATCGGGCAGCGGTGGCGTCGCGCGAATTCAAGGACGCGGATTACACCGAGCGAATTGTTGGTGATGTCGAAGACCGGGTTGCTGTAGCCGGAAACCACCGAGGGCTGCGCGCTCACGTCGACCAGGAATTCGATGCCGGCGGGAAGATTCTCAAAGTCTTCGGGATTGCGTACGTCGCCGTGGACGAACCGGACGCCATGGCGGGCCAGGCGGTCCAGATTCGATTCGCTGCCGCGGCGAACAAGATTGTCCATGACCACCACGCGATGGTTTTTTTCGGTCAGGCGGATGGCGAGTTCGGATCCCACGAAGCCGGCTCCGCCGGTGATCAGAATGTGCAAGTGTATGAGGCCCCTGTCGCAGGCCGCAGGCGAAGTCGCAACAGACCCTGCCCCCCGCCGCAGCCGAAAGTCCCGCCAAGCAAGATACCCCAGCTCGGGCGGATCAAGCGATGAGAGTTCGCCAGGCCTGGGAAAAATAAGCTCTGCGCAAGGGAGCGGGTCCAACTCATCGCGCGGGCTGCCGAAGCTCCTCTAGATCGCGCTGTTCGATCTGATGCAGAAGCTTTTTCCGCCGAAACAGATAGACATCGAGTTGCGAGAGCGCCTGTCTCGGAACGACCTCAACCTGGTTATAAGCGACCTGGTGCCAGGACACCGGGCCGCGCGCCGGAATGAGATGCGCTCCCCACTGGAAGATGAGGCCCAAATTCCACACGATAAAAAGGCACACCCCGGCGGTCAGCGAGGCCATAGCGGCGCGGCGCCCGCGAAACAACGATGCCAGCCGCTCGAGAAACGAAGCTAGGCCCAGCACGAAAAAAACGGTGAGCGAGACAAAGAAGCGGTTCCCGTAGGATGAGATGCCCGGCCAATCGGGATAAGAAGCCATGAAGTAGTAAAAGGCAAGCAGGACCCAGAGCACGGAGCTCCCGACGCGGCGCTCGCTCCGCACCAAGACGAAAATTCCGGCAACGGCGAAAATCAGAATGGGCGTCCAGGAAAACAGGCCGTGATTGGCGGAGAAGAGCAAAGCCAGAAACCAGGGCGAGCTCCAGCTCCATTGCGCGATCGGAAGATAGCCGGTTTCAAACACACCGCCGTAAATGGCATATTTGGCCAGGAAAGTGGGGAGCAGCGCGACCAGCGCGACCGCGCAGAACAGCAGGTGGTTTTTGAGCAGCCGGGCGAATCCGGGCGCGTTGCCAACCTTCTCCCTGGCCGCCCGGTAGGAGGCAGCGGCCTCGGGAACCAGCAGCAGCAATACCAGAGCGTTCGGGTAATAGACGTTCAGCGCAAGTCCGGCAATGAGTCCCAGCCAGAACCACTCTGACACCGTGCGCGATTCGCGCGTGCGCAGCCAGTACCAGAAAAATAAAGCTACCGTGAACGCAGAGTGGGCGTGCGACCACGACGGATTGAAATACATGTAGACCGGCAGCGAACTGCCCCACCAGATGGCGATCGTCGCGAGCAATGCCCAGCGTTCCGCCACAAATCGGCAGGCAATGCGGTAAGAAATCAGAAGTGCCAGAAAGCCGCAGAGCAACGTGCCCACGGCCATCGCCAGCAGGTACGGCAGCGAGAAACCGTCAGCCGAGACCTGCGCGCCGAAAAGACGCGCGAGCAAGACTCCGCCGTGAGCCAGCAGGAGAAACGGCGCCCACAGGATCGCCGGACCGATCGTAAAATGATTGTCGAGATGGCCGGTCGAGGTGCGAAAAATACCGCGCGGGTTTCCGTCGGAATCGAGGCGCGCCTCGCGGAAACCCGGGTTCGCGTGCTGATAGTCCGCGGTAAAGTCCAGGTTGCGCTCGAGCAGCAGCGCGCGGGCAAAGGCATAGTAGCCCACGCCGTCTCCGCGCACCCACGGATTCAAAAGGGGCAGCGAAACGGTCAGCAGCAAAAGCAATACCTGCGGCGGGAATCTCCGCAGACGATTCGATGAGGTTTTTGCGTCGTTCAAGCGTTCCACAAAACCGGCAGCTTTCCCTGCTGTCTTTGCCGGACAATCCCGGCTGTTGACCGGAATCGCCAGCCTGGTCTGACCCTGCGGCTTCACTCTAGTTCGAGAAAGCGAGGTTGCTTCGCCAAACGCGAACAGGATCTGCTCACGCGGGCGTGCCAGAAACCTCGCGCGGCCGGGACGCGGTCTTTTTTTCGCTCAGGTGGAGAGCAACGCGGTCAATAATCTCCCCGAGCTTGGTTTGCGGACGGAATCCGGTCAGCGCATGCAGCTTTTCGACGGAAGGCACGCGGCGCATCATGTCCTCGAAGCCGGGCTCATAGGCCTGGTCATAGGGGACATAAGTGATTGGGGAGCTGCTGGCCGTGCGTTCCCTAACGGTATGTGCGAGATCGCCGATGGAAATCTCCTCGGTGTTGCCGATGTTCACCACTTCGCCGACCGAGCGATCCGTGTCCATGAGCCGCATGAGGGCTTGCACGGTATCGCGCACGTCGCAAAAACAGCGTGATTGCGTACCGGAACCGTAAACCGTAATGGGAGCGTTGTCGAGAGCCTGTTTTACGAAGTTGGGCAGGACCATGCCGTAACGGCCCGTTTGCCGGGGTCCCACGGTGTTGAACAGCCGCACCACGATCACCGGCACCTTGCGTTCCCGCCAGTACGACAGGGCCAGAAACTCGTCCAGCGCCTTCGATGCGGCGTAGCTCCAGCGGCCCTTCGTCGTGGGGCCAAGCACCAAGTCCGCTTCCTCCTGAAAAGGCACCTGAGTGCTCTTGCCATACACTTCGGAGGTGGAAGCGGTCAGAACCAGTTTGCGTTTTTTTTCCGCGGCTTCCAGGATGATCTGTGTGCCGTTGACATTTGTTTCGATGGTGCGAACCGGGCTTTCCACAATGAGGCGAACGCCGACGGCGGCGGCAAGGTGAACCACGACGTCCGCATCATCCACCAGTTCCGCGACCAGCTGGCGGTTTTCAATGGCATCGAGGTGATATTCCATTCGCTGGTTGGACTTCAGGTGGCGAATGTTCTCCATGCTGCCGGTGGACAGATTGTCGAGCAGCGCCACATGGTCGCCGCGGTCCAGCAGGCGTTCGGCAAGATGGGACCCGATAAATCCGGCGCCGCCCGTAATTAGATAACGCACGAATCCTCCCGCAGAAAATCAAAGCGACTGCGAATCGTCGTCGGCATACTTTGCGCGGGATGATTCAGCCGGGGCCTCGTCCTCTGACGAGTACAGCTCGGCCGCTTCCTGCGGCCCGTAGCCATAGGAATACGGATAGTATCGATAGGAGTAGTAGTAGTCCGGAGCGGTTGAATCCACCGCGTTCAAGACCACGCCCAGCAACCGGCATTTGACGCTGATTAGGAGATCGCGAGCCCGCGTGAACGCCTCCTTGGGCGTTTCGCCGCTGCGCACCACCAATAAAACGCCGTCCGCCTGCACCGAGACTATGACCGCGTCGGTTGCGGCCATGATCGGCGGCGAGTCGATCACGATGAATTTGTACTGCGTCCGCAGCTGCCGGACCGCATCCGCCAGCTTGTGAGACGACAGCAAGTCGGCGGGATTGGGCGGCAGGGGCCCGGTGGGAATGGCCACCAGGTTGGCGATGGAGGGGTGCGCAACCGTCACCACATCGAGGCTCGACACGCCTGCCAGATAAGAGCTCAAGCCCGCGTATTTTGCCTCGGTTAGGTTCAAGAGGCGCGCCACTCCGGGTTTGCGCAAGTCGGCATCAATCAGCAGCGTCCGATCGCCCAACTGCGCGAGCGTAACGGCAAGGTTGGCGGCGGCCGTCGTTTTCCCCTCTCGCGGCAGAGCGCTGGTAACCAGAATGACCTGCGGCGGGCGATCGGCTTGCGAAAGCAGCAGCGAAGTCCGCAGGGCGCGGAAGGCTTCCGACATCTGGGATTTCGGCAGGTGCTGCGCCACAAGTTCAATCCGCTTTTCGTGGCCGTTGACCGAGGCCCCGCCCAAAAGCCTGTGTTTCCGCGATGAGCCATTCTCGTCGGTAAACGTCGGCACCACCGCGAGCGAAGGCAAGCGGGCAAGGGTTTCGACGTCGTCCGGCGTCTTCACCGTGTTGTCGAGATACTCGCGCAGCAGCGCGAGGCCAATGCCGCCGACCAGACCGACCAGAAAGGAAAGTGCGATGTTGCGGGTCTTCGCCGGGCGCGTGGGCGTGGAAGGGATCATCGCCGGGTCCACCCAGCGGATATTGGACGACTTGAGGCCGGCGGCCAATGTGGCCTCTTTCAGCTTGGTCAGCAGGCCGTCATACATGACCTTGTTGCCTTCTGCGTCGCGCTTCAGGATGTTGTATTCGACCATGAATTCCGACATTTGATTTACATCGTTCTTCTGCTCGTTCAGGGCCTGGTCGAGCAAGCCTTCGCGCTGTCGTGCCGCATTGTAGTCATTGCCCAGCGCTTCCAGGATGTTGTGCTTTTCGTTGTCGATGAGCGAGTCGATCTCCTTCAACTGGGCCTGGATGCGTTGCACCTTGGGAAAGTTCGGCCCGTACTGATTCATAGCGTCCACGAACGACCCATAATGTTCGGATCTTCGTCTCAGCAACTCCTGCAGCATGGAATTTTCGCGGAGCTGCGGCACCGAATCGATATTCCCGGCCTTGGCGAATTCGTACAGCGCTTCCTTGCGCATGCGGTCGTTTTGCGCGTCGGTAAGCTCCTTGTTCAGATCGGACAGCCGCTGCGTGGTGATGTTTTGCCGGTCGTCCAACTGCCAGATCTGATGCTGGCGTTCATAGGCCAACCGCGCATCCTCGGAGTTCTGCACTTTGACCTTGAGTTCGCTCAGCTGATCGGTCAACCACGCCGTGGCCTTGGCCGTTGCGTCGTATTTACTGCGGAAATTCTGCTCCATGAAATTGTTGATATGGGCGTTCAAGATCTGCGCGGCCAAGTCCGGATTGCCGGATTCAAAACTGACGTCGAGCAGCCGGCTTTGCGGAACACGCCTTACCGCCAGGCTGCCCAAGAACGTACCCAGTTCCGGCGGACGACGGTGATTGGCCAGACTGCCGGAAGTAATAGCGTCGGAAACCGGGGCGCCGGGTATATCCGAGTGCGGAATGAGGCCGCTATTGCGAATGGTCTGCAGGGCCAAAGTCTCACTGGTGAGGACCTTCGACTGCGTCTCGATGTAGTTGTCGAGATCGGTCATGTAATCGTAGGAATCCATAGCCTGAAATGGCAGGAAATTGGAATTCTCGCGATCGATTTCGATCCTGGCGGTCGCGGTGTAAATGGGCTGCATGCGGAAGGTGGCGATGGAGACGATGGTTACGACGGCCAGCAGGAAGGAGAGGATCAGCCATTGATGCTTACGCAGGATCAGCAGGTAGTCGTAGAGGTGCGGCTCCCGCGGCGACCAATCGACGGACGGGAATCGCGCGGGCGGTATGACTTCCACGGCGCCCGGCGGGTTTTCACGCGGAATGAGCTTGTTTTCGTCCGCCATCAGAGTCCTAGTTATTGCACGCGGTAAATCAAAATCCCGGTGGCGACAGCGACGCCGATTTCGCCCACCCGGATCAGTACCGCACGCGCCCCGCTCGGGGGAACGTAAAGGATGTCGCTGGGCATCAGGCGTACATCTTCGGTTTCACGCTTCAGAATTTTCCCGAGGTCGACCGGGATCTCCGTCTGCTTGCCTGCCGCATCCTTCCGTACAATCACGGCGCGATCCTTCTGGGCTACGCGCGTGGTTCCCCCTGCAAGAGCCAACACCTTCAGTGTAGAAAGTTGCGCGCGGTCGTTGGTAGCCACAAACCCGCCGGGTCGGGCCACGGCTCCGAGCGCGTAGACGATACCCGCATGCGGCACGGTCACGACATCTCCCGCCTTGAGGGGAATATTGTTCTGTGTGTCGCCGCGCTCGAGGATCTCGGCAAGATTCACGGTGATCGTGGTCGGCAGGGGTGTGGCTTCCGGAGCGCCGATAGCGGGCGGAGTCGCAGTACCGGCGGAAGGCTGCGGCGAACTGGCCGCCGCGGGAGCCTGGCCTGGTATGGAATCTGCCCCACTCGGGGCGGGCTTCGCCGCTTGCGCCGTCTCTTGAGAGCCTGGTGGAGCGGCCTTTTCTTCCGAATTGGGGTTGGTAGCGGGAACGGAATCTTCGGGACCGATCTCAGGGGGCTCGGCGTCCCGCGCGCTCGCCTGCGAAGTGTCGGACCGCGTAATAATGACCGTATCTCCGGCGTCGTTTGAAATGCCTCCGGCCTCAGCCAGCACCTCGATCAGCGTGACCGGGTGATCGGCCTGATAGACCATCGGGCGGGGTACCGCGCCGACGATCGTGATCGGCTTGCTTCTCTTTTCCTTTACCGAAACCAGCACCTGCGGGTGGGAAACCAGCCCGTTGGCCTCCAGAATTTCAGCGACCTTCCGTTGCACCTGCAGCTCGGTCAGACCGGCGACATAGATACGCACGGGAACCAGCGGAATGCCGATGGTGCCGGACTGGCTGACGCGCGCATCGCGGGTCAACTCTGGAACATCGAATACTTCGATAGTCATCAAGTCGCCCCGGCCGACGATGTAGTCGTGAACCGGAGCATGGGCGGTGCGGGCGAGCTCGACGATCCGTTGGTTGGCCTCCTGCGGTGTACTCAGAGTTACATCGGCGGGTACCGGCGCCACCTCGCCCGTAGATTGTTGCGGGTTTTGCGCGTAGCTCGGCGCCGGCGCAGCCAAAGCCTCGGCGAGAAGACACGCCACGAGACACGAAGACACACGCCCCGGCAACCCGGGCAATCGATTCGCTGACCCCACGGGTCGATTATACAGCCCCTAACCCTGAGTCAAGGTAGGGATTTAACGGTAGGACCGCCGGACCCTGGCTTCACTTTGTGTCGCCTGCTGGAATTGCCTACAATCGCGGTTGGAGACAACCCCATGGATTTGAGAGCAGTGCAAAAGCCCTTCAAGGACAAATACCGAAGCGACCCGGCGTCCTCCCGCATCACGCTGCGAGCGGCCGGAGCGCAAACCGACCAGCCGATCTCCTGTTCGGTGGACATTGGACGCGCCGTCTATGATGCGCAAGCTCATACCGGCGTGGGCGGTGCGGGTACCTCGGCCTGTTCCGGAGATCTGCTGCTAGGCGCCTTGGCAGCGTGCGCGCAAATCACTTGCCAGATGGTCGCAACCGCCATGGGCATTGCCACCGAACGGATCGCAGTGAAAGTGGAAGGCGACCTGGACCTTCGCGGAACCTTGGGAATTGCCAAGGATGTGCCGATCGGCTTCAAGGCCATCCGTCTCTATTTCGATGTTGTGGCCGGAGAAGCCGGCCCCGAACAGTTGCAATCGCTGCGCGAAAAAACCGAGCAGTACTGCGTGGTCATGCAAACGCTCGTTCGCCCGCCGAAAATCGTAACCGAGTGGCGCAGAGCGTGAAGCCGACCGTAACGAGCCGCGAGCGGGCCGGCTCTAGTCTCGTCGTTTCTCTGACGCAAGGCCCGGAGACGGCGGGGAACCTTTAGGCCGGGGCCGGCTCCGCTGCGGCTTCGCGCCGTCTCATGCGAACCCGCTTGCGAAATTTGCCCTTGCCTTGCCTTGCAGACCACCTGGGCGAAGACATTTCGGCCGTGGCCAAAAGGCTCATCATCAGGAACAGCAGCAAGTTCGACGGTATGTGAAGATTGAAGTCCACCAGGCTGTGCACCAGCAGCCCGCAACACGCCGTCCATCCGCAAAGCCGCAGGGTATTGGCGAAAGAATCACCCTCGTTCTTCAGAAAGCGCAGCGCTCCGAAAAAAAGAACACCCAGGAACCAGGCCCAGCAAAGCCCGCCCACCACGCCGGTTTCCGCGAGGATCTCGAGGTAATCGTTGTGCGTGTGATTGACGATCCTGCCGTCATAGAGCGTTTCATACGGAGGATAAACTTGCTGCAGCGTCGCCAGGCCGGTCCCCAGAACCGGGTGGTCGGAAAAGATTCTCCACGTTCCGTGACGCATGGACGCGCGTTTGCTCTCGGTAACCTCGAGGTACTGCAGCGACGCAAACCGCGCCAGGATCTGATTGACGCCCAACCATGACGCCAGCGCAAAAGCGCCCAGCAGCACGGCTCCCGCGACATAGGTCGTTCTGCCGTGCGCCCGCTTGAGCACCAGGACCAGCAGCAGGAAGGCCAGCTCGGCGCCGAAACTGATGATTCCTCCCCGTGACGCCGAAAGCAGCAAGGCGGCGACGGGAATCACGGCCAGGATGCTCACGATCACCAATCTTTCTCTGCGTACCCGGCCCAAAAGCAACGGGACCAAAGACATCGGCAGCACCAGCTCAGCGAAGCCTGCGAAATGATTGCGGTTGACGAAGGGCCCGAACGGAATGCCGCCGTAATGCATCTCCCGGAACCAGTACAGCTTCCCGTTGAACGTCAGGTGTTGAAGGATGCCCAGGCCTGCGACGAAGAAAGCCAACAGCATGGTGAACCACGCGAAACTGCGCCACTCCGCCAGGCTTGGTAAAACCTGCGCGGCAAGGAAAACTAAAATGACCAGGCAAAGCCATAGACGCAGCTCGGTTCCCGTGGAAAATCGCGAGGCGGTAAGGCCCAACGCCCATTGCATCAGAACCACCAGCGAAAATGCCGCCATCGGGAAAAGAAGCTGCGGCAGTACGATCGGACGCGACGGCTCGCCATACAGGAACTGCACCGCCCACAGCACCGTCAGCCCACCGGTCGCGCATTCGAGAATGGCGCGGGCCCAGGGCTCGACGGCGCCGTGGCTCAAAACCGCAAACGTAATTACCCCGAAAAGACCGGTACGAACGAGGTTCATGGCTTGCCACCCGCGTCGGTTGGGTTGTCCGCGGGTACCAGGGAGACATCGTCGAGCCAGGCCGCGCCTTGAATGTCGCTGCCCGGCATATCGCTCATCTTGCGTCGCAGGCACAACTTGCCGAAAGCGCCCGCTTCGGGCGAAGTCCAGGCCAAGTCGATCTGCGTCCAGGGCTGTGTTCCGTGGATTTCCCCACCCAGCACGACCGTCACGTTCTTGTCGTTATACGTCGTGATTTCGAAGCGGATCCCTTCGCTGCTGGTCAGCGATTCCGTCTTGATCCAGCCGCTCAACAGGTACCGTTTGCCGGGCTCGGCGATGAACAGATGACAGGCATCCTCGAAATTGACATTCTCGTGGCCGTTGAAGAGCAAGCGCAGCGATTGTTCGCCGCCATGTTTTTCCGAACGATCGAAGGAGATCTGCACGTTGCGCGTCACCGGCGTAAACCGCCACCGGAAACCCCCGCCCGCCAGACCCGATTCGAACCCTCCGTCCCAAATCAGCGAGCCGGCAGGATCGGGCGGCGGCGGGTTCTCCATCATGGCCGTCGCCTGGGGCCACAGCTTGAACGCTTCGTATACTCGCCAGCGGTTGATCAGGGCGTCGAAAAACCACACCGTATCGTCGAGGCGAACTTTGCTGTGCAAGCCCACCAGCTTGTCCCAGACCAGTTGCGCATCCTCCAGTTGATGGGCCTCGGACAGCATGCGCAGAATCGGAAGATAGG
>Ga0306922_10002699_pt1 | contig 16502 bp, 9 predicted proteins | sample sta12Cox44000082_FD_203758 | JGI IMG/M metagenome (GOLD analysis project Ga0306922, IMG submission 203758) | Lab enrichment of tropical soil microbial communities from Luquillo Experimental Forest, Puerto Rico - statoxic.12C.oxic.44.000.082 (v2)... | ecosystem: Environmental > Terrestrial > Soil... | reverse complement strand
CGGGCCAGCTTGTTGATCGTCTCCACCATGTGCACCGGCACCCGGATCGTCCGCGCCTGGTCGGCGATCGCCCGGGTGATGGCTTGCCGGATCCACCAGGTGGCATAGGTGGAGAACTTGTAGCCGCGGGTGTAGTCGAACTTCTCTACCGCGCGGATCAGCCCCAGGTTGCCCTCCTGGATCAAGTCCAGGAAGACGAGCCCGCGGCCGATGTACCGCTTGGCGATCGACACGACCAGCCGGAGGTTGGCCTCGATCAGCCGTTGCTTGCCGCGCACGCCGTCGGCGGCCAGCCATTCCAGGTCGGCCCGTTCCTCGCCGAGCAGCGGATAACCGCCGTTCAGCTTCTCCTCGGCATACAGCCCAGCCTCGATGGCCTTGGCCAGCTCCACCTCGTCTTCCGCGGTGAGGAGCGGAACCCGGCCGATTTCGCGCAGGTAGATGCGCACCAGGTCGCTCGTCCCGGCGCGCCGGGAGCTGTCGGGCTCTATGTCCGGCAGCCTGGTATCTGTTTCCTCCTCGATGGGTGTCTCGAGCACCTCGATGCCCTCGTCCGCGAGTACGCGCACTACCCCGTCAAGCGCGTCCGCGGACAGTTCTGCCCTATCGATTGCCGTGGTGACGTCCCCGAGCGTCACGAAGCCCCGTGAGCGCCCGAGCGCCACGAGATCGGTCAGCTGCTGTGTAAGCGTTGGTCCGGTCGTTACTACGGTGAGGCTCACGCACAACAGTCTGCGACACGGACCACCCGTTCCGGGGGACCTAATTTTGTCACCATGGCCAGATGTTTAACATGCGCGCAATATGCGTAAGAATTTCTGGCAATGCGTTTAAGCGCCGGTGGCCCGGTCGAGAAGCCACTTCCGCCGCTGCTCGAGCGCCACCAGATCGCCGAACATCTTGTTGTACGCCGCCTGGTCGTCCACCGGGTTCGTCCGCTGCAGCCGGGCCTTGGCGGCCGCGATCTCTCGCCCGACGGCCAGCTCCCCGACCCGGGCGAGCACCACGTCGGCGTACCTCTCGTCCGGCTCGCTAGCCACCTGCACCGTCTCTACGGCCAGCTCGGTGACGAACGAGCGCGCCCGGTCGTCCGGTGCGGCGACGAGCAGCGCGGCCACCCAGTCCCTGGCACGGCCGGCGCTGACCACCCCGCCGCGGCCCGCGATCAGCCCCGCCACCGCGGCGTGCACCGGGACGCTGAACGCCGCCGCGCCGAGCGCGTCGAACTCGGGCCCGCACAGCGCGGGCCACTGCACCGCCAGCTTGAGCGCCTCCCGCTCCACCCGCAACACTGGGTCGGACCGGTTGTAGGGCCGCTCGGCCAGCGCTCCGTTTCCCCCGGGGGACGCCCCCCGGTGACCCCCCGCATGGGGGGCTTGCGCAGCCCCCCATCCCCCCTGCGCCCCCCCTGGCGCCCTGTTGTCCGAACGTACCGTGGCGCCTCTTTGCCCCGGCCGCGTTCCCGCCGAGTGCTGGCGGACCCGGGCGAGCACGAACCGCTCGTCCATCAGCCCGAGCCAGCGGTCCAGGTTCACCGCGTACCGGCCGCGCATGCCCTGATCCTTGATCCGCGCGACGATCGGCGCGGCCTCGTCGAGGGCGGCGAGCTGGCCCTCCGTCGTCTCCAGGTTGTGCTTGGCGAGCACGGACCTGATCGCGAACTCGAACAGCGGCACCCGCCGCGCGACCAGGTCCCTGACCGCGCCCTCTCCGTGCTTAAGCCGCAGGTCGCACGGGTCGAGCCCGTCCGGCTGGACGCTGACGAACGTCTGGGTGACGAACTTCTCCTCCAAGCCGAACGCGCGCAGCGCCGCCCGCTGCCCGGCCGCGTCCCCGTCGAAGGTGAAGATCACCTCGCCGTCCGAGCCGTCGGTGTCCATGATCAGCCGGCGCAGGACCTTCACGTGGTCCTCGCCGAACGACGTGCCGCACGTCGCCACCGCGGTCGGCACCCCGGACAGGTGGCAGGCCATCACGTCGGTGTATCCCTCGACGATCACCGCCTGCCGCCGGTGCGCGATCTCGCGCTTGGCCAGGTCGGCGCCGTAGAGCACCTGGCCCTTCTTGAACAGCGCCGTTTCCGGCGTGTTCAGGTACTTGGGCCCGTCGTCGTCCGGGTCGAGCTTGCGCGCGCCGAACGCGATCGTCTCGCCCGTCAGGTCCCTGATGGGCCACATCAGCCGGCCGCGGAACATGTCGATCAGGCCTCGCCTGCCCTGCCGGGCGAGCCCCGACTTGATCAGCTCGTCCTCGGTGAACCCCCGCGCGCGCAGGTGCCGGGTCAGCTCATCCCACGCGGCCGGCGAGTACCCGACACCGAAGCGCTCCACCTCGTCGAGCTTGAACGCCCGCTCGGCGAGGAACTCGCGCGCTCCCTGTCCGGAGTCACCGCGAATCCGTTCGGAATAAAACTCCGCGGCCGCCCGGTGAGCCTCAATCAGCCTGCGCCGCTGCGAAGTCTCCTGGCCCGGCACGTAGCCGCCCTGCTCGTAGCGGAGCTCGACGCCCGCGCGGGCGGCCAGCCGCTCGACGGCCTCGGTGAAGGTGAGGTTCTCGATGGACTGGATGAACTTGATGACGTCGCCGCCGGCGGTGCAGGAGAAGCAGTAGTAGAGCTCCTTACCGGGCGTCACATTGAACGACGGCGTCTTCTCGTCATGGAACGGGCACAGCCCCTTGAGCGAGCCGCCGCCCGCGCTGCGCAGCTGGAGGTACTCCCCCACAACGTCGGCGATGGGCGATCGCTCACGGACCGCCGCGATGTCCTCCTGGCGAATCCGACCCGGCATGAGCTGAGTCTATGGCCGCGGATCGCTCGCGGCGGTCAGGTTCACGTGTGGCGGACATGCCTGATTTACGATGTCCGTCGTGGCGGGGTCCGATCTCCTCGTGCTGTGGGACGTGGACGGCACGCTGCTGAACGCCGGCGGGGTTGGCGTCGAGCTGTACGGGCTGGTCTTCCGCGGGCTGTTCGGCCGGGCGCCGGACGCGTTCGCGCCGATGGCCGGGCGCACCGACCGCGCGATCATCCGCGAAACCCTGGAACTGGCGGGCGTCGCGTCGCCGCGCGAGTGGGTGGACCCGTTCATCGCGGGCCTGACCGCGCACGCGCCGTCGATGCGCGCGGCGGTGGCCGCGCGGGGCCGGGTGCTGCCGGGCGCGGCGGAGGCGATCGCCGCGCTGGCGTCGGCCCCGGCGAATGCCGTGTCCGGCCGTCCCCGCCGGGTGTACCAGTCGGTGCTCACCGGCAACATCCGCCCGGTCGCCGAGGTCAAGCTCGCCGCGCTCGGGCTGGACGGCCCGCTAGACCTGGGCATCGGGGCCTACGGCGACGATCACGAGGTGCGCACCGAACTCGTTGCCGTGGCACGGCGCCGCGCGGCCGCCGCGCACGGCAGGGTGCCGGCGGACTTCGCGGGCCGCGCCACCGTTCTCGTCGGGGACACGCCGCTGGACATCGAGGCGGCGCTGGCCTCGGGCGCCCGTGCGGTCGCCGTGGCGACCGGCCCCTTCCCGGCCGCCGACCTGCGGGCGGCGGGAGCGCACGCGGTACTCCCCGACCTCACGGACACGGCCCTAGTGCTGCGCGCAGTCCTGTCGTTAGGGCTGCGGTCAAGGGCGCAGCACGCCGGCGAGCAGGGCTTGAGCTGACCGGTCCAGCCACGTTTTCGGAGCGCGTCAGCTACCTGCGCCGCCGTCATGCACGGGTCGCCGGTGACGTCGTACCAGCCGTATCGCAGCGTGGACCCGCCGTCGGCGGTGACGGCGTTATCGCGGGCCCTGTCCAGCCCGCGCCGGTGTTCGGGATGGGCTTGCTTTCCGTCTAGTTCGACCACTAGGCCGAATTCCCGGTAATAGCGGTCGCGGAATCCGCGGCGCCCGTCCGGCTTGGTGAACGGAACCTGGCACTCCGCGGCGGGCAGTGCGTGCGCGCGCTCCACATCGCGGTCGTAGCGGAATTCGAGGACAGAATGGGCGCCGCCCGCCGCGGCGGTGACGATTTCGTCGATCTGGGTTCGCCAGCGGAGTTTCGTACGATTGTTCATCGTGGTCCGCAGCGGCCCCTCTCCGGTGAGCCGACGGCCGAAAGCGGCTGCTATCCAGCCGCAGGCGGTGTCCAGATCACAGGCGGCGTGTACCAGGTCGAGGACCGTTTCCTCGGCGAAGGTGCGGGGGATAACGCCGCGCGGAAAGCGCGCGCCGGGATCGGCCTGGGCCGAGGTATGAATGACCAGGCCGCTGGCCGGCCTGACCCGCCTGCAGGCGGGGACCGTCACGTGAATCAGCGGCGAGGGGCGGTCAGAAAGGCCGTGCAACTCGGCGGCCGTCTCGTGGCTGAGCAGCGCGCCTTTCCCCGCGTACAGCACGGCGGCCCACAGCCGCGCTTCGCGGTTCACCGGACCGGTGAAAGTCGCGTAGACCCCCCAGTGAATCTGCCGCCATCTCCCGTGCCTGACCCTGGCGACGATCGCGCCCGTGGACAGCCCCGCGCCGAGGGCCTGCTGCCGCGTGACCACGCCCGCCTGGAAACAGGCTAGCTGAGCGAGTTCCCGGGTAATTTCGTTGCGCATGGCCCGAGTATGCCGACGGGCACCGACAATTTGCCCCTTTTGCGCCCGACAGCTAATGATCACGAAGATTTTTTGTGCTTATTCGGGTGAATTCTTTACGCCGAAGGGTGGGGGCTGAGGTTGGTGCCAGGGGGCGGGTCAGACTTCGGAGAGGGAGATCGTGGGGTCTGCCAGGCCCACGTGGTCCACCATGCGGGCGGAGCGGATGAGGGACTGGATGTCGTCGGAGATGTCCCAGACGTTCACGTTCATGCCGGCGACCACCTTGCCGCCCGACAGCCAGAACGCGACGAACTCAAGGGTGGCGGGGTCGCCGCGGTAGACGACCTCGTCGTAGCTGCCGGGCGAGGGCAGGCCCGCGCACTCCATGCCGAGGTCGTACTGGTCGCTGTAGAAGTACGGCACCCGGTCGTACTCGACCCGCTGGCCGAGCATGGACCTGGCGGCCGCCGGGCCGCCGTGCAGGGCGTTCGCCCAGTGCTCCACGCGCACCCCGTGCCCGTACAGCGGATGGAACGAGTTCGCCACGTCGCCCGCGGCGTAGATGTCCGGGTCGGAGCTGCGCAGCGCGGCGTCGGTGACCACCCCGTTGGAGACCTCCAGGCCCGCCGCCGTGGCCAGCCCGACGTTGGGCGCCACGCCGATGCCGACGACCACCACGTCCGCTGGGAGCACCGTGCCTTTCGACGTGAGCACGGAGCCGACCCGGCCCGCCGCGTCGCCGTGGAACTCCGCCGCCGTCTCGCCGAACCGGAACTCCACGCCGTGCGACCGGTGCAGCCCGGCGAACGCGTCCCCGAGCTCGGGGCCGAGCGCCGCGTACAGCGCGCTCGGCTGCGGTTCGACCACGGTGACATGGCAGCCCGCCATGTTCGCCGCCGCGGTCGTCTCCAGGCCGATCCACCCCGCGCCGACGACCACCACGCGGCGGCCGCTGGTGAACACCTCGCGCAGCCGGTCGGAGTCCGGCAGCGTGCGCAGGTAGAGCACCCCGTCCAGGGTCGCTCCGGGGATGTCGATCCGCCGGGGCGACGCGCCGGTGGCGAGCAGCAGCTTGTCGTACTGGAGCGTGTCGCCGTCGAACGTCACCGTATGGGCGCTGCGGTCGATCGCCGCGACGGTGACGCCGGTGCGCAGGTCCACGTTGTGGTCCGGGTACCACTGCGCCGGGTGCACGATGGCCGAGTCCCGGGGGGCCTTGCCGAGGAGGTAGCCCTTGGACAGCGGGGGGCGTTCGTACGGGAGTTCCGGTTCGTCGCCGAACAGGACGATATCGCCGTCGAATCCCTCGGCGCGCAGTGTCTCCGCGGCCTTCGCGCCAGCCAGGCCGCCACCTACGATCACGAACGTCGTCATTGACGCCTCCCTCTCCGTATTTGCCGCGGGGGGGTTTGGGGGGGTCGTCCCCCCGGGCGAGCAGAGTAAATAAGACCAGCCGCTGATGCCAGACCATAGCGGACGTGTCGGTGAGCGAGGCGACCTGGTCGACGACGACGCGCCGCCGTCCCTCGTCGTCGTCGGCGCCGTCCCAGGCCGGGCGGAGCACCGGGTCCAGGGTGGACGGCGCGCCCCGCTCGATGGCCAGCGCCAGCTCCGCGATCAGCTCCCGTTCCCGCGCCTGCTGGGCCGCCGCGCCTTCCCGGGTCATCACGTAGTGCGCGGCGACCGCCTTGAGCAGGGCGCACTCCAGCAGCTGCCGGCGCGGCACGATGAGGCTGGCCGCGTAACGGGTGAGGGCGCTGTCTCCGGCGGCGGCGAGCGTCGCCTGTTCGGCGGCCTGGCAGAAGCGGCCTACCAGCTCGCTGGTGAGGTTCTTCGCCGCGGCGAGGGCGGCCGGGCCGCCGTCGAAGCTGAACCGCCAGCAGGGCAGCTCCATGAATTCGGTGAAGACGGTCTCGAGTTCGGCCGGCGAGGCGTCCCACGAGCTAGCGCAGTAAGACGCTAGGGCGACCAGGGCAACCACCTTCCGTTCGGCCGGATCTCTGAGGTTTTTCAATGTGACGAGCCCCGCGTGCAGACCATCTTCCACGTCGTGGACGGAATATGCCACGTCGTCGGCCCAATCCATGACCTGGGCCTCCAGGCACGGGCGGCCGGGCGGCGCGCCGGACCGGATCCACTCGAACGCGGCCGCATCGGCGGCGTAGGCGCCGTACTTCCCGGTCCCGGACCCGATGGTGGGGTACTTCAGCGCGGCGTCGAGCGTCGCCCGCGTCAGGTTGAGCCCGGCGCCGGGTACTTTCGGCTCCAAGCGGGTGAGCAGGCGCAGCGACTGGGCGTTGCCCTCGAAGCCGCCGCAGGCCAGGGGGCCGGCGGCGGCCGCGAGCGAGGCGAGCGCCGCCTCCCCGTTATGCCCGAACGGCGGGTGGCCGAGGTCATGCGCCAGGCACGCCGCGTCCACTAGGTCGGGGTCGCAGCCGAGCGCCGCGCCCAGCTCCCGGCCGATCTGCGCGCATTCGAGTGAATGAGTCAGCCGGGTGCGCGGGAAATCACTCGCGCCGACTTGCACCACCTGCGTTTTCGCGGCGAGACGGCGCAGCGCCGAGCTGTGCAGGACCCGCGCGCGATCGCGCTGGAAGTGCGTGCGGCCCGGGCGCTTGGGCGGCTCGGCCGCCCAGCGCTCGGTGTCATGCGAACTGTAGGCCACTCACCTAGTGTCGCTGCCTTTACTCGCTACCGTGGCACGACCCGCCTCAAGCCGCGCGACCGGGACGCGGAACGGGGAGCAGGACACATAGTCGAGGCCGGCCTCATGGAAGAACCAGACTGACGCGGGGTCGCCGCCGTGCTCGCCGCACACGCCGAGGTGCAGGTCCGGGCGACGGGCCCGGCCCTCGTCCACGGCGATCTTCACCAGCCTGCCGACGCCGTCGCGATCGATCGTCTCGAACGGGGACACGCCGAAGACACCCATCTCGATGTACGGGCTGAAGAACGCGCCTTCCACGTCGTCCCGGGAGAAGCCCCAGGTCATCTGCGTCAGGTCGTTGGTGCCGAAGGAGAAGAACTCCGCCGCCCGGGCGATCTCGCCCGCGGTCAGCGCGGCCCGGGGCACCTCGATCATCGTGCCGATCGGGATGTCCACGTGCACACCCGTCTCGGCGTCGACCGACCGGAGCACCTTCTCGGTGCGCTCCTTGCTGATCTCCATCTCCTGGATGGACGCGGTCAGCGGGATCATGATCTCCGGCTGCGGGTCACGGCCGGCCTTGCGGAGCTCGACGGCGGCGCCGGCGATAGCGCGCACCTGCATGTCGAGCAGTCCGGGGATGACCAGCACCAGCCGGACGCCACGCAGGCCGAGCATCGGGTTCTGCTCGTGCAGGCGGCGCACCGCGTCGAGGAGCTTGCGGTCCTGGTCGGTGGCGTTGTCACCGGCCAGCGCGACCTTGACCGACAGGTCCGTGAGGTCCGGCAGGAACTCGTGCAGCGGCGGGTCGATCAGCCGGATCGTCACCGGCAGGCCGTCCATCGCCTCGAGGATCTCAATGAAGTCGCCACGCTGGAGCGGCTCGAGCGCGTCGAGGGCCGCCTGCCGGCCGGCCTCCGTGTCGGCGAGGATCAGGTTCTCGACGAGCTGGCGGCGCTCGCCGAGGAACATGTGCTCGGTGCGGACCAGGCCGACGCCGCGCGCGCCGAACCGGCGGGCCCGCGCGCAGTCCGGGCCGGTGTCCGCGTTGGCGTGGACGCCGAGCCGCCGGGCCTCGTCCGCGTGGGTCATGATCCGGTGCACGGCCGCGACGAGCTCGTCGGTGTCGGGCGCCAGCTCGCCCTCGAAGTACTGCACCACGTTGGAGGCGACCACCGGGACCTCGCCCATGTACACCGCGCCCGAGGTGCCGTCGATGGAGATCACGTCGCCCTCGTTGACGGTGACGCCGCCGGGGGCGGTGAACTTCTTGGCCTTGGTGTCGACGTTGAGTTCTTCGGCGCCGCAGACGCAGGTCTTGCCCATGCCGCGGGCGACGACGGCCGCGTGGCTGGTCTTGCCGCCGCGGCTGGTGAGCACGCCCTGGGCGGCGATCATGCCGGGCAGGTCGTCGGGGTTGGTCTCGCGGCGGACCAGGATCACGCGCTCGCCGGCCTCGGCCCGCGCCACCGCGGTCGCCGAGTCGAAGACTGCCTCGCCGACCGCGGCGCCCGGCGAGGCGCTGATCGCCTTGGTGATCCGCGTGACGTCACCGGCCACGTCGAACCGGGGGAACATCAGCCGTGCCAGCTCGTCGCCCGACACCCGGGTCAGGGCCTCGTCCATGTCGATCAGGCCCTGGTCCACGAGCTGCGTCGCGATGCGGAACGCCGCGGCGGCGGTGCGCTTGCCGACCCGGGTCTGCAGCATCCACAGCTTGTCGCGCTCGATCGTGAACTCGATGTCGCACAGGTCCTTGTAGTGGTTCTCCAGCGTCTGCATGTTCTGCATGAGCTCGTCGTAGCCGGTCTTGTCGATCCGCTCCAGGTCCTGCAACGGCATGGTGTTGCGGATGCCGGCCACCACGTCCTCACCCTGCGCGTTCTGCATGTAGTCGCCGTAGACGCCCTGCGCGCCGGTGCCCGGGTCGCGGGTGAAGGCCACGCCGGTGCCCGAGTCGTTGCCCAGGTTGCCGAACACCATCGCCTGCACGTTCACGGCCGTGCCGAGGTCCGCGGGGATGCGCTCCTGGCGCCGGTAGAGGATCGCGCGGTCGGCGTTCCAGGACTCGAACACCGCCTTGACCGCCAGGTCCATCTGCTCGCGCGGGTCCTGCGGGAAGTCCCGCTTGGCGTGCTCCCTGACGAGCTCCTTATACGTCTGTGTCAGGTTCTTCAGGTCCTCGGCGTCCAGCTGGGTGTCGTTGGTCGCTCCCTTGGCCTTCTTGGCGCTGTCGATGGCGTGCTCGAAGTGCTCGCCGTCGATGCCGAGCACGGTCTTGCCGAACATCTGGATGAGGCGCCGGTAGGAGTCCCAGGCGAACCGCTCGTTGCCCGCCTGCTTGGCCAGGCCGTGGACCGACTCGTCGGACAGGCCGATGTTGAGGACCGTCTCCATCATGCCCGGCATGGAGAACTTCGCCCCGGACCGGACGCTGACCAGGAGCGGGTCGGCGGGATCGCCGAGCTTCCTGCCCATGGCGTTTTCCAGGTCGCTGAGGTGGCCGTCGACTTCCCCGTCAAGACCGTCCGGCGTCGTGCCGTGCTCGAGGTAATAGCGACATGCATCCGTGGTTATGGTGAAGCCGGGCGGCACCGGAAGGCCGAGATTGGTCATCTCGGCCAGGTTCGCGCCCTTGCCACCAAGGAGATCCTTGAGGTCTTTGTTACCTTCTGTGAAGTCATACACGAACTTCGGCACTGATTACTCCTCGCACCTCGAACCGGCGAGCTTCTCTGTCGAGCTTCCCTTTGTACGGGACTCTACCTAGCTCCGGCCGGCCTAGGAAACCTGACCGTATAGATCCGGGCAGCGGATCCAATACTGTGGCGAAAAACATGGTGTAGCGGCGTTTTAGGCCGTCTGACCAGTTTTAGACCGCTTGCGTAAATTGGTATAGACCGCTGGTCTAGACCGGCGTTCGGGGGACCCCGAGGCGGGGGGATGGCCCGAACCGGCACAATGGTGGGCGGCGGATCACCGCCCACCGCGGCTGGAGGTACTGACATGGCAACCGTCGGGCTGCTGCATCCGGGTGAGATGGGCGCCGCCGTGGGCGGCTGCCTGGTCTCGGCCGGCCATGAGGTGCTGTGGGACCCCGCTGGGCGGAGCCGGGCGAGCACCGGCCGCGCGCTCGCCGCCGAACTGACCGGGGTGGCGCTGCCCGTCCTGGTGTCCAGGTCCGCCGTGATCGTGTCGGTCTGCCCGCCGCACGCGGCTCTCGACGTAGCGCGGCAGGTCGCCGCCGCCGGGTTCGCTGGCGTCTACGTTGACGCGAACGCGATCTCCGTCGCGACCGCGACGCAGGTGGCGTCGGTCGTCGAGGCGGCCGGGGCCAGCTACGTGGACGGGGGGATCGTCGGCCCGCCGCCGGAGTCCGGCGGGCACACCCGGCTCTACCTGTCGGGGCCGCGGGCGGGTGAGGTGCGCGGCTTGTTCGGCCAGTCGGCGCTGGACGCGCGGATCGCGGACGGCCCGCTGTTCGCGGCGTCCGCGGTGAAGATGGCCTACGCGGCGTGGACCAAAGGCACCGGGGCGCTGCTGCTCGCGGTCCGGGCGCTCGCCCGGGCCGAGGGCGTGGAGCGGACCCTGCTGGCCGAGTGGGGGCTGTCTCAGCCCGCGCTCGGCGCGCAGTCCGAGCGTTCCGCAGCGGCCGCGGCGGCCAAGGGCTGGCGCTGGGTCGCCGAGATGGAAGAGATCGCCGCGTCGATGGCCGCGGCCGGGCTGCCTGCCGGGTTCCACGAGGCGGCCGCCGAGATCTTCGACCGCGCCGCCCGGGCCGACGCGGCCCGGGCCGACGCGGCCGCCGCGCGCGCCCAGGTGGCTACTGGGTCCCGCGACGCGGACTCCGCCCTGGACACGGTCATGTCCGCCCTGGTGTAGGCGTCCAGGGCCGAAGCCGGGGCAGCCAGGCAGGCACGGCTCGCCGGTACTCCTGGTACTCGGCACCGAACGCGCGGGCGAGCCTGGGCTCCTCGTACCAGCGCACGGCGGCCGCGCCGACGCACCAGGCGATCAGCGCGTACACCAGGAGCCCGGCCGAGCCGAAGAGCAGCGCCTGGCCCAGCAAGACGATCACGAAGCCAACGTAGATCGGGTTGCGCACGTACCGGTAGAACCCGCTCACCACGAGGCGAGGCGGCGACGCCACCGGCACCGGGGTGCCCTCCGCCCGGAAGAACTCGATGAACGAGTCGACTATCGGGACCAGGCCGACAGCGATCAGCGCGCCGCCCGCCGCCCGCGCGATCCCCCAGTACGGCAGCGGCTCGTGGAAGTGCCAGTAGTCCAGCAGGTACGGAAGCAGGCAGCCGAACGTCCCGCCTACCGCCACGAACCACGCGATGCTGGTTACCGCCGCCATTGACCTGCGCATGACCGCCTCCGCCGCTATCTGGCACCAGGGAGCTCCGATAGCTTGGATCGCTACATGTAACGTTGCTACATATTGGTGACAGCGTAGCAGACTCCGCGCGTGCCCGTGGCGGCCTCGTCGCGGGCCGCGCGGCGTCGTAGTCTGAGTTACCCGTCCGTAATAGGAGCGTCATGAGCTTCAACCTCGCCGTCATGCTGCGGGAGTCCCGCCACGCCAGGCCCGACCATCCGCTGTGCCACATCAGCGACCTGACCTTCAGCTATACCGAGGTGGACGAGATCTCCGGGCGGGTGGCCAGCGCGTTGCTCGGCACCGGGCTGCGCCGTGGCGACAAGGTCGCGGTGCAGTTGCCCAACCTGCCGCAGTTCCTGTTCACCTACTTCGCCATCCTCAAGGCCGGCCTGGTGATGGTCCCGCTCAACCCGCTGCTGAAGGCGCCCGAGGTCGCCTACCAGCTGCGGGACTCCGAGTCCAGGATGCTGATCACCTTCGAGGGCTTCGCGGCGGAGGCGGTAGCCGGCGCCCGCGAGGCCGGGGACGTGTCCATGTACGTGGTGAACCTCCCGGGCAACGACCAGCGGCCCGAGGGGACCAGGGACTACGACGAGCTCTACTTCGCCGACGACACCGGCGAGATCGAGCCGGTCAACGCCGACGACACCGCGGTGATCATCTACACCAGCGGCACCACCGGCAAGCCGAAGGGCGCCGAGCTGACCCACTTCCAGCTGTACATGAACTGCACCGTGGCCGGCGAGCTGTTCGGCTTCCGCGACGACGACATCGGGGTCGCGGTGCTGCCGATGTTCCACGTGTTCGGCCTGTCCAGCGTCCTGAACACGGCCGTGCGGTTCGGCGGGACGCTGGTGCTCATCCCCCGGTTCGAGCCGGACGCGGTGCTGGACGCCATCGCGCGGTACCGGTGCACGATCTTCTCCGGCGTCCCGACCATGTACTACACATTGCTGCAAGCGGACGTGGCCAGCCGGGACCTGTCCTCGCTGCGGGTGGGGATCTCCGGCGGCGCCGCGATCCCGGGCGAGGTCATCCGCGCATTCGAGGAGAAGTTCCCCGGCGTGGTGATCCTGGAGGGCTACGGGCTGTCCGAGACGGCCAGCACCACGACCTTCAACGTCAGCGCCGAGCAGCGCAAGGTGCTCTCGATCGGCAAGCCGATCTGGGGCGTGGAAGTCCGGGTGGTGGACGAGCAGGACAAGCCGCTGCCGCCCGGCTCGGAGAACATCGGCGAGATCGTCATCCGCGGCCACAACGTGATGAAGGGCTACTACGGCAACCTCGCGGCGACCGCGGAGGCGTTCCGCGGCGGCTGGTTCCACACCGGCGACCTGGCCTACGCCGACAAGGACGGCTACCTGTTCGTCGTGGACCGCAAGAAGGACATGCTCATCCGGGGCGGCTACAACGTGTACCCGCGGGAGATCGAGGAGGTGCTGTTCGGCCATCCCGCGGTGGCCGAAGCCGCCGTCGTCGGCAAGGCCGACCCGAAGCTGGGCGAGGAGATCCTCGCGTTCGTCGTGCCCAAGCCGGGCGCCGAGGCGGATCCGGACGACATCATGGCCTACTGCCGGGAGCGGCTGGCGGCCTACAAGTACCCGCGCGAGGTGCGGATCGCCGAAGACCTGCCGAAGGGCCCAACCGGGAAGATCCTTAAGAGAGAGCTGCGGCCGGAATGAGCGAGATCCCCACCGTCCGCGGCCCGGTGGACACCGCCGACCTCGGGCCGACCTACATGCATGAGCACATCTTCCTACTCACGGCGGACGTGCAGCGGAACTACCCCGGCGAGTGGGGCAGCGAGGACGAGCGGATCGCGGACGCGGTGCGCAAACTGAGCGCGCTGGCCGCCCAGGGCGTCCGCACGATCGTCGACCCGACCGTGGTCGGCCTGGGCCGCTACCTGCCGCGGATCCAGCGGGTCGCCGAACGGGTGCCCGAGCTCAACATCATCGTCGCCACCGGCCTGTACACCTACGACAGCGTGCCGTTTTTCTTCCGCTACCGCGGCCCGGCGCTGAACGAGGCGGTCGGCGCCGAGGTGCCCGACCCGATGGTGGACATGTTCGTGGGCGACATCACCGAAGGCATCGCCGGCACCGGGGTCAGGGCGGGCATGCTCAAGTGCGCCATCGACGAGGAGGGCATGACCCCGGGCGTCGAGCGCGTGATGCGCGCGGTCGCCGCGGCCCACCACCAGACCGACGTGCCGGTCACCGTGCACACCCACCCGGGGTCGCGGACCGGTCTTGAGGTCAAGCGGGTGCTGTGCGACTCCGCCGGGGTCGATCCCGGCCGGGTGGTGCTCGGCCACAGCGGCGACACCACCGACTGCGACCACCTCGCGGAACTGGCCGACGCCGGGTTCACCCTGGGCATGGACCGGTTCGGGATCAACCTGGACATCACGTTCGAGGCGCGAGCCGACACGCTGGTGGAGATGTGCCGCCGCGGCTACGCCGAGCGCATGGTGCTGTCCCACGACGCCTCCTGTTATATCGACTGGATCGACCCAAACGTGCTGGCGTTCCTGCCTCAATGGCACTACCTGCACATCCACGACGACGTTCTGCCCTACGCCCGCGAGCACGGGGTGACCGACGAGCAGATCGCCACCATGCTGACCGCCAACCCGCGCCGCTTCTTCGAGAAAACGGGCTGACTCGGGACGTTCGCCCGTGCCGCGGGCGCGGCGCGGCGCGTAGTGTCGCCGCGTGGATTTCAGCCTGAGCGACCGGTCGCGCGAGATGCGGGAGCGCCTGGCCGCGTTCATGGACGAGTGCGTCTACCCGGCTGAGGCGGTCTACGCCCGCAGCCGCTCGGCCTCGCTCAACCCGCACCATGTTCCGCCGGTCGTGGAGGACCTCAAGGCGGAGGCGCGCTCGCGCGGACTGTGGAATCTTTTCCTGCCTGGCGTTTCCGGCCTCAGCAACACCGAATACGCGCCGCTCGCCGAGCTCATGGGCCGCTCCCCCGTGCTCGCCGCCGAGGCATGCAACTGCTCCGCGCCGGACACCGGCAACATGGAGTTGCTGCACGCATTCGGCACCGCCGAGCAGCGGCGCAGGTGGCTCGACCCGCTGCTGGAGGGCCAGATCCGCTCGTGTTTCGCGATGACCGAACCCGATGTCGCCTCTTCCGACGCCACCAACATCGCGACCAGGATCTCCCATGACGGCGACGAGCTGGTCATCACCGGACGCAAGTGGTGGATCACCGGCGCCGCCGACCCCCGGTGCCGGATCGCGCTCGTGCTCGGGGTAACCGACCCGGACGCCGGGGCCCACCGACGGCACTCTCTGGTCCTGGTGCCGCTTGACACCCCCGGCGTGATCCTCGTCCGCGACCTCACGGTGTTCGGCTACCACGACCATCAGGGGCATTGTGAGCTGCGGTTCGAGGGTGCCCGCGTGCCGGCGGCGAACCTGCTCGGCGACGCCGGCGCGGGCTTCGCCATCGCGCAGAGCCGCCTGGGCCCCGGGCGCGTGCACCACTGCATGCGGGCGATCGGGATGAGCGAGCGGGCACTCGAGCTCATGGCGCGCCGGGCGCTGTCGCGGACCGCGTTCGGCGCCCTGCTGGCTGCCAACGGCGCCGTGCGCCGGGACATCGCCGAATCGCGCGTCACGATCGAGCAGCTCCGGCTGCTCGTGCACAAGACCGCCTGGCTGCTGGACACCGCCGGGCCCAAGGGCGCGCGGACGGAGATCGCCGCGATCAAGGCCGCAGTGCCGCGGGCCGCCGGGGAGATCATCGACCGCGCGATCCAGGTGCACGGCGGGCTCGGGCTGTCCGGGGACGTGCCGCTCGCACAGCTGTACGCCGCGAGCCGCGCGCTCCGGATCGCCGACGGCCCCGACGACGTCCACCTCGAGTCGGTGGCGCGGCGCGAACTAGCCCGGTACCAGGACTAGCCCGTTACCCGCGCCCGCGGCGGTTACCAGGCGGGCAGGCGGTCGGCGAGGTAGTCCGGCAGGGCGTCGATGCCGATGCGCACCTGCGCCATGGAGTCACGCTCCCGCACCGTGACGGCCTGGTCCTCGAGGGAGTCGAAGTCGACCGTGACGCAGTACGGGGTGCCGATCTCGTCCTGGCGCCGGTAGCGGCGCCCGATGGCGCTGGCGTCGTCGAAATCGGTGTTCCACCTCTTGCGGAGCACGGCGGCGATGTCCCGGGCCTTCGGGGACAGGTCGGCGTTGCGGGACAGCGGCAGCACCGCGACCTTGACCGGAGCGAGCCGCGGGTCGAGGCGCAGCACGGTCCGCTTCTCCAGCCTGCCCCTGGCGTCCGGCGCCTCGTCCTCGGCGTACGCCTCCAGCAGGAAGACCAGCGTGCCCCGGTCCACCCCGGCCGCCGGTTCGATGACATAGGGAATGAACCGCTCGCCGGACTCCTGGTCCAGGTACGTCATGTCCTGCTTGGACGCTTCCTGGTGGGTGGACAGGTCGTAGTCGGTCCTGTTGGCGATGCCCTCGAGTTCCCCCCACTCCGAGCCGACGAAGTCGAAGCGGTACTCGATGTCCACCGTGCGCTTGGAGTAGTGCGAGCGCTTCTCGGCCGGGTGCTCGTAGAGGCGCAGGTTGTCCTTGCTGATGCCCAGGCCGACCCACCAGGCGAGCCGCTGCTCGAGCCAGTACTCGTGCCATTCCTCGTCCGAGCCCGGCTTGACGAAGAACTCCATCTCCATCTGCTCGAACTCCCGGGTGCGGAAGATGAAGTTGCCCGGGGTGATCTCGTTCCTGAACGACTTGCCGATCTGGCCGATGCCGAACGGGACCTTGCGACGCGATGTCGTGAGCACGTTCTTGAAGTTGATGAAGATGCCCTGCGCGGTCTCTGGGCGCAAGTAGGCCAGGCCCGACTCATCCTCGGTAGCGCCGAGGTAGGTGCGGAGCAGCCCGTTGAACATCCG
>Ga0306922_10002686_pt1 | contig 16548 bp, 16 predicted proteins | sample sta12Cox44000082_FD_203758 | JGI IMG/M metagenome (GOLD analysis project Ga0306922, IMG submission 203758) | Lab enrichment of tropical soil microbial communities from Luquillo Experimental Forest, Puerto Rico - statoxic.12C.oxic.44.000.082 (v2)... | ecosystem: Environmental > Terrestrial >... | reverse complement strand
TGGGATCGATGCGGATCGAGTCGCTGTAGTCGGCAATCGCGCGATCGTATTCGCGCTTGTCGAAATAGGCGTTGCCACGCCCGTTGTACGGCAGCGCATCGCGTGGATCGAGCTTGATTGCTTGGTCGTAATTCGGGATGGCGCGATCGTTGTCGTGCTTGTCGCGCCAGGCGTTGCCGCGGCCGTTGTAAGGAGCGGCGTACTTTGGATCGAGCTTGATTGCTTGGTCGTAATCCGCGATGGCGCGGTCGGGATTGCCCTTGGCGCGCCAGGCGTTGCCACGGCCGTTGTAAGGATGGGCATACTTTGGATCGAGCTTGATTGCTTGGTCGTAGTCCGCGATGGCGCGGTCGTCGTCGCCCTTGTTGCGATAGCCGTTGCCGCGGTTATTGAAGGCGATCGAGAGATTCTTGTCCGTTTCCTTGCCGGATTGGATGACTGTGGTGCACCCGCTGATCTGAAGGTCGGGCGCGGCGCGCTCCTTGTTGACGCACCGAGTCCATGCCTGCGACTGCTGGGCGCTGGCGCGGTCCCCCGCGAGGACACCCGCGGCAAGAAAAGCCGCAATTACCCATCCCCTTTTCATGGCCTACCTGTTCCGGCTCTGGAGCCTTGGCGATGTGTTGCGGTCAAATAGGTGAGCGAGCCATTTTTTTGGAATGACCGCCCGCCGCACGGCACCGCTATGACCCTCTCTGGCAGCTCAATTATCAGACTACCTCAGGGCGTTTGGCCACGGAAGGCTCATGTCGGGCCCCCATAGCATCATTTCGCCGCCGCGCAAAATTGGGTCGGTTGGCGGCGGGGACGTTGCGGCGACTTGAAAATAGGAATTGTCCTGGCTTCTTGTTCGCACCCGTTATGTACTCGCCGATCGCCTTGTCTGCTCTATCAATTCCAACCTGACCGGCTGGCCAGTCTTCTTTTGGCGCACCATCGCGCGCTCACCCCTGCCACGCCGTCAAATGAGCAGTACCTTGTGCATCACAGCAAATTGACTGCCAGAGTCCGGTTGGGCTCATTCGCGTCAAAAGGCGCTTAAGAGGCGGCCGGGCTGATTTCCGAACGCCTCGAAAGCGGACGTGACTTTTCAGCAGCGGTTTGTGCCACTGACCCGGCCGCACGCTGCTCGGGTCGAGTGGCCCAGCCGAAAGCTATTAATTGCTCTCCTCGGCGCGAGCGGGGCCGTCAGTGGCAATAGGGGCCATACGGCATGCCATTACTGTCGTACTGCATCGTATCGTACCCGCAGGTTCGAGTCCTCCCGGTCATGCGCCTGTCGAAGGAAGGCGCAACCGTCGTCGTTTCTTGCCGATCTCGGTTTCCCTTTTTGCCTTTCTTGGCATCAGCGGGTGCGACGGCAAACGCGGTCACCAGGATGGTCGCGGCGGCAATCGTAGCTAGAGCTTTGCGCAGCATTTCAGCCTCCGATGAGCCTCTTGAATGACGGCTGCCGCATCATTCCGTATCTCTCCGAACCAGTGGTCAGGAAAACCGATGCGACGCACTCGATCAGCAGGTCACGGCAGCCGTGCCCGCGTATCTGCGACACCTAGATTTCTCCACAATCGAGATCTTGCTTTGATCGCACTGGCAATCATTTCAATAGCTTAGGTACTTCGTCCGGTGCAGAAAACTGGTTTTGCCCTCTGACCAGGAGTTGTTACGATATCTCGTTCGCGAGCGGGGGCTCAAATGCATTCCATTGATACGTTACCCTGGCATGCTCCTGGTCGTCCCGATTGCACTGCTGAGGACACCCTTCTGGACGGAATCAAGCGAACAAGTCATCAAATTGGTCCTGTCGGGGCTCGCGCCACCATACCAGCGCAGGTGTGGATTGTTGGCACCGTGGTCGTGTTCCTTGTTTCATTTGCAGCCGGTCGCTGGCTGCCTGATCTAATAACGAATGCCCGTGAGAATGTTTCCAAGCCCGCAGCAGAGATCTCAACATCAACCTCCATAATTAGAAAGGTGGCGCTCGAACAGTCCGATGATGATCGCATTGTAACTCCCAATCCCCTTATTCCGATAGTCATCCGGCGAAATACGCCACCCGCTGCAGAGATGTCCGATTTGCAGCCTCGGACTGAACTAGCCCTGGGCACAGCCCCAGAATCAGCCGACACGGTTAAAACCCCGCAACAGCTCGATCTTCGTGAAGTCGAAGATGTCAAGCGTGTCCAACAACGACTCATTGACCTCGAATTTTTATTCGGCGTAGCCGATGGGAGATGGGGGCCGCGTTCGCGTCAAGCGTTGCAAGAGTTCAAGGCAGCCAACGGTATTGGCGACACCGACACCTGGGACGAAGCGACACAAGAACGTTTGCTTACAGCACCGGATGCCAAGGCTGCCAAGACATCTGACATCAGTTTCGTTGGCACATGGGGCGTTGACGTTGCTGAATGTGGTAAGTCGCCTGTCAAGATGACCGCGCGCCGAGCCGCCGATACTTCCGGCACCGCATGTGAATTTCGTTCAACTCAGCGGGAAAGTTCGAACGTGTGGCGAGTGCGCGCTCTGTGCACTAACGAAGGCGAACACTGGAACGCAAACATTCGATTTACACTCTCCGGGAGTAAGTTAACCTGGTCGAGCGAACTTGGCACAGCGACCTACGTGCGATGCCCGAGCTGAGTGGGCGGCGCTGATCGCTGCATGACTAGCGCCGGCACCAGGTCGTCGATCTGCTCGATGCCGGCGTGGAAACCTCCTGGGACAATCGCGAGATTCTGGCCTTCGACGAAGCCGCGCAGGCGTAACTCGTCGAGGAAGGCGATGATCGCCGGCGCATCTCGTGCAACGGGGAGAAAGAAACCAACACGATAGACCGGGCCCGGTTGCTGCGCGCGCGACGCGAGCGGCCAAGCGGCAGGGGATGAGTGGCGCGCCGAGGCAAACTCCTCCACAGCGACGTGCTTTGCAGCTTTCCTCTCGGGTGAGCTTCATTTCGTTGTTGAAAGAATATCTTGCCGCCCGGTGTCACATATCTGTCGCCAAGTGGGTGGACTTTGCCTACGGCTGACAAGACCGCATTTCAGGAGCATTCCATGATCCGCATTCGCAATGGCTTCACGCGGCGAAAATTGCTCACCACCGCGGCATCCGGTGGCGCGCTTTCCGCGCTCGGATCGCTGGCCAAGCCCTATCTGAGCTTCGCCGCCGACCGGCCGTCGGTCAGCCACGGCGTGCAGTCCGGCGATGTTTCGACCGATTCCGGCATGGTCTGGGCGCGCGCCGATCGCCCGGCCCGCATGCTGGTCGAGATCGCCACCACCGACAGCTTCAAGGACATCCGGCACGGCGTGTTCGTCGATGCACTGCCGGAAACCGACCTTACCGCCAAGGCGTTGATCGACGGCCTCCCGGCCGGACAGGACATCTTCTATCGCATCCGCTTCCAGGACCTGTCGTCACCGACCGCGGTGGGTGAGCCGGTCGTCGGTCGCTTCCGCACTGCGCCGGCGGATCGGCGGGCGATTTCCTTCGTGTGGTCGGGCGATACCGCCGGCCAGGGCTGGGGCATCGACGAGGCGCGCGGCGGCATGCGCACCTACGCCGTGATGCAAAGGAACCGGCCCGATTTCTTCATCCACAACGGCGACAACGTCTACGCCGACGGCCCGATCGCCGCCGAGCAGAAGCTGCCAGGCGGCGGCGTCTGGAAGAATATCGTCACCGAGGAGAAGTCGAAGCCCGCGGAAACGCTGGCCGAGTTTCGCGGCAACTACAAATACAACCTGCTCGACCGCAACCTGCGCGCGTTCAATGCCGAGGTTCCGATCTTCAGCCAGTGGGACGACCACGAGGTCACCAACAATTGGTGGCCCGGCGAAATGCTCACCCGCGCCGAGCATCAGCGCAAGAAATACGTCGAGCAGAACGCATTGCTGCTCGCCGCGCGCGCCAACCGTGCGTTTCACGAATACATGCCGACGCGGCAGGCGATCGCCGAGCAGGGCCGCGTCTACCGCCAGATTTCCTACGGTCCGCTGCTCGACATCTTCATGCTCGACATGCGCAGCTACCGTGGCGCGAACGGCGAAAACCGCCAGGAGTCCTACGGACCCGACGCGTATTTTCTCGGACCGGCGCAGGTCGGTTGGCTCAAGCGCGCGCTCCTGAACTCGCGCGCGACCTGGAAAATCATCGCCGCCGACATGCCGCTCGGGCTGATCGTGCAATACGACGTGGACCGCAAATGGGGGAGCGAAGCGGTTGCCCAGGGCGACGGTCCGGCGCTCGGCCGCGAGCTGGAAATCGCCGACCTCCTGTCCTTCATCAAGCACGCCGGAATTCGCAACACCGTGTGGCTCACCGCCGACGTGCATTACACGGCGGCGCATTACTACGACCCGAACAAGGCGGTGTTTCAGGATTTCGAGCCGTTCTGGGAATTCGTCTCCGGCCCGATCCATGCCGGCTCTTTCGGACCGAATGAGCTGGACAACACCTTTGGTCCGCAACTGCGCTACATCAAGGCGCCAAGCAAGGAGCAGGGGCAAAACGTTCCGCCCAGCGAAGGCCTGCAGTTCTTCGGCCGGGTCGACATCGAGGGCGAAGTGATGACCGTCACGCTCAAGGATGTCGAGGACCGCGCGCTCTGGTCCACCAAGCTCGAGGCGCGGCTGGGCTGATGCCGTGACCACGATGCTGTCGTCCCCGCGCCGGGCACCCACGAAAATCGCCGACGCGAGACCATCCCGTTTGCGCTGCTTTGCCCGGCGATTTTGGTGGGGACCCGGACAGCGGGGACCCAGTAAACCACTGGCCGCGCGATTTGCGAGGCCGTCAACCCGACATTGCTCAGTGGTTACTGGATTCCGGCTCTCGCTCGCCATAGCGCGTCGAAGACGCGCGTAACCGCGCTTTAGGCTCGCTCGGCCGGAATGACAACGGCGGTACTGCGCGTAGAGCAGAACCGCGGGTGCTGGTAGCATCGGCCGGCCCGTCGTGGGCGGCATGGATCCAAATGGTCGGAGGCTCACATGGCGAAAAAGCAGGCGGAAGCCGTCTATAAGATCGTCGAGGTTGTCGGCGTCAGTCCGACGTCGTGGGAGGAAGCGGGTCGCAACGCCGTGGAAACGGCGGCCGGTTCGCTGCGCGATTTGCGCGTTGCCGAAGTGACGAAAATGGACATGAGGGTGGAGGACGGCAAGGTCGCAGCGTTTCGCACGCGCGTATCGCTCTCCTTCAAATACGAAGCCTGAGGTCGCGCTCGCAGACTGCGGGCTTACGTTCGGATAGCCCCGGATTCACCCGCATTTTCTCGCGATCAAGGCAGACGACGGCCGACCATCTGAACTCTTGAGCGGGATTCGGGTCGTTCATGTCGACCAGCTAACGCTGGATTCGGCGCGGGCCCCGGCCGGTCGTGTCCGAAGATGGCTGCCCGCGATGGCATTCTTCGGCACCGCCTTCTACCAGCTCTACAAATTTCTTTTCTAGGCCACATTTGTAGGAAATGATCATCCCTGCTTCCGCTGCCGCGAGACAGCGGAATGCTATGGACGGCGATCAGTTTGGAGTACGACGTCTATGAGCAACACGAGCAAGTCAGCGAACGCGAGGCGCCTGCAATACGGAGCCCTGCCTTACCGGAGGGCCAACGGGCATCGGGCAGAGTTCATGCTCGTGACCTCGCGGGAAACGCGCCGCTGGATCATCCCGAAAGGCTGGCCGAAACAGGGCAAATCGCCGCATCGCTCCGCCGCGCGCGAGGCGTTCGAGGAGGCGGGCGTGCTTGGCGCCGTCGGCAGGCGAGCGGTCGGCTCATTCTCCTACGAGAAGCGCATGAAAAACGGCAGATCGGTCGAGTGCGAGGTGCGCGTCTTCCCGCTCGAGGTGAAGCGCCAGAGGAAGCAATGGCCGGAGAAGCAGGAGCGCCGGGTTCAATGGCTCTCGGCGGCAAAAGCGGCGGAAAAGGTGAAGGACCCGCTGCTGGGCAAGATGATACAACGCCTGGCGCGCAAATACCCCTGAGCCCTGTCGCCCCGCTCCCCGCCCCCGCTCACCCCGCCTTGGCGAACTTGTCGTCGAGCGCGTAGCCGGAGCCGCGCACGGTGCGGATCGGATCGTTCGCGTAGCCGCGGTTGAGCGCCTTGCGCAGCCGGCCCACATGCACGTCGACGGTTCGCTCGTCGATATAGACCTCGCTGCCCCACACCCCATCGAGCAGCTGCTCGCGCGAGAACACGCGCCCGGGCCGCTCCATCAAAAATTCCAGCAGCCGGTATTCCGTCGGCCCGAGCTCGATCGCCTGCCCGGCGCGCGACACGCGCTTCTTCTCGCGGTCGACCTCGAGGTCGCCGAAGGCGAGCACGTCGGCGAGGCGCTCGGGCGCCGCGCGCCGCAACAGCGCGTGCACGCGCGCGCTCAGCTCCGGCACCGAGAACGGCTTGACCACGTAGTCGTCGGCGCCGGTGGAAAGCCCGCGCACCCGCTCGCTCTCCTCGCCGCGGGCGGTGAGCATGATGATCGGCAGGAGCTTGGTCTCGGGCCGCCCGCGCAGCCGCCGGCACAGCTCGATGCCGGAAAGCCCGGGCAGCATCCAATCGAGAATGACGAGGTCGGGCAGGCGCTCCTTGAGCAGCACGTCGGCCTCGTCGCCGCGCATCACCGTCTCGACCCGATAGCCTTCCGCTTCGAGGTTGTAGCGCAACAGCAGCGCCAGCGCCTCCTCGTCTTCCACGATCAGGATGGTGGCCTTCATGCTCGGCTGCTTAGAGTACGTCCGCTTCTGTTTGATGCACCACGGCGCCGCACACTCGGTGCGCTGCCCTCCCCCTTGTGGGCGAGGGAGCAAACCGAGATCGCGGCTCGTTTTGCCGCCGACATGTTCTGCATCATTTCCTCCCCGTCAGCGCGGCGAAGCTCGTGGTGTCGCCCTTCGGCCGCTCGTCGGCGAGCGGATGTCCCTCGACCATGTAATAGACGGTTTCCGCGATGTTGGTGGCGTGATCGCCGATGCGCTCGATGTTCTTGGCGCAGAACATGAGATGGATGCAGAAGGTGATGTTGCGCGGGTCTTCCATCATGTAGGTCAGGAGCTCGCGAAACAGCGAGGTGCACATGGCATCGACCTCCTCGTCGCCGTTCCACACGGCGAGCGCCTTCTTGAGGTCATGGCCGGCATAGCTGTCGAGCACCTCTTTGAGCTGCGCGAGAACCAGGCCGCCCATGTGCTCGATCCCGCGCAACAGCTTGGTCGGATGGAACTCGCCGTCGAGCGCAATGACGCGCTTGCCGTTGTTCTTGGCCATGTCGCCGATGCGCTCGAGGTCGTTGGCAACGCGCAGCGCGCCGACGATCTCGCGCAGATCGACCGCCATCGGCTGGCGCCGGGCGATCGTCAGCACCGCCTTTTCCTCGATCTCGTGCTGCCGCGCGTCGATACCGGCATCGGCTGCTACCACCTGCTCCGCGAGATCGGAATCGCGCCGCACCAGTGCGTCGACCGAATCGGCGATCAGCTTTTCGGCAAGCCCGCCCATTTCCGCAACCAGACGCGTGATCTCCTGGAGATCGACGTCGAAGGCCTTGGCCGTGTGTTCCTGCATAACCATCTGCGTAATCCTGCTGGCGGCGCTATCCGAAGCGGCCGGTGATGTAGTCCTGGGTGCGGCGGTCGCTCGGCGCGGTGAACATCTTGCTGGTCGTGTCGAACTCGATCAGCTCGCCCAGATACATAAAGGCGGTGAAGTCGGACACGCGCGCGGCCTGCTGCATGTTATGGGTGACGATGACGATGGTGTAGTCCTCTTTGAGCTCGTCGATCAGCTCCTCGATCTTGGCGGTCGAGATCGGATCGAGCGCCGAGCACGGCTCGTCGAACAGGATCACCTCCGGCTTGATGGCCACCGTGCGCGCGATGCACAGCCGCTGCTGCTGGCCGCCGGAAAGGCTCAGGCCGTTGGAGCCGAGCTTGTCCTTGACCTCGTCCCATAACGCGGCGCGACGCAGCGACGTCTCCACCCGCTCGTTGAGCTCCGATTTGGCAAGCTTTTCGTAGAGCCTGATGCCGAACGCGATGTTCTCGTAGATCGACATGGGGAACGGGGTGGGCTTTTGGAAGACCATGCCGATGCGCGCGCGCAGCAGATTGAGATCCTGCTTGGGAGAAAGAATATCCTCGCCGTCGAAGCGAATTTCGCCGTCGGCGCGCTGGTTGGGGTAGAGATCGTACATGCGGTTGAGCACGCGCAGCAGCGTCGACTTGCCGCAACCGGATGGGCCGATAAAGGCCGTCACCTTGCCCTGATACAGCGAAAGGCTGATGTCCTTTAGCGCCTTGGCCTCGCCATAATAGAAATTGAGCGCCCGGATCGAGATCTTCTCCGCCAGATCGGCGGTGCTCATCGGCGCGTGACTGACGGTCGGGACGGCGACGGAGGCCATATTCATGACTGTTTCCTCGATGCGGCCAGGGCGCGCGCCATGATACTGAGCGCAAGCACGGTGAAGGTGATGATCAAGGCTCCGCTCCAGGCGAGCTGTTGCCAATCCTTGTAGGGCGACAGCGCGAACTGGAAGATGACGACCGGCAGGCTCGGCATCGGCGCGTTGAGATCGGTGCTCCAGAACTGGTTGTTGAGCGCGGTGAACAGGAGCGGCGCGGTCTCGCCGCTGATGCGCGCGATCGCCAGCAGCACCCCCGTTATCATGCCGGCCTTGGCGGCGCGGTAGCATACTTTTGCGATCACCACCGCCCGCGGCGTCCCCAACGCCGCCGCCGCCTCGCGCAGCGAATTCGGCACCAGGATCAGCATGTCCTCGGTGGTGCGCACCACCACCGGGATGACGATCACCGCGAGCGCCACCGCGCCGGCCAGGCCGGAGAAATGACCCATCGGCGCGACCATCACCTCGTAGATGAACAGGCCCACCACGATCGACGGCGCGCTCAGCAGGATGTCGTTGATGAAGCGCACGACCGACGTGAGCCGATCGTAGCGCCCGTACTCGGCCATGTAGGTGCCGGCCAGGATGCCGATCGGCGTGCCGATCAACACCGCCAGAACGGTGAGGATCAGGCTGCCGACGATCGGATTGAGCAGGCCTCCGCTCGAGCCCGGCGGCGGCGTCATCTCGGTGAACACGGAGAGTGAAAGCCCGCCGAGTCCTTCCCACAGCAGCACGCCGAGGATCACCACCAGCCAGCCCAAGCCGAGAAGAGTCGCCCCCAGCGACAGGCTCATCATGATCTTGTTGCGGCGGCGCCGGCCGGCATAGGGACCGTTCATGGCATCACCCGATCCGCCGCTCGATGCGCAGCAGCATGTAACGGGCAATCGCAAGCACGATCAGGGTGATCACGAACAGAATGAGCCCGAGCGCGATCAGCGCCGAGGTGTAGAGATCGCCGACCGCCTCGGTGAATTCGTTGGCGATGGTCGCCGAAATGGTGGTTCCCGGCGCCAGCACCGACGCCGAGATCCGGTGCGCGTTGCCGATCACGAAGGTGACCGCCATGGTCTCGCCGAGCGCGCGGCCGAGCCCAAGCATCACGCCGCCGATGACGCCCACGCGCGTGTAGGGGATCACGACGCGGCGAACCACTTCCCATGTGGTGCAGCCCAGGCCGTAGGCCGCCTCCTTGAGCACCGGCGGAACCGCGTCGAACACGTCGCGCGAGATCGACGTGATGAACGGCAGCACCATGATCGCGAGAATGAGCCCGGCGGTGAGCACGCCGATGCCGTAGGGCGGTCCGGCAAACAGCGCGCCGATACCGGGGACATTGCCCAAGGTCGCGATCAGGAACGGCTGCAGCGTGTCCTGCAGGAACGGCGCGAACACGAACAGGCCCCAGATGCCATAGATGATGCTGGGAATCCCGGCCAAGAGCTCCACCGCGATGCCGATGGGGCGCCGCAGCCACATCGGACAGAGCTCGGTGAGGAATACCGCGATCAGCAGGCCAACCGGCACCGCGATCAGCATGGCGATGAACGAGGTGACGAGCGTGCCGTAGATCGGCGCGATCGCGCCGAACTTTTCCGTCACCGGGTTCCAGCGTTCCTCGATCAGGAAGTCGAGCCCGAACGCCTGGAACGCCGGCATCGACCCGATGATGAGCGAAACGATGATCGCGCCGAGCAGGACGAGGACGCCGATCGCCGACGCCCGGGTGAGAGCGCGAAAGGTCGCGTCGCCGAAGCGCAGGCGGCCGAGCGCGCGCGCCCGCGCGAACAGCGCGCCGCCCTCCATCGTGTCGCTCCGCAATGCGACCTCGGTCACGGATTGCCTCCCCATCGGCTGCATTCAGACCTCCGGCCTGCACCGGAGTCGAGCAACGACCCCTCCGCCACCGCACAAGTCGCCCTTCCCGCAGCGGTGGACAAAGAGAATAGCGGTGAGAAACGGGAGGGCTGCGCCGCCCTCCCGCAATCGTCGGTTAATGCGCCGCGAACAGAGCCTTGCCCGACCCGTCCTTCACTTCGCTCGCCCAGGTCTTCTCGACGCTGTCGACGACGTTCTTCGGCATCGGGATGTAGTCGAGCTCCTCGGCCATCTTGCCACCCTTGGCGTAGCTCCAGGCGAAGAATTTCAGCGCCTCCGCGGTCGCCGCCGGGTCCTGCGGTTTCTTGTAAACCAGGATCCAGGTCGCCGCGGTCATCGGCCAGGATTCCGCGCCGGGCTGGTTGGCGAGAATGACGCCGTAGCCGGGGACTGAGCTCCAATTGGCGTTGGCTGCCGCCGCCTGGAAGGTCGCAGATGTCGGCATGACGGTTTTGCCGTCCTTGTTGACCATCTTCGTGTAGGTCAGCTTGTTCTGCTTGGCGTAGGCGTATTCGACGTAGCCGACCGAACCTTTGGTCTGGGCGACGTTGTTGGCGACGCCTTCATTGCCTTTTGCGCCGATGCCGACCGGCCATTCCACCGAGGTGTTGAATCCCACCTTGGTCTTCCAGTCGGCGCTGATTTCCGCGAGGTAGTAGGCAAAATTGTAGGTGGTGCCGGAGCCGTCGGAGCGGTGCACCACCGCGATCGCCTGCGCCGGCAGCTTCAGCGACGAATTGAGCTTGGCGATCGCCGGATCGTTCCAGGCCTTGATCTCGCCGAGGAAGATCTTTGCCAAGGTCGGGCCGTCGATGACGAGTTCGCCCGGCTTGATGCCCTCGACGTTGACCACCGGCACGATGCCGCCCATCACCATGGGAAACTGCACGAGGCCGGATTCGTCGAGCTCCTTGCCCGGCAGCGGCGCATCGGTGGCGCCGAAGATCACGGTCTTGGCTTTGATCTGCTTGATGCCGCCGCCCGAGCCGATCGACTGGTAATTCAACCCGTTGCCGGTCTCCTTTTTGTAGGCGTCGGCCCATTTCGCATAGATCGGATAGGGAAAGGTCGCGCCGGCGCCGGAGATATCGACGGCAAGCGCGGGGGCGGTGGCCAGCGTGGCGGCAAAGCCGGCGGCCGCGAGGGTGCGCAAATAATGCAAGGCTCTCTCCTGTTGGGTTTTTGTCTGGACGGGCGATGGGTACGGGTCGCGCGTCATCCCTCTATGACGCTTCGATGACAGTTGGATGACAGTGGATGGGTCGCACCTAAAGCGCGTTTACGCGCGTCTTCAACGTGCTATGGCGACGCCCATCCGATGCCAACGCGCGGGAAGACCACGGGTTTCGGTGCGCTTAAGGCGTTGAAGACGCGCGGAAACGCGCGCTGCGGGCGTCAACCCATTCTACGCGACGCCGCCACGGGCAGGTGCACCGTGAACGTGGCGCCGCGGCCGAGCGTGCTGTCGACGCTGAGACGGCCGCCGTGGCGATTGAGGATGTGCTTGACCAGCGCGAGCCCCAGCCCGGTACCGCCCTGCGCGCGGCTTTCCGCGACGTCCACGCGGTAGAAGCGTTCGGTCAGCCGCGGCAGATGCTCGGGCGCGATGCCGGGGCCATAATCGCGCACTGCGACGCGCGCTTCGCGCTTGCCGTCGACCGCTGAGCCGAGCGCCAGCGCGACCTCGACGCGCTTGCCCGAGGCGGCGTATTTGAGCGCATTCTCCAGGAGATTTTCGAATACGCGCAGCAACTCGTCGCGGTCGCCGAGCACCCGCAGCGCAGAAGCCGGCGCGGCCACCTCGACCGCGACGCCGCGATCGCGCGCCAAGGTCTGCAGGCCGTCGATCACCTGGCGCACGATAGCGACGAGATCGATTTCCTGATCCGGCCGCAGATGCGCGGCGAGCTCGATGCGCGAGAGCGAAAGCAGATCGTCGATCAGCCGCGCCATGCGGTCCGCCTGCCCCTGCATGATGTCGAGAAAGCGCGCGCGCGCCGCCGCATCGTCCTTGGCCGGGCCCTTGAGCGTATCGATGAAGCCGGAGAGCGCAGCGAGCGGCGTGCGCAGCTCGTGGCTGGCATTGGCGATGAAGTCGGCGCGCATTTCCTCGACCCGGCGCAGCGGCGAAAGGTCGTGCAAGACCAAGAGCAGCAGGTCCGGCGTGGCGCCGCGCGCGGCAAGCGGTGTCACGATCGCCTCGTACCAGCGCTCCTGCGGCACGCGCTGGGAAAATTCCACGCGTTGAAGCCCGCCGGCCTGGGCCCGGCGGACTGCGTCCAAAACTTCGGGCACGCGCAGCGCCAGCGAGATCGGCCCGCCGCGGCGCAGCGCCGATACGACCGCACTTGCCTGTTCGTTGAAGGCAACGACGTCGCCGCGCGCATCGAGCGCGACCACCGGATCGGGCACTCCCGCGAGCACCGCATCGATCGGCGGCTCGCCGCTGCGCGGCGGCGGCGCGGCGGGCGGATCGGGCGCAACGGGTGCGCGCGCCCCCTCCCCCAGCTCGGCCGCTCGCGCGGGAGGCTCAGCGAGGAGGAAGAACGCCGCGATCGCGATCGCCGCGAAACCGATAAGCGCCGGCACGGCGCCGAGCGCGCCCGCTATCCACAGGCCGGCAAACACGAGCGCGCTTGCCGCGAGCACCGCACGCGCCCGCGCCAGCCGATCCAGCCACCGGCTGCCCTGCTCCTCGACGCGGTCGTGAGTCGCGGTCATGGCGTGCCACTCTTATGTCGTCGCGGCGGTAGCGACAATCGTGGGACAAGAAGGACCTTTCGATCCGCTCATTCCCGCAGCATTAGCGCGTTTACGCGCGTCTTCGCCGCGCTATGCGCGGAATCCAGGGGCCACGACGCGTGGCCCAGGACCCCCGCTTTCGCGGGGGTGAGCGGCGAAGCAGGACAATAAATTGCCATTTTCCTGCCGCGTCCGCTGGGCATTATTTGCCCACGGGGGACGCCGATGCTGCAACCGCGATCGGTGACATTGGTGCAGCTCGTCTGCGCGGCGCTGGGGATACCGGCGGCGATCGCCGGCAGCTATTCGGCCTATCAAACCTATTTCTCGAACGAAGCGGTGTGCCAGCGGCTGCGCACGGCCGTCGTGGCGACCATGGAGCGCAAGCTCCCGCTCGATGCCAAGCAGGCATTGCTGCGCAAGGATGTCGCCGATTTCGACAAGAACTGCGGCGACGGCGATCCCGACGCGCGCACCGTGTTCCAGACGGCGATGCAAGAACGTCCTCCGGCGCCGAAGGCGCGCATGCAGCTCGCGGCAGCGGACACGCAACTGCCGTCGGCCGCGCCCGCGCGCCCTGCTGCGCCGCCGGTGTTCGGCACCGCCGGAGCCGGCGAGCGTTCCGGCTGGATCGCGCTGAGCCGACGCGAGGCCGGCGCCTTGGTCAGCAACTTCGACAGCGCCGCGATCTCGGAGACGTCGTTGCTGCCGCTCGGCACCGTCTTGAATGCGCGGCAGCAGCTTCCGGTCTGGGGCGAGCCGCAACTCGACGCAGCGAACGATCCGGGCAAATCGCAAAGCCTGCTGCCGGCGCGCGCCTGCGTGCGCGTTCTGGCGACGCAGCCGGGTGGCAATCGCTTGTGGGCGCAAGTGGCGCCCGCTTCGTGCAACGGCTGGGTCGCGCTCGGCCGCCGCGAGGCGGGCGCGTGGGTCGCCAATTTCCTCGGCTTTGCGATTTCGGAGACCGCGCTGCCGCCGGCCGGGACGATCCTGACCGCGCAACGCCAGCTGCCGGTGTGGTCGGAGCCGCAGCTCACCGCTGCAAACGATCAGACCAAATTGCAGAACATGCTGCCGGCGCGCGGCTGCGTGCGCGTGCTGTCGACGCGCCCGGGCATTAGCCGCCTGTGGGCCGAGGTGGCGCCGGCCGCGTGTTCGTGACGCGGTGAGGCGTCATGCGCGGGCATAGCGCGTCCTAAAGGGCGTTCACGCGCGTCTTCGACGGGCTATGGACGCGCGTAAACGCGCTTACGACCCGCGCATGCATCAGAATCGTAGGGTGGGCAAAATCGCTTGGCGTATCGTCGCCGCGTGGGCGACAGCGCGTAGGCGATTTTGCCCACGCGTATGGGCCAACGATCGCGCTGTTGCCCACCCTACAGCTCAGCGCTTGCGCCGCGCTTTCTTGCGTTTACGACGCGACGGCGGCGAAGAAGCCTTCACATAGGCGATCGCCCTGCGCATCCGCTTCGGGTCGTCGCGGAAGTGCCCGAGCCCCAAATTGCACGGATCGCAGAGCAGACCCCGCACGATCTTGCCCTTGTGATCGACGCACAGCTTGCGTTTCTTCTCCCGACAGATCCGGCAGCGCCCACGCTGTCGTTTCCGCATCGCTTTCTTGTCATCCGGCGACAGGCCGTATCTGTTCTTGAGACGAGACTTGTAGTTGCTGGCGCGTACCTTCTTTCGGTATTTGGGATCGGTCTTTCGCTTTTCCCGCCGGGCCTTGTTTATTTCCTCCTTGTGCCTTTCCCAGTAGTCCGCGTTGCACGCGAGCCTCTTTTGTCGATGGTCCGGGTCCTCCGCATACTTTTTTCTGCGCCGATCCTTGCTCATGGGCATGTGCGCGATCGGTCCGCAAATTGCGTCGCGCGAGCACGCGGCGCATGCCGAGGCGGCACGCGACGCGCACAAGCGCGGACGCATGGTTGAAGGCAGTTAGGGCGGAGCCGCTCTCTCCCGGCCTCATGCTGAGGAGCCGCGCGTAGCGCGGCGTCTCGAAGCATGGGGGCCGCCTCATCCTTCGAGACGCGTCGCCATAGCGCGTCGAAGACGCGCGTAAACGCGCTTAAGGCGACGCTCCTCAAGATGAGGCGGGGCAGAAGCAGTGCGTTAGTTCACACCACGCCGTGCGCGGAATATTCGAGGCGGCGGTTGAAGCCGCGCGGCGATTTGCGATCGAGACTCAGCGCGAGATAGCGGAACGCGTCGGCGGCGTGCGAGGTCCAGTCGTGCAGCGGACCGGCGCGCTGCGCCTGCAGCTTGTCGTCGTATTCGGAGCGATAAAGCCGCAGCGCGTCGATGCCGCGCGCGCACTTCTGCGCATCGAACCAGCATTTCGGCAGAAACACGCGCACCGCGTTGATGCCGTCTTCGATCCGGTGCATCGGCGCGAGCGTGATGTTTTTCATGCCGAGGCTTTCCAGCACTTCGAGCCGGCTCTTGCCGGTGCCGAGCTCTTTCGCCTGCGCATCGTGCGGCATGACGTGGCCGGCGTAGAAATAAGGCCGGTTGGCGAGCGCGCGCACGTAATGGCCGAGGTCGACGCCGGACGCCTCGTAATAATCGATGATGCGGATCTCGCGGCCGATCACCTGCGCGAACCAGATTGCGGTGGCGTCGCGGATGCCGAGGTCCCACGCGGTCCACACCAGCGCCGCGGGATCGTAGGGCACGCCGGTGATGCGCCGCTCCGCGTCGGCGGCCGTCATCAGCTTCCCGTAATAGGAGCCGACGATCGCGGCCTCGAACGAGCACTCGAATTCCTGCGCGTATTGCTCTTCGCTGAGATCGCGCCGCGCCAGCTTTAGCTCGCTCTCCGGGATGAGCCCGGTCTCGCTCGCCTTGAGCATCAGCGCGAACCAGTCCGGCTCCGCGTTCGCGCGCCGCCACATCTCGAAGAAATTGTTGCGCCCGCGCGGCGTGCCGATGAACACCGCCAGCCTTCCCGATCGGCGAGCGCCGGACGGATGATCTCCGACCACACGCGCGGATCCATGTCGGCGTATTCGTCGAGCACGACGCCGTCGAGATAGATGCCGCGCAGCGCGTCGGGATTGTCGGCGCCATAGAGCCGCACCTGCCCGCCGTTCTCGTAACCGACGCGCAGCTCGGTCTCGTGGGTGCGCGCGGCACCTTTGGCTAGCCGGCCTGCCGCAACGCGCAGGTAATCCCAGGCCACCGCTTTGGATTGGCGGAAGAACGGCGAGAGATACGCAAAGCGTGGGCGCTCCTTTCCACAACGCTGCGCGGCACGATAGAGATCGTGGATGCAGGCCACGGTCTTGCCGGCGCGGCGGTGCGTGACGATGCAAGCAAACCGCTCGCTGCGCGCGTGAAAGCGCACGAATTGCGCGCGTGGGTGATAGTTGACGGCGCTCCAATACGCATCGTCAGACGGCGCATTATTTGCGGCCATCTCGGTACTGCTCGTGAGTCGTTGTTAATCGGTGCGACTGGCGCTGCATCCGCCCGGCCTCATGCTGAGGAGGCGCCTAAAGCGCGTTTACGCGCGTCTTCGAC
>Ga0306922_10002680_pt1 | contig 16569 bp, 16 predicted proteins | sample sta12Cox44000082_FD_203758 | JGI IMG/M metagenome (GOLD analysis project Ga0306922, IMG submission 203758) | Lab enrichment of tropical soil microbial communities from Luquillo Experimental Forest, Puerto Rico - statoxic.12C.oxic.44.000.082 (v2)... | ecosystem: Environmental > Terrestrial >... | reverse complement strand
TGCAGGTCAAGATGATGCAAAAGCCCGCTGGATAGATCAGCCACCAGTAGTTGGTGCCGGACTGCAGGTAGGTGAGACCGCCGGACAGCATGTCTCCCCAGTCGGTCTCGGGCGGCTGGACACCGAGACCGAGGAACCCGAGGCCGGCCAGGATCAGGATCGAGTCCGCGATCGCGAATGTGGTCTGCACGATGATCGTGCCGATCGAGTTCGGCACGATATGCCGCACGACCGCGCGGGAGTTGCGGCCGCCGAGGACCCGGACCGCCTGCACGTACTCGCGGGTGCGCAGCGACAGGGTCTCGCCACGCACCAGCCGGGCCACCCCCAGCCAGTAGAACACGGCGATGATGAAGATCATGATCAGCTTGTTCGGGTGGAAGACCACCGACAGGATGATGACCACCATGAAGTAGGGGATGGACAGCCCAGCGTCGACGATGCGCATCAGGAAAGAGTCGATCGGGCCACCGATAAATCCGGAGAAGGCCCCGTAGAGGGTGCCGATGAGCACCGCCACAATAGCGGCGGCGAACCCGACCTCCAGCGACGTCTGGCCGCCGACCATCAGCCGGCCGAGCAGGTCGTAGCCGACGTTGTCGCAGCCGAGCGGGTGCGCGGCACTGGGGTGGCACAGGGTCTCGCTCAGGTTGGTGTGGACCTGGTCGGTCTGGTAGATGAGCGGGCCGACGAAGCAGAAAAGGATCATGAACACGATTGCGCCGAGACTGGCCAGCGCGAGCTTGTTCTCGGCGAACACCTCCCAGCCGCGGCGCAGCAGGCCGCGCGACTTGGCGGCGGCGAACGCTGCCTCCAGGGCCTCCGGCGTTTCGGAAGGCAGGATTGCGGTGTCCATCTGGCCCGGGTCCGCGCCCGGCGGGATGATAGCCATCAGTACCTCACCCTCGGGTCGAGAACCGCGTATCCCACGTCCGCCGCCAGGTTCCCGGCGATCGTCACGATCGTGGCGATGAGGGTGAACCCGAGCAGGACCTGGTAGTCAACGTTGAGCGCGGCGTTGTAGAACGCGAGCCCCATGCCGGGGTAGTTGAACACCACCTCGATGAAGATCGCCCCGGCAACCAGTGTGGGCAGTGACAGCCCGAGCAGGGTGACGATCGACATCAGCGAGTTCCGGAACACGTGTCCCCACAGCACCCGCCGCTCGCTGGCGCCCTTGGCCCGCGCGGTGCGGACGTAGTCCTGCACCAGGTTGTCCATCACCGAGGAGCGCATGTACCGGCTCCACAGCGCGTACAGCACGAACGCATAGGCGGTCACCGGCAGCACCAGTGCCCTCGGCTGGGACAGGATGTCGGCGACCGTGGTGCCCTGCGGGCCGAACGGCGGGAACAGGGGGATGTCGATGGCGAACCATTCGACCAGGAGCAGGCCGACGAAGAACGTCGGGGTGGCGTACCCGAGGAACGAGATCCCGGTCAGGATGTAGTCGCCTTTGGTGTACCGCTTCACCGCCTGGTAGATGCCGAGCGGAATGCCGAAGGCCAGCGAGACGATGAGGGCCAGGACGGCCAGGATGACCGTCTTCGGCAGGTCCTGGGCGATCAGGCTGGATACCGATTGGTTGAGCTTGGTAGAGAAGCCGAGGTTGCCGCTCAGTATCTGCTGGATCCACTTCAGGTACTGCACGTAGAACGGCTGGTCGAAGCCGTACAGGTGGTTGTAGTACGCGACCTGCTGTGGGGTCGCCCGGGGGCCGAGCAGCGATTTGATCGGGCCGCCGGGGAACAGGTGCACCAGCGCCAGCGTGAACACGGTCACCAGGAAGAGGATGAGCAGGGATTGGAGGACCCGGCGGATCAGGAACCCGGTCATCGCGGGACCGCCCCGTCCGTGGGCCGGCCACGGCCCGCGCCACACCAGGGTGCCATGACTGCCTCCCGTCCCGGCCAGGATCGCACGTCAGCTGCTTTCTGGCCACAGCCGCCGCCCCGCACCGCGGGACGCGGGCGGGACGGCGGCCACGGCCACTACTGCCTTATTTCTGTTACTGCCTTTTTTCTTCCGTGCTACTTGGTGAAGTACCAGTACTCGGGGAGCAGGGTGTCGAGCGCGTTGTACGTGACACCGTGCAGCTTGACGTTGGTCGCCTGGATGGGGTAGGGGTTCGGCGTCCAGATGAACGGCAACTGCTGCGCCCCGAACACGGCGTAGTTGTTGAACGCCGACGTGGCGCTGCTCACGTGCGTCTGGTTGATGAGATTGTCCATCGTCGGGTCGGAGTAGTTGCCGGAGTTCGAGCCGGCGCCGGTCGCGAACAGCGGCTCACCGGTTGGCTCGAAGCCCGGGCCGTTGAAGAGCCAGCCGCCGAAGGCGAACACCTGCACGGCGCACTTCGGGCCCATCGGCGCGCAGGGCGCGCTCTCGCCAATGATCGTGTTGAACGTCTGGCCGACGAGGTTGATGTTGATGCCGGCCTTGCTGGCGTCGGACTTGTAGGCCTCCCACATGGCCGTGACCGCGGCCTGACCCGTCGAGTAGATGTACGTGAACTTCGCCTGCTGGCCCTTGGCGATGTGCGAGCCGCACTTGGCCGGGTCCTGGCAGGTCATCACGCCGTTCACCTCGGACCAGCCGTGGGCCTCCAGCGTCGACTTCGCCTTGGCGATGTTGAACGGGTACGGGCCCTGGCTGTTGTTCTGGGTCTGGACAGGGGGTATCCACTGGTTCCCCGGTGGCATGTTCGGGGCCGGCCCCGAGGTCGGGAGGGCATACCCGCGGTAGACCGCCTGGATGATGCCGGGCTGGTCGAAGACCTCCTGCAGCGCCTGCCGCATGTACAGCTGGCGGACCATCCAGCCCACCTGCGGGTTGTTGAAGTTGGGCTGAGCGTAGAAGATGCCGAAGTTCCAGTAGGGCTGCAGGGTGAAGCCGCTGCCCAGCGGGTTGGTCGTCGGTATCGCCGAGCTCCCCGTCTTCTGTGGCAGGTCCGCCGGGGGGATGTAGCCGATGTCGAGCTGCCCGGTCTTCAGCGCGGTGTACTCGGCCGTGTCATCGGTGAACGGCACGTACTTGAATTCCGCGATCTGCGGCTTCGGGGAGCCGGAGTACTTCGGGTTGGGCACCATCGTGGCGTTGCCGGTGGTGCTGAAAGCCGACAGCTTCCACGGCCCGTCGACCACCTGCCAGAGCGGGTTGGTCGCGTAGGTGTTGGCGATCTTCGACTGGGCGGTCATGAACGCCCAGACCGCCTTGCACTTGGCCCAGCCGTCGGCCGCGCTGTCGGTGAGGCAGCCGCCGCTGCCCGCCGTGGCCCCAGTGCTGGTGACATCCCAGGCCTCCGGCATCGGGGTGAGCTCGGCCAGCTGGTTATAGGTGTACCAGGTGCTGGAGTAGGCCTTGTTGAGCTGCAGCGTGAGGGTGTTCCCGCTGGCCGTTGCGGACGTGACGTTGTCCGGCAGCAGGCTTGGCGCGTAGGCGTACCAGTTCGCCTTCTCGGCCATCGTCATGTTCAGGAAGAACTTCACGGAATTGGCGTCAACGTGCTCGCCGTTGCTCCACGCCCAGCCCTTCATGGTGATGGTGACCGTCTTGCCGCCGTTGCTGTACACCGGCGCGTTGGCGGGCGACAGCGGGTAGTTGATACCCACGTTGGTGTTGGTGTTGTTGCCGAACATGTACAGCGGCCGGTACATGAGCCACTGGAACTGCTCGCCGTTGTAGACGCTGGCGTTGGTGATCGCGTAGAACGGGAAGATCCAGTTGTTCGTGGTGCTCGGTGGCAGCGCCCAGGTGACCGTCCCGCCCTTGACGGGCGTGCCGCTGGAGCTGGCGGGTGTGCTGCTGCTACTGCAGCCGACGGCGAGCAGGGCCGTGGCCACTACCACAGCCACTCCCGCCAGACGCCACTTGTGTCTTCCTAGATTCATGTGCACTCCTTCGTGATATCGCGCCGGTGCTTTAGTGATCCCGTGGACAGGCACCGAGGTGCCGCCGAACAGGCACGCTAAGGCCGCAACTGCTGACCGCGTACTGACCTGCCAGCTGCACGCTGCGCGGCTGGCGCCAAATGCTGCTCTCCGCAGCCACGGCGCGCACTCGCGCTGACCGTCCGAATCGGACGTACGCCCAGCTCCCGGCAACGCCGCGCATTAGTGACTCCGTTGTCCCAACGGCTCGCCTCAGAGAGTAAGTTGGGGATGGCAGCCACGGCGACCGATGAGATGTCACGATTTCCTATCAATGTTCTGCGGCCGCTGCCCTTCTCCCCGGAAAGTGGCCGCGTGCGAGGCGGATTGCCAGTCAGATATCCGGCGCCGGCGGCTCAGCCCCCGACCGCATGGACTCCCCCGTCGGCGTGCACGATCTCGCCGGTGGTGGCCGGGAACCAGTCGGACAGCAGTGCCACGCAGGCCCGGGCGGCCGGCTGCGGATCGGTGATATCCCAGCCCAGCGGCGCCCGGTCCGGCCACAGCCCCTCGAATTCGGCGAAACCAGGGATGCTCTTGGCCGCCATCGTGCGCAGCGGGCCGGCCGCCACCAGGTTGACCCGGATGCCACGGGGACCCAGGTCCCGGGCCAGGTAACGGGCACAGGACTCCAGTCCGGCCTTGGCCACGCCCATCCAGTCGTAGGCGGGCCAGGCCACCGACGCATCGAAATCCAGGCCGACGATGGCACCACCGCTGCCCATCAGCGGGAGCGCGGCTATCGCCAGCGCCTTCAGCGAATAGGCCGACACCTGGATCGCGGTCGCCACGTCCTCCCACCTGGTGTTGAGGAAGTTGCCACCGAGCGCGGACTGGGGCGCGAACGCCACCCCGTGCACCACCCCGTGCAGCCGGCTGGTGTGCGCGGACACCCGGCCGGCCAGCGAATCGAGCTGCCCGGTGTCGGTGACGTCGAGTTCCAGCACCGGCGGCGGGTCAGGCAGCCGCTGCGCGATCCGCTCCACCAGGCTCATCCGGCCGAACCCGGTGAGCACCACCTGCGCACCCTCCTGCTGGGCGATCTTCGCCACGTGGAAGGCGATCGAGGAATCGGTGAGCACCCCGGTCACCAGGATCGACTTGCCCGCCAGAATGCCCATGCCGTGCTCCTTCGCTAATGGCCCATGCCGAGGCCGCCGTCAACCGGGATCACCGCGCCGGTGATGTAGGCGGCGGCGTCAGAGGCCAGGAATGCGACCGCGGCTGCCACTTCGTCCGCCGAGGCGAGCCTGCCCAGCGGGACCTGCGCCAGGATCGCCGCTTTCCGCTCATCCGGCAGCCCGGCAGTCATGTCGCTGTCCACGAACCCCGGCGCCACCACGTTGCTGGTGATGTTCCGCGAGCCCAGCTCCCGGGCCAGTGAGCGGGCCAGCCCGACCAGGCCGGATTTGGACGCCGCGTAGTTCGCCTGCCCGCCGGAGCCCAGCAGGCCGACCACTGAGGAGATGAAGATCAGCCGTCCCCGGCGCAGCCGCATCATGCCGCGCACCGCGCGCCTGGCCACCCGGTAGGCGCCGGTCAGGTTGGTGTCGATCACCGAAGTGAAATCGTCCTCGCTCATCAGGGCGAGCAGCTGGTCGTTGGTGATCCCGGCGTTGGCGACCAGCACCTCTACCGGTCCCTGCCCGGCCTCGGCCCGCGCGAAGGCCTCGTCCACCGAGGCCGCGTCCCGCACGTCGCAGGCGGCGGTGGCCAGCCCGGGAACCTGTTCCCCGGACCGTGAGGTCACGGTGACAGCATTGCCGTCAGCCGCGAGCCTGCGGGCGATGGCCAGCCCGATGCCGCGGTTGCCGCCGGTCACGAGGGTTGATCGGGTCATGGGCGGCAGCGTACCGGGACCGGTGGGATAGGTTGCCAACCGTGCCGCGCATCGATCCTGAGTTCACCGCCTACCCGCTGGCCGAGCTCGCCGCCGCTGCGCGGCAGCGCGCCACCGAACTGGGAGCCCAGCACGCCGACTTCCGCGCCGAACGGATCCGGGCCCAGCAGATCGGGCTCTCCGACGGCCACCTGGAGACCATGTTCGACGCCGACGACCTGGGGCTGGCGGTCCGGGTGGTGCTCGACGGCACCTGGGGGTTTGCCGCTTCGGTCGACCTGACGGCGGCCTCTGCGGTGCGCGCCGCGGAGGAGGCGGTGCAGGTCGCCAGGGTCGCGGCCGCGATCAACAGCGAGCCGATCGAGCTGGCTGATGAGCCAGGTTACGGCGAGGTTAGCTGGCTCTCCAGCTATCAGGTGGATCCCTTCGAGGTGGACGCCGCCGACAAGGCGGCGCTGCTCACCGACTGGAGTGCCGGCTTGCTGGCCGATCAGCGGATCGGCCATGTGGATGCCTCGCTGTACCAGGTGCGCGAGTGCAAGTTTTACGCCGACGGTGCCACCAGCGCGCTGCAGCAGCGGGTCCGGCTGCACCCGGTGGTGACGGCGATCGCGGTAGAGCCCAGCGGCCGGTTCGAGACCATGCGCACGCTCGCCCCGCCGGCCGGGCGTGGCCTGGAGTACCTGGGTGGCAGCCCCTGGGCGGGCGGCCAGGGAAGCTGGGATTTCCCGGCCGAGCTGGCGCAACTGCCGGAATTGCTGGCGGAGAAGCTGGCCGCACCCAGCGTCCAGCCGGGCCGGTACGACCTGGTGGTGGATCCCAGCAATCTGTGGCTGACGATCCACGAGTCGATCGGCCACGCCACCGAGCTGGACCGGGCGCTCGGTTACGAGGCCGCCTACGCCGGCACCTCCTTCGCCACCGTGGATAAGCTCGGCCACCTCCGCTACGGCTCGCCACTGATGCACGTCACCGGTGACCGTACGGACGAGCACGGGCTGGCCACCATCGGCTACGACGACGAGGGCGTCGCCACCCAGTCGTGGGATCTGATCACCGGCGGTGTGCTCACCGGTTACCAGCTGGACCGGCGGATGGCCCGGATGCAGGGCTTCGGCCGGTCCAACGGGTGCGCGTTCGCCGACTCCCCCGCCCACATGCCGATCCAGCGGATGGCCAACGTCTCACTCCAGCCCGCCGAGGGCGGGCCATCCACCCAGGAGCTGATCGCCGGTGTGGAACACGGCATCTACGTGCTCGGGGACAAGAGCTGGTCGATCGACATGCAGCGGTACAACTTCCAGTTCACCGGCCAGCGCTTCTACCAGATCGCGCATGGCCGCCTGTCCGGCCAGCTCAAGGATGTGGCCTACCAGGCGACCACCACCGACTTCTGGAACTCGATGGAGGCCGTCGGCGGCCCGCAGAGCTATGTGCTGGGCGGGGCGTTCAACTGCGGCAAGGGCCAGCCTGGCCAGGTGGCACCGGTCAGCCACGGCTGCCCGGCTGCCCTGATGCGCGGGGTGCGGATACTCAACACCGTGGCGGAGGGGTCATGACGGCGCCCCGGGAGCCAGCCGCTCCCCAGGAAATCGTGGCGCGGGCACTGGCCGCCGCCCGCTGTGACGATTGCGTGGTGATCGCGGACGAGACGTCGTCGGCGAACCTGCGCTGGGCCGGGAACACGCTCACCACCAACGGGATCTCGCGGTCCCGGCAGCTCACCGTCATCGCTATCAGCCGGTCGGCCGAGGGCACCCGGGCCGGCGTGGTGTCGCGGGCCGGGGTGCGTGACGACCAGGTCGGGGATGTGGTGCAGGCCGCGGAGCAGGCAGCCACACAGGGCCCGCCCGCCGACGACGCGCAGCCGTTGCCGGCGCCGGCCGGGCCGGACACGGCGGGCCCGGCCGGCGGGCCCGTCTGGGACGACCCGGTGGACCGGACGGAGATCGGGATCTTCGGTGCCTTCTCGGCCGCGCTCGGCGGCGCCTTTGATGCCGCCGGGTCGGCCGGCCAGCGGCTGTACGGGTTCGCCCAGCATTCGGTGACCAGCACGTTCCTCGGCACGTCGAGCGGGCTGAGGCTGCGCCATACCCAGCCGGCCGGCACGGTGGAGATCAACGCGAAGTCCGCCGACCTGGCCAGATCAGCCTGGACCGGTCAGGGCACCCGCGATTTCTCCGACGTGAACGTGAGCGTGCTGCACGCCGACCTGTCCCGGCGGCTGGACTGGGCCAGCCGCCGGGTGGACCTGCCGGCCGGCCGCTATCAGACCTTGCTGCCGCCGGCCGCAGCCGCGGATTTGCTCATCTACCTGTACTGGTCGGCGGGTGCCAAGGACGCTCTGGACGGCCGGACCGCGTTCAGCAAGCCGGGCGGCGGGACGAGGATAGGTGACCGCCTGTCCGGGCTGCCGCTGACCTTGCGCAGCGATCCGGCCGCGGCCGGGCTGGGCTGTGCCCGGTTCGTGCTCGCGCACGCGTCCAGCCGTGAGTCCTCGGTCTTCGACAACGGCCTCGCGCTGCGGCCGACCGAGTGGATCTCAGGTGGGAATCTGGCCGCCCTGATCCAGACCCGGCACACCGCCGCCCTGTCCGGGCTGCCGGTGACCCCCACCATCGGGAACCTGATCCTGGATGGGGGCGGCACCGCCACCCTGGATGACATGATCGCCCGGACCGGGCGCGGGCTGCTGCTCACCTGCCTGTGGTACATCCGCGAGGTGGACCCGCAGACGCTGCTGCTCACCGGCCTGACCAGGGACGGCATCTACCTGATCGAGAATGGTGAGGTCACCGCGGCGGTGAACAACTTCAGGTTCAACGAGAGCCCGGTGGGCATGCTGGCCAGGACCAGTGAGGCAGGCCTGACCGGGCCGGCGCTGTCCCGCGAGTGGGGTGACTACTTCAGCCGGACTGCGATGCCGCCACTGCGGGTAGACGGCTTCAACATGTCCTCGGTGAGCCCGGCCAGCTAACACCGCGAAGGTGACCAGGGACGGCGGCCAGGAGGCCGCCCCGGGGATGTGGCACTGCTGATGCCGTCGTTACCATCCGGGCATGACCAGCCACGACACCGGGTACCGTGACCCGCCGGCCGCGGGCACCGAGGTCGGGCAGGTCCTTGGATCCCTGGAACGGCAGCGGGCGATCTTCGCGTGGAAAACTGGCGGGCTGGACGCGGCCGGGCTGCGCAAGCGGCATCCACCGACGAGCATGACGCTGGGCGGCCTGATTAAGCACATGGCAGCGGTGGAGGACACCCACTTCGCCCGGCTGCTACTTGCCGTCCCACCCGGACCACCGTGGGACACAGCGGACTGGGCAGCCGATCCCGACTGGGAGTGGCACACGGCCGCGGACGATTCCGCCGAGGAACTGTACGCGCTGTGGCGGGAGGCGGTCACCCGCTCCCGTGTTGTCGTCGAGCAGGCCCTGGCCGACAACGGCCTGGACACGCTGGGCAAGTTCGTCAGCCCCGACGGGCAGATACCTAGCCTGCGGCGCATCCTGTTCGACCTGATCGAAGAGTATGCACGGCACCTTGGCCACGCCGATCTGATCCGCGAGTCGGTGGACAGCCTCGTCGGAGAGGATCCGGCGCACTGACCGGCGCGACTGTCCGCGCCTCGTGCGAAGCTGGCGGCATGCCAGCACAGTGGGGCATGACTCCGCGGGCGAGCGTACAGGCCGAGTGCCGGCGGCGCGGCGAGGACGTTGTGATCGCTGGCTGTCTCGATATCCTCACCGGCCGCAACGTCGATGAGCGGCTGCTGCGGGTTCTTGGCGGCCCCCCAGCCGAGCAGGTGCTGGCTGGGCGCGAAGGTGGCACCGCTGGCTACTGGCCGCGGGTCTGGGCAGCTCGAGGGCTGCTCTACGCATGGAACGAGTCGGCGACTTCCGCCATCGTCGAGGCCACTTCGGACGAGGCATGGCGGGTGCGTGAGATGGCCGCGAAAGTGACCGCCAGGCACCGCATCGGTGACGGGCTGGACGCTGTCATCATGCTCAGAGACGACCCGGTGCCCAGGGTCCGGGCCGCGGCCGGGCGGGCGATCGCAGTTCTGACGGCGAGTGGCGCCTGAGCCTGGCCAGGGAGGCCAGGGACTGGCCCGGCCGTAGCCTGGCGGGTGAGGCTGGCTACCGGTGTGGCCCGGGTGAACGCGGCGGTGCCAGACTGGCCGCAGGCGGGTCAGCACCGTCGCACTTGCGGGAGGAACCTGTGACTACCCCACCGGATTTCGGCGGCCGCGAGATCGAAGAGGGAGTGGTGGAAGATCTGGGTGGCCCGGCGGAGGTGTCCGCGGTGAGCCACCAGGATGAGGATCTCGCCTGGGAGGAGAACGAGCTGCACGCGCCGGGCCAGGTCTGCGCGCGCTGCGGGGCAGCGATCACCCCCGGCCAGGATGTCCGGCGGCGGGCCGATGGCCAGTGGGTTCACGAGGTCTGCCCCTGACCCGGCCGGAGGCAGACCTCGATGGCCGGGCCAGTCAGGCGTCTTCCAGCCGGAACCCGACCTTCAGGCCCACCTGGTAGTGCGCTACCTGGCCGTCCTCGATCTGGCCACGGATCTGGGTCACCTCGAACCAGTCCAGGTGCCGCAGCGTCTGCGCGGCCCGGTGCAGGCCGTTGCGGACGGCCTGCTCCACCCCCTCCGCCGAGGTGCCGACAATCTCCGTCACCCGGTACGTCCGGTCGGTCATGGCTGCCTCCGTTTCACACTGATGATCATGGCGTCACTATCGCTATGGTGCCCCATCCTGGCTGGGCGGCCGCGGTGGCCGATATCCCGGCCCTGGCATAACGTGAGACCGTGATGGCCATCCGCCGGAACCGGCGCGGCACCGCGCATCTGGTCACCGAGGCACAGCGGTCACGGTCGGCCGACATTGCCTACCGGGAGCGCCGCTATCTGCTGATGATGGGCGTCCGGGTGCTCTGCTTCATTATCGCGGTGATCGTGTACGTGAAGGGCGGGGGCTGGCTGACCGCGATCCCGGCTGTCGGCGCGGTCGCCCTGCCCTACTTCGCGGTCGTGTTCGCCAACGGCGGCCGCGAGCCGGCCAGTACCCGGGGTTTCCGCGGCTACGAACCGAACCTGCCCGAGCTCTACCGCCCCCCCGGCCAGCCCGGATCTGACCCGGCAGATAACAGCCACCCCAGCAACGGCTGAACCCGCGCGGAGTGGGCCGCTGGGGTGCCACCGACACCACTGTGCCCGCAGTTTAAGGAAACGACTCACTGGCGGAAGCTCTTCGCAATCGGTTGACGCGCACACCGGGGTTTCGGTGTAAGCTGCAAGCGGTGCTCTGGTCCCCCGTCGGAGCGCCTGCCGGCGTTCCGGGCCCCCGTCGGAACGCCGATGAATGCGACGCCGGGTGGTTTGCCCCCGTAGCCACCCGGCGTCGCTCTATGTTCGCCGGCCGTGGCCGGCTCACCTCGGGCTCGCAGTGCCGGCCCGTTGGGAGACCCCCGGAACCCCATTAGCTGCGCCCTCGCACCACCGTGCTCGGTGCTGGCAAAAGTGCTGCTAGGAAGAGGATCCTGAGTGGGCGGGACCGGCGGACGCGGGCCGTGGCATGCTCGGCCTGGATCGGAGATGAGGTCGGCCCGGGACTGCCGGTGACGGCCTGCGCCACCCCTGGGAGGAGGATAGCGGCGCGGTTGGTGCATTTCCTGGACGGTTAGCAGGCGCTGTTCGGTGTAGCCGAAACTTTGCTTTCAGCTACGAAATTAACCGATTCTTAACTCTTTTCTGGGCGGCTACTCCGGCCTACTGAATGTGACAATAGCCACGCCCATCATGGTCAGGCCCATCACCAGCACCATGGTCAGGGACAGCCATATCGGCACCACCCAGCCACCCCAGGTGATCCCAGGCGACAGCGCCTGCATCGCCTGCGGGTCCAGGTTCAGATGGGTGAACACCGCGTGCCGCATCGGGCCGACCACGTAGGTCAGCGGGTCGATCCGGGTCAGGAAGCTCAGCCAGGCCGGCAGCCCGGTCAGCGGGTAGAGCGCACCGGACAGGAAGAACAGCGGCATCACCAGCATCTGGGTGAGCGCCATGAACGCCTGGAACTGGGTGATCCGGGCCGCCATCATCACCCCGAACGCGGTCAGCGTGAACGCCAGCAGCAGCAGTTCCCCGGTCAGGGTGAGCATCAGCACCGGGTTGTAGGGCACATCGGCCAGCCCGGCCAGTGCCAGCATGATGATGCCCTGGAAGGTGGCGATCGTCGCGCCGCCCAGGCACTTGCCGATCACGATGGCCGACCGGCTGACCGGCGCGACCAGCATCTCGCGCAGGAAGCCGAACTCCCGGTCCCAGACGATCGAGGCGGCCGAGAAAATCGCGGTGAACATCACCGACATGGCCAGCACGCCGGGGTAAATGAAGGACTTGAAGCTGACCCCCGGCGGCATGCTCCCCTTGGCCAGGGAGGACAGGCCGGTCCCGAGCACCAGCAGGAACAGCAGCGGCTGGATGAGCGAGGTGACGGCCCGCAGCCGGTCCCGGCGGAACCTGATCAGCTCCCGCTGCCAGACGATGCTGACCGCGCGCAGGTCCGACCGCAGGCTGTGCTCGGGTACCGCGACCCGGATCTGGCCGGCCAGGGCGGCCCCATCGATGGCGGTGCGGGACTGCTCGGCGGGGGTGGTACGGGTCGTCGCCATCATGTCACCGCCTTCCCCGCCAGCGAGCGGCCATCTGGCGCATCGCGTCCGTGCCTGACGCCTCCGCATCGCGGATGGTCTTGCCGGTATAGGACATGAACACGTCGTCCAGGGACGGCCTGGATACGCTCACCGCCCGGATCGGCACCGACAAGGTGGCGAACAGCCGCGGCACGAACTGCTCACCACCGGCCACCGAGAAGGTCACCGCACCCTCGTGCATGCTCGCATCGATCCCGAACTCACGGCTGAGTTCGGCGATCACCGCCTGGTCGTCGGCGGTCTGGATCTGCACCCGGTCCTTGCCGACGCTCGCCTTCAGCGCTTCCGGGGTGTCGATGGCCACGATCTTGCCGTGATCGATGATGGCAATCCGGTCGCAATGCTCGGCCTCGTCCATGTAGTGGGTGGTGAGGAAGATCGTGATGTCCTCGCGGCCCTTGAGCTCGTTGATGTACTCCCAGATCGAGGTCCGCGTCTGCGGGTCCAGCCCGACCGTCGGCTCGTCCAGGAACAGCACCCGCGGCGCGTGCAGCAGGCCGCGCGCGATCTCCAGCCGGCGCTGCATACCACCGGAGTAGGTCATGACCAGGCTGTCCCGCCGGTCCCACAGCCCCACCATCTCCAGGACCTGCCGCATCCGCGGCGCCACCGCTGCGGCTGGCACGCCGTACAGGTCGGCGTGAAAGCGCAGGTTCTGCGCTCCGGTCAGATAGTTGTCCAGCGTGGTGTCCTGGAACACCAGGCCGATGTTGCGGCGGACCGCGTCCCGTTCCCTGGTCACGTCGTGGCCGGCCACCGTGGCCGTGCCGGTGGTCGGCAGCGCCAGCGTGCACAGGATCTTGATGGTGGTGGACTTACCGGCGCCGTTGGGGCCAAGAAAGCCGAACGTCTCCCCCACCGGCACGGTGAAGTCGATGCCGCGCACGGCCTCGATCTCGCCGTAGCTCTTGGTCAGGCCGGCCACGTCGATTGCCACCGGCGGGTGCTGGCCGTTACCGCCCCCGGCCGCACCCGTGCCCGCTGCCAGCGTGGTTGCATCCGCCACCGCCGCACCGCCTCCCTGGTCGCGGTTCGAGCCTAGGGCATGTCCCCAGTGTCGTCCGCCGCCAGAATCCGGTACAGGCTACGGCGGGCGTCGGTCAGTATCTGCTGTGCCTTGGCCGCCTGCGCGTCGGTGCCCACCTGCACCACCTGGACGGCGGCCGCAGCCACCTGGGCGACCAGATGCCGCAGCTCGATGGCGTTGCTGCCGACGCTGCGCGCGACCACCTCCCACGGGGCACGGACTTCGTCCGGGTGCGCGGCCAGGTACTCCCGGCCCTCAGCCGTCAGCGTGTACTGGCGGCGGCCGCCCTCGGGGGTCTCGGTCTGGACCAGCCCCTCGTCCTCCAGCTGCTGCAGCGCCGGATAGACCGAGCCAGGGCTCGGCCGCCAGACATCATCGCTGCGCTCGGCGATCTCCTGGATGATCTGGTAGCCATTGCGCGGCTCCTCGGCCAGCAGCGCCAGCGCGGCCGCCCGGACGTCGCCGCGCTTGACCCGCGGCCCGTGCCGGAACCTCGCCTCGCCGAACCACGGCCCGGGCCCGGGCGGCCCCCAGCCTGGACCCCAGCCGCCCCGCCGGGGCGGTCCGCCGGGGCCGCCCATCCGGCGGCCCCGGCCGCGCGGCCCGTGCCGACGCTCGCCACCTTCGTCGAATGCGTCCCATGCGTCGTTGTCATGCATGCCGCACTCCTTCCTATACGTCTTCTCTGACATCTCGACGATATATCGAGACAGTCTAGATGGCAAGTCCGGGCTGAAAGAGATGACACAAGACCCGGCGGAGAGCGGCGGTCAGCCGCCAATGGCTGACATCGGCCGGGCGGGCTGCAGGAAGCCAGGGTCGTTGATGCCATGCCCGGGCAGCTTGGCCGCGACCGCGGCCCGCCACCGGGCCGCGAGCTCGTCGTCACCGGCACCGGCGCGCATTGGGTCCCGCAGGTTACTCTCGGTCCGGGCGAACAGGCAGTTGCGCACCTGCCCATCCGCGGTCAGCCGGACCCGGTCGCACGCGCCGCAGAACGGCCTGGTCACCGAGCCGATCACACCCACCGTCGCCGGGCCGCCGTTAACCAGGAAGGTCTCGGCCGGCGCCGAGCCCCTGGCCTGCTCACCCTCGGGGGTCAGCGTGACCGCAGCCGACAGGGCGGCCAGGATTTCGTCGGCGGTGACCATGTCCGTGCGCCGCCAGCCGTGCTGCGCATCCAGCGGCATCTGCTCGATGAACCGCAGCTGGTAGCCGTGCTCAAGGCAGAACGCGAGCAGCGGCACTGCCTCGTCTTCGTTCAGGCCCCGCATCAGCACTGCGTTGACCTTGACCGGGGTCAGCCCGGCGGCGGCGGCCGCTGCTAGCCCGGCCAGCACGTCGGCCAGCCGGTCCCGCTTGGCCAGCGCGACGAAGACATCAGGCCGCAAGGTGTCCAGCGAGACGTTGATCCGGTCCAGCCCTGCCTCCCGCAGCGGCGCGGCCACCCGGGCCAGCCCGATGGCGTTGGTGGTCAGCGAAATCTCGGGCCGCGGCCGGAGCCCCGCGGTGCGGGCGACCAGGTCAGGCAGCCCGCGGCGGAGCAGCGGCTCCCCGCCAGTGAAGCGCACCTCGGTGATGCCCAGCCGCTCCACCCCGATCCGGACCAGCCGGATCACTTCGTCGTCGGTGAGCACCTCGGGCTTGGGCAGCCAGTCCAGGCCTTCCGCCGGCATGCAGTAGCTGCACCGCAGGTTGCACCGGTCGGTCAGGGAAACCCGCAGGTCGGTCGCGACCCGGCCATAGCTGTCAGCCAGCAAGGGCGCTACCTCCTCCACCTGGGCCTGGCAGGCACAGCCTAATAACCAGCAGCACCGCTACGATCTTCCCCCCGATCCTGCCCGTTTGTGGTGCTGGCAGGTGACCGGGTCGCAGAGAATGGGGTCATGGTTGCGGACACCGCCATCTGGCGTGATCAGCTCACCCCGGCTGAGGTGGCTCAGCTGGGCCGGGGGGCCGGCGTCATCCCGCTCAGCAAGCCGGACATCCTGGTGGTGGGCGGCGGGATCGCCGGGGTGGCTACCGCCGCCGCCTGCCACGAGGCCGGCCTCGGCTCGGTGCTGCTGATCGAGGCGGGACGGCTGGGCGCGGGCGCCACCGGCGGCGCGGCTGGCCTGCTCACCCCGGAACCGCACGAGTGGAGCGACCCGCAGCCATTCGTCGACCTGGCCCGCGCGAGCCTGGACCGGTGGAGCCTGCTTGACCAGAGCGTGCCCGGCGGGGTGGGCCTGGTCGAGCTCGACTGGATCGGGCTGGCGCCCGATCCGGGGGGGTTCGCACCGCACCTGCAGCCGTCGGTGGAGTGGCTTGAGCCCGGGGACGTGGCCAGCCTGGTGCCCGGGCTGGCCCGGCCCATGGCCGGTGCGCTGATCCGCCATCAGGCCAGGGTCAACCCGCTGCGCTCGCTGGCGAGGCTGGCGGCCGGGCTGCCCGCGGTGGCGACCGGCATCGCGGCGGTGTCGGTCACGGTCCGCGGGGAGCGGATCGCCTCGGTCGGCACCACCTCCGGCGCCATCCAGCCGGGTGCGGTGGTCTTCGCCACCGGCCTGCCGCCGCTGCTGGACGGGTTGGCCATCGACCTGCCTGCCAGCCAGGTGAAGGGTCACCTGCTGGCGACCGAGCCGACCGCGCTGCGGCTGCCGGGCACGGTCGCCCCGGTCGCCACCCAGCTGGAAGACGGCCGGCTGCTGGTCGGCGGCACCTTCGACACCGGTGACGAGACTCCCCAGGTCCGTCCGGAAGTGATCGACTCCATCCTGGCGGGGCTGTACGCAGCGCTGCCCGCCGTGCGCGGGCTGAAGGCGGCCTACCAGTGGTGCTGTTTCCGGCCGCGGCACCCGGACGGGCGGCCGGTGATCGACCGGGTACCTGGCCTGGCCAACGCCTGGCTGACCTCCGGGCATTACCGGACCGGGATTCTGATGGCCCCGATCACCGCGCAGGTGCTGTGCCACTGGATCGGCGCCGGCCAGCCCCCGGCGGAGGCCGACGCCTGGAGCAGTGCCCGATTCGGCGACCGCCGCCCCGCATAACCCCCGCACTCCCGGGTAGAGG
>Ga0306922_10002678_pt1 | contig 16570 bp, 22 predicted proteins | sample sta12Cox44000082_FD_203758 | JGI IMG/M metagenome (GOLD analysis project Ga0306922, IMG submission 203758) | Lab enrichment of tropical soil microbial communities from Luquillo Experimental Forest, Puerto Rico - statoxic.12C.oxic.44.000.082 (v2)... | ecosystem: Environmental > Terrestrial >... | reverse complement strand
ATTCACGGGAACTTGAGCACTTAACCGGCCAACAGTCGCAGAGAACGTCTTCTTCGATGGCGCGTATTCTTCGGGTCTTGATTTTCTTCTTTCCTTTTCGCTCAGTTAGGGAAGCCTTTCCCTTTTACTTGTTTGGTTCTCCTTCCCGCGTCTTCTGAACTGTTTCTCCGCAAGCTCGTCGCTGGAGGAGAAACGTATGCTCCCGAGGCGAAGGTGCCCTTTCTGTCGTCGCTGGTTTCATCCCCATCCGCGGCTCAAGGAGCGGCAAAAGACCTGTGGTCGAGCTGAATGCCGCCGGCAGCAGAAGCGCAGGTTCAATGAGAAATGGCGGAACGAGCACCCCGATTACTTTCGCGGCACTTATGCACTTCAAAAAGAAAAGTACGGAACGCGTGCCGAGGAAAAGCGTCGCTACCGCGAGCAGCATCCCGACTACTTACGGCGCAACGCAGTTTTCGTTCGAAATTGGCGCCAGCAACAGAGACAAGCGCCTGTAAGTCCCACAAGTTCTGATCCGCGCTTAAGCTTCGGGTGCGAAAAGACTTCCAAGCCCGTATCGATGTAAGTCCCACAAGCCCCGATATCGTTGTAAGCCTTTCTTCTCCTCAGACTTAGAGGAAAGTACGGGTGTAAGTCCCACAAGATCCGATGGCTTTACCCACCCCTCTGCCCCTAGTTTGAGCCTACCGAAGGTGAAAATGCTTAAATCTCGTCCCCAACCACCACGACCTGATCGCCGACGTTCCATTCGCGGTTCCTTCAGCTGGATCGATCATCGCTTCCTGCGTGAAGGATTCGATCAAGGCCTCACTCGCCTGGAAAAATTGTTTTACTTCGTGCTGGTGGCCGTCTCGAATCAAGATGGCGTCAGCTTTTGCTCCGACGCACGTTTGGCGGAACTGCTGGACATTCGCTTTCCTCATGAACTGGACGGAGCCCGCAGGGAACTCGTGGCGCGAGACCTGATCGCCTATGACGGCGGAATTTATCAGGTGTTACACCTGCCGGTTGGCCCTCCGTGCATGGTGCGCGATTCCTCTCCACCTCCACGCCATCATGCGTTGCCTTCGAGTTCTTCTCTCCCGCCCGTGCGCCGAACCGTGTGGCCCCACGCGGCTTCGGATCTGGAGAGCGTCAAGCAGTTGCTGGAACGCTGGGGCCGGGGGCCACGATGAAATTCGGCGTGTGGCATCACCCTTTCGGGCCAACCAGCGCTTCTCCCTACCGTGTGTGCGACGAAAAGGGAGGAGAAGTCGCGTGGGCCAATACCTTCCTCGATGCCCACAAACTCCGGCAACTCTCGTTGCGCTCCTTACGTGTCTATGCCTATGACCTGCTCCATCTGGCACGCTGGTTCCAAAATACTCGACACTCACTGGGTAGCCTCAACCAATCCCTTCTGCTCGACTATGTCCGTTACCAACTCGAGCAGCAGCCCTTACCCACGGCGCAAACCATCAATCACCGCTTATGTGTGGCGCGCTGCCTCTATCGCTTCCATTACGGACAAGAGATTCCCGGGAAACCACTCTTTCAGCGCAGGTATACCACGCGCTCCCCGCTCGGCTATGGCCGTCGGCAACCCAAGATCACGACTCATCTGCGACTGCGGCAGCCGCGCCGGGTGATCGTGCCCCTGTCCGCCGACCAGGTGGCTTGTTTCTGGAAAGGCTTTCGCACCTTCCGCGACCTGGCCATCGTGGCCCTGATGTTGCTCGACGGCCTGCGCTCCTGCGAAGTCCTCCAACTCCAGCTGCAGGACCTGTCCTTCTCCGAAGCTCGTCTCCACGTCCTCGGCAAGGGACGTAAGGAACGCTTCATGCCCCTGCCCCCCGATACTCTCCAGGTCCTACAGAATTACTTGCATCTGGAACGACCTTTGACCAACTCGCCCGCTCTGTTTGTTTCTCTCAAAGGCCGCCAGCGCGGACGCGCTATGACCGCCGCCGGATTACGCTCCCTGTTTCGCCATCACCGGCTCCGAAGCAGAGTCCAGCAAGCCAACCCCCACCGGCTTCGACATACGTTTGGAAGCGATATGGTGCGCGCCGGCATGTCCTTGCCCGCCTTGATGCGGTTAATGGGACACGCCGACATTCAGACCACCATGCTCTACGTGCAGATTGCCCCTGAAGATGTTTGGCACGAATATGCCCGCGCTGTCGCCCAGCGCGTCCGTTTGTCCACCCCCGACAAAATGTCATGAAACGATCCCTCGACGAACTCTTCGAAGCCCAGATGCAGATCCTGGCCACTACCCTCCAGCCGGGAACCGTGAAACAGTATCGCGCCTGTGCCCGCAACTTTCTGGCTTATCTCCACGCTCGATTCCCCCACCTGCAGAAACCTTCCCAACTGCGCCGAGATCCTCATCTGCTGGGCTGGTTCCGATTCCTCTGCCAGCACGACCCTCCGCTGTGCAATCTCGTTCGCGAGGAACGTCTCGTCCAACTCCGTCGTTTGTTGCGCGACTTAGCCGACCAGGGCCATCGCCTGCAGCCCGACCTCATTCGTCGCCAGGATTTCCCTCCACGCAACCAATATCTGCCTCGACCGCTCTCTCTGGAGGAGGATCAACGCCTGCAGCAGCAACTCCGTCTCACCGACACCCTGGAGGCTAATGCTCTCCGCCTCATGCGGGCCACCGGAATCCGTATTGGCGAATGCATCGCTCTCCCCATCGATTGCCTACAGTCGGTCAATGAAAAGCAAGTGGCTGTGCATGTGCCTCTGGGTAAGCTCCATTCGGAACGTTTGGTGCCGGTCGATGAGGAGACGCAGCGTATCGTGGCGCGCATGGTGGAGCTGCGCACCCAGACCCCGATGTCCCGTAGCCGGCGGAGAGCGCCCACTTGCGGGGGCCAGCCCCAAGCTTTCTTACTAGCTCCCTACCACCCACCTCGCTACTGGGAAGATATTCTCCGCCACCACTTAGCCGAAGCCACCCGGGCTGCAGGGTGCACCAGCCGAGTAACTCCGCACCGGCTTCGTCACTCATTCGCTACGGAGATGGTGCGTCTCGGGGTCAGCTTGCCGGCGCTCATGCAAATGCTGGGACACAAAGACGTCCGCATGACCTTACGCTATGTAGAAGTGGTTCAACTCGACCTACAACGTGAATTTCACCGCGCCCGTCAAAACCCTGTCGTACTCCATTCCATTCCCCAACTCCCTCTTCCATCCCTCACCACTACTCCTGAGCGGGTCGACCTCGTTACTATTCGCCAAGCAATTGCCGCTACCCGTCATCTTCTCCAGCTATTCCAACCTCAACTGGAGGCGAAGGCCCAACGTAAACTTCGCCGACTCCTGCAGCGGCTCCTTAACATCGACCACGAACTAGAGCGGCTCCCCAAAAATGAGTGCACATTGGCCGGTTAATGAGTGTAATCGTCTGTTTCAACAAATTTAGAAGACACGCAGAATCCTCGTCCCCAGCGTCACCCGTGATTGTGTCAGCGACAACCGCCCGGCAAGATCAATACCAAAGTTCAATTGTTTTCTCCTTCTCGCTTCTGGTGTTATCGCTAGAACGCGATGCGTTCGCCGGACAGCGCGTCGCTTTCGGGCTTTCAAGTGAGGTAGACCACAATGGAACATCACGATCGCTTCCCTGAATCACCGCGGCCGAATCGCCGCCAATTTCTTTTGACCACCGGGAGCACGGTGGCTGCCGGTGTGATCGCACACAGCGGCCGGGTGATAAACGGGTTCACTTCACCGCAACCATACGAAAAGGAGAGCAAAATGAAAGGCACCAAACCCAGCATCGTGTTCTGCCACGGCATCTGGGCCGACGGCTCATGCTTCAGCAAGGTGATCCCCGCGCTTCAGGCCGAAGGGCACCAGTGTATTGCTGCCCAATACAGCCTCAACACAACCGCGGACGACGTAGCCACCGTGAAACGCACGCTCGGGCGAGTCAGCAGTCCAGCCATTCTCGTCGGCCACTCTTATGGCGGAAGCGTCATCACGGGCGCCGGAACCGACGATCGCGTTGCCGGGCTGGTCTACATCGCCGCATTTGCACCGGACGCCGATGAGACGTCCCAGACACAACCGTCCAACTTCCCGAAGACAGACGTCCTCTCGCACATCGAAGTCGCCGACGGACGTATCTGGCTGCTTCCGGAAGGCATGGATTCCTTCGCAGGCGACTTGTCCGAGCAGGAAAAGAAGCTGGTTTGGGCGACCCAATGCGTGCCGGCTCCAGACCTGTTCGAGGCGAAAGTCGGAGGAACGGCCTGGAGGTCGAAGCCAAGCTGGTACATCATCGCCAAGAACGACCGTACGGTCCATCCTGACTGCGAGCGCTTCCTCGCCAAACGCATGAGCGCTACGACGAGCGAGGCAGCGAGCAGCCACGTGGTGATGCTGTCGCAGCCGCAAGTGGTGATCGATGTGATCCGAAAAGCGGTAAAATCCGCTCAGGGAGCAACGGCAACAGCCTAGAGCCGCCAAGCCTCCTCCATTTGGTCTGAAAGACTTTCGTGGATTCGATCCCGTTTCATAAAACAAGAGGGGCGCACCGCTCACGTACAAAGAGCGGTGCGCTGAAGGCTAAGAGAAATTACTTCTCCGACCGTTTCTCCGCGCTACCGACCAAAGCGCCACACGATGCCGCTTTGCAGCCTTAGGTTGTTCTGCGAGGCGCCACCGAAGTGAGTGTAAAGATATTCGACCTGAATCGCTCGCAGGGAAACGTGCTTCGTGAGTGTGACATCCGCTCCGCCACCGGCGCTCATCGCAAAGGCGCTGCTTGAGCCCGAGCCCAGGCCCGTCACGCCAGCAGAGAATCGCTCGCCGCCAAAAAGCGTCTGGACAAACGGGAACACTCGTCCGTGAGTCGGGAAATAGACCCTCGGCCCGAACAAGTAGCTCAGTTCGTGCGCGGTTGTGCCGGAAGGCAGGCCGGTAACTTTGCATCCTCCGAAGTCACCGACGATGCCCACACGCGACGTCAGATATGCCCCGAACAAGCCCGAACCACCTTGGCAGTTGATTCCTGACGTTCCGCCGCCTGGATTGAAACGAACGTACTGATAGGTGCCGGAAACCTCAAATCCGGGGCCTTCCTGAGCCTTGGCGCAAGCTGCCCACACACAAAGTAACAAACATACAATCAATAACTTACGCATCGTTCCCTCCAAGAAATTTCAGAATGGGTCCTGATAGTATGCTGATGTCAGGGCGTACTACCCGCAACCCTGCTGATCGCTGTGGTTTCGCGTAAAGAACTTGTACGTTGGGTCTGGTGTCGTGACCGACCGAACGACCAGCCTCCAGATGCGTCTATCCCGGTGGTTTCGCCGATTGTGCGCCTTCGGAAATCATTACGTCGAAGGGCGCGAACAATGAACCCCTGGCGGCTTCCCGCGGGAGCCACTACTGATGTCGGTCGAATTGATTTCATCATTTCACCGGCTGCACATATGTTCTATCGAGGTTTCATAACTGTGCTTATGGCCATGTCACGGATGCGACAATCGGGCCTCATTCCCGAGTTGTCTACTTCGTTGCTCCCTTTAAATCTGAAGTCAGCCAATCCTTTTCAGGAGAGAACCATGAAAGCATTCAGGTGGATGCTGGCTGGAGCATTTGGAGTCTTGTTGATCTCAGGAAGCCCCGCGCTTGCCCAGGGCAACAGTCAGGGCCATGGCCACGGCAAGGGCCATGATCATCGCTTTGCGCGTGCAGCGAAGAGGCGGTGAGATTTTTTCCTGCCTCGGGCGCGAAGCGGCGCTTGCCGTACTAGTGCCCATGCACGCATAAAGTTGTTAGTGATCTGTAACGTGCGAATGCCTCTCAGGAGACAAATTCTTTACCGTCGGTTCTGCAACTTCCAGGCGAAAAGTGAATCCCATCATTTAGTGAAGGGAGGGACCTATGTTCATCTCTAGCCCTCTGGAATGCGCATACTGTCGAGCGCCAATCGCGTCGGGAGAGCGATGGGTACGGGAGAAGATTTACGAATCAGCCCCCAATGGCAACGGTCCGCACTATTTCCGCTACCACGCCGACCTCTTCGTCGGAGAGGAAATAAGCTGCTGGGAGAAACACCAAATGGAGCTGGAATTTAGCCGGATGACTGCGCGGGCGGCTTGATCAATTTGGACGCGCAGCGAGATTTCGGGGTTTGGGCGCAGGGGTTGCCCCGAACGAACACATAACACGAGACAAATTATTTTCCCTCCCGTTCTGTGACATCGCGGCCGGAAGGCGCGTCTAATGATTCATGGCGGGTGGAGTTGGGAGAAGCATATGAGCGAGCAGCGACCCGCCGAAACCATTTCATGCAACGAGTATCAACAGTTGTTCGACGCATGCGAGAGCGCCAGGGAAATCTTGAAAGAGCATCGAGCGAAGATTTATCGGTCCCCTTCGGCCGAAGAGGCAACGGTTGACGAAGTCCTTCGATCGCAGGTGAAATACGCGCAAGCGTACCAATTATTGCGGAACCACGTAGAGAGCTGCCTCGGGTGCCGGAGGCTCGCAGCGGCTTGAGTGCGAATGACCGAAACCTCCGCACTGATCTTCCTCGCAGCTTGACCTCACTCACGTTCTCGTGACACGGCCATGCCGAGGATGGCGCGTAGAGTGTTTCCCAATTCGTCCAGGTGTGCGAAGGACGGCCCATCCCGCCAGCACTGCTGCGGTGTACTTCGTGGACTTAACCGTCGTGTCCTCGTAATAACGAAGACCACTGTCATTTCTCACACTGAGCTAATTGCAAGAACTTCCACTTGATTTGGCATATCCCGGTGCTAGAGCCCCCGGCTACGAGTTGCCTCATGAAGGACCCGGCACTGGCTCGGCGTTTGTTGTTGGTAATTTCGATCTTCCCCCTGCTGGTAACTGTGCCTTTCGTGGTCTCGCCACAACTGGCGGCGGAGTTCGGCCCCTTGCCCTCGCCGCAGGCCATAGCCGTTGAGCTTTGCGGTCCCCTGGACCATTTAAACTGAAACAAGATTTGGGGGCTCGGAGCCTTTCACGGCTTGATTCCAACCTGCGATAGAAACTCATAGTCCTCAGCGGTTAGTTCCAGTCCGTTCAGGTTCTGGGGCGGAGCTGATTGCGTTGTAACCACTTCCGGTTTTTCGAACGATAAAACGGGACCTTGCTCTTGCGCCAGATTCAGCCTCCACAATTCATCGAAAGTCATTGAATTTCTCCTTCTGCTGCAGAAATACCCGCCGTCTCAACATTTGACCCAGGAAGAATTGTGGAGACGATGCGCTTGGTTGTGAGATTCACGATTGAAACACTCAGGCCGCTGTTAAGGACGCAAGCATTGCTCGTCAGGCGAATGGGCCACGCCATGGGAGGTTCTACCGACGGCAATGGTCGCGATGATCGAGCGGGAAGAGAGGTTACATGGCAATCCTGTCGCTTGCCTGCCAGTTCCAGTTCTGACACCTGGTTCGCAATTGCAAGTCTTTAGGAATTGATCAGCAGTGAGTCTCTCTCGCGTGAGACTGTTTGCGAGGACCCTCTCCAATTGTCGATCAGGGTGAAACCGAATGTTTCATAGCCGCTCATGCCGGCAAGCACGTTGCCTGCATTCTCGACCGAGACTGTGGTTTCAACGAGCCGGCCAGGCCGCAGTTTACCAGCAGCGACCATGGACAGCATTCCAGCGTAGCTCGACATCGGACATCCCAGACTGCCGAGAATTCGCAGTTCCTGGAAGACCAACATGTCTATCGGAATCGGCATGTCCCCAGCCTCCGCCGGTCCGGTCAACCCGAGCTGCACGTGCCGTCCGCCCTTGGCAAGCGAACGGAGGGCTGGCAGAGTCGTCTCAATCGAGCCAAGCGCGTCCACGGTAACCGCCGCTCCGCCTTTGGTTATCTCTTTGATTTCAGCAGGAACATTGACGCTGGCCTTCAGGGTTGTCTCGGCTCCTTCCGCAATCGCCTTCAAGAGCTTTTCCGCGCTGCGGCCAACAGCTATTACGCGAGCGCCGATTGCCGCCGCGATCTGAACCGCGGAGAGGCCGACGCCTCCCATGCCGAAAACGGCCACCCATTCGCCGGGGCGGACGGCGGCCTGATCGGCAATGCCGTGAAATGCGGTCATGAACCGGCAACCCAGCGCCGCAGCAGTAAATGAGTCAACCGACTCCGGAAGGCGAACCAGAGTCGTATCCGCGCCTGGCACCCTCGCCAGACTGCCGTAGCCGCCATCGTGGTGAATGCCGATGCAGCCATGAGCCAAGCACAGGTTGTAATGGCCAGACCGGCACAGATCGCACTTTCCGCAGCCGAGATGAAACGGCACGGTCACACGGTCCCCTGCTCGAAAGTTCCTTACGTCGTTTCCGACCTCCACCACCCTGCCGCCGAACTCGTGTCCTGGTATTCGCGGCAATTCCAACTCGATTCCAAGCCAGGTCCAATGGTGCTGCCACATGTGCCAGTCGCTTCTGCAGATACCGCACGCTTCCGTCTGGACGATGGCATCGCCCGGCCCGGGCTCCGGGTCGGGAAGGTTCTGCACCTCCAGCGGTTTACCGAATTCTGTGATTACTGCTCCTCGCATTGTTTTCCTCCTTTATCGTCGCGAGCCGCGATGACCGTGGAATTCGCATTCGGATGTAAAGCGCAGAAGAGCCGAAAAACGGATCATTGGCGCAATCAATGCTATGAAGGCGAGAGGGCAGCTATTTCATTGATCTCAAAGTCGGCTAGAGTTTTGGCAAGCCTGTGCGTCCAGGAAATGCAGATATGTTCAGTAGGATGAGCAGCCGACAAGGCTGCGGATCTAGTGGGGTGAAAGTCCTCACGTCGTCAATTACCTGTATCAGGCGGCTAGCATATTCGGTGCGTGCGGAGGCAACGAAGTACATTCAGCCCGAACGTAAAAGCCTCGGCTGCCCTGTGCGATGAGCACAGCGGTGGGAACGATCTGGGAGGCGGGCAAACTCGGAGGCCTGAACATAACGAAATGTCTGCAACCTCGAAAAACATGCCGCGAAAAGTCGTGTTCGCTGAACAAAGCGGGAAGCCGACCCAATTCCTACACGGGGAAGGCCGATGACACAGAAGAAGAAGCAGGTAAATGCACTCTGTGGGACCTGCCGGGGTACGGGACCAGGCATCTGGGGAAGGATTCGCAGAGATAACGTCGGGAGAATCCCGGTGGCAGCAGGGGCTGGTAGCAACCTGCAAAGACCCCACGAACGAGGCCGAAAGGCCGAAGTCACCCAGACCAGCTCCGAGACTGTTCGACAGCAATCGCAGTCCGACGGCCTGCCAAGCTTCAGGCGTTAAAGAAATTTGGCTGTTCTGCTTGCGGCCTGCGGTCAAGGCGAGGAGATTGATTGGAATAAGCGGCCCGGGCGCGTTGCCCCAATCGGATAGTCACTCTATCTATTCGGATAGTTTTGTAGCTCAGTTACCTGCGGGATTGCGCTCACCTCTTTTTTCTTATCTCATTGCCCATCAAATGCCTGCACGAATCCTGTGTGACTCATATAAATCGGGCATCGGAATGCAACGAACCGCGCGCCCTCGATCCGAGGCAGGCTCCCTTTGGCGCGTAGCCCCCAATGGAGGTTTTTTGACTGTTTTCCTCCGAAAGAGTGCCGAAATACGGGGCGAACATTAACATCACAAGAGAGGTGTTGTGGGTCTTCAAATCTTAGTCCGGCAATGCAACGATGTCACTATATTGGATCTCACGGGAAAAGCGGCGATGGATGCAAGCGAGGGTGAACTGCTAAGCAAGCGCCTACGCGCTTTGACCGACAACGGCAAGCGGAAACTGCTGGTCAACCTGGCAAACCTAATCCAGATGGATAGCACCGGTATCAGCGCCATCGTAGAATCCTATGTTTGTCTTCAGCGTCAGGATGGCCAGTTAAAACTGCTTGGTCCACGCGGCCGAGTGCTAGAAGTGTTGATTTTGTTTCGCTTGCTAGACATCATTCCCAGCTTTAAGGATGAGACGCAAGCTCTTGCGAGCTTCCGACCGCGAAGCTACGCAGCAACATTCTGAAAGCTCACGTCGCTCACTTGAGCGTGGTTGTATAGGATAGCCGGGGTAGCTGCTCACCGCGAGCCATCAATGCACCACCCAGACTGGAGCGGCAATTTGGTGCAGTCCTGCGTTTGTCAGATCCGCCCAAAAAATTCTGACGAACTCCTCTAGCGGTTAATTGAGCTAAGGTAGAGTTGCGCAGGACTGCACCAAATTGCCGCATAGCATAACGTGTCCGTGGCGAATTACTGAATTGGGCCAAAATTAGGTGTTTTTTCGGGCTAACCAGGCCTGTTGGATTACTTCCGGCTTGCATGTGATACAGACAAAAACACCGACGCGCTAAAATGTACCCACGATGGCACAAAATTGGGTCGCAATCTTCGATCTTGGCGGCGTGGTGATCGACTGGAATCCACGTTACCTGTACCGCAAGCTGTTCAATGGCGATGAAACAGCGATGGAAAACTTCCTCGCTGCCGTTTGTACATCGTCGTGGAACGCGCAGCAAGACGCCGGGCGATCATTTGCTGATGGTTGCGATTCTCTTAAGCGACTTCATCCCGATAAGGCGGAGTTAATTGATGCTTGGTACCAGCGATACGAGGAAATGCTCGGGGGAGAGATCCCGGGCACAGTCGAAATTCTCAGAGAATTGCGGTCGCGGAGTGTACCTATATATGCACTTAGCAACTGGTCTGCAGAGACCTTTCCTATTGCTCTCAATCGATTCGAATGCCTGAGCTGGTTTAACGGCGTATTGATTTCTGGGGAAGTGAAGGTGTTGAAGCCAGACCCACGTATTTTTCAGGTTTTCCTTGATACTTTTCGAATCGACCCGAGTTGCGCTATTTACATTGACGACCGCAGCGAAAACGTCGAAGCGGCCATCGAGGTTGGTATGCGCGGCGTAGTGTTTAGGGATTCTCGTACACTTCGAGCGGAATTGACACGCGCGGGATTGATTGTCGATTAGAATCCTGGGTAGTCTGCTGTAGACTTTATCTTCTAGCACGCGAGTGCGGTTCCCTGCGAGACTCCGAGGAACGTGACTGACCCTGGTCATAGCATGCAGCCCAAGGATGGGCGCGATCGCATACAGCGCCTGACGCAAGCGTTTGGCCACCTACCCCAGGTCCTAGCGGTGGTATTGGCAGGTTCGCGTGCGGTAGCCACAAGTGACCGTGGGTCCGATTTCGATCTCTACGTTTACGCAGTGTGCGAAGTACCGATCGAATTTCGACGAACCCTCTTAGGGGAAAATGCGGAGATCGACAATCGCTTCTGGGAACCTGGTGATGAGTGGAGCGATCCGTCGACCGGCACCCAAATTGATATTATGTACCGGTCACCAGAGTGGATTGAGGAGCAACTCAATCGCGTCTTATCGCGTCACGAAGCCGCGCTCGGGTACACCACGTGTTTTTGGTACAACGTCGTTCATTCTGAAGCACTATTTGACCCGCGGAGTTGGTACCAGGAACTACAGAATCGTGGTCGCGTTGCGTATCCCGAAGGGCTCAGGCGTGCGATAGTTATGAAAAACTGGCCCGTGCTACGGCGAAACCATTCGTCGTATCGACACCAAATTGAAATAGCTCTAAATCGTGGCGATATCGTGAGTGTTCAGCACCGCGTAACCGCCTTCCTAGCGAGTTTCTTTGATATATGGTTCGCCCTAGAACGAAAGCCGCATCCGGGTGAAAAGCGCCTCCTGTCTCATCTCCCAGAACCGTGGGTTTCACTCGTACGGGCGCTGACCGAGGCATCTCCCGGAACGTTGCTGACACACATTGATGCACTTGTGGATTGCGTCGACGCCAAGCTAATTGAAGAAGCAATCTTTGCGGCATCCGGACGAATCGAGCACGCAGCCGCATGGGTATCTGATCTCGAAAGAGCCTGTGATTTTTATCGGCAATGGTTTGGAGCTACGATAGGTCCGAAATACGTGAGCACCGCGCGACCATTCACATCTTGCTTTCTGACGTTACGCTCTGGAGCACGCCTAGAACTTATGAATACGCCTGGTGAAGCTCCAAGAATGGCGCACATCGCGGTTTCGTTGGGTTCGCGCGATGCGGTCGACCGTCTAGTAGGTGCCATGCGCGCAGCTGGAGTGACTATAGCTCGAGATCCCAGGATAACGGGAGACGGATATTACGAAGCGGTCGTGAATGACACAGAGGGCAATCTCCTGGAAATTACCGCGTAACTCGATGCCGAGTCGGCATCCGTAAGAGTCTGCTGCAAGAACCACGGTCCCGAAAAATAGCAGTCCCAATTCCAGTTAAGAGCAATTCAAAACGAGAGCCGTCCACGACGAACCTCCGCAATATCAAATTCGTCTTCCGATAGGGCGCAGATTCCAATTAAGAGCGGAATAAAGTGGCGCGGTTGGCTCGTAAGCGATACCAGTAGCGGCATTTAGAAGTTTTTGGCGATCTATCTACGAACGAAGGCCGGGAGTTCGAATCTCTCAGGGCGCGCCACTTCTCCTAGAATCAGACAGTTGCAGTGAAATGAACATCTGGTGTTTTTCGTTCTTTTCCGTCCATTCCGTCTAATAACCGTCTTTCTGAAAATTTCTTCGACGGAATAACGAAACCAAAGCCTACCCAACTTTCCGGTTACGCGACTTGAGTCTTCTAGCGCAATTAAACGGCAATCACAACAGGGTGCATGCCTCGCCAAAGTCGAGCCGAGGGCCCGGAGGCACGAGCATCGCCATAGCCGATGTTGCAGAGAAAATTCGATTTCACATGTCCTTCAGGGAAAAACTCCTGCTCGCGGGACTCGCATTTGCCACTGCTGTCCCTTCCGGCCTCTATTGGTACGTCGAACAGTCTCCGACGAATTCGACACGAAAGAAGGAAAAAATTCAGCTTACCTTTCGCTTCGCAATCTGCTCCCTCAGCCGCTCCTCCTTCTCGCGGGCCTCGGGCGTGAAGTTCTCCCCGAGATCCGTTAAGTCGTATACCGGCCGGATTTCGACGTCAGATTCTCCGCGCATCGGATTCGGACAACGCTTCAACCACTCAACGGCCTCGTCCATGGACCGAACCTGCCAGATCCAATAGCCGGCAACGAGTTCCTTGGTCTCGGCGAACGGTCCGTCGCTTACCGTCCGTTTGCTTCCCGAGAACCGGACCCGTTTGCCCTGCGACGATGGCTTTAAGTCCATCGCCTGCCAGCATGATGCCGGCTTTTACCAGCTCTTCGTTGTAGTTCCCCATTGCCGTAACCAGCTCTTTGCTCGGCATCACTCCTGCTTCCGAGTCCTTCGTTGCCTTTACGATAACCATCACCCTCATAAGTCTTCTCCTTTAATCGTTGGCTGGAAGTACTGATTCCACCTCTGTATGAACGTCGAATGACGACCAGCAGATCGAAAAAAATCGAGTCCCGTGCGCTGAAGACCGATAGCTTCGCAACGGCCCGCAAATGAACTCTCAGGAGGCTGCCATTCCGATCTCTCACATCTTGTTGATCTTTCCGGATTTTCGAGAGGCACAGTCTTGGATATCTGGCCCACAGGCGCCTTCGCCACCGAAGCCTTAGCTGGTTGCGACGATGCTGACGAGTGACCCGCCCTTGCTCACATTCACCGCAGCTGGATAGCAGCCAGATTGTATGAGGCTGGATTCGGCCTCTCGCAACTCCTTCTTGCTGCCGGGGGTTGGATTCCCCTAAAATTACACGGGGAATTTCCCGCCTTGTTACCCGCCCACTGGAAGTCTTGTGACTACCACTGCTTACGAACTGTGTTTTTCCTTTTTTGGGTTGCAGCGGAACCCCTTTAACGTGTCTCCGGATCTTAGCTTTTTCTTCTCCACCCCTGCCCACGAGTCTCTCCTTGCCGAGTTGCTGTTTGTCATTCAGGCGCGACAGGGGTTGATGCTGCTTACGGGAGAGACTGGCTCCGGAAAAGACGACGCTCCTGCAACAGCTGCTGAATACATTGAGCCATCAGGGTATCTCGACTGCTTCCATTTTTTATTCAAGCCTCGATGTCGAGGATTTGTTTCAATTCATTCTTGAGGGCTTCGGGGTTACCTGCAAGTCGAGCCGCAAAGGTGATGTGATCCGGGTGCTGCACCGCTGGTTGTTGCAACGCAATATGGCGGGAGACACGCCGGTGATCATCATTGACGAAGCCCAGACGGTCCCCGCAGGGACTCTCGACGAACTCCGACTTCTCTTGAATCTCGAATCCTCCGATGGCAAGCTCGTGCAAATCGTCCTGGCCGGACAGCTAGAGCTCGATGAGAAGCTCCGGCGCACGGAGCTTCTCCAGTTGAGACAGCGTGTGATGTTCCGTTGCCGCCTTACTCTGCTCAGCCCTCGGGAGACTTCTGCTTACATTCAATCACGCCTTGCCCACGCTGGTGGGACGGAGCCGGAGCTCTTTCCTGAGGAAACGGTCGCGGCCATCTACGGCTACTCCAAAGGCATTCCGCGGGTCATTAATCTTCTGGGAGAACACGCTCTCATTAAAGCCTATGCGGAACAGAAGCGGAGTATTTCTCCTGAGGACATTCTCTGCATTGCCTCGGATTTCGATCTCGTTGAAAATACACTAAGCCTTGGAACAGGGGGGAGCTCTGTGCAGAGCCATCGGGTGTTGCGCTTTCCGCAACCCTCGCCGGAGCCTAGTTCCCTGACTGCACTTCGGTTGGCATTTATTTCGGAGCTGTCCAAGGCACTCAATGATTCGGCAGTCAAGGGTAACGTCACACGGCCCATCTCAACCCTCCTTTCTCTGATGCCGCCGGCACATCCGGAAGTTCCTCTTGAGCCGGAAGGACCCGGCGCGAGTGTCCAAGTTCCTGCACCGACTGGGGGGCTGGAGGCCACCGGGCGCAACCTTGCATCAGCTGGAGTCCCTCCGGAAGAGGCGACAGCCTCGCGTGACAGAAGGTTTAAAAAGCCGCACGCTTCCCGTACCTGGCGTAAACGGCGCTCTCATCTCGCCCGATACTGGGGTAATGTCGCATATTCCTTCCATCGTGACTTGCAACGCTCTCATCTCACTCGATATTGGGGTGATGTTGCATATTCGTTCCGCCGTGACCTGCGGATTTTCTATTTGGACTGTCGCCGGTTCCTTGGTAGCTAGTCATTTGTGGGATGAAAGTGGCTTGCTCGTGCACAGCAGGGCTAGCGTTTAAAGCTTATTGATTAGCCGTCCCAGTCAGAGCGTTGTTGCGTGACCATGCCGACTTTTTGTATCAACCTTGCGTCACTCTGCGGTAATCGACGTCCGGAACGTCCAAGTGCAGGAGATCAATGCGATCCCCGGCTGGTGTGGGAACGAAGGCGAGGATCAACGTGGAATCGGGATATCACTGTTTTGTCAGCCAAGTTCCGTGCGACTGAGGCCCTGTCTGCGCATCCAATCCCGTTAGCCGCTGTACGGGCGAAAGGAGCGGACATGAAGATAGGAATCATCGGAGCAGGCAATGTCGGTAGCGCACTAACGCTTCGTTTCACCGCCGCGGGACATCAAGTATCGACATGGCTTCCGGAAAAGTGTCATTTGGTACAGACGGACCTCCGGCCGATTTATAGCAATCGGCTGGCGGACAGGACACTCCGGTTTTACGGAGATTCCTGCGATGGGGTTCCAAACCGCAGCCGAATTTGCTCAGGCAGTAATGAATAGCAAGGATACAACCGGGAAGACATACGACCGAAGAGCGGTGCGCCTGGCTGAGCCATTCTTGCGAGGTCCGAGGTGTGCTTATCGAAAAGCCGCGCCGTGATCGCCTTACCGATGGCAAGGTCTATGCCTCCGATTAGGGCGCCGTCCTGCCGTGTAAAAGCGACGAGCGCGCCGCCGGCATTGAAGACAGCGATATTGTAGGCAATGCCGATGCTCGCGGCCTTCGCTTCGCCCGCTTCGAGCATTCGCTTGGCATCCGACAACGCCAAAGTGATGGAGGAGCGCGGCATCGTCTTGGTCGCCTCTCTTGATCCAGATTCGCTCGGATGAGGCAAGCGTCGCCGGCATGACCACCTCAGTAGTCACGGTCCGGTGCTCCGTCATTCTCATTGTCCTTGTCGCTATTCATCGCCAAGGAGAATGGTCCAGGACGAACAGGTATTGCAGGTACTGCTTTGTTCCGTCAACGTCAAACCCGTATTTGTAAAGTTTTGTAAACTGTATTGAAATGTCTGGCCGAATGGACATGCAAACACCTATGGTCCGCAAAAATGGCGTACGCTGTTCATAATAAGAACTCAAGGATCCTTTCAGCGTCTCAGCGTCCTCCGACCGGAATTCATCCATCTAACAATGATACGGAGTCCCTTTGGATCTTATTTTTTGAAGTCGGATGGACTTTTCGGGACCCACAGTGGCGAACTTATTGCCATCCCATGACAAGTTCTTCTGGCCGATCCGTAGAATGGACCGCTTCTCGCCCGTCGTACGGATAAGCGCCCGTAAACCCTATGACAGTTGCGCCAAAGGAGAAACCGATGCAGTTTGCTCTGATGATCTACCACACTCCGGAAGAGTTCGACATGCGGAAGGACTATAGTCACCCTCACATTGGCGCTTGGCGGGCTTACTACAAAGCGCTCG
>Ga0306922_10002677_pt1 | contig 16576 bp, 16 predicted proteins | sample sta12Cox44000082_FD_203758 | JGI IMG/M metagenome (GOLD analysis project Ga0306922, IMG submission 203758) | Lab enrichment of tropical soil microbial communities from Luquillo Experimental Forest, Puerto Rico - statoxic.12C.oxic.44.000.082 (v2)... | ecosystem: Environmental > Terrestrial >... | reverse complement strand
AAGTGACCGGAGGAATTTGGGCCATGATGTCTCCTCGAATCTTTCAGTGTAGCTGAAATCGTGAGAATTCAGGATGCGCCGAACTGAATTCTCACGAATTCAGCTACGCTGTACGGCAGCTGCCTGCAATTGTTGCTTCACCCACTTTAACCAAGACGGCGCCGGCAAGCCATAGGGACGGAATTTTTCTACCTGACCGCGGTCCTCGCTGTAAAACAGGGCACGGTGCAGGCCCAATTTGCCGGCCAAAGGAGAGTCGATCAGCGCGCTCGAGTCGGCCGCGCTCATTTGAAACAGCACGCGCATGTCAAACTCCCGCAACCCTTGCCGATCCAGCGCATGGTTCACGTTGTTCAAGGTGTCGGCCCAAATGATCGTGTAAATGCCCAATGCCGGCCCTTCGCGCAAAATGGTCCGGAACAGCTTCGCCGGGTTCGGTGGGGCGTTTTCGCTCGGGCGCGAAAAACTGAACTCATCCTCCGGCCGGCGCAGGTCGCGGAAGCGCTGCAAGCCGTAAATCAATAGATATAGCGACGCCGATTCGGCCTCGGGAGCACGCAAACGGCGCTCGACTTCTTCAGCCAGCTCGATCATGACCGGCAGCGCCTCCCGCCAGCCGGCGAAGTGCACTGGGTGAGGAAGGGCATCCGTGACTTGCTTCAGGAAATCGGCGTGTGTTGTATCGACCGGGCTGCCATCGAGAACGTAAAAAGCCGTGGAGCCGTTATGTTGGGAGGCGAGGCTGACGAGGCACGTCGTCATGATGCCCTTGGCGGCCTCATCAAATTGTCCGACCAGGAGCAGGTTGCGGCCGCTTTGAGGCCGGAATTCCGCGGCAGTTGGGTCCTTGATCGCCAGAGCCTCTCCCAACCAGGCGCGGGTAATCCGGGACGCGACCGCCGGTTCAGTACTCTGCAGCAAGCGATTGAGCAGATGGTTTTTGCTCACGTCGGCCGGGGCGTTTCCCTCGAATACGATCTGGGGCGGAGATGCGACATGGCAGCGCTGGCGGGCGAGTTCCTGGATTCGGCGCAGGTAAGTCTCGCGTTGATGGTCGGGAAGCCAGACCACCTGGAAAAAGTCGTTGCCTTCCAAGAGGCCGTTGGCGTCATTATAAATGGCCTCGCCGGGCCGCGACAGGAGCCGGGCCGCGGGGTTGTCATCGCTCAAGATCAAATGGGCATCCGTTTCGCTGCACTGGAGAGCGATCCGGACGGCCATCTGGCCCAGGGTGCTCCGGGCCAGGGTGTACGCTCCGCCAAGCGTCTGCGAACCGAGCAGCACGTGGATGCCGAAAGCACGGCCCTGCCGCACTAGGCGATCCAGCAGCAAGGCAGCATCCTGGGCAATCTTGTCGTCCTCGATAAAAAACAACTGGAACTCATCGACGATCAGGAGAATCCGCGGCAGAACTGTTTGGCCGTTGGCCTGGCGGTAGCCGGCCAGGTCCTGGACTCCCAGGCCGCGGAAGCGTTCGCCGCGCTGCCGAAGTTCCGCATCGAGGCGCTGCAGTACGCTCAGGCCGAACTCGCGTTCGCTCTCGATGGCCACCACGCGAGCATGAGGCAGCTCGAAGGTGGCATAGTCCTTGAATTCGACGCCTTCCTTGAAGTCCACCAAGTAAAGTTCGACCTCGTCGGGACTATAGAGGAGGGCAAGGTTGGTAATAAGGGCGTGGAGCAAGGTGGATTTGCCGGAACCGGTTTTGCCGGCAATGAGTCCGTGCTGCGCGGTGCCCTGGCCGAGGGATAGATGCTGGCGCTTGGTGGCGCCCGAGCGGCCGATGGGTACATTGAGGCCGCGCCGGCTGTCGCCAGCCCACCACTGGCCCGCCGCCGGAACGATGTATTCGAACGGCACCTCGACGCGGCCGGCGGCCTTGGCCACTTGGCCGATGACCTGGAGAAGGCGCGTGGCGGAGTCCGCAACCGGGGCGCTATCCATCCGGAGCGGGAAGCGGCCAAAGTCCCGGTCGTGCCAGCGGAGGCCGCCTTCCCCGCAGGCAAATATGACGGCGTGCCGCTCCAGATCCTCCAGTTGAAATCCCTGGGGAAGCGGGTGCTTGGTATCGATCGTGACAAGCGTGTGCACGCCGCAACGGGCGCCGCTGGCGGCGACGCTCACGAGCCGGCGCGCGGCTTCCAGACTGAAGTTAACCGGGAAATTGGCGACCACGAGAAACCGAAACGGCTCGGCGACCTCGCCGGCCTGGACGTTGTATTCCTCGATCGTCCGGTACTGGTTCCGCAGGTACTTCTGGATGACGGTCTCCATATGTGCCGTCAGGTCGGCCAGGCGCTGTTCGATGTGGTGTTGCTCGGTCCAAATCCGGCTGGCGACCAAGGATTCGTCGTGGTCGGCGAGGTGCATGAAGACGGCGAAGCTCTGTCCGAGCCCGACTGGGTCGATAATGACAAAGCGCACCTTGGCGGGCGGAACGGCGGTCAACAGCCGAAACAGAATCAGTTGCAGCAATTGCTCCGCCGTCGGCCTGCCCCCTTCGTCGACCCGGATCAGGAGGGAAGATTGGTCCGGAAAAGTCAAAAGCGCAGGCAGCGTAAAGCCGGACGGAGTGAGCTTTTGCAAATCTTCATGCCGCGAAATTCCGTTGGGAAACTCCGCCATCGGAAGATCGAGCTCGCCGAAGCGAAGCACCGGCGGAAATGCGGCGGGCGGCACCCATTGTTCGCGCGACAGGTCCGACCATGGGGGAAAAAGCTGCCGGCATTCGGCGGCGATGGCGCTTGCTTCCGCCTGTAGCCGTTCCAAGCCCTGGCGCCAGTTAACTGTCATCCCCTGCCAGTTATCATCATGGGATCTCCGGCATGCCAGTAATTCCTGTTCATTTTGTTGCTCGGCATGTCGTGTGTCGGAATTGGAGTGCCGTTCCAATTCCGCGAGCAAGCGGGGATATTTTTCCTGGGCAGCGCGGGCATCCGCAACCTGTTGCCGGGTGATCCGGTCCATCTCAGAGCGGTATTGCTCCTCGGCGTGCGCAACCGCAGTGTCGCGGCGCTGGGTGAGCGAGGTCAATTCTCCCTGATATTTTGCCTCGGCCTCGTGCACGGCAGTATCGTGGCGGTTCTGGCTTTTGGCGAGTTGTTTCTTGTGTGCAGCAGCTCCCTGCTCCACGCAGAACTTGCACCATGCCTCCGCCTCCGCCAGGTCAGTACACAGCGGCTGATACGTTTTTTGGACCTGCAATCGAGCCATTCCCTTTACCAAGGGATACCCGATCACTGCGATCGCCAGAGTACCTGACGTGGTTGCAGCCAACCAGTAGTACCAAGTCGAGGACCAAACGGCGGGCAGCATCGCCAAGATCCCGAGGAAGGCAACGAGGGCCAGGAACCGTTTGCCCTTTGCGAGTTTTAGAGTAAAGCGTTTTCGGGAATGCAAGAGGGTCGCCTCTGCCGTGGAACAGTGTTCCTTCATGTGGCGGAGGGAATCTTCCTGGGTGTCCTGGGAATGCGCACCGGCGTTTGTGCAAGGTCCGGGCTGTAACACCCCATCTGCGACCCAGTCCGCGAAAAGAATGTCCGCATCGCGGCGAAGCGTTTCGATCCTTTTCAGGTGAGCCGCCATTTTTTGTTGGAACTTCACGAACTCGCTGTCGGCTTTTGTCTTGTCGGCCTCGTGGAGGGTATTGATTGTCCAAACGGTTTCCTGGCGAGCTGTATCGGCGGTTGCCTTCTCCTGGTCAAATTGTTCCGTACCACGGTGGCGGGTCTCGGCCAACGCAATTTTCGCCGCCCTGGACTCAGACTCGCAAGTTTCGGCTGCTGCCCGCTGTACCCGGTCAAACTCATTTTCCGTGGCTTCTTTTTCGGATTGATATTGGGAAGCAATCTTTTGAAGGTCTTCCTGGAGCCGGGTTGCGGCAGATTCGTTCCGCGCCCGGAAAGTTGAGGTGATTTCTTGCTCGGTAGCGGCTCGGTCGCCGGCCAGTTGCATCAGGTCGTGGAGGATGGTCCGTTCGCGCGTGATCAGCAAGTGTTCAGCCATGGTCAAAATTCGTGTCCCCACATTCGTGTTTCGCCTGGTCGAGGACTTGAGCCAGGCGGTCTACGGCCCGGAGGGTACTGAGGATTTGACGCTCCAAGGGTATGAAATGGTTCAATTCGAACGCCTGACTTACCGGATCGTGCCAATGTTCCACGGTTTCTGTCCAGCGCAGCCGTAAAGTCTTGAGCGCGAGACCGAGCTTGCTGGAACCGGTATGCAAAGCCATACGAGTTTTCTCTCAAATCAGTGGTGCTTTTTCGTTACCCGGTATTGTTTGCGGGGAGGTCGGTCGGCGGAGGAGGGGACAGGAACACGTAGGAATCCAGGGTGGCGAGGATCTGGCTCAGGAGGGCTACGGCGGGTGGAGGCTGGCCTTCCACCAAAAACGCCAGCAGCTGGGCAGCGGGTGCGTAATCTTCCAATTCGCGCTGGAGGAGAGGTCCCCAGCGGCGGCAGCGGTCCACCCTGTTCTCGGCTTCCTGCAGGCGCTGCTCGGCCTTCCAGACGGCTTCCTTTTCCTCAATCAAATCCGGCTTCTCCCCGGACAGGCGGGACAATTGCTTGCGAAAAAGGTCAGCCTTGGCCTGGGCCCGCACCTGTTGGCGGTCCCGCACTGCTTGCCGCCAGTAATGCAATTGATCATGGGAAACCCAGTCGAGTACGCGGCGGGCTTCCATGTCGATCGCGCAAAGAGCTTCCCGGGCATCCTCGCAGAATTGACTGAGGAACGCCTGAAAACTCTTGATGGCCTCGATCGAGGTCACCTGTGCGGACTCGCTCATGGCTACATCCTAGCGCTGCTGAAGGTATTCCTCCACCCGGTCCGCCTTACGCGCCAAAAATGGAATGTGGTGATCGGCAGCCTCGACGAAGCGGCGGATCACCTGAACGGTTGATTCGAAATCTTCAGCGAACTTCTGGTGTTCCTGGTCGCGCCACGTGGTACCGAGGTTGAGGAATTGCCCGTGCAGCACGGCCATCTGGTTCTGGAGTTCGGTAGTGAACGACTTGAGATTCTGGGCAAAGCGGCGGAGTTCCGCCGGGTCAACAACGGCTTGCGGCATGAAAGACACTCCCCGACCGAATGGCCCCCTAATTACGAGTTTAACGGGAGGTTTGGGTAGAAAGCAAGGACTATTTTCGGCGGGGCCAGCACACGGCGCGCATTCGATTTTTCTTGAGAATCGCACAAATTTTTGTATGGAAGGGCCCGGTCGACAACGGTATAAGTGGGGAGGAATTCCAGGAACAGTCGATGAGCCCGGCTGACGGTAACACGGTAATTCGCCACCTCCGGACGCTCTCTGCCGGCGCGCGTTGCAGCGCGCCGGATGAGGAACTGCTGCGCAAGTTTGTCGCGGAACGGGATGAAGGTGCTTATGCCGCCCTCCTCGGACGGCACGGGCCCTTGGTCTGGAGCGTTTGCCGGCGGCTTTTGACCTGCACCCAGGATGCCGAAGACGCCTTTCAGGCCACCTTCCTGGTCCTCGCGTACAAGGCTCGTTCGATCGGACGGCCCAAGCTGCTGGCCAATTGGCTGTTTGGAGTCGCCCGGCGCGCCGCATTGAACTTGCGGTCCGAGCAGACCCGGCGCGGGCTTCGAGAACGGTTATGCGCAAATCCCCCAGATGGACCGGCGCCCGTGGAACCCGTACCGGATGATGTCGGGGGGATTCTCGACGAGGAATTGGCCCGGCTGCCGGAGAAATATCGTCTGCCGCTGCTGTTGTGCACTCTAGCAGGCATGACTCATGCGGAGGCCGGCGTATACTTGGGCTGGCCGACGGGGACGGTGGCCGGAAGATTGTCGCGTGCCCGGAAGCTGCTGCAGAGCCGTCTGCTCCGCCGCGGGGTCACGGCACCGGCTGCAGCGTTAACGGCAGTGTTCACCGCGAATGCGGCATCCGTATGCCTTCCCTCGCAACTGGTTGCCACTGGTGTCCAGAGCGCGATGTGGATCACGGCAGGAAAGGCGGCAGCGGCGGGAGTTTCCCCGACTGCGGTCGCATTGATGCGAAAGATGCTCATGAAGATTTTCCTCTTGCGCGTGTTGACAGCTAGCGTCTTGATGAGTGCATTGGCCATTGCAGTGGCGGGCGGGGTAGTGATGTGGACGCGGACTCCGGCGGCGGAGGCACCGCATTCCACCCCGGGAGGGCAGAGCCGACTCAGCTCGATTGGCAGGATGCGCGCCGGGTCGCCTCGGCTGTCGCCGAATAACTCAGGCAAACCTTCGCTGCGGTTGCCGACCGACCCGAATGCAGTTGTCCTCCGGATGGATCGCGCAATCGATGCTACCGCGGGCCTGAAGACAGTCGTGACGATCTTTGCGGACGGGCGAGTCGTTGCCGAAGTCCCCGAGGGATTGTTGTCCGAGCCACTGGTCGAACTGGCCAATGATGCGAAGGATCGAGCGGCCACCGGTAAACGCGAATCGCTCAAGGTGTTCGAAGGGAAGCTGTCCCCGCGCGAGATGGAAAACTTCATGCGGTTTGCCCTCCACGATCAAGAATTCTTTAATTTCGACCCGGCCGATGTGAAAGCGGCGATCCGGGAGCTGTACCAAACCAATGGGAACGTCACCGACGCCAACGATTCGTCCACGGCGAGTTTTCGCATCCAGACGGCGGAGCGCAGCCACGAGGTGAAATGGTCCGGGTTGACGAAAGCCGCGTGGGACTTTCCCAAAGTGGAACGCTTGCTCCAGCTTTACGCTTTGAACCGCAAGTTTTCTCAGGTTGTGGACGTCCTGCTGGCTGGCGGGCCGGAGAGGGTGGAGGCTGTGGTGGCGAAGATGAATGAGCTCGCCATGCCTCACTACCAGTTGTATCCTACCGCTCCGCAGCTAACAGCTGCGGATCTAGCCGGAGTTACGGCATGCCCCGACGGCGCCGGCACGGACTTCGTTTTCGTGCGGATCAAGGAGAAGACTTTTTACAAGCCTCTGTTTGGGGTTTCGATCCACGTGCCGCACCAGGGGGAGCCGACAATTCGCTATGTCATTCCCCCTCAATAAGGCGACACGAGGTTGACTCCGATGAACGGTCAAGAGCTTCGAGGATGATTCAAGAATTAGAAAGGATCGTACTATGTCAAAGCGAAATGGCGACACGTTTGTCTTCATGAATCTTGTCAAGAACCTGGTCAGCGTTTGTGGACGCTTCGCCTGCAGGCAAGCCGACAATTCACCGCGCGGCCGCAAATGCAAGCTCCAGTTAGAAGCGTTAGAATTCCGGACGGTACCGAGTATTCTCTGGGACAACGGTCCATTCGTGACGGGAACAGGCGACGGTTTTGGCGGTGCGGATACATCTGCCGAGGAGATGGGGGCGACAAACCTTGGCTACACCGTCGCCGAAAATGCCTTCCACCTCGCTGATAACTTCACGGTTGCCGACGACGGCGGCTGGGCCGTCAGCTCGTTGACGGTTTACGCCTACCAGACGGGTTCCAGCACCACCAGCACCTTCACCGGCATATTCCTAACGCTGTGGGACGGCCCTCCCGGCCGCTACGGCAGCGTGCTGGTCGGCAGGTCTGGCAACTTGTTCAGCAGTTCTGAGTGGTCGGGCGTCTATCGAGTCGTTCCGGACGATCTGCAACTTCATGACCGGCCGATCATGTCGATCACGGCGGATGTTTCGCAATGGGAGGACTTCCCGAACCCGCTGCCGGCCGGCGCTTACTGGGTGGAATGGGGCCTGACCGGGGCGGCGGAGCTTGGCGGCCCGTTCGCGCCTCCGACAACACCGCTGGGAGTTGCGGACAACGCCCGGCAATACAATGTGAGCACGGATCGTTGGTCGGGAGTGTACGATTTTGGCTTGGGAGAAACGCGCGATTTCCCATTTCAGGTGGAAGGCGAGGTCGCCGGGAGCCGGCCCGGCCATTCCGGCCATGGAACGAAAGCATTCCCCGGCAACGTAGCGCTTTATGATGGGTATTTCTTCCGAACTCACGTCGACATGGGAGTTGCCGAGCTTACCCCTGTGCCCGCCGGCGTGGCGAACGCGAGCTATGCGGACCAAGTGACGGGAGCGGCTGACCATCCCGGTGATGGGCTCGACACAAGCGGGGTGAGTCCCATCGGCACCGGTAAAACAGCAGTGGAAGCACGGCACGGCATGTTCCACAGGATCGGCCTCCGAGACGAGGGGTGGGTAGCTGGAATCGGGATCGAGGACTTCTCGAACTTATAGCGCGGTACAACAGCCCAATCGTGCACATTCATCTATTGCCCGCGCAGGAGATGGTAAGAGGGGGCGGCTGTTTCAAGGTCTGGTAGATGACGCAGTAGCGCTCGGTCAGCTTCAAGAGAGTGGCCCGCTGCTCCGCGTTGGCGTCGGTGTCCAGCTCGAAATGGAGGCGGATGGCCCGGAAGCCGACGGGCGTTTCCTTGCTGACGCCGAGCGTTCCGCGAAAATCGAGGTCGCCCTCGGCGGTGACGCGGCCCCCGCGGACGGGTATCCCGAGGGCGGTGGCCACGGCGCGCAGGGTGACCCCCGCGCAGGCCGCCAGCGACTCGAGGAGCATGTCTCCCGAGCAGGCGGCGAGGCCATCGCCGCCGGTGGCCGGATGCAGCCCCGCCTCGACGAGTGCCCTGCCCGTCCCGATGTTGCATATAATGCCCTCCGCTCCCAAGTTTCCGGTGGCCCGGAGAGTAACCAGGGCGGCGGCCGGTTGTTGTCGGTAACGTTCTTTGAGCGGCGCTTGCAGCGCCCGTAGTTCGTCTGCTGTCATCATTACCTCCGAATATCAGTTTATAGACCGAGAATCCTTCTTGCCGCAAAAAGCCGGGAGTTCTTGCGATCATCTCGACGTGCGTTAACTCACGCCGTATATTGAGATGATGAGCACTACATCGCCAGTCACCCGCGTGCCGAAGTCCGGGGGCCGACTTTTATTGTGGTTGGGCATCCTCGCCACGATCGCCGGCATTGTTACCTACATTTTCCAGTTGAAGGCCGCGAGGCTGACAACGCCCTGGTATGCCCCAGGGCTAGCGACCTTGGGCACGGTTTTGGTTGTCGTCTCCTTGGTGCGCTCCGTGACCGTATGGCGCATGGCAGCGCTGTTGCTGGTCGGCGCAGTCACAGCCGGGGAGTGGTGGTTTATCGCGGCCAGCAAGTTGCCGGCCTACGCTGGCCCTGCTGCCGAGGGCAAGGCATTCCCGGAATTCACGGCCGCCCTAGTGGACGGCAAAACGTTCACACAAGAGGACCTGAAGGGGAATCAGCACTCGGTGCTTGTGTTTTTCCGCGGGCACTGGTGAACGCTTTGCATGATCGAGCTGGGTCAGCTCGAAGCGCGGCACGGCGATTTTGACTCCCATCACTTGCGCATCTTTGCCGTCTCGATGGACGGGCTGGAAGACAGCACCAAGACGCAGAACCAGTTCCCACACGTCGTCGTCGTTTCCGATTCCAATCACGGGCTCGCGAACGCGGTGGGGACGGTGGCCCCCCAACAAGGACCGGGCGGAGTCGAAACGAACGCGCCGACAACCATTCTCGTCGATCGTCACGGGGATGTACGCTGGCTATTCCGGCCGGACCGGTTCCTGGAACGGCTCAGCCCCGATGAGGTGCTGACGGCGGCGGCGAAGCATCTTCAAGCCAATTAACGAGGTTGCGCGAAACATCGTGTTGAATCCCTGCCTTTAAGGCGCCATCGGGCGCGCGTCCCTTTCTTCGGGCATTGCACGCAAGACTGGAGGCTTTGGGCGTTTCAAATGCATCGAAAGGTTGCGGCGGATTAGATTGCGCTGCCTTTGCCGTCGTTTCCCGTTTATTGTGGAGGATGCCATGAAGGTCCCCGCGCTGGCGTTCTTCTCGTTGGCCATAGCAACTGCGAATCTCGGCCAAGAGGGCAAGTCCCCCGACTACGCGAGCACACCTCTGCCCAATTGGATTGAAGCACTGAAGAATGGCGATGACCGAGATCGTCACTTTCAGGCGCGCGAGGCTCTGGGTCCCAACGGTCCTTACGCGAAGGTGGCCGTCCCCGCCCTGATTGATGCCTTCAAGGACACAGACTGGAAGATTTACGGTGAGCCGGCTAGAACATTGTCTTCGTACGGCCTCGCTGTTGTCGCGTCCCTCACTAAAGCACTCACAAGACCTGAAGCTTCTGTCCGTGCAGGAGCCGCCGAGACCTTGGGCTTGGTAAGTCCAAAGCCCAAGGACGCCATTCCGGCGCTCATTGAAGCAGGCAAAGACGCTGATGCGGATGTGCGGACGCAAGCCATCTTTAGCCTCGGTGTCATTGGTCGAGGCGTACCAAAAGCCATGCATTCGGTTATCACTGCGCTACAGGATCGGGATGCCGCCGTTCGCCGACGAGCGGCTGATGTCTTGGCGGATTGGGGTACAGCGTCGAAGCCCGCCGTCCCCGCTCTGATCTCGACTCTTAACGATACGGACGAATTGGTGCGAGCATTTGCCGCTGGCGCGTTGTCGAGAATTGGCCCAGAAGCCAAAGCCGCCGTTCCGGCACTCCTGCAAGCGCTTCGGGATAATGCGACATCGCGTGCGGAGTTTATCGGGGCGCTAGGTGCAATCGGGCCAGCTGCCAAGGAAGCCGTTCCCGCGATTCAGGATGCATTGCGTGATCGCGAGCTCCACAAGCCGGCTGCGAGAGCCCTCGGGAAGATAGGAGTTGTTGCCAAGCCGGCTGTGGCGGCTCTTATCGAAGTGGCCAAGGACGCAAGAAGCGAGGGTCGAGAAGATGCCATTGAGGCTCTTGGGCTGATTGGCCCCGACGCCAGGGCAGCGGTGCCGGTTTTGCTGGAGGCGCTGGAAGTAAAGTCGCCCATCATGTTCCGGTACACGGTTGCCGAGGCCCTCGGGCGCATCGGTCCCGAAGCGAAGGCTGCCGCACCGAAACTCATCGCGATTGCGCAGGACAAGCTCGGAGACGAGGGCGTACGCAAAGCGGCCTGTGAGGCCGTCGTCAAGATCGACCCGGTTACGGCGGGCAAGCTCAACATTGCTACCGCCTACCTCAGTGTCCGGCTCGGCAAGGTGCCCATGCTGAAGCCTCTTCCTCGTCCGGCGCTGTGCGAAGCAGAGAAGAAGCAGATCAAAACCCTCATCGGGCAACTGGCCGAAATCGATACCCCCGATTTTGGCATCTCGGCGACGTTCTCAGGTCACGCCTTCGCCGCACTGCCCGATCGTGAGCACTGGAGCACGATGCTTCTCACAGATCACCAGGTGAAGCGCTCGGACGCCCTTCGGCGTCTGGTCGAAAAAGGTCCCGATGCGTTGCCGTACCTCCTGGAGGCGCTCGACAACAAGACGCCTACGAAACTGAAAGTAGCGCACAACTTTGCAATCGGGTTCATGGGTTTTGGTAGCGAATTGAGTGTCAACCCGCTCAACCCCGCGGAGGAAACGCGCCCGCCCAAGGAAAGGCCGGACGAGGATGATGAAGACATCCAACTTGATCCGTACACGGTTCCTGTGGGTGATATATGTTTCGTTGCCATCGGACAAATCGTGGGCAGATCGTACCAGGCCGTGCGCTACCAACCGACTGCGATCATTATCCTCAACAGTCCAGCGCACAGGAAAGAGTTCCGTGAATGTATCAGGGGCATCTGGTCGAGCATGGATTCGGCAAAAAAATTGCTCGATTCACTGTTGCTCGATTACGCCACGGAAGGAATCTTCAATGGTAGTTCGCTGGATGGATGGGCTCTGGGCAGCGAGCTACAGGTCGAGTCAGCGATGCGCTTGCTTTATTACTTTCCGGTAGAGAGCGCGCCAATGATTGCCGAGCGTCTCAAGCGGATGGATGTTCGTAATCCCAAGCCGGGCAACGGTAGCTCGATGAAGCGCGAGGTGGCCAACGGCGCCCGCACGACCGATCTCTTGAAAGCAATAAATTGGTGCAAAGAGCCGTTAATTCGGGAGGCCTTGTTCGAGATATTCGAGCGTACCGACGATGCGTACGTGGTGTCGGCAGTTCTGCCTGCGCTGAAGGAAATCCGCGCCGAACGGATCATGCCGCATTTGCAAGCCATGCTGAAGAAGCTGCCTGCATCGGAGGACGATGTGTGCGGCGACGGCTACGAATTGTTGGGGGCCCTGGGCCAGCATTCGGGTAAATTAGCCAAGCCCGAGTTCGAGCGGTATTTGCTCGATGCCAGTTTGCAACGGCGCTGGACCATGTGTAAAGTCCTTCAAGAAACGCAGCCCCACTGGGCGTTGGAATTGCTTGCTCCCATGTTGTCCGACAAGCGCACCGGTTACGGCGGCCTGGCGGATCGTCTGTGCGATACTGCGGCAAGGGCGTTGAGCCAGATTTATCCTGAACTTAAGTTCGACTGGCACGGTTCGTATGATGAGTTAGATCGCCGGATTGAAGAGTTGCGCAAGCAGATCGCGCGAAAGAAGAAGTAGGCGACAAATGGTCCAGTGCAGCGCATAACCCCCGCGACCTCGATGCAGATGTACTCGGCGACTTCGATTACCAGGAAGGGCCATGGCAGATATTGTCAGCCCGGGTCGGAGAGCTTTCGTCGGAAGGATTCGGGTTCAGCGAGCCGAGCACGCATGAGGGGAAAATCAATGGAGCGCAGCAGCGGGCATTCGCGCAGCGCTGGCAAGCGTGGAGAAAGCATCTCGTAATCCAAGAGCGCTGACGGCGCGGGCAAGCTGAATTAGTGAAAATCTAGAGGCGGCGCATTTGCCGGGTTCGCAATCGTATATTACGCTTGTTGCAAAATAACCCATGCGCTCGGGGAGAGCGGAAATGTCTACAACAAGCGATCTGACACCTTCACAAGCATCTTCGATGACCTCATCTGCGCCGGCGGGCATTGCGGAGATTTCGCCAGTGGCGCGTGCCGAGGCGGGACAGGTTCTGACCCCATTCCATATTTGGACTGCCGCGGGGCTGACCTTGTTACCGATTCCACTGGGCTTGATTGGTTTCTTCGGAGGCATCGGGCTGGCGGTCTACTTCGGGGCAAATGCGCCGGAAGCAGCGGGGGTCAGTGCCGTGGCGGGCTTGTTGGTCGGGGGGCTTGCGGTGGGGGCGTTGGTTTTCTTTCAGCATTTTCTGCCGAGCTGTTACCTGCGCGCGGTGGCTTGCCGGGCGTTTGGCCAGCGATCGCAGCCGCTCGTACGCTGGGACGATCCTGAAGCCGAATTCGTGGACATCGTTCCGCGAAGCAACTGGGGTCGAAACATGCTGGAACCTGCAACAGATGTCGGGTTTTAGCGGATCGATTCGGCCCGGCACGAATTGTTGTTTGAGGGAGACAACAAGCGTTATCGCATTCCGTTTCAAGCGGTGGCATCGTGTGAGGTGGAGAAGTTTTGCCTCGGAGCGGAACAATGGCGCGCCGATGTTTATTTTGTGACCGTTCTCAATGTTCAGACCGCAACCGGTCCGCGAGAGATCGGGCTGGTCGGCCGGCACCTCGAGGCGAGTCCCCGGCGGATGCCGCAACGCCGTTTGCAAGCCTACGCATTCTGCAAACGGATCAAAGAAGCCCTCGGTGCCGGGCTCGTGGGGCAGGATGCCAGTCCTGCATGATTTCGGGCCTAGATCGTCATTTTAGATCGTAATTGCAAGTTGGGCAGGATTGGAATCCTGCCCCACCAGTTGTCGAACGCGCACGTATTCGAAAAGGCGAACAACTTTCCATGGGCAGATTCCTGCCGCCGTCTCCGGAAAAGGCTACAATCCCAAATATTCGGCAGCGCAAGCGGTAGCCAAGATGACCGAAGTAAGTGAGTCGGCCAGCATGGACGATCCGTACAACCTGAGCCGTTTCGTGCGCGCACAGGAGGATGACTACGAGCGCGCGCTGGCGGAAATCAAGAGCGGGCAAAAGCGCACGCACTGGATGTGGTACATCTTCCCGCAAATTGACGGGCTGGGTTTCAGCTCGACCGCGAAGCACTACGCGATCAAGAGTGTTGAGGAGGCCAAGGCGTACCTCGATCACGCCGTGCTCGGACCGAGACTGCGGGAGTGCGCGGACGCAGCTCTCAAGGTCGAGGGCCGATCGGCGACGGAGATCTTCGGTTCTCCCGACGATTTGAAACTGAGGTCATGCGCGACCCTTTTCGCGTTCGTGTCGTCCCCGGGTTCTGTGTTCGAGCGCGCGCTCGTGAAATACTATGAGGGCGGGCGCGATGAAAAAACGCTGCGGCTTCTGGGTAAGAAAGGTTGAGTTCAGAACTGCCGGCGGCTTCATTTGGAAGGAGCGGTTTGGCGAGACGATCGGCTGGCATTCTTAACGCATGGCGATGGAGGTGCTCGATGTGCCGTTGTCTGGGAGTTCTGGCACTCGCTGTTGTCGCGGCAACGGGTTGCGGGAGGAAGCACCCGGCCGACAAGGTGACACGGGTTGCCGACGACGATCCACAGATGAATGCCGCAATCGAGAAAGCGCGCTCAACCGCTGACACGTTTATCGCTGTGCTGAAGTCGCCCAAGCCGGGGCAATCCGGGTTTTCCGTGAAAATGTTGGTCAGCGATGGGACAAACCACGAACATATTTGGCTATCGCCGGTGGTATTTGACGGCAAAGTGTTCAGGGGTATGATCAACAACAAACCGGACAAAGTCACGACCATCAAGATGGGCGAAAGGGCTTCAGTCGAGCCTTCCGAGATTTCGGATTGGATGTACATCGAGAATCGCAAACTGGTCGGAGGCTTCACGCTGCGGGTCTTGAGGGATGGGATGCCAGCGGGTGAGAGAGCGGAATTCGACAAGAGCCTTCCGTTCGTGATCGAATGAGGACAGAGTGGTCGAGCGTATCATCGGAGCCTATGAAGAGCGACCGGCGGTCTGCCAAGATTACGACCCCAGGACTGCCGAGGTTGCCCGGCGAGTCGCAAGAAGCATTCAGGTCGAGCTGCCGGGCGTCATTGTGGAACACATCGGGAGCACGGCAGTACCGGGCTGTGCGGGGAAAGGGATTGTCGATTTGATGCTGCTGTACCCGGACGGGCAACTCGCAGCAGCACGGGATTTTCTCGACGCGATCGGCTTTCAAAGGCAGACAACCCGTGATCCTTTCCCGGAAGACCGACCGATGCGGACCGGATCAGTGGTTTATGACGGCGAAACCTTCCTGCTTCACGTCCATGTCATCGCCGCCTCGTCAGCGGAAGCCCGAGAACTGCGTAGATTTCGCGATCGGCTGCGGGCCGACTCCGCCTTGGTGGCTGCTTACATCTCCGCCAAGAAGGCAACCCTGGCCAGCGGCGTCACCGACTCGGTGGAGTATTGCCTTCGCAAGGGGGAGTTTATTATGAGCGCATTGGGAAAAGACCAGAAGGGCTCCGGTGAAGAAACCAAGGGCGGCGTTGTCGTAGAGAAGACCAACCTTCGAGACAAGTTCGCCCGGTTCACCGACCATTGGAAGCCGAGGATCGTCGGCGAGTTAAACGGCCAACAGGTGAAGCTGGTCAAATTTCAAGGACCGTTCGTCTGGCATTACCACGACAACGAGGACGAGCTTTTTCTGGTGGTCAAGGGCCGGTTCCGCATGGAATTTCGCAATCGGCACATTTGGCTCGAAGAAGGCGAATTCCTGGTCGTTCCTCGCGGTGTTGAGCACCGGCCCGTGGCCGAGGAGGAGGCCCACGTCCTTTTGTTCGAACCAAGTACGACACTCAACACGGGCAACGTGCGCAATGAGAGAACAGTGGATCGGCTCGAAAGGGTCTGAGCCATGGCAGGGTTACTGAGATCCAATCTTTTTGTTTTCAGGATGACAGCAATTACTGAAAAGCGTCATCCAGAGGCAGTGAAATGTTACTTGTCCGGCTCGGCGGCGGCAACTACGCGGCCGATAAGGTCCGCTGTCATCGGCGTACAGGTTGGGAACGCGGCTACGGAAACAGACAAAGCGGAGGTGTATGGGGTCATTGAAAGTCACTGGGTCGTTGCAGTCATTGCGGTCGTTGCATGCAATGCGTGCAATGCACGCATTGCGTACAATGCACGCAATGCGGCGCGGCCGGGGTGCGTGCAACGACGCAATGACGTCGCCAATTGTCATTGGTCTGTCATTACTGGTGACTGGTCAGTCGTCAGATGTCATTGGTTGTCGTTGCACGCGAGGATGCAACGACGGCAAGTACTTTCCGGCGAAGCCACGTCCTCGCGGAGCGAGCGGGCTACATTTAGCGGAGATTTTTTTCGCGGAGGATGCGCAATTGCTCCAGGGCCGGCTTGGGCTGGTTTTGCGGATCCAACAGGCCAAGGTGCGGAAACTGATGGATTCCAGCATCGGTCCACTGCACCCAGTTGACAGCTCGAACGGAGGGTTTGCAAAGCGCGAGGGCGGCGAACGCCGCGGCCCATTCGGCCTGGACCGGGGGACTAATGCCGCCGCGCCAGTGGCCTGCGTGGATGGTTAGTTCCGGATCGGCTCGAGGATCCGCTCCAGTCCCTGATGGATAACCGAGGGTGACTCGCAGGGGAACTCCCAATAACGAATACAAATCGAACATCCGAGAGGTTTCCAGCAAGTCCCGACAATAGCTGCCGCGCGGCGATATGCCGAACACCAATTCCAGGTCGATGGCCGCCAAATTAA
>Ga0306922_10002668_pt1 | contig 16599 bp, 10 predicted proteins | sample sta12Cox44000082_FD_203758 | JGI IMG/M metagenome (GOLD analysis project Ga0306922, IMG submission 203758) | Lab enrichment of tropical soil microbial communities from Luquillo Experimental Forest, Puerto Rico - statoxic.12C.oxic.44.000.082 (v2)... | ecosystem: Environmental > Terrestrial >... | reverse complement strand
CCCGCCAGCGCTTGCCGCATGACTTCGCGAGAGTCGCTGGGCGCACTTTCAGGAATCACCGAACGGTAAAACTCATCGGCCTCCTGGCGGCGCTGAGCGATGATTTCGTCAAATGCGCTGCCGAAGATCTGTCCCGTGCTGGTGGAATCGAACAGCCGAAGGCGGATGGAGACTATCTGCGAGGGCGCGAGTTCCAGCCGATAGCGTGCCGATGACTTGGTCCCAAATTGGCCTGGATTGATCGCGCCAGCAGCCCCATCGACCACATAGTCATTGATCCCATCTTTGACGTAGGCAGAAGTATTTTCCGTTGCCCACAGCCGACGAAAGTTCGTCTCGTTTTCGGTGAACAGGAGCTCCGGCGAGCCCTCGCATGCCAGCCATCGCGTGTCGTAGCGCCAATGCCGCACCTCAACCATCAGTACCGGCCCGCCGGCCGCCACGTTTGGCGGCGCTTGCTCGACCCGCCGTAAACACGGTTTCGGATCACGGTTTCCCCACTGCCAGGTGTTACGGAACCAGATCGTCGGCAGCACGTGAATCACGGCCGGCTCGGGGCCGCGATTGGCGACTTGTATGTGAATCAGGATGTCCTCGGGCGAGGCCTTGGCGTAATCTACGAAAACATCGAAGTAGCGCGATTCGTGGAAAACGCCGGTGTCCGCTAATTCGAATTCCCGCGCTTCCCGGTTGCGGCGCAGATTCTCCCCGATCAACTCTGTATACGGAAAAGCGGCTTGCGGGTACTTGTACAGGTAGCGCATGTAGGAGTGGGTCGGCGTATTATCCAGGTAGAAATATTGCTCCTTTACGTCCTCTCCGTGGTTGCCTTCGTTGCCCGCCAGCCCGAAGAGCCGTTCCTTCAGGATGGGATCCCGGCCGTTCCACAGTGCGATCGCGAAGCAAATCATCTGGTGCCGGTCGCAGATCCCTGCGATCCCATCTTCGTTCCAACGGTAAGTTTTGGACCGGGCGTGGTCGTGGGGGAAACTCTCCCAGACGGTACCCTTGGCACTGTAGTCCTCGCGGACTGTGCCCCACGCCCGCTCGCTGACATAAGGTCCCCACCGCTTCCAATGCCCTACGCGCTGTTCGGATTCGCGGAGCCGTTGTTGCTCTGCCGGGACTGTGGTTTGGCGTTCGGTCCCCGTCTTAGAGGGCCGTTTGCCAGCATCAGGTTTGGTCATGTAGGCTCTGCCGGAGGTTTGCTTCGAAAAATCGTCTCGTGCACAATTTGCAACGTAGTCGGACGTTTGTCCTGATCAGAAAATCTGTCCTAGATTGATAGAGTATAACCCCTTCAAGATGAGTTCACGCTAGCAATTAGAGTGCCTTGTCCCACGCGGATACCACTTGCATTTCAATCTTCTCAGGGCTGCCTGCGGTCTGCCGTGCATATAGGTCCACACAAAACCGTCCGCGTGAACCCGAAGGGCGCTGGTTGGGAACTCGAGCGTTGGAGAGATTTCGAAGCACGCCTAATCCATCGGTCGGTGGGGGTCGCTACGCCCTCTCACCGGCCGCGGTCAGCAAAGCGGTGACAGGGAAAGTAAAGACTGCTCACATTTCGCGCCGGCGGCTCCTCAAAAGAGCCGCCGCCACCCTCCATCGACTCAGGCCGGGTCGCTGTGCGTGCTCGCAGTCTGAATCCGGCTTGCTGGCTTCCAGGATGCGCGCCTGCAAGTCGTGTCAATTCACAGATGATCCACACCCAGAGCAGTCGTGAGAGTCCTCCAATTCGCAGCGGCTCCGCAATCAACTCAAGGGCGGATATCAGGGCTTCCTGGCCGCCATCCTCCGTTCAAGGGCCTTCATAAGTCGGAGGTGAATGTGGTCAGGAACTTTCTGCAGCAGCATTCCCCTGAACAGCCGGATAGTCTTTCGGGTGGAGTCCAAAATCACAAAACAATTTGGACATCCCCTGACGTGAGTCTCCAATTTGCGCCGCAGGTCCGACTCCGCCGTTTCATCCAGCAAACCCGCAAGCTCCTGCAAAAACTCACGACACGTAAGTAACGAAACCATCCTAACTTTTTGATGCTCGACGCGAAAAAAAAGGTTCCGAAAGACAAGTTGAATCGATCTCCGGCTTGCCTTTAGCTCAGGAGTGTCACTGCTGGAGTGGCGGGCTGGGGCTGGGGGAGTCTGGTCGGCAGCTCCTACCAGCAACGCGAGTTGAACGGCGCGCATGAAGGCATCCGGGCGTCGGCCCTGAAACCGATCGCCCTTTCCTCACTCGCTTGTCTGTCAATTCGCTGCGACCGATTGTAGGTTATACCGTCTCGTTCCGCACGGTTGTGCCAAGCGGTTGAAGGGTCCCAAAGCGGTTGCCGCCGATCTGGAGGCAACGTGGCGCCACGTCCGGTCTGTCGCCACGCTCGACACTGGCGACCCGTTGCTGTAAAGTAGTCTGCGCAAAGGAAACCGGCATGAACGCTAGGAATCTCACTTTCGCAGCTGTATTGGCAGTTACTTTTCCGCTGGCTTCAGGAGTCGCCGTAGCGCAGTCCAAAACGTCAGAGGGTGTGGTGACCGCAAACTACAAATCGCCGCGTTATAAGGCGCCCCGAACCCCCGACGGCCAGCCCGATTTAGAAGGTGTCTGGGCTAACAACAACGCAACGCCGCTCCAACGTCCAAAGGCTTTAGAAGGGAAAGAGTTCCTCTCGGATCAGGAATTGACGGCGATTAAGAGAGCGGCCGATGACCTCTTCAAGGACGGTAAATCAGATGCTGCCTTCGGCGATGCCGTCTTCCTCGCAGCTTTGGCAAATGCGCAAGGGAAGGTGAAGGGATATGTAACCGCTGACGGCAGGGTCGGGGATTACAGCTCCGTGTGGACCGTCAACCGGGATTGGACGAACAGAACCTCTCTCATCATCGATCCCCCAGACGGCAAACTTCCTGCCTTGACGGCAAGGGCTCAAGAACTGGCTAAGCGTCCGAGTTATGTCGAAAACGATACGGCATTCGGCCAAGGTCCCGGAAGGCGGCCCGATGGTCCCGAAGACCTCGGTTTGAGCGTTCGCTGCATCACCTTCGGCTCGCCTCGGATCGGAGCTGGGTACAACAGCTACATGCAGATCGTCCAGTCGGCCAAGACGGTGCTCGTACTGCAAGAAAACATCCACGACGCTCGGATTATTCCCCTCGACGGAAGCCCACATCCGCCAGCCAACGTGAAACTGTGGAACGGCGACTCGCGTGGCCATTGGGAAGGCGACACCTTGATTGTGGACACGGCCAATTACCGTGCGGGAGTCCTCATGGACAACAGTGAACAGCTCCACGTGATCGAGCGCTTCCAGCGCACTGCTCCGGATTATGTCACCTGGAATGTGACGTTTGAAGATCCGGGCACATGGGTCAAACCGTGGACCGTGGAGATTCCGCTGCGGCACACCGACGACGCGCTGATAGAATACGCTTGCCACGAAGGAAACTACGGAATGCAGGGCATCCTGGCGGGAGCCCGCGCCGCCGATGCCGCCGAGGCCGGGCGAACCGGACCTGGGTCGAAGTAGTCCTCCGTCAGGTTGCTGGAGCTGCACACCCCACCCCCGTGCTCGCTGTAGGTCTCGCAGGACAAGGCGTCGAGAGGTTTGGAGGATTGCAAACACACGACCTGTTCGGTGTTGCATTCGAGAAGCTGCGCTCGGCGTGGGTCTAGAACTTGTCTTCGAAACCAGTTAACAGCACCAGCCCAGGAATTCGCGCTTTAACGGCATCGCAGGATTCCGGAGTCTTCGATCTTGCGGAGCCGCCGGCTCGAAATGACAGCAGCGCCTGAGCCTGTGATTCCGTCGATACTGTCTCCCGCTCTCAGTGTGCTTTTTGTTACTGCCTCGCGGCGTGCGGTCGAATACTGTACCAGACATCTGTTGCAAGAATGGGATCCTGCAAGCGCCGCCTGGATTCTGCCGCGTTTGATCCGGGCCTATTGGGGTAGCGCAAAGACGTAGATGGCATTGTTGCCGCTGGAGCTATCTGCTTCGGGGGTCAAACCCATGCCGAGGGCAGCGATCGGGCCGCCGCCGGCCGCGATTGCGATGTATTGATGGCCCTTGATCGAATACGTTACGGTGCCGCCCACGGCCTGTGAAGGAAGCCTCGTCTGCCACAGAACGTTGCCGCTATCGGCATCAAGTGCCCGAAGATAGCGGTCCATCGAGCCGTTGAAAAGGAGGCCGCCACCAGTGGCCAGGATCGGCGAGTAGTTCGATACCCGCGTTTCCCAAGTCCACAATGTCCTGCCGGTCTCCACCGAGATCGCGTCGATGCGGCCGACCTTGTCCTTGCCGGTCGCGAACTTACCGATGTTAGTAGTGTTGTAGACGAACTGGGGCGCGGCCGTGCGATCGCTGCGTGCCGTCGAGTCGATGCACAGATTCGAAAGCGGCACATACATGACGTTGGCTCTCGGATTGTAGGCGCCTTGCGGCCAGTCACGGCCGCCGTTATACGTCGGGCACACGTGATAGGTTTTGCCGGCCTCCTTAAGCACGGCGTCCTCGTTCACCGTTACGAGTCCCTTTGGGTCGATCCGGGCGACGAGGTTCTGCTCCGTGGTCGGTTTCGCCCACAGGAATTCACCGTTGGCGGCGTCGAAGCTCCAGGCGATGCCGGTCTTGCAGGGGACCCCTGTCAGCGTCTTACGGGGCCCGCGGCGCGCGTCCGGATTAATCGACAGCATGCCGGCGGCAGCGCTAGGATTGACCGGCGTGTTGATGATCATCATTTCGAAGGTGCACTCCTGATCCCAGTTGTCCCGCGGCAGGACCTGGTGTTTCCAAACGACTTCACCGGTCTTGGGCCGTACCGCGAAGCGCGTGTTCGTACCGGCCATGGTGGCGCCCGGCATCTTGCGCTGAGCCTCCGAGGCGGGGCCAACGCCGCTGGAGCCGTAATAGACCAGATCGAGTTCGGGGTCGTAGGTGAGCTCACCCCAGACTCCGGTCATCCAACGGCTCTCGAAGGGTGAGCCCGCCCAAGTCTCGTCACCGGGCTCGCCCGGGCGGGGAATCATCTCGTTCCGCCATAGCTCGCGGCCGGTTTTTGCATCGTGACCGGTGACATAACAGCCGTGGCCCGAATACTGGCAGGTGCTGCCTGCGACCACCACGCCGTTGGCCACGATGGGACCGCTTGAGTTGCTGACGTCTAGGTTGCCCCCTCGATCGGTCTGCCAAGCCGTCTCACCCGTGCGGGCGTCGAGGGAGACGACGAAATTGTCCCAGCTCACAAAAAAGATCTGGTCGCCATAGAGCGCGATGCTACGCTTGCGTTGTCCGAGGCCGTTATGGAGCGAAGTGACGGGCGGCAGCCGGCGCCGATACTCCCACATCAGGTCCCCCGTGGCAGCATCGATCGCCTGGATCACGTCGCCGGGATTACCCACATACATAACGCCGTTGTAAACGAGGGGTGTCGCCTCGTTGGCACCGGGTTCCATGGCGCGCGACCAGACCAGTTGCAGAGTCTTGACATTGGCTTTGTTGACCTGGTTAAGGGGACTGTAGCCCCAGGCCTGATAATTGCCCCGATGGATCAGCCAATCCTCTGGCTTGGGCGCCCGCATCGTCTGATCGGTCACCGTAACGAAATTCGGGACCACGCGCACGGTCTTCGTTGTTTGCGTGCGCGGCGGCGTCTGGGCGAGCCCAAGCGAGCCTAGAGCGCATAGCACTGCGGCACTCAGGAGGGCTTCCTTAGTCGGGAATCTCATGGTACGCTCCTTCGGTAAAAGCTTTGAAAATTGCGTTCAATTAAGAGGACATTCTAGTTTGAAACTGTGATGTGATTCAAGGGCTGCTGTCCGATGACGTCCGATGCTAGCAGTTTCGGCAAGGCCAACAAGACGGTGCTGTTGTTCTCTGAGGTACTGCCAGTCTTTTAACTTAACCAATGCCGACCTCGATCGATGCGCCGGGCGACCTCCCCTCAGTGTCGGTTTTTGAACGGTCGTGCACACTTGGGGGCCCTGCTGAGAGAAGCTTACGGCGTGACCGTTGCCTGGACCTTGCCCGCGCACGACGTTTCGGGTACCGCTTTTTGGTGGAACTAAAATAGCATGCCGTTCCGCGCAGGAACCGCGGTGATCTGGGACGCTGGTGCGCTAAGAATGAGCCGCGGAGGAAGGGAAATGAGAAACTTGCTTCAGCGGGAAACCGTGAACGAGGCTATCTCGCTGATGGACGAGTTCCGGCCTCTATCGCGCCGGCAGTGAGGGGATGGAGGTGGTAGTAAGTGATGGCAGCCCGCTTTCGACTCGATGGGAGAATTGGAGAAGCGGCTGGAATCGAATCCTCCGTTCTACCGTGCGGACCCACCTTGGCGATGTTGGAGTTTCGCGCATTCCTCTCGCCAGAGGAGGCGAGCCTTTGTGGAGAAATCATTTCAGGACCGCGGGTTCTCTTTGTGCGTAGCCTGAGAGGCCAGCGTTTCCATGCGGTGCCCAGCGAAGCGAAGAGCGACGGTAACTTGCGCAGTGTTTGCTTGGTCAAGGCGAGGGTTGTGCCGCGGCGGTCCATGGGATCGGGTTGCCGTCCGATCAGGCCCTCTCTGCAAATGATCGACCATGTCGGTGGTTGCGCCGCTACTTAGTCCCGCGTGGGGGACGACTCTCTAGGAAGCCGCCGGCATCGGGCGCTCGTTGACGATCATCCAGTTGATGCCGAACCGGTCCCGTACCTGGCCAAAACGGGAGGCAAAGAAGGTCTCCTGCATAGGCATCAGAACCTGGCCACCGTTGGAAAGGGCTGCGAACACGCGCTCGGCCTCGCTGTCGCTATCCATCCCGAGCGAGAGGTATGCGCTCCTCATCGGCTCCGCATTAGGGATATCGGCAGCCATGAGTTCGGTACCTGCGATGTGGATACGCGCGTGCAGCACGGCTTCTCTCCACTCCGGGCTCCAGCGGCCTGCATCGGGCCCCTGCCCATGCGTCATCATCATCCCGATCTTCGCGCCGAGATGCTTCTCGTAATAGCGGCAGGCCTCGGCGCATTTCCCGGCGAAGTTCACGTATGTATTCATCTTCATCACTTCATCTCCTTTTTGTGCAGAACTGGTGAAACATGAAACTGCCAAGATGTCTGAGCTTTCGGACTACTTCGGATTCTACATGTTGCGTCACTTCAACGTGTCATAAATGGCTATGCCGTGGCCGTGTTCCAAGCCGAGACCCAGCTTGAACCAGGCAACGATGCCGTTAGCTGACAAGGCCTCGAGCGAGCCATCGGCCTCGAGTAGCTTTTCCGGGAAAGCGCAAACGTCAGCCGAGTGGATTTTGATATGGTAGGCCCCAATACGGAAGGTCGGCCGGCCGCGATCCTAGGACGTCATTTTCAGGATCAGATTATCCTGCTTTGCGTCCGGTGGTACCTGCGGTACGCCTCTCACTGCGAGATTTGGAAGAGCTCATGGCGAAACGGGGTTTGCGTGTGGACCATTCCACCATCGGACGATGGGCGCTCCGGTATGCCGCGGAACTGTAAAAGAGAGTGTGCCGCCGTCGGTTCCGCTGGGCCGATGAAACTTATGTTCGTGTAGCGGGCGCCTGGACTTACCTGTACCGGGCGGTTGACGCTACGGGGAGGAATACGTCGCGATCAGCTTGGAGCGATCACTCGATCGAGGCCACTGCGCCAGTATCGCTGGTGGCCACGTACGAGGGAACCGGGAGCACTGACACCTCAACAGACTTCGTGTGTAGCACCGGATTTGGGAAGCACCAACGATGAGGGTCGAAACAGAAGTTCCGCGATACCGGATTGGGGATTTTCTACGTCTAAAGCTCCTGGATGACAATTCCTGAGCGAAGCCATTTTCTCATCCTGAAGGGTCGCCGTGAACGAGGATAGGGGCTGGGTCCTCATCTAGTTGAGCGTTTGAGAGCAGGCCACCATTGCTGACGCTGTGAGAATGTGGGAATCGTGCAGCGATTTCCAAGCTGGGGAGCCAGGGAAACCCGCCCCGATTGACGCCCACTTGTGTATTGGATACTATTCTTCCGACGTGACTTTTCGATCAATCGTGTGGACCTGTGTCGCCGTTGTATCGCTTGTGGCCATTCCAATCATCCTATGGAGTGATGATCGGACACTAGCGAACTCGGCCCCTGGTGCGGGAGTGTCCCACTTGCCGGCAGCGAGGGCGCTGGTTCAGCGGTATTGTATTGGCTGTCACAATGCAAAGCTGAAGACAGGGGGCATTGTGCTGGAGGTTGCCGATCTCGAGCACATTGGGGACCATCCGGCTGTTTGGGAAAAAGTGGTCCATAAGCTGCGCACCGGCGAAATGCCCCCCGCCAGCATGCCGCGGCCGGACAAAGCCACGTATGCCAGTGTCACGGCGGAACTCGAAGCGGCGCTCGATCTAGCGGCAGCGGCCCAGCCGAACCCAGGACGCGTGCCGGTACATCGGCTAAACCGAGCGGAGTACGCCAATGCCATCCGTGACTTGCTCGTGTTGAACGTCGATGGAAAGGCGCTGCTTCCGGCCGATGACAGCGATCAGGAAGGCTTTGATAATGTCGCGAGCGTGCTTTCGGTATCGCCGGTTCTGCTCGAGAATTACCTGGCCGCTGCCCATACCATCAGCCGTCTGGTTGTAGGAGACCCTACGCTGCCACCCAGCGTCGAAACCGTTAAGTACGCCAAGCTACTTCCGGAAGACGATCAGATGAGCGAGGATCTACCCTTTGGGTCGCGGGGCGGAGGGGTGATCCGGCACTATTTTCCCCTGGATGGCGAATACACGGTCAAAGTTCTGCTTCGCCGCCAATACTACGACTACATTATCGGTATGGGTGAGCCGCACCTGATCGATATCCGTCTGGACGGGGTCCGCCTGAAGCGTTTCACAGTAGGTGGCGAAGCCAAGGGCTTGACGATGCCGGAGAGTTTTGCGGGTAACACCCAAGGCACTCCGGAGTTCGAAGTTTACATGCATACCGCCGACTCGGGTCTCGAGGTGCGCGTGCCCGTAAAAGCCGGAGAACACGAGGTGGGAGTTTCTTTCGCCCGAGGGTTCTGGGAGCCGGAAGGCGTGCTGCAACCACCTCAAATCGGTTTTGCCCGCACCACCAACGAGTACTACCACGGGAATCCGGCAGTCGAATTCGTGATGATCGGGGGGCCTTACGGAGGAGTTTCGCACGGTGATTCGGCGAGCCGGCAGAAGATCTTTGTGTGCAGGCCGAATACTCCCGCTGCAGAAGAGCCTTGCGCGCGAAAGATCCTTTCCTCGCTGGCCACGCGCGCGTACCGGCGTCCGGTCACTGACGAAGATCTGAACACGTTGATGGAATTCTACCAGTCAGGCCGGGCACAAAAGAATTTCGATACCGGGATTGAGCAAGGGTTGGAACGCATTCTGGCGGCTCCTGGCTTCTTGTTCCGCGTAGAGAGCCCGCCCGCGAATGCGAAGGCTGGTTCCGCCTATGGGCTGAGCGATCTGGATGTGGCGTCGCGATTGTCATTTTTCCTTTGGAGCAGTATCCCCGACGAGGAACTCCTGAACCTCGCCGTTCGCGGGCGGCTCAAGGATCCTCGCGTTGTTGAGCAGCAGGTGCATCGAATGTTGCGAGATCCGCGTGCGCAGGCCCTTGTAGACGGATTCGCCAACCGCTGGCTGGGATTGAGCAAGCTGGCCGGCATCGTCCCGGACACCGATTTCTACCGGGAATTCGATGAGGGATTGCGGGATGCCATGGCGGAGGAAACCCAGCGTTTTGTCGCGAGCCAGTTGAGAGAAGACCGCAGTGTCGTGGAACTGGTGACTGCCAATTATAGCTTTCTAAATGAACGGCTGGCGAAGCACTACGGCATCCCCGATATTTACGGGCCCCGTTTTCGCCGCGTCGAGTTCGCTGACGGCGTGCGTGGGGGCCTACTGGGGCAAGCCAGCATCCTGGCCGTGACGTCCTATCCCAACCGGACATCGGTCACCTTGCGCGGCAGGTGGTTGCTGGCGAACCTTTTGGGCGCTCCTCCTCCCCCTCCGCCGCCGGATGTTCCGGCTTTGAAAGACCCGGGGCAGGACGGTCAGCCTCAGTCGTTGCGGAAGCGGATGGAACTCCATCGCCAGTCCGCCGTTTGCGCTTCCTGCCACCAACGCATGGACCCGCTGGGCTTTTCATTGGAAAATTTCGATGCCCTCGGGAAGTGGCGCCAAGAAAGTGACGGTGCTCCGATCGATACCGCGGCCTCCCTGCCGGACGGCACGCGCTTGGAAGGGATAGGCGGTTTGCGCCGGCTGATCGAAAGTCACAAAGAAGATTTCGTTCGCGCCTTCACCGCGAAGCTATTGGCCTATGCCACCGGCCGGGGAATCGAACCTTCCGATTATCCTGCCATCCGGAAGATTTCGCGCGACACGGCATCTCAAGACTATCGGTGGTCAGCCATCATATTGGGAGTCGTGAGAAGCCCGGCGTTTCGTATGGGCGTAGCCGGAAGTGAGCAGGTCTTGGCTGCAAGAAAATAGGGGATCTCGCCGTGATGATTACGAGGAAAGCCATTTCGCGCCGCATCATGTTACGAGGGCTAGGCAGCGCTGTCGCATTGCCTTTGCTCGATAGTATGGTGCCGGCGCTGTGCGGAGCCGCCAAACCATTTAACCGTTTCGGTGTGGTTTACGTGCCGAATGGCATGATCATGCAGAACTATTTGCCCGCCAAGGACGGGGCGGATTATGAGATGACGCCTACGTTGAGCGCTCTCGAACCTCTGCGCGAGCACTTCCAGATTTTGAGTGGTCTGAACTGCATCCCCACGCCGGGAAGGCCGGGAGGCGCGCATGCGAAAGCGAGTACCCGCTTCCTGACTGACATTTCGCCGCCGACCAGCGAAACCTGGCTGGACGCGGGAATTTCGGTCGATCAGATTTTGGCTCAGCAGATCGGCAAAAATACGCAATTGGCATCGCTCGAACTTGCGATTGAGTCGGGTGAAACGGCCGGCAGCTGCGATACGGGTTATGCCTGCCCCTATACCAATACTCTAAGCTGGACCGGTCCCAGCACGCCCTTACCGACGCAGAACAATCCGCGCCTGGTGTTCGAACGCCTGTTCGGCGACAGCCGCAGTACGGATCCCAAAGAGCGCAGGGGGCGCATGCGTCAGCAGAAGAGCATTCTGGATTCGGTGACGCAGGAGGTTTCACGTTTCAAGAGCGCCCTTCCCAAGAGCGATCAGACCAAGCTTACCGAGTACCTCGATAGCGTTCGCGGCGTGGAACGCCGCATCCAGAATGCGGAAACAGAGAATCGACAGCTTCCCCTGGTCGACCGTCCTGACGGAATCCCAGCCAACTGGGAAGATCACATCAAGTTGATCTTCGATTTGATGGTTTTGGCCTATCAAAGCGATCTTACTCGGGTCATCACTCTGATGGTGGGTCACGAGCAGAGCGGCATGACGTATCCGCAGATCGGTGTGCCGGACGCGCATCACCCCATTTCGCACCACCAGCGAGAACCAGAGAAGGTAGCCAAGACGGCAAAGATCAACGCCTATCACGTCAAAATGTTTACCTACCTGCTCGAGAGACTGCGCGACACTCCCGACGGCGACGGCACGCTGTTAGACCACATGACCATGATTTACGGGGCGGGGATTGCAGATAGCAATTCGCATGCACCGGTGAACATCCCGTTCTTGTTGGCCGGCGGCGGCGCAGGCAACCTGAAGGGCGGGCGCCACACCGACTTGAAGGGTGTTCCGTTGGCGAATCTTCACCTCACGCTCATGGACCAATTCGGCGTGAGTTGGGATCGCATTGGGGACAGCACGGGTAGACTCGATCCGGCCGTGCTCGCTCTAGGAAGGTCATGAGGCTGAGGCGTTTTCTTGAGTCCGTTTCGGTGCTAGGCATCGCCCTTGCGCATGGGTTTGCCTCAACACCGGACTTGCGTCTCGTTCAGGCCGTAAGAAATCAGGATGCCGCGTCGGTGCGGGTACTGCTCGAACATCACGCCGACGTGAATGCACAGCAAGGGGATGGCACTACCGCGCTTCATTGGGCCGTTTATCACGACGACCTCGCGATGGCGGACGTACTGATTCGCGCAGGCGCGCGCGCCGATACGCCTAACGATCTTGGCTCTACGCCGCTCCACTTGGCCTGCAATAACCGGAGCGTTGCCATGGTCGACCGGCTGCTGGCGGCGAAAGCAAACCCGAACGCCAAACTGCTCAACGGCGAAACCGCGCTGATGACATGTTCCCGCGGAGGGAGCGCCGGTGCCGTTAAAGCGTTGCTTGTCCACGGTGCCGATCCGAAGGCAACGGAACCCGAGCACAACCAAACGGCGCTCATGTGGGCCGCGGCGAACAATCACCCTGACGTGACTGCTCTGCTCATTGAATTCGGCGGAGATATCCGGGCCCGTTCCCGCGCCTACGCTCAGACCGTGGTCGGCGAGCAAACTCAAAGAGCCGGGCGCGAAGAACTGAATTATACGGTCACGCGAGGAGGCAGCACGCCGCTGCTCTTTGCCGCGCGCTCGGGCGATGCCGAGTCCGCCAAATTGCTGCTGGCGGCCGGTGCGGACCCAAACGATTCCCTGCCTGATGCCACCAGCGCGCTCGTGCTCGCGGCCCACAGCGGGCACCGGGATGTGGCGGCGGCTTTGCTTGATAAGGGCGCGAATCCGAATGATATGGGTATCGGTTACTCCGCCCTGCACGCGGCGATTCTCAGAAGCGATCTGAAGCTGGTAAAAACGCTCTTAGCATATGGCGCAAATCCGAACCTACGCATGACCAGGGGGACGCCCGTACGCCGCAATTCCACCGATTATTTTCTATTGGCGCCGCTGATCGACGCAACTCCCTACCTGCTCGCTGCGAAATTTTTGGAGCCTGAGATGATGCAGGTCCTCCTCGCCGGCGGCGCCGATCCCAAAATGACCATGCCGGACGGCGCTACTGCGTTAATGTTGGCCGCCGGCGCAGGCTCGCCGACTAATGCAGACCGTCGGGGGATCAACGTGATTGATTTTGGAAAAGTGGAACCGGAGGCCAAAGTCCTGCCTGCCGTACAGGCGGCATGGAGCGCAAACGCCGACATGAGCGCTAGCGACGCTGCTGGGAATACCGCTTTACATGCCGCCGTGAATCATCGATACGTGGCCGTAGTCCAGTTTCTTGTTGATCGCGGCGCCGTCGTGAATGTCCGCAATAAAGCGGGGCTGACGCCACGGGAGCTGCTGATGAGTCCACAGAGGCCTACAGAAAAACCGGTGGGAGCAACATCCGCCGGCACGTCGAGTTCGGGAAGGGAAGTCGCGGGTGAGTCCGCCACCGAGCGGATCGCCGCACTGCTCGGCAAGCTGGGCGCGACGCAATAGCCGTCAGTTCAAATAGCCCGGCCAATAGGTATTACACAGTGGAGCGGGCGGGAAGTCCCGACCGCGCCATGGCGTTGGCGGGGGTCGCCATAATCATTTCCGGCGTATGGCGCTCCGCTCTTCAATCGCTAGAGCACTGAGATTCGCGACTTCCGCATTCACGGCGCCGATTGCGATGTCGCCCACCCGTAGCAAGCCCGGACTTGCTTACGGTGCTTCGGCGATCGTGGCGCCCGTGGCCGGATTGGTTGCCGAATGGATGGCGCGTTGCCTGCGCTCCTCCCAGGCGCCGTTGATGTGGAACGGTACTGTTCCAACTCTCGCCTCCGTCGTCGTCATCCTTCTGCCTCCCATTCCGGCAAGGTAGCCCGCATTTCGGAGCGCAGCATCAGGGCTACGTAGACCGCACCCGCCGCACTGAAGCCCACAAACCAGGCGTAATCGTAGAGCAAACGCAGCGGCGGCACGACCAATCCCAGCAATGCCACTACGACACCTGCTGCCAGCGCCGTCACCGCGCGCAGGTTCACACCGTTGTCGTACTCATAGATGCCTTGGCGGCGGTACAGGTCCGCCACTCTCAAGTGCGACCTGCGAATCAGAAAATAATCCGTAATCATGATGCCGGCGATCGGCCCGAGCAAACCGGAGTAACCCACCAGCCATGCGAAAATGTAGGCGCTGAAATCGCTCAGCAGCTTCCAGGGCATGAGCAGCACGCCGACTAGCCCGGTGATGATACCGCCCACGCGGAAGGAAATGCGGCGTGGATTGAGATTCGAAAAATCATTCGAAGGCGAGACCACGTTGGCGGCCACGTTGGTGTTCAGCGTGGCGGTCAGCAGCGCGACTAGCGCGATGAACGCGATCACCGGCTGGTTGAATTTGCCCAACAATTCCACCGGGTCCCAGATCGGCCGGCCAAAAAGCACAGCCGACGCAGAAGTGACCGCTACGCCAATAAACGAATAGAGCGTCATGGCGGTTGGCAGGCCTAGGGCCTGGCCCAACACCTGCGCTCTTTGCGAGCGCGCATAACGCGTGAAGTCCGGAATATTGAGCGCCACAGTGGCCCAGAAACCCACCATGCCGGTAAGCGAGGGAATGAAGAACCGGATGAATTCGGCCGTGGTGTGGAACTTGCCGGGCGCGCTCAGAACCGGGCCGAATCCGCCGGCCTGGCGTGTAATCCACCACAGGAGCAGCAGGCCGATGCCCAGCATGAATGGGGCGCCGATGCCCTCCAGAAACTTAATAGTCTCGATACCCCGCCAGATCACGGCGAGGTTGAGAGCCCAGAATGCAAAGAAGGAAATCCACTGGCCGCCGGGAAGTTGGGCGGCTCCCGGCCACATCAGCTTGAGCATGGAATAGATCGCCTGGCCGCCAATCCAGGTCTGAATGCCGAACCAGCCGCAGGCTACTAAGGCCCGCAACACCGCCGGGATGTTCGCCCCACGCACGCCGAAGGATGCGCGAACCAAGACCGGGAACGGAATCCCGTATTTGGTGCCGGCGTGTGCGTTTAGCACCATGGGAATGAGCACGATCAGGTTGCCGAGCAGGATAGTGGCGATGGCCTGCCACCAGTTCATGCCGCCGGCGATTAGCCCGGAGGCCAGCATGTAGGTCGGGATGCACACCGACATGGCCACCCACAGGGACGCATAGTTGTATATGCCCCACGTGCGCCGCTCTGTGGGGACGGGCGCGAGGTCCTTGTTATAGAGTGTGGAATCGTGGGGCACTATTTCCATGCGCCTCCGCGCGCGGTGCGCTTGAGATAGTTGCCACGGCCGGGTTTACCCGTAAACCGGCCGCTGTCGACGATCACTTCTCCCCGCGAAAGAACCGTTCTGGCGTCGCCTTTCACCTGGAATCCCTCGAACATCGAATAGTCGACGCGCATGTGGTGCGTCTTGGCGCTGATGGTATGGACCGCGTTGGGGTCCCAGAGGACCAGGTCGGCGTCGCTGCCTGGAGCGATTTCGCCCTTCCTCGGATACATGCCGAAGAGGCGCGCGGGTGTGGTCGAGGTCAGTTCGACAAAACGGTTGAGCGAGAGCTTGCCGGCATTGACGCCGTGGTGATAGATCAGCTGCAGACGGTTCTCGATGCCGGGGCCGCCGTTGGGGATTTTTGTGAAATCGTCCTTGCCGAGAGTCTTCTGGTCGGCGAAGCAAAACGGGCAATGATCGGTCGAGACTACCTGAAGGTGATCGTGCTTCAGCCCATCCCATAGCTTCGGCAAATGGTCCTTGGAACGTAGTGGCGGAGTGAAGACGTACTTGGCGCCTTCGAAGTTGGGCCGCTCCAGCTCTTCGATGGAGAGCAGCAGGTACTGCGGGCAGGTCTCGGCAAAAGCCGGAACGCCGCGGTCGCGGGCTTCGCGCACCTCGTTCAGCGCATCTTCGGACGATAGGTGGACGATATAAACCGGCGCGCCGGCGATTTCGGCCATGGCGATGGCGCGGTGCACGGCTTCGGCTTCGGCACGCGGCGGGCGGGTGAGCGCGTGGTAGATCGGCGCGGTCTTTCCTTCGGCCAGCGCGCGTGCGATGATCACATCGATCACGCTGCCGTTTTCAGCGTGCATGCAGATCAGAGCGCCGTTCCGGGCAGTTTGCGAAAGGGCCTTGAAAATCGTGGCATCATCTACCATCAGGACGTTGGGGTACGCCATGAACAGCTTGAAGCTGGCTACGCCTTCGCGCACCATGTCATCCATGTCTTCCAGGCCCGCCTCACCCAGATCCGTGACGATCATGTGCAAGCCGTAGTCGATGCAGGCGCGGCCTTCGGCTTTTTTCCACCACGCGTCGAGGGCGTCGCGCATTCGCGTAGCGCGGGCCTGGATGGCGAAATCGATAATACTCGTGGTGCCACCGAAGGCCGCGGCGCGCGTCCCGGTTTCGAAATCGTCGGCAGAGGTGGTGCCGCCGAAAGGCATGTCAAGATGGGTGTGCGCGTCGATGCCGCCGGGCATCACATAGAGGCCTGTGGCATCGATCACCTTCCGAGCCGCCTGTGGAGGAATGCTCGCGCGAACCTCCCGAATGCGCTCGCCTTCGATGAGTACGTCCGCGGCGATCGTCTCGCGCGCGGTGACGACCGTGCCATTTCGGATCAGAGTATCAGGCATGGGATTTTACCCGGTCTTCCCAGGATTGCCGCGGCAGGCCTGTGTTGACCTCTTCCATGGTGATGCACCCTTCTACGGGACATACCAGCCAACACAGGTTGCA
>Ga0306922_10002664_pt1 | contig 16600 bp, 17 predicted proteins | sample sta12Cox44000082_FD_203758 | JGI IMG/M metagenome (GOLD analysis project Ga0306922, IMG submission 203758) | Lab enrichment of tropical soil microbial communities from Luquillo Experimental Forest, Puerto Rico - statoxic.12C.oxic.44.000.082 (v2)... | ecosystem: Environmental > Terrestrial >... | reverse complement strand
CGGCCATCGCCGCGTCACGGTGCAGTACGCCAAGCGGGTCGTCGGACGGCGGATGTACGGCGGCTCGAGCACGCATATTCCGCTGAAGGTCAACACGGCCGGCGTGATCCCGGTGATCTTCGCCTCGTCGATTCTCGCGTTTCCGGCCACGATCGCGCAGGCGTTCCCGGGCCGTCTCAGCGAGGCCCTGACGACGCAGCTCAATTTCGGGATGCCGCTGTACAACCTGCTCTACGTTGCGGGCATCATCTTTTTCACCTACTTCTACACGGCCATCGTCTTCAATCCCGACGATGTGGCCGAGAACATGCGGAAGTACGGCGGGTTCGTACCGGGCATCCGCCCGGGCAAGCGGACGGCCGAGTACATCGATTCGATTCTCGCGCGCATCACGCTGGCAGGCGCGGTGTACCTCGCGCTCATCGCGCTCCTGCCGAACTTCCTGATCAGCGGCTTCCGCGTCGCGCCGATCCCGTTCATCGGCGACTGGTTGGATGCCGCGCTTCCGAAGTTCATTACCGAGGGGATGAACGTGCCGTTCTACTTCGGCGGCACGTCGCTGTTGATCGTGGTCGGCGTCGCGATGGATACCGTCCAGCAGGTGGAAAGCCAGCTCATCATGCGCCACTACGACGGTTTCATGAAGAAGACGCGGATTCGCGGGCGGCGGGCATAGCGAGTGCGGCGCGTCGGGCACCAACGATCCTATGGCCCTGAACCTGATCATGTTGGGCCCGCCGGGCGCGGGGAAGGGCACTCAGGCCGAACGCCTCGCCCGAGAACATCGGATCCCGAAGATTTCGACGGGCGATATGCTGCGCGCCGCTGTGCAGGACGGGACGGAAATCGGCCGGCGCGCGCAGGCGATTATGGATCGCGGCGAGCTCGTCAGTGATGACGTGATGATCGGCATCGTGAGCGACCGGCTGGCACGGCCGGACGCGGCGTGCGGGTTCATCCTCGACGGTTTTCCGCGCACCGTCGCCCAGGCGACGGCGCTCGACGCCATCATGGATGGGCGCGATCCGCTCATCGTCGTCGAGATCGTCGTGCCGGAACCGGAGCTCGTGCGGAGACTGAGCACGCGGATGATTTGCGAAAGCTGCGGCCGCACCGCCGACATTCCGCCTCGCGGCGGCATCCGCCCCGGGGACCCCGGGCAAGGCCGGACGGAGGCGGGCGATCGCTGCGCGTTTTGCGGCGGAAAGCTGGTACAGCGCACGGACGACTCGGATGTCGTCGTGCGAGAGCGTTTAAGAGTGTATCGAATGAACACGAAACCGCTGGTCGACTTTTACCGGAACCGGGAGACGTTTCGATCGGTCAACGGCGCCCAGGCGCCGGACCAGGTCGCAGCGGAGCTGGCCGCTGAGATTGCGGCGGCCCGTAACGCGCGCGTCGGGGGCCGTCTGTGATCATCTGCCGTTCGACTGCTGAGCTCGAGCGTATGCGCGAGGCGGGCCGGCTCGTCGGTGAAGTCTTGACCGAACTCGCATCGCTTGTGGCACCGGGCGTGACGACCGCCGATCTGGACGAGGCGGCGGAAAAGCGTATCCGGCAGGCGGGGGCGATACCGGCGTTCAAAGGGTATCTCGGCTACCCGGCGACGATTTGCGCGTCGGTCAACGAGGAAGTCATTCACGGGATTCCGTCGGGCCGGCGGATATTGAACGAGGGCGACGTCGTGTCGATTGACGTCGGGGCGTCCCTCGATGGTTATTACGGCGACAGCGCGATCACGCTCCCGGTCGGACAGGTCTCGGAGGAGGCAGCCACGCTGCTTCGCGTGACCGAGGAGGCGCTTTACAGGGCGGTCGAGCACGTGAAGGTGGGCGGCCGCATTTCGGATATCGGTCACGCTGTTCAAGAGCACGTCGAGGGGTACGGGTTCAGCGTCGTTCGTGAGTTCGTCGGTCACGGCATTGGCCAGCGGATGCACGAGGAGCCGCAGGTCCCGAACTACGGCGAAGCGGGCCGGGGGCCACGGTTGAGCGAGGGGATGGTGCTCGCGATCGAGCCAATGGTGAACGCCGGCAAGGCGGCGGTGAAGGTGCTCGCCGACGGGTGGACTGCCGTCACGCGCGATGGCAGCTTGTCGGCACACTTCGAGCACACGGTCGCTGTGACGGCGGAAGGGCCGTGGATCCTGACGGCGAGGGAAGTCCCCGTCGTTCGTGTCGCGGTGCGGAACTAGTGCGGGGGACCTCGACCGGGAGGGCGGCCGGCGCCGGCGTCGTGACGGCGCAGCTGCCGAGCGGCCTCTATCGGGTACGGCTCGATGAGGGCGGGAGCCTGATGGCCCACATCGCCGACCGGATCGACCGGAACTTCGTGCGACTCCTCGTCGGAGATCACGTGAGGGTCGAGCGCTCGCCCGTCGACGTCGGGCGCGGGCGGATCGTCGAAAAGCTTGTTGGCGGGAGACAAAGATGAAGGTGCGTGCGTCGGTGAAGCGGATTTGCGACAAGTGCAAGATTGTCCGGCGCCGTGGCGTCGTGCGGGTGATCTGTCCCAATCAGAAGCACAAACAGCGCCAGGGCTGAGGACGAAGGACCAAGGACGGACCAAGAACCAAGTACTTAGAACCAAGGACGAACAGCATGGCGCGTATAGCAGGCGTTGATCTTCCCCGCACGAAGCGCGTGGAAATCGGGTTGACCTACATCTTCGGGATCGGGCGCGTACGCTCGAACGGCATCTTGAAGGAGGCGGGCGTCAGTCCCGATGTGCGGGTCAAGGATCTGTCGGAGGACGACGTGCGCAAGATCAGCCGCGTCATCGAGGAGCAGGGCGGCGTCGAGGGGGATCTGCGCAAAGAGATCTCGATGAACATCAAGCGGCTCATGGAAATCGGCTGCTACCGTGGCGCGCGCCACCGCCGGGGCCTGCCGGTGCGCGGCCAGCGTACGCGAACGAACGCCAGAACGCGCAAAGGCCCGCGCAAGGGCGCCATCGCGAAGAAGAAGGTGATCTAAATGGCGAAGAGCGAACCGACGGCGACACCCGAAGGCGCGACACCGGAGAAAAAAGAAGGCGCGGCCGGACGGCGCAAGAAGACATTCAAGAAGCGAGGCGAGAAGCGCGTCGTCCATCATGGGCTGGCGCATATCCAGGCGTCGTTCAACAACACCGTGGTGACGATCACCGATACGGAAGGCAACGTGATCGCCTGGTCGAGCGCGGGCGGCATCGGGTTCAAGGGGTCGCGCAAAGGGACGCCGTTCGCCGCGACGCAGGCGGCGCTCAACGCCGGCAATGCCGCGAAGACCGTCGGCATGCGATCGCTCGACGTGCGGGTGAAAGGGCCTGGATCGGGGCGCGAGTCGGCAATCCGCGCGCTGCAGACCGTCGGCCTCGAGGTGAAGTCGATCCGCGACGTGACGCCGATCCCGCACAATGGGTGCCGGCCTCCGAAGCGACGGCGTGTCTGAGCGATGAACCCGGTAATGGGGGAATTACTCGAAAGGTTGTGTTGATGGCTCGTTACATCGGTCCGGTCTGTCGTCTGTGCCGCCGCGAGGCGATGAAGCTCTTCCTCAAGGGGGAGCGCTGCTACACGGAGAAGTGCGCGATCGAGAAGCGCAATTTTCCGCCGGGGCAGCACGGCAAGGCTCGGAAAGCGAAGCTCGCGGGCTACGGCCTGCAGCTTCGCGAGAAGCAGAAGGTCAAGCGCATCTACGGCGTGTTGGAGGATCAGTTCCGGCGGTACTTCGAGTCGGCCGAGCGGACGCGCGGCATCACCGGCGTGACGCTGCTGCAGCTGCTCGAGCGGCGGCTCGACAACGTGGTCTATCGGCTCGGGCTGGCGACGTCGCGGCCCCAGGCCCGCCAGCTCGTGCGCCATGGGCACTTCCTGGTGAACGGCAAGAAGGTCGACATCCCGTCGTACTCCGTGAGGGAGGGGGACGTCGTCTCGGTGCTCGGCCGCTCGCAGAAGAACCCGACGATCGAGCACGCGATGGAGGAAGTCAAGGGCCGCGGCATTCCCGAGTGGCTGTCGTTCGACCCGAGCTCCGTCACGGGACGCGTCGTCTCGGTCCCCACGCGCGAACAGATCAACCTGCCGGTGCAGGAACAGCTGATCGTGGAGTTGTACTCGAAGTAAGACGCTCTCGGCTCCGAGCCGTTAGCTCGCGAACCGCCGGCCCGCAGCCTTACACAGACCTGCGGCGGGAGGCCGGTGGTCACTTGCAGGTCTGGAGGCCCTGTCTGAGGGCCCGTTAGCGAAATCCTGGGAAAGGCCCCGGAAACTGTCCGGGGACGAACCCGGGAGAAGAAAGGAAAGGAACCCCCCATGCTCTGGAAAGGCTTTCAACGACCCAAGCGGCTCGAGTTCGAGCGCGAGACGCTGACCGACCGGTTTGGCCGGTTCTACGCGCAGCCGTTCGAGCGCGGCTTCGGCACGACGATCGGCAACGCGCTCCGCCGCGTGCTCCTGTCGTCCATCGAAGGAGCGGCGATCACCGCGGTGAAGATCGACGGCGTCCTCCACGAGTTCTCGCCGATTCCCGGCGTCGTCGAGGACGCGACCGACATCATCCTGAACCTGAAGCAGATTCCGCTGAAGCTGCATTCCGACCAGACCAAAACGTTGACGCTGCGCGTCGACAAGGCCGGCGAGGTGCGCGCACGCGATATCCAGGCCGACAGCGACGTCGAGATCCTGGAGCCGGATGCGCACATCGCGACGGTCGCGGACCACGGCAAGCTCCACATGGAGATGCGCATGAAGCGCGGCCGCGGCTATGTCTCGGCGGACAAGAACTTCGACGAGGACCTCGGGATCGGTTGGATCCCGATCGATTCGGTGCACTCGCCGATCAAGAAGGTGAACTATCTGGTCGAGGCCGCGCGACTGGGACAGACGACCGACTACGACAAACTGACCGTGGACGTCTGGACCAACGGGTCAATCAATGCCCGCGACGCGGTGTCGCTCGCCGCGAAGCTGATTCGCGATCATTTGAACATCTTCATCAACCTCGAGGAGGGGGCGGAGCAGGCGACGGAAGCGTCGGCGGACGCCCCGCGCACTGGGGCGAGCAACGAGAACCTCGACAAGAGCGTCGAGGAGCTCGAGCTGTCGGTCCGGTCGTACAACTGCCTCAAGAACGCGAATATCCGGACGATCCGCGAGCTGGTGCAGAAGACCGAAGCCGAGATGCTCAAGACCAAGAACTTCGGGCGCAAGAGCTTGAATGAAATCAAGGAAATCCTGACAACGATGGGTCTCGGTCTCGGCATGCGTGTCGACCAGCCCAGCGCGGCGACTCAGGAATAACCGAGTAACGAGCCACCAGCATGAGACATCGAGTCGCATACCGCAAGTTGGGCCGCGTCACCGAGCATCGCCTGGCGATGCTGCGGAACCAGGCCACGGCCCTGCTTCGCTACGAGCACCTGACGACCACGGTGCCGCGCGCCAAAGAGCTGCGGCCGTTCGTCGAACGCTTGATCACAATCGCGAAGCGAGGCGTCGCCGGGAGCCGGACATCGCCGTCCCAAGGGGCGGCCAGCGCGGCAAACGGGCACCTGCTGACGGCGCGCCGGCTCGTGATGCATGACCTGCAGGACCGCGAGGTGGTCGGCAAGCTGTTCGACACCATCGCGCCGCGCTTCGCCTCCCGACCCGGCGGCTATACGCGATTGTTGCGCGTAGGCTACCGCAGAGGTGACAGCGCGGAGATCGCGCACGTCGAGCTCATCGGCAGCGAGTTCAACCCGCGCACGAAGGCTGAAAAAGAGGCCGCCTCCACCGAGAGCGCGCCGAAGGCGAAGGGCGTCGGCGGGCGTCTTCGCGCCGCGGCCGATCGACTGCGGGGCAAGAAGGAAGACGCCGGCGTCCGAGCGAAAGAGGCTTCGGGAGGAAGCTCGGACGAGCCGCTCGAAGGGGAAGCGGTCGAGGGCGGCGAGAACGTCGCGAAAGCCGGCCGGAGCGCCAAGTCCGCGAAGGCGGGGAAAGGCGCGAAGCGCGGCGCCGCGGCCGCCAAGAAGAAGGCGAAGCCGAAGTCTTAGACCTCTTCGACTTCGACCCCTGCACGCTCGGCCTTGGACGCCGCGATGATTTTCGACTGCAGGTGCGCCGGCACCTCGTCGTAATGCGAGTACTCCATGTGGTACGAGCCGCGGCCCCCGGTCGCGGACGTCAGATGCTGCTCGTACGTCAGCATCTCGGCCATCGGCACCTGCGCCTTGATGATGGTCATCGCGCCGCGCGTATCCATGCCGCCAATCCGGCCCCGCCGTCCGTTGAGATCGCCCATGAGGTCGCCTGCAAAGTCGGACGGCGCATGCACCTCCACGTTCATGATCGGCTCGAGGATGGTCGGCCGCGCGCGCGTCATCGCGTCCTTGAACGCCAGCGAGCCCGCCAGCTTGAACGACAGCTCGTTCGAGTCGACGTCATGGTACGAGCCGTCGAAAACCGTCACGCGGAAGTCCACCATGGGGTAGCCGGCGAGGTAACCGCGGCTCCGCGCGTCCTGAATGCCTTTTTCGACTGCCGGGATGAACTGACGAGGGATGGATCCGCCGAAGATGTCGTCGACGAACTCGAAGTCAGCGCCGCGTGCGAGCGGTTCGACCTTGATCTTGCAGTCACCGAACTGGCCATGACCGCCGGTCTGCTTTTTGTGCCGGCCGTGGGCTTCGGTTGACGCCTTGATGGTCTCGCGATACGGAATGCGCGGCGGTTTCAGGTTCACATCGACGCCGAAACGGCGCTTCAGCTTCGCGACCGTGACCTCGATGTGCAGCTGCCCCTGCCCGGACAGCAGCAGCTCCTTCGTCTGCGGGTCGCGGCTGTAGCGGATTGACGGATCCTCCTCCTCGAGCCGGTGCATGGCCGTGCTGATCTTGTCCTCGTCCCCCCTGCTCTTCGGCTCGATGGCGTAGGAGAGAACCGGCTCGGGGAATTTCACGGCCGGAAAGGATACGGTTTGGCTCCGGTCTCCCAGGGTATCGTTGGTCAGCGTGTCCTTCAGCTTGGCCACCGCGCCAAGGTCACCTGCCTTAATCTCCGGCACGCTCGTCTGGGTTTTGCCCTGAAGGAGCAGCAGATGGCCGAAGCGCTCGAGGGTGTCGCGAGTCTTGTTGTAACAGTTGGAATCCGACTTCAGGGAGCCTGACACGACGCGGAACATCGTGATGCGCCCGGCAAAGGGGTCCGCAACCGTCTTCCAGACGAACGCCGCGGCCGGCAGCTTCTCGTCCGCCTGACGTGTGGTCTCCACGCCGTCCTTGTCGATCGCGCGGAACGGGCGGTCCGCCGGCGACGGCAAGCACGCGCCGATAGCGTCGAGGAGCTGCGGGACTCCGATATTCAAGAGCGCCGAGGTACAGACGAGCGGAAACAGCTTTCCGGCCATCGTCGCCGAACGGAGGCCGGCAACCAGCTCCGCGTCGGTGAGCGTCCCGGCCTCGAAAAACTTCTCCATCAGCCGCTCGTCGTTCTCGGCGACCATCTCGATGAGCGCCTCCCGCGCTGCGTTGACGTCCGCCTCCATCGCCGGAGGGACGGCGGTCTCGGAAAACTTGCCGCTCTCGTCGGTCTGGAACACGTAGGCCTTTCTGGTGACGAGATCGACGACACCCTTGAAGCTTCTTTCCTCGCCGATCGGCAGCTGAACCGGAATCACGGTGCGACTGCACGCCTCGCGCAGCGACGCCAGCGAACGCTCGAGGCTGGCGCGCTCGCGATCGAGCCGGTTGAGCACAACGAGGCGCGGCAGCTTGAGGTCGTCGCCGATGCTCCACACTTTCTCCGTCTGCACCATCACGCCCGAAACGGCGTCCACGACGACGAGGGCGCCGTCGGCGACCTGCAGGCCGGCGTGCGCGTCGCTCAGAAAGTTGCCGATGCCGGGCGTATCGATGAGATTGATCTTCTGCTTGTTCCATTCGGCGTAGGCCAGCGCAGCCGACAGCGTATGCTTGCGCGCGATTTCCTCCTCGTCATAGTCGGTGACCGTCGTCCCGTCATCGACCTTCCCGAACCGGTTGACCATGTTGGAGAGCGAAAGGATCGCCGAGGCGAGCTGTGTTTTCCCGGAACCGCTGTGACCGACGAGGGCGACATTTCTGATGCTGGCGGCGTCGTAGACCTTCATAGGCGGGGCTCTCCCAATTGGTCGACTTGGTTGTTACAGATTTGTTGTGATCATATTGGCGCCTGGGCGACACCGCAAGGGACGGCGGTTATAGCCGGGATTCCGGGGGGGCATTCGGGACGCGCGGGGCTCAGGATTTGCGCGGATGGGTCAGATCGGGCAGGTTGCCGTCTCGGTCCTCCGGGTCTCGCGCCGCCGCGCGCTCCTCGACGATGATCTCGACGGCGTGGCGTTTGTCTTCGTTCAGGAAGCCGTACACGCTGCCGACGGCGGCGGACCCCACGCCGCCCAGACGACGTTTCGACCGCCGCTTGCGGACGGCAACGATCAGCACGACGATCGCGACGAGCCAGATGATCGCCGCCATGTCTTCCTCCCTGGAGGGAGCCCCGGGGGCAACGCCGAAATCCGGAGCCGTTGATCACTCATAGCGCAAAGCCTCGATGGGATCGAGGCGCGACGCTCTGAATGCCGGCCACATGCCGAAAAAGATCCCCACAAACGCGGAGAAGCCGAGGCCGATGGCGAACGACCACCAGGGCAGCGAGATCGGAAAACCCGAGAGGGCGTGAGCGGTCCAGCCGATCGCGCTGCCGAGCGCGATGCCGAGCACGCCACCGAGCGATGTGAGAAACGCGGCTTCCATCAGAAACTGAAACAGGATTTCGGCGCGCCGCGCTCCGAGCGCCTTACGCACGCCAATCTCCCGCGTCCGCTCCGTGACGGAGATCGACATGATGGCCATGACGCCGATCCCGCCCACCATCAGCGCGATCGAGGAGATGACGAGCAGCGCCAGGAAGGTCCCCTGGCTGATCCGTTCCCACAGCTTGAGGAATGAGTCCTGCGTGATCAGGTCGAAGTCGTTCGGCTCGTCGAGCTTCAACCCGTGCCGGATCCGCATAATGCGCTCGACGTCGGCGAGCGCATCGGTAACGGGCACTCCGTCGCGCGGCAGCGCGGAAATCATCACGTTGGTAATCGTTCCGCCGCGCGGCCCGAACCTGCCGACGCGGAGCCCGAAGACACGCTGGTAGGTCGAGAACGGGACCACGACGAAATCGTCCTGATTCAGGTTGAACCCGCCCGGCGCCGGCCGCTTGTCGAAGACGCCCACGACCTCGAAGCGCTGGTTCCCGACGCGCACCAGCTTGCCGATCGGATCGGTGCCGCTCGGCTCGAACAGCAGCTTGTACGCGGTGTTGCCGAGAACGACGACGTTGCGCCGGTATTGAATGTCGGTGCCGTTGAAAAAGCGCCCCGCCAGAAACGGGATGCGCGTCCCCTCGGCGAAGAACTCACCCGTGCCGAACACGATAATCGGCTTGGTCTTCTGCTCGCGATAGAACACGCGCTGCTGGGCGATGGGCCCCGGGCCGGCGCCGAGCTCGAGATCGACGTACCTGAGCGTCGTATTCTGCGCTTCGAGCACACGCGCATCCGACGCCGTCAAGTCGGGCCGTTTCAGCAGGTCACGCAACTCCGCGCCGTTCGCGAAGCTGGTGACGCCGAAGCGCTGCAGGTAGATGATGTTCGTTCCGCTCTGGGCAATCACGTCGCGCAGCGACTGATCGAAGCCGCGGATGAGCGCCGTCATGCCGACGATGGACGTGATGCCGATGACGACGCCGAGCACCGTGAGGCCGGAGCGCAGCTTGTTGTCGCGCACGGTCTCGAACGCCATCACGATCACTTCTTTGACGAGGCCGAAGCGGATCGCCATCACTCGCGCCTCAGCGCTTCGATCGGGTCGAGCCGGGCGGCGCGCATGGCCGGGTACAACCCGAAAAAGAGGCCCACGAGGGCGGTGATCCCGATTCCCAGGGCCACCGACCACGCCTCGACGGCCGCCGGGATCGGGGTGAATCCGGCGATGCTCATGGCGATCGCGGCGCCGAGCGCTGTCCCGATGACGCCGCCGAACATCGAGAGCACGACCGATTCGGTCAAGATTTGCGCGGTGATATCGGACCGCCGGGCGCCGAGCGCCTTGCGCAGGCCAATCTCGCGCGTCCGTTCGGTCACCACCATCAGCATGATGTTCATGATCACGATCCCACCGACGACGAGCGAGAGGCCGACCACGCCGATGAGCACGGCGAAGATGCCATTGGTGGCCGAATGGTAAATGTCCAGAATCGTGTCCGACGTGAAGATCCCGAAGTTCTCCGTTTGCTTGGGCTTGAGACGTCTCGAGATTCGGAGCGCGAGTGTCGCTTCGTCGATCGCCTCCGACATCTGCGCGACGTCCCGCGGCTTGACGGTCAACGACAGCTGACGGCGCGATCCGAACATCATCTGAAACTGCAGGAGTGGAATGATCGCGAACTCGTCTTGAGACTGGCCGAGCAGCGCCCCGCGCTTCTCGCTGACGCCAACGACGCGAAAATGCACGCCTTCGATCTGGATGATCTTGTCGACGGGATCGACGGTCCCGCCGAACAGGCGGTCCGCGGTCATCCAGCCCAGGATCGTGACCGGCCGCGCCGTCTCCACCTCTGTCGGGCTCATGAGCCGGCCACGTTCCGCGTCGAAGCTCGAGAAGTGGACGTAGTCGCTCGTCACCCCCTGGATGCGCGTGCCGTCGATGGATCGGTCTCGATACGTAATGCGGCCGCGCCCGGTGGAGTCGAGCATCACGGCCGTCGCCTGATCGCTGTAGCGCCTGATGGCGCGGGCATCGGCGGAGGTGATCCGCGGGTTGCCGCGGACTTTGTCGAACTCCTCGTCGCTCCGTGTGATGGGGAACTGCTGGATGCTGAACGAGTCGGCGCCGGCCTGATTCAGAATCGCCTGCTTGACCGAGGCGTTGAGCCCCTGAATGAGCGAGACCACCGCGATGATGGAGGTGACGGCGACGATGTTGCCGAGCACGGTCATGAAGGACCGCAGCTTGGCGGACCAGATCGCATCGAGCGCGATGGCCGCGGATTCGAGGAACTGGTTCATATCACCGCGGCTTCTTGTTCTCCACTCGCACGGCGTCGCCGTCGGCCATCCCACGGACGGAGTTGTAGGGGCCGGTGATCACGAGATCGCCGGTGTCGAGGCCGCTCAGGACTTCGAAATACCGGTCGCCGGCAATCCCCATCTTGATCGGCAGGAACTCTGCCTTGCCGTTGCGCAGGACGAAGACCCCTTCGGCCTCCTTCCGCGTCTGGCCGGGCTTGAGCTCCTGCGCGGACGCCACGGTCTCGACGCTGGACGAGGCGCGGCGCGGCTTGTCGTTCTTCGATTCCTTCACGACCTGGCCGTTGGCGTCGTAGATCAGCTCGCGCACGGCGACAGCCGGGATCGGCACCGACACGACGCTCTGTCGGGTCGCCGTCGTGATGTCGGCCGTGCAGGTGAATCCCGGACGCACCTCCGGGACATCCTCGTCGAGCACGACCTTGACCTTGAAGTTCGTCGCCTGCGTGCCTGCTGCGGCGCCCGGAGCCGGTTGGATAGGGCTATTGCCGATTTCGGTCACGTGCCCCTTGAACGACTTGTCGGGGATCGCATCGATCGTAATCTTCCCCGGCTGGCCGATCCGGACGCTCGGCACGTTCGTTTCGTCGACTTCGACTTCTGCCTGGATGGTGGACATGTCGGCAAGCGTCAACAGCACGGTGCCGGCGTTGTTCATCGTGCCGATCATCACCATCTCGCCCTCCTGGATGTTTCGGGCGGTCACGATGCCGTTGATCGGCGAAAGGATGCGGACCCGGCTCAAATCGTACTGCGCGCTGTCGAGGTTGGCGCGCTCCTGCGCGATCCGGCTCGCCTGCGCGTTTGCCGTCTTCTCGCGCTCGGCAAGCGTCGACTCGGCCACCTTCACGTCGTTCACCGCCTTGTCCAGCACTTCCCGCGTCGTCAGCTGTTGGGTCCACAGTTCCTGCTGGCGCTTGAGATTCTGCCGCGCGAGCTCGAGCTGCGCCTGGCCCGTTTGGACAGCCTGACGCATCTGATCGAGCGTCACTTCCGCCGCCTTGAGCGACGCCGTGCCGTTGTCGACGCGCGCCCGGAGCGGTTTCGGGTCGATTTGCAGCAGGAACTGCCCGATCTTGATGCGGTCGCCCTCGTTCACCGCCAGGTTCACCACGCGGCCCACCGTGTCGCTGCTGACGTTCACGGTCCGCTTCGCCTGAATCTTGCCGGAGGCGGAGACGATGGCCTCGAGATCGCGCTTCTTGATGGCTTCGGTCGTGACCGGAAGCCCTTTCTCTTTCTTGAAATAAAGATTTGCCGCGACGACAGCGGCGCCGATGAGCACCACGCCGGCCGCGATGAGGACATTCTTGCGCGACATCTACGCTCCTGACACCGCAGTCTTGATGGCGGCGATGACCACGCCGATCGCCAGGTATATGACGATCAGCGAGGTCGCAATCGGGGCCGTACGTTTCCTGGAGAGCACGCCCAGACCGATGGCAAGGCTCATAATCCACCAGATCTGGAACAGATCGACGCTGCCGAGCAGGCGAGCCGCGAACGAGCGATCTTCGAGAAATGGCGCGAACACAGCGAGGCTCGTCGCGCTCGACAGCGTGCCGCGCGCGTATGCGAGCGGCGTGGAGAACAGACTCTGGACGATGAGCACGACGCCCGAGTGCACGACAACCGCAAAGGTCTGCCGGAAGGTCGAATCGCTGCCGAGGGCTGCCGAGAATACGGCAAAAGACAAGCCCGAGATCAGGAGCGCCGCGAAGATCAGCCCGAGCAGCTGAAAGATGGGAACGAGATATTTGTAGTATGTCGATATCTGCTCGATCCGATCGATCTGCGTCTGATTGAGCTGCCGTCCGTACGCTTCAGACTGGGTGATCTGCTGATCGATCACCGCATTACGTCCGACCTCAGTCGACAGGAACGCTGTCCCGACGGCGCTCGTCAGCGCGACGATGACGATGAACACGCCGAACCATCGAGGATGCGCGGCGACGTCCGCATAGGTCCGGCGCGGAGAGAAGAGCACGCCGAGCACGCGAGCGGGGAGCGACAAGGGCGCTGTCGCCGGCGTGGCCCCGGGAGCCGTGGCCGACGCTGCCGCAGGGTGGCTGGTGGGGATGGCCATGAGTGCCTCGCTGGTCATTCAGATAGATACGAGCGCCGCTTGCCGGTGGTTCGGTGGCCCCCGCGCGCGGTTGGCCCGCACGCTCGCGGCCTGGTTGAGAAGACTTGTCGCAGCACGCCGAGCCCGTTGCGGAGGCGCCGGCGCGACGCCAGGTCGAGGTGCGCGAGCGCTTCTGCGAGGTGCGCCTCGGCGGCCCTGGCGACCCGCTCGAGGGCGGCTCTGCCCGCGAGCGTGACTTCGATCATGACTATTCGGCGGTCGCTGCTCGGGGCGTTTCGCCGCACCCAGCCGCGCTCCACCATCGCGCTAATCGAGTTCGACATCGTCGGCAGGCTGACGCCTTGAATCGACGCCAGCTCGGTCAGCATGCGCGGCCGGTCGCTTAGCAGGGAGAGCAGGCCGAAGTGCGCGGGCGCCGGCAGCTCCCCCGCGGCCCGGAGCTCGGCGGCAACCGTGCGCATCACCAGGGGGACGATTTCGAGGATGTCGCGCGCGGTCTCACGCGCCTGCCCGCGTGTCATGAGGGTTGAACCTGCCCGGCGTTACTTAGGACACTTAATAGTTATGACTGCTAACCTTCATTATAAGTCGGGCACATCACGCGGGTCCAGCGTGGCGGGAAGCGGAAAGGCGGGTCGGGGTGAGGCGCGTCCCGGGTCTCCGAGCCTTTGCAACCTCTGCGAATCTTGCGAACCCTGCTAACCTGTTCTACCATGCACTCGCCCTCGACAAGGAGCACAAGCGTGGTCGGATTCGTCCCCAAGGAGATGTTCTTCACGAAAGGCGTCGGAAAGCATCGGGAGAAGCTGACCTCGTTCGAGCTCGCCCTCAGGTCTGCCGGCATTGCCGCCTGCAACCTCGTTCGGGTTTCGAGCATCTTTCCGCCCAAATGCCGCATCCTGTCGCGGGCCCACGGCATGAAGCGTCTCGAGCCGGGCCAGGTCACCTTCGTCGTCATGTCCGAGGCCGCCACGCGAGAGCCTCACCGGCTCATCGCAGCCACAGTGGGTGTCGCGATTCCACGTGATCGGGAGCTGTACGGGTACCTCTCGGAGCATCACAGCTTCGGGGAGAGCGAAGACATTGCGGGCGACTACGCCGAGGAGCTCGCCGCGGAAATGTTGGCGACGACCCTGGGCCTCGAGTTCGACCCCGACAAGAGCTGGGACGAGAAGAAGGAAGTCTATCGGCTCTCCAACGAGATCGTCCGCACCCAGAACGTCACCCAGACGGCCGTCGGCGACAAAAAGGGCCTGTGGACGACCGTCGTCGCGGCAGCGGTGCTCGTCGGCTGACGCGCCGTCACCCAAAACCAGACTCGCAAGACTACCCAATGTCTGGATTCGTCCGCACCGGGGCCGCCACTCTCACGCTGCTCGCTTTCGCCGCGGCCGGTTACTCGCAGTCGCCCGACGCCGTCGGCATCCGCGCTCAAGGCATGGCCGGCGCGTTCACGGCAGTCGCCGACGATGCGACGGCGACGTGGTGGAATCCAGCCGGGCTTGCCGGTGGCGCGTACTTCAATGCGATCGTCGAATACGGCAGCCTGACCGACAGCCAGATCGCCAGCACAGGCGACATTGATCATCACCCCGATCATTGGGGGCTCTCGGTCGCGTTTCCGGCGCTCGGCCTGAGTTACTACCGTACGACCGTTGTTGAAATGCAGCCGAGCGCATCTACAGCCGGACCTTCCGCCAACCGACAAGATCTAGGTACGCCAGGCGTCCGCGCGGTCGATCTTTCTCAGTTTGGCGTGACGGTGGGGCAGTCTATCGGCGCGCATTTCGTCGTGGCCTCAACCCTCAAGCTGGTTCGAGCCGAGGGGGACACACAGGCGGGTCTCGACGTCGGGATCATGGCCGCGCTCAATCGACTGCGGCTCGGAGTGACCATGCGCAATCTGCGCGAGCCGACGTTTGGCGAGGGCGACGCCGCGTTCACCCTGCGGCGGCAGGTCCGTGTGGGTCTCGCGCTGACCGTTCCGGGCAGGGGCTCGTTTGGGGGAGCCAAGTTTGCGCTCGATGGGGACGTCTTGACCGTGGGGACGGCGACAGGGGACGAACGCCGGATCGCAGGAGGCGGCGAGGCGTGGCTGTGGAACCGTCGGCTGGGCGTACGGGCGGGCATCAGCGCGAGCACGACCGGCGACGCGAGAACAGCGGCGAGTGCGGGTGCGAGCCTGAAGGTCTATCGAGCACTCTATGCAGACGGTCAGCTGACGCGCGGATCAGACGTGACGCGCCGTGGTTGGGGAGCGGCGCTCAGAGTGACGTTTTAGGTCTTTCCTTCATGCCCGTCCCGATTGGCGAGCTCTTGCTGAAGGAGAAGCGCATCAGCGCGGAGCAACTCCAGCAGGCACTGAGTCGTCAGAAGGCAATCGGGGGCAAACTCGGCCAGAACCTCGTCCAGATGGGCCTTGTGAAGGACGAGGAGATTACGGCCCTTTTGAGCAAGCAGTACGGCGTTCCTTCAATCAACCTCCGTCAATTCGAGATCGATCAGGCTGTCATCAAGCTGATTCCGGCCGAAACGGCCGACAAGTATCAGATTGTGCCGCTCAGCCGCGTGGGCGGGACGCTGACTATCGCGATGACCGATCCGACCGATGCCTTCGCGTTGGACGACATCAAGGCGATGACCGGCTACGACGTCGAGCCGGTCGTGGCATCGGAAAGCGCCGTCAGCCAGGCAATCCGGAAGTACTACCCGACCGTGCCGACCGTCTTCGAAGTCGCCGGCAAAGGCCTCGAGGAGCCGCAGCCCGCGCTCGACAGCGATGCTGAAGATGCCAAGCTGCGGGAGACGAGCGGGGAGGCGCTCGCGCGGCCTTGGGAAGAGGCGCCGGTCGTGCGTCTGGTCAATGCGGTGCTGAGGTCCGCGATTCAGAAAGGAGCGAGCGCCATCCACATTGAGCCATGCGAGAAGGAGCTGCGCGTGCGGTACCGGATCGACGGCTTGCTCCACAACATCACGTCGCTGCCGATGAAGTTCCGCGACGCCCTGACCTCGCGCGTCAAGATGATGGCCAGGCTCGACATGGCCGAGAAGCGGCTCCCTCAGGATGGGCGCATCAGAATCCGATTCAGCGAGAACGGCGTTCCAAAGGAGATCGCCTTCAAGGTCTCGGTGCTCCCGACGCTCGTCGGCGAGAAGATCGTGATGCGTCTCGTCGACAAGGACAAGCTGATGCTCGACATGTCGTGCCTCGGGTTCGAGCCGGAATCGCTCGAGAAGTTCGAACGCGCGCTTCTCCGGACGAGGGGCCTGGTGCTCGTGACCGGCCCCGCAGGAAGCGGCAAGACGAGCACGCTCTACGCCTCGATCGCGAAGATCAACACACCCGAGACCAACATCATGACCGCCGAGGATCCGGTCGAGCACACCCTCGCGGGCGTCAACCAGGTGCAGATCGACGAGAGCATCGGCCTCGATT
>Ga0306922_10002659_pt1 | contig 16608 bp, 18 predicted proteins | sample sta12Cox44000082_FD_203758 | JGI IMG/M metagenome (GOLD analysis project Ga0306922, IMG submission 203758) | Lab enrichment of tropical soil microbial communities from Luquillo Experimental Forest, Puerto Rico - statoxic.12C.oxic.44.000.082 (v2)... | ecosystem: Environmental > Terrestrial >... | reverse complement strand
GACCTGCCAGACTGCGTGCGTAGATTGCTTTCTGCCTTCGAACTCAATTGAGCTTAGCTGGAGCAGGAACGTTGCGAATCCGCTCGGCGCAGTCTTTGGCTCGCTGATCACACAGCCAATCGCTGTGAGAACTCGCGGTCTGTTCCCGAGTTCGTCAGCGAGCTGTCGGCCCTCGGTGTTGCTGTTCTCAAGATTGTGCAGCAAGAAGAAGCCACCTCCGACGATTGCATATGTCGCGAAGAGTCTCGGCCAGAAGACTACAGTGAGAATGCAGACCGCGAGAATCATCGCGCCTACAGCCAGAGCAACAGATGGAAGCGGAACAAGCTCCGCCGCGATAATTCCCATTGCAGCCATCAGCGCCAGACCAACGAATGGCTGCCGCGGCGCGTTGAGCAGTTTCATCCATTGGCGTTTTCGCTTATCTCGCCTCGGCAAGGCAAGCTAAACGGTGCGCGACGCTGAGCTCGATTCCGAAGCGCCCTGATGTTTGTCGTCTCAGTTGTAGCCGCGTCTCTGTGAGACGTGCGGCGCGCGCATTGCAAAGAGCACCTCAGCGGCGCGCTTCGCACCAGCCTTCGCTCAGCTTCGGCGTGAAAGGCAGCGAAGCCGCTACAAGGTGAATAAGGTATTATGCTTTTAAGCTCGAAGCGCAGGGACAAGTAATATGGGGCGGGTCGCATGCCTGAGCACTCCTTTGGTCGCGCTGCCCACGAGCAAATGGTACATCGCGCCGTGGCCATGTGTACCCATCACAATCAAGTCTGCTTCAACGGCGTCCGCTTGATCCAAAATTTCGTCCGGTACGGCTCCGGTTGGCTCGTGCAGTGTGACCTTGATGCCATCCTGAGCGATTTCGTTCTGCCATCGCGCCAGCTTCGACTTCTGGTCTTCAGTCTCTGCGATTGGCTGCGGCATCGGATCCAAGCCCGGGACCGGCACGCCTGACATCGGCGCAAGCTCGGGCATTCCAGCGAGACCGTATCCCAGCGCGCCCGGCGCTGCGGCGGCACTTAGTTCCTTCACATGAACGAGATGAATCTCCGCATCCAGCGCTTTGGCGAGCTGTCGCCCCAGGTCGATCACGCGCGGGGTTGCGTCCGAAAAATCGATAGGCACCAGTATGCGTTTCATTTCGCGTCTTCGAGCTTACCGGGCGCGCCGCTTCATCTCAAGATCGTGACGCGAGAATCGTTGTACTTAGCACCAAAGGCGCAGCATTCACTGCCAGCCTGGGGAGTGCCCCAGAAACATTGATTCCAACAAAGGTATTAGCGCTGAAAGCGCGATTCACGCTTGCCGCGGGGGCTCGATCAGTGCGCCCGATTGAAACGCGTTTTCAGCGCTCGTTACGCCGTGTTTTGAAGCCCTGGGGCGATGCCTAGGCTAAAACGTGAGACAGGACCTTTGGCGCTAAACATCCGGCACAATTGCCTGTATCACGAGCGCGCCGTATTTTTGCACGTGCACGATCTATTCGAGGAAAAGGAAGAGTTCGAAGCCACGCGCAGCGCTGCACCGCTTGCTACGCGCATGCGGCCGCGATCGCTCGACGAATTTGTCGGCCAGGAACACATTCTTGCGCCCGGCAAATTGTTGCGACGCGCGATTGAGGCTGATCGTTTGCCCTCGGTGATTTTCTCGGGGCCACCGGGAAGCGGCAAGACTACGCTGGCGCGAGTGATTGCGGAAATGACGCACGCCAAATTTATTCGAATCAGCGGCGTGGAAAGTAACGTGGCCGAAATGCGCCGCGTCATCGCTGCGGCGACGAATCGCCTTCGCACATCGGGACAAAGGACGATTCTGTTCATTGATGAGATCCATCATTTCAACAAGGCGCAACAGGACATTCTTTTGCCCGATGTGGAAGCTGGAAATCTCCGCCTCGTGGGCGCGACCACTTACAATCCGTTCTTTTATGTAAACAGTGCGCTTGTTTCGCGGTCCCAGGTTTTTCGACTCGAACCGCTCAGCGTTCAGCAGCTCGAACAATTGATCGACCGCGCACTCGCTGATCAAGAGCGCGGCCTTGGAAGTTATGACGTGAAGATTGAAAAGAACGCGCGCCGGCATCTCGCGAAGCTCAGCGACGGGGACGCGCGCAAATGCCTCAACGCGCTCGAAATTGGTGTGCTGACAACGCCGCCAACTCTAGTCCCGACGCGTCGGGATGAGGCCGGCCAAACGCAGCACGCCGCGGAGCATCTTAAGGCCGGGGTCAACGCGCCCGGCTACAGCGCGGGCGTAATTCACTTCACCCTGGCAGTCGCCGAAGAAAGCATTCAGCAAAAAGCGGTCGTGTACGATCGCGTGGGCGATGCTCACTACGATACGATCAGCGCGTTTATTAAAAGCATGCGCGCTTCGGATGAAAAAGGCGCGATGTACTGGCTCGCGAAAATGCTGCACGCCGGCGAAGATTTCCGTTTCATCGCTCGGCGAATCGTGATTTTCGCGAGCGAAGACATTGGTCTCGCGGATCCGGAAGCGTTGGCATTGGCAATTGCGACGCAACAAGCAGTGGAATTTGTCGGCATGCCCGAAGCGCGTATCCCTCTGGGGCATGCGACTGCTTACATGTGCCGCGCGCCGAAAAGCCGCGAAGCTTACGACGCTTTGAATGCCGCAACTGAAAAAATCGAGATGGAACAAACAACAAAGGTCCCGGAGCATCTGAAGAACAAACATTTCCCCGTAAATCCGGACGGATAAGGCAGACCCGTGCAACCAGTGTCGGATTTTGATCGAATCGCTTCGAATATCGCGATTTGGCACGAGTATGATTCCGCGGTCAAAGCGGAGGTATACTCAACTTGCCTTGGGACTCCCGATGGGACGTATCTTATCGATCCAATTCCTCTTGAAAGTGAAGCGCTCTATGAATTAATCGGTCCCAATTCTGTGGCGGGGATCATTGTGACTAGTGGAAATCATCATCGCGCGTCTGCCAAATTCGCCGAGAAGTTTTCGGCGCCGGTATTCGGACGAACCGAGGCGTTCCTGAATAAGGCGGCGCGTGAACTCAAAAGCGTTACCGATAGGGAGGAGATTTCTGAGGGGCTACGCGCAATTGGCGTTCAGGGCGCAGGAGAAGGTGAAATTGCTCTATACTACGCGCCAGAGGGCGGGGCACTCATAATCGGCGACGCGCTGATTAATTTTGAACCATATGGTTTTACGTTTTTGCCTGCCAAGTATTGCTCGAACCAAAAACAAATGCGGCGGTCGCTGCGAAGACTTTTAGATTATAAAGCCGAGCGGATACTTTTCGCGCACGGCGCGCCAATTCTGTCTCAGGGAAGTGAACGGTTGCGAGATTTGCTCGATAGCCAGGACGGTTGATTACGAATGACCACGAATAGACACGAATTAAGATCGAGAAAGTGTCTTCACCTCTGAATCCTCGTGTTTGTGAACAGGAAAGATCGACGACTTGAGCCGATCTCAGGGGGTGGATCGGTATCGCGTTTTCTCCGGCTGATTCGTTTTTCACACACGATCTTCGCACTGCCGTTTGCTCTCGGGGCACTGGTCGTAGCTGCGAACGGGTGGCCGTCGTGGAGAATTCTGTTCCTGGTGATTGTTTGTATGGTGTTCGCGCGGACGGCGGCAATGCTTTTCAACCGGCTGGTTGACTGGTCGTTGGATCAGCGCAATCCACGAACGACGTCACGTCACCTCCTGATTCCAAAATCCGCAGCCCAAGCTTTATTGGTTCTAAGTTCAGCTGGATTTGTTCTCGGTGCATCAGCAATCAATCGGCTGACGTTCATTCTCGCCCCGGTCGCTCTGGCGCTGATATTTTTCTACTCAGTCACCAAGCGGTTTACCAGTGCAACACATTTCTTTCTGGGGCTGGCGTTGGCCATCGCTCCTGTCGGCGCCTGGATCGCGCAGACCGGACGGATCGATCTTGCGCCCGTTGTGCTTGCAGCAGGTGTGATTTGCTGGGTGGCTGGCTTCGATCTGATTTATGCGACGCAGGATTACGATTTCGATCGGCGCGAAGGGATTCGGTCGGTGGTGGTCAAACTGGGAATCGCCCGCAGCCTGCGCCTCGCCCAGCTATTGCATCTGCTGACGTTTGTTGCGCTAATCTGTTTCGGTCTGACCGCGAAGCTTGGTGCGTTCTATTACTGGTCGATGCCATTGATTGCTGCGGCGCTGTTTTATGAGCACAAGACCGAGAAACTTGCTCTGGCCGGGATCAATCGCGCTTTCTTTCAAAGCAATGCGTTTGTGAGCGCAGTTTTCTTGCTGGCAGTTTGCGCGGACCGATTGCGCTGGTAGGGGCGCTTGACCTCAATCGCCCGGAGCCGGTTCGGGTGAACCACCGCTAAACTACATCGCGTTTAACATTGCGACGCGTCGCTCATGGCGCCCGCCATCGAAGCCGGTTTCCAGCCAGATTCGCACAATGTTGAGCGCGAGATCTTCAGGAATCAGGCGCTCGCCAATGGAAAGAACATTGGCGTCGTTATGATGTCGCGACAGCCTGGCGGACTCCTCACTCCAACAAAGCGCGCAACGCACGCCATGGATCTTATTCGCGACCATCGCTTCCCCGTTGCCCGAGCCACCGAAGACGATACCGCGATCGCACTCGCCGCGCGCGACTGCTTCCGCAGCCGGTCGGATGAAAAGCGGATAGTCCACTGGTTCTTCGCTGAACGTGCCGAAGTCTTTTACCTCTTGCCCCAGCGAAGTGAGCAATTCTTTCACCTTTTCCTTGTAGCGAAAGCCGGCGTGATCTGAGCCAAGAGATATCTTCATGGTGAGGTTGTTAATCAATGAGCATGACTGCTGTCGAGGAGTCTCTTTCGGTTAACGACGAATGACGAATGCCGAAGCACGAAGGAGTGACGAAGGACGGCTACATCGCTTGCCCCCTCACTTGGACTTTGTGCTTCGTTCGTCATTCGTCATTCGGATTTCGTCATTTTGGGGATGATGGCTTATCAACCGTGCAATTTCGCCAGCTCGCTCCAGATCTCGCGTTCGCGTTCGGTCAGTCTCTTCGGCACGTTGATTTGCACAACAACATAAAGATCGCCGCGCTTCCCGGAGACGCCCGGCAGACCGCGCTCGCGCAGGCGAAACCGCTGGCCACCCTGTGTGCCCGGTGGGATTTTCAGACGCACGTTGGCTTCGAGAGTTGGCACGACCAATTCGCTGCCCAACACGGCGCGCCACGGCTCGATCTTTACCTCGTGAATCAAGTCACTGCCTTCGACTGAAAAATCGGGATGCCTGGCCAAACGCACGCGAAGAAAAAGATCGCCGCTTTTTCCGCCGCGCACCCCGGCTTCGCCCTGGCCGCGCAAACGGATGCGTTGCCCTTCGTGAACACCACGCGGAATCTTTACCTGATAATTTTCCACCTTGTTAGAGCCGGCTCGGCGCAAAGAGACTGTTCTGGTGGATCCGTGCAGCGCTTCCTCTAGCGTGACCATGATATCGGCTTCCACATCGGCTCCGCGCTCCGCCGTAGCCTGGCGCCCGCCGAATCCGCCGAAAGCTGAGCGGCCGCGGCCGCCACCGAAAAATGCTTCGAAGAAATCGCTGAACCCAGTGCCACCAAATTCGAATTGGACGCCGCCACCATCGCCACCCCATTGATAAAATCCGCCGCCGGGTTGCTGCCCTTCCCACTCCCAGCCGGGTGGCGGCTGGAACCCGCCCGGTCGATTCCAATCGGCGCCGAGTTGATCGTATTTCTTGCGTTTTTCTGGATCACCCAGCACCTCGTAGGCTTCGTTGATCTCTTTAAATTTTTCTTCAGCGGCCTTTTTGTCCTTCGCCACGTCGGGATGATATTTGCGCGCCAGCTTGCGAAAGGCGCTGCGAATCTCCTCCTCGGTGGCCGTTTTCGATACACCGAGTGTCTCGTAATAATCGCGAAACTGTACCGGCATTTGCTCTCAAGCTTGTGCCTCCACTCAATTCGCGCAACTTTTTGAACGATGCGTGAATTGGGAAAACTGGTCGTGATCGTCGGTGTGATCACTACCCTCGTCGGGTTCGTGATGTGGAGCGGATTCGCGCCGAAATGGCTGGGCCGATTGCCTGGCGACATCCGGATCGAGCGTGAGCATTCTGCGTTTCATTTTCCTATCGCCACCTGCATTGTCCTTAGCATTGTGCTGAGTCTGATGCTCTCGATCTTCTCAATCTTCCGGCGTTGATCAGTTTTCCAACCTCGGTGTCTTGGACGCTGTAGTCACGGGCCTGTGGCCCGTCTGATCTTGCGCGTTCTTCGGCTGTGTGCGAACGCCCACAGGGCCGTGGCTACAAAAAAGATTCAAAGCAACCTCGACCGACACGTGACGCAGCTACTGAAATGCCGTCGCTGCCCGCGCATGAAATCAACGCCGGTTTCCGGCGGTGCAATCCTCAGCGATGTTTTGGTAATTGGGCAGGCGCCCGGTCCGCGGGAACCGGTTTTGCAAAGACCGTTTGCGCATACTGCTGGTAAAACGCTTTTTCGGTGGTTTGAAGAATTCTGCCGGATGAACGAAGCCACAGTTCGATCGATGATTTATTTTGCCGCAGTCTGCCGCTGTTTTCCCGGGAAAAATTCCAGCGGCACGGACCGCGTTCCTGCGCCGGACGAGATTCGCAACTGCTCGTCGTGGATGGACGATGAGATCCGAATCTTGCGGCCGCGCCTCATCATCCTCGTGGGACGGCTGGCTATCACGCAATTCATCGACTGCGAAAAATTGGGGGGAGTGATTGGCCGAAAATTCCGGGTCGCACGCGCGGGGCATCGCTTTGACGTAATTCCTTTGCCGCATCCGTCCGGTGCATCGCCCTGGCACAAAATTCCGCCCGGTCGCGAACTGACAGTGCGCGCACTCAAACTGATCGCGCGTCATCCTGCGGTAACGGCGCTCTATAAGCACCGACGGAGGTCATAGACCGCCACTACACAAACATGTTCTGAATTTCAGCGTTGGACGTTGAGCGTTGGGCGTTGGACGTTTTGTGCATGTCTTCGGCGATCCCAACTAGGTCAGAGGTTTCCGAGTCCGACAAGTGGGATCTGACGCAGCTTTTTTCCGCTGTGAGCAAATGGCAGGAGGATTTCGCCTGGCTTCAGCGGACCTATCCGAAATTTGAACAGTGGAAGGGCAGGGTGGGGGAATCTGCGCAAACGCTGGCGGAGGTGCTTGAGTTTGAGAAGGCGTTCGACCTGAAATTTGAACGCGTTTATCACTACGCGTCGCTGCAACTGTCGGAGGACAGCACGAACAACGAATACCTCGCGCGTATCGGACAGGTCCAGAACCTGCTCACGAAAATCGGGGAATCCGTGGCGTTTGTTGTTCCAGAAATTCTGGCGATCGACGACAAAAAGTTCGCGGAGTTCGTCGCTGATCCAGGGCTGAAAGATTGGCGAATCAAGTTGCACAAAATTCGCCGGATGAAAGCGCATGTACTTTCCGTGCGCGAGGAACGTCTTCTGGCGCTCGGCAGCGTCGCGCTCGGCGGCTACGACGACACCTTCTCGCAGTTGACCGACGTGGACATGAAGTTCGGCGTCCTGATGGACGAGACCGGACGCGAAAGACCGCTGACTCAAAGTTCGTTCAGCTCATTCCTCGTCAAACGCGATCCCGAACTGCGCAAGCGCGTGTTTCACCAGTTCTACGCTGAATTTCAAGATCATCAGTACACGCTTGCGTCTTCACTTGCCTACTCGGTTAAGGCGGACGTTTTTCGCGCAAGAGCAAGACATTATTCGTCCGCGCTCGAGGCTGCGCTGTTTCCAGATGATGTGCCGATTTCGGTTTACGACGGATTGATCAAATCGGTTCGCGCGAATTTGAAACCACTGTTTCTGTATTTTGATTTGCGTCGCCGCGCTCTTGGATTGCGTGAGCTGCATCTTTACGACACATACGTGCCGCTGGTACCGGAAATTGAGACGCGGTTCACATTCGATCAGGCGGCCGAAACAGTTTTGAGCGCGCTGGCTCCCCTTGGCAGGAATTACGTCGATGTGCTGGCGGAAGGTTTGCGCTGTGCGCGCTGGTGCGATCGTTACGAAAGCAAAGGCAAACGCAGCGGCGCGTTTTCATCCGGCAGTTACGGCGCGCCGCCCTACATTCTGATGAACTACAAGGAGGACGTCTTTTCCGATATTTACACACTTGCGCATGAGGCTGGCCACTCCATGCACAGTTGGTTTTCGCAAAATTCGCAGCTGTTTCAGGATTACGAGTATCCGATTTTTCTGGCTGAAGTGGCATCGACGTTCAACGAAGAGCTGCTGACGCATCATCTCCTGCAAACAACGAGCGATCGGAAGATGCGGGCTTACATCGTTAACCGGCAAATCGAGGAACTGCGCGGCACGCTGTTCCGGCAAACGATGTTTGCTGAATTCGAAAAAATCATTCACGCCATTGAAGAGAGCGGCGACGCGCTGACGCTAGACGTTTTCAAGTCGGAATACCACAAACTGCTCGAAACCTATTGCGCCGAGAATTTCGTGCTCGATTCGGAACTCGATCTGGAATGCCTGCGAATTCCACATTTCTATCACGCGTTTTACGTCTATAAATATGCGACCGGAATTTCGGCCTCGGTGGCGCTTTCGCAGCGCGTGCTTTCCGGCGGGTCAGGAAGCGTCGATGCCTATCTCAATTTTCTGTGCTCGGGCGGTTCGAAATTTCCGCTGGAGACATTAAAAGCGGCGGGCGTGGACATGGCCACATCTGCGCCTATCGAAAGCACGTTGCGTTTGTTCGAACAGCGGGTTGCGGAATTGGAAAAACTCCTCTTGTAGGGCGTCTGTGCCAGACGCCATGGCGTTTCAGAGAGTGGAGCCGCGGGGACGCGAGCGACACAGACGGGGAACCCGGAGGGTGAAGCTCGCGCAAGCGAGCGAATCAAACGCCCTACAAATTTGCTTTAGGCGAAGGATCGACGCCTCCTATCATTCTGGTTGTGGAATTCGAAAGCGCTCAGCTTCTTCAGCGATTGAAACCGCTGTTTCAAGAGAATTTCGAAAAGTTCGGCGAGCTAGGTGCGGCGGTTTCAATTTGGCAAAATGGCAAACCGATTGTCGATCTCTGCGGGGGGTTTCGCGATGTGCATTGCGAAAAGACATGGACCGCTGACACGCTTGTTTTGGTCTGGTCGGCGACGAAGGGAATCGGTAGCGCGTGTGTCTTGCATGCGTTGCAAGAACACCAGATCGACATCAGCCAACGCGTCGCTGAGTTCTGGCCCGCGTTTGCTCAGGCTGGCAAAGAAGAAATCACGCTTGCGCAAATGCTTTCGCACCAGGCGGGACTTTGCGCTTTGGATCGCCGAGTTGATGTGCTCGACTACGAGGCAGTGATTCGCGCGTTGGAGGCGCAAAAACCACTGTGGCCACCCGGGACTGCACACGGTTACCACGCACGCACGTTCGGATTTCTTCTCGATGAACTTGTCCGCCGAATCGCCGGAAAGACGGTGTCGGATTACTGGCAGGAAAATTTTGCCCGACCGCTCACCCTTGATTTCTGGATCGGGTTGCCGGAGAATGAGAATCCGCGCGTGGCTACGGTTTACGCGGCGAAAAGTGGCAAACCGCCAGAGCCAAAACAATTTTATAACGATCTGACGACGCCCGGCACTTTGGCGCGCAAAACGTTTACGTCGCCGCACGGCTTGCATGCAATCAGTAAGATGAATGATCCCGCAATTCGTGCGCAACCGATCGTCTCCTTTGGTGGAATCGGGAGCGCGTCGGCGTTGGCGAAGTTTTATTCCATGGTCGCCAATGGTGGAAAGTTTGACGGCCAGACTTTCCTTTCAGAAAAGGCTATCGCGTGGATGACCACGACGCTCGCCGACGACATGGACCGTGTTTTTCAGATACCGACAGGATTTTCAGCCGGCTTCATGAAAGATCCGCGAAATGCAGGGCGAAGAATATTTGGCCCATCCGAAACTTCTTTCGGACATCCGGGCGCCGGGGGCAGCCACGCCTTTGCCGATCCCGAAAACAAAATCGCGTTCGCTTACGTGATGAATCAGATGGAGCAATCGCTTTTGCCCAACGAAAAATCATTGCGCCTGGTGGATGCGATTTATCGTCGCGACTGAGACGCGATGCCGGCTTGATCGTGGGCATCTCCAGCAACTTGCCCGCCGCGTTGCTCTTCACGTGCTCGCGGGAGAGCCTGAGGCTGCCAAATCCGCAGGAGAAGAAGCGCTGCCGTTACTCGAAGCCAGGCTAAGAGAGCGGCCGGATGACACTTTCACAATGACGGCGCTATCTTGGGTTTACCTCGCTCTGGGATGCAATGCCGATGCTCTGCGCGTTTCTAGGCAGGCGGCGGATTCAATTTCTATCGAAAAAGATGCTATGTCTGGTCCAACTTTCCAGAACGGCCTTGCACAAATCGAGGCGCGTGCGGGCGCGCCCGGGGAAGCCATTAAGAGGCTTCGACGTTTGGTCTCCATCCCGGCGGGCCAGGACGTTTCCATAGCTCGTTTGAAGATTGACCCGGTCTGGGATCCGATGCGTAATCGTCCGGATTTCCAGCAGTTGCTCTCAGGTCCAGAGCAGATCGGGCCTAACAAATAGCGGGAAGTGAATCATCGGAACTTCTTCGCCGAACTCAAGGGGCACAACGCTTAGAGGGTCGCTTGCCACGGCCACTCGCTCCGCGAACTCCCAAAGCCAATGGCGGATTGAAACTCCTGCCGTTCTGGGAGCCGTCGCGGGGCGATCCCGCTTGCCAAAGACTCTGTTAGCAAAAGCAGCGGCTTGCCACACCTTAGCTCGGTTTAGGCGAAGACGGGTAAAGACACGAATTAGCACGAATACGCTGATCAATTGGTGCGAATTAGTGAAATTCGCGTTGCTAAGCACATAGCCGGTTCGCGTCGTTTCTTTCTGTAAAACCCAAGCGGTTCCCCCAGAGGCCCTTCTCTGGCTTCGTTACCTTCCGTAAAAAAATCCAAACTCTCCGCGTAACCTCCCGCCGGATTTTACGCACTACCTCAGGTGAAAGGCCAGAATGACAACTCAATAACGAGGAATCAAAGAAGGCCAAAACAAGAAAGGAAAATAAATAACATGAAAAATCAAAACATCGTAGTCATAGCGATGGCGTCTGCGCTTGTGTTTGCACTTGGGCCAGTCACCGAGGCGAATATAAGCCCTCAAGGCGGCCCTACTGTCGGACCAGCTACCCACCAGCCGATCCCTGGCGGTAGCCTGTCCGCAGCTGCTGCTAACCAGAGCGCAAGCTCTGCTTATTCAACAAGCCCAGAGGGTGAAAATCGCCCCATTATCACCATCCATAGCGCCGGAAACGTCCTCCGGGGAAAGACCGGTTCGTTCGTCTTGAAGATGAGCCCTACAGTCGCGTTGGGTGGATTGTACGTAAGCTTCAAGGTTAGCGGCACCGCTGTCGCGGGAGTTGATTACGTTTCGCTTCTCTCGCCGGCCTACATCGGACAATCCGGCTACGAAGTGATCTCGCTCAGAACCTTGCCTGACCCAAGAGGATCATCCGACCAAAAAGCTTACAGCGTTGTGGTGACCCTGGAGCCTGGCGCGGGATATGCAGTGGGCGAACCTAGCTCAGCTCTAATCTGGATCTCGACGAGCTGCGTGTTGGAGGCTTGTTGGTGAGGTTGTTACGGCTTGACCTAGAGTTTTTTCGACAGGCCGCAACGAATCGCGCGTCGCGCTGCTCCCGGGAGGCTTTCCGGACGGCGAGGCGCCGCTATGTTAGGTTCCTGGCTTCTCGCCTTGTGTCCGTCGTTACGCCTGACTATTTGGTCAGATTCCTACGATGTCTCGGCGGGCTCGACGGGGCGACCTGCCTGTAGCCGCGCCTCTGTGAGATGCGCAACGCAATGTTGCGCTCGAATATGCCGGTAATGCTTCGCATAGAGAAGCGACTACATTTCGCCCATGATTGTGACGAATATTTTCCGTCGGTGCGGGGCGCGCCGATGTTCGAATAGGAAAATGCCCTGCCATGTTCCAAGCTGCATTTTTCCGTCGGCAACTGGAACTGTCTCGCTGGTGCGCGTCAGGACCATCCGGATGTGCGATGGCATGTCATCGCTGCCCTCGGAGCCATGGGTGAAGTAATCGGCATCCTCAGGCACTAAGCGCGCGAAGAACTCTTCCAGGTCGTGGCGCGCAGTTGGATCGGCATTCTCCATGATGACAATGCTGCAACTAGTGTGCTGGACAAAGACAGTCACTATCCCATTTCGAACGCCGCACCCGTCGATCTTCGACTGCACTTCGCCTGTGATTTCGTACAGGCCTTTTCCGTGCGTGCGAACTTCGAGTTTTTCGTGACCGATCTGCATCAGAGACCAGATTATTCAAAGCGGCCATGGTGGCAAAGCGCAACGAACGGCGATTTCTGGTCCGCGGACAAAAGGTAGCGCATGCGTCTCGCTTGCGTACTCTTGCTATGCGCAAGCTGGGGACGCATGCGCTACCTTCCAATGCGAAGCGATCTGGAGCGCGTGCTGTTTGACGAGCCGGCAATTCACAAGCGGCTCGACGAACTGGCTGCGCAAATTTCAAATGATTACCGCGACCGCGAATTGACTGTGATCGCGGTGTTGACCGGGAGCCTCATGTTTATGGCTGATCTGCTTCGGCGCATTCCGCTCCCATTGAAATTGGATTGCCGGGGCGTGGTCAGTTATCACGGAAAGCCGCAAACAAGCGGCCAGGTGATTTTCAAGCTCACCACGGTGAGTCCGTCTGGCGGCGGACAAGTTGCGCTCCCTGATGTGGCCGGCCGCGATGTTTTAATTCTGGACGATATTCCTGATAGCGGTCATACGCTGGCAGCGATTCGCGAGAAACTCGACGGGGCCACGCCGCGGAGCATTCGTGTCTGTGTGTTGCTGAGCAAAAAGAAACCGCGAGCTCGTCATGTCGATGCAGATTATGTTGGGTTCGAAATCGAAGACGAATTTGTCGTCGGTTACGGGCTCGATTTCATGGAACGCTATCGCAACCTGCCTTACATCGGTGTGCTAATGAAGGAATTGCTGGAGCACTGTTGACCTGTCATGTCGAGCGAAGTCGAGGAATGACATGATGCAATGAAAATTCATGTGCAGTTTTACGCGCAGCTGCGCGATTTGATTGGAATCCGTGAGTTGGATGTCGATCTTTCGGAAGGCGCGACTGTACGCGAACTGCTCGAGGTGACTTATGCGAAACGACCTGCACTTCGCGCTCACGACAAGAGCATTTTGGTCGGTTCGGGCGTGGAATTTGTCGATCGCAACCACAAGCTCAAACCGGGCGAGGAGATTGCCATCATGCCGCCAGTGCAAGGCGGATAAGCTGTAGCCGCCGCCCTGTGGGCGGCGTGACGCGAGCATATTCGAGGATCAGCGCCGCTTCGCACAGCGAAGCGGCTACAGAATCAATCGCGAAAGTTTCTGAAACTAGTCGCTACGCCGAAGTCGCGGCTGCGCACGAATTGAATCACTGCCTGTAGTTCATCTCTCTTTTTGCCAGTGACCCGAATTTGCCGGTCCTGCAACTGGCTTTGCACCTTGAAGCCTTGTGACTTGATCCCCTGAATAATTTCCTTGGCTTTGTTTCCTTCCAGGCCCTGCCGAATTTTCAACTCCTGCCGGGCGTGACCGACAGATGAAATGGCGGGCTCGTCCTGTTCGATGTTGCGCAGATCGACGCCGCGCTTGGAAAGTCTGCCGATAAGAATTTCGCGTAACCCACGGAGGTGGGCGTCGTCGTCGGCGGTGAGCGTGATCTTGTCTTTTTTCAAAAGAATTTCGGCGGCTATCCCTTTGAAATCGAAACGCGTTGCCAATTCCTTGCGCGCCTGATTAATCGCGTTGTCGAGTTCCTGCTTGTCTACTTCTGAGACTATGTCGAAGGAAGGCATTTTTGGATTGTGGATTTTAGATTGCGGTTTGTGAATTGATCAAATCCCGAATCATTGCGTTTTAGGGACTAGCGTTCACGATTTTTATGCTGCCCTCCTTCGCGCGCATTGTTACTGCGGCTTCGCCTCCGCCCTGGACTAACATGTCGATTTTTGTGATCTCTTCGGTCCCGCGCTCGGCTGGCTCCGCGAAATCATTTCCAATTTTTCCATGCTCCGTTTCTGCAACCAGACGACAAACGATATCATCTGGGAAAAAAGCCCAGGCATTTCCGTGCCCGATATTTGCTTGAATTGAAAATTTTCCCGGCTCCCACCAGTCGTAAGCAAGGGTGAGCGTGCCGCGATTGAGCATGAGTGTGACATTGCCAAAGCAGTTGTGAGCGAACATTCGCCCACTTCCCAAACGCGCGTGCGTCGTCCGGCCGCGCATCCCGTCCAGCAAAACTTCACCAGCGTTTAGTTCCAGGCGCGCCAAATTAGCCGTTGCTGGAACAACGATGGTGTAATCGACTGTGCCGGAGTGATCGGACAGCGCCCATTTTGGTTTGGGCGGGAATTTGGTGTTGATTAAAACGGAGCCCGGCAGGACGGAGACATCGACGGCGATCTGTTTCAAGAGCTCGCGGATGTATGCTCGCTTGATAGCTTCCACCCGCATCTCGTTTGTGTTCGAACTGTAAACGAAGACTGCGCCGTCGCCATTGATGATTGTGATATTCGCGGTTGGTTCAATCGTGTAGGTCTGCTCGAACGTTTCCTCGAGCGGGCGATGCGCTCCGGACCCGCAGCCGGCGAGCGGCGACAATAATGCAGCTACTAAGAGTCGAAAGCTTTGTTGATTAATGGCTACTAATCGCACGCACGAATTCCATCACTGCATGTGCGTTGCTGATCAAGGGGAGAAATGCCGTCAGAGCGAGAACTAGCCAAAGCGAGGCTTCACCCCAAAAATCCTGCCGTGCTTCGGTTTTGTAATAATCGCCTGTGATATTCCAAAACGATCGTGCACGAGCGTGCATGTAAAGTGCGCTCGATCCCTCGAATGCGACAGAATAGTAATCGTAGTTAGTGACCGGCGAGCGTCGGCTTCTGCATTTGCTGCCGCCGAGTGACTCGCGGCAGCCAGAACGAATGATTGTTGGGAATGTTGGTTTCATAATTCTTTGTTTCCTATAAGATGCGCCGCGCATGCGAGTCGGATTCAAAAATGTGGCGGAGAGTTGTAGCCGCGATCGGTGATCGCGGCGACCGACACCGCCGATGCCGGCTACAGCTGCATTAGGTTTGCCCGCGCGCCGCGCTTCTCATAATGTCGGTGCTGGAAATTGTGCGGAAGCTGTCTCGATCCTGGTGGCAGGGGCTGTTCATTATCGCAGCGGTTGCAGCCGCAGGCGTGCTCACTTTGATTTCGCTTGGCGATTTCCAGCGCCGAGCTGTGCCGCCGGGGAATCGCCCCATCCAATGGCACGTCGCCGGTTACGTGAGTTCGAACGCCTGCCGCGCGTGTCATCCCGGAAATTATGCGAGCTGGCACGCATCGTTTCATCGCACCATGACGCAGGTGGCAACGCCGCACAGTTTGCCGCCTGACATGGACGGGCTCGAGCTTGCATTCAACGGCCGCGAATACAAAACGGAGCGTCGCGGCGACAAGTTGTTTGTCCGCATGCGGCCAGAAGGCGGCAGCTATGGTGAACCGCAGCAAGTCGTACTTGTGACTGGTTCGCACAATCTGCAAATACTTTGGCTGGAGACCGGCCAGGGACGGACCCTTCAACAATTTCCCTTCGGTTACATCGTCGCTGAGAAAATGTGGGCGCCAGTAACCGAGACATTTCTGATTCCGCCGCGGATCAAGGAATATTATTCCACAGGCGCATGGAACGGTGCGTGCATGGATTGCCATGTTACGGAAGGGCAATCCCGATTTGTTGCGGGCAACAAATGGGATTCGCAGGTGGCCGAGTTCGGGATCGCGTGCGAAGCCTGCCACAGCGAGGGGCGCGAGCACATCGAGCGCAATCGTAATCCTTTGCGCCGTTTCAAAATTCATCTCACAACGAGGTCCGACCCGACGGTCACCAATCCTGCGAATTTGAAGGGTCCGCAATCCGGGCTCGCCTGTGGGCAATGCCACAGTGTTTGGGCTTTCAATGGCATGGAGGACAAGATCCATTTCAATCGGCACGGCGCTGCTTTTCGTCCCGGTGCTCGCGATCTCTCGCAACGCTTCGTGGTCCAACCCAACACGCCGGATCACTCTGGACAAAAGGATTTCATTCGCCAGACTGAACCGGATTTTTTTCACAATCGATTCTGGGGCGATGGGATGATTCGCGTGACCGGACGCGAATTCAACGGCGTGCAGGCGTCGCCGTGTTTTCGCGGCGGCGACTTCTCCTGCATTTCATGCCACGAAATGCACCTCGACTCGCCCGGCCAGACCGACGTGAAAACTTGGGCGCGCACCGATCAGTTACGTCCGAAGATGGATTCAGACGCCGCTTGTTTGCAATGTCATAAAGACATGGCCGCGAGACTCGCCGCGCACACGCATCATAGCGCGGAATCATCAGGTAGCCGTTGCTACAACTGCCACATGCCGCGCACCACGTACGGATTGCTGCACGCGATACGCAGCCATCAGGTCTCATCGCCGACTGTGCAGGAGAGCATTGCCCATGGACGGCCGAAC
>Ga0306922_10002657_pt1 | contig 16612 bp, 31 predicted proteins | sample sta12Cox44000082_FD_203758 | JGI IMG/M metagenome (GOLD analysis project Ga0306922, IMG submission 203758) | Lab enrichment of tropical soil microbial communities from Luquillo Experimental Forest, Puerto Rico - statoxic.12C.oxic.44.000.082 (v2)... | ecosystem: Environmental > Terrestrial >... | reverse complement strand
CATTTAACGCGCCGGCTCTAGGGCGCGCACCGCCCGCAGGCGCGGCGGGCAACGTAGGCGCCGGCCGCGGGACGGCGCTTCCCCGCGGCCGGCTGGGGTCGTTAAGGCTGCCCATACCCGAGCCCGGCGGGCCGGGCGGCCAATCACTCACAGTAGGTTGCTCAGGCGATCGCGCAGTCCGTCGATGGTCGCCCGCTGCGCGGCTCCCTCGGCGGGCGTGGGCGCGCTCCAACTTGCGGACGGCGGCCGCCTGGGTGACATGCCGGCGGCAGAGCTCGCGGAAGGTTTCAAGGTCGGCGGTCGATACTTCCCAGCGCTGCTCTTTGGGCGGCCGCGGGGTCTTGGCCGGCGCCTTATTGCCGTTCTGGCCGCGGCCGGCCGCCTGAGTGGCGACTTTCTGCACGAGGTCCTCGACCTCGGACGCCCGGCGGTACTGCATGCGCTCGAGCTCAAACAGGACCTTGTTTACGTCGGGCTCCTCGAGTACGGCCAAGCTGAGGGCATCCTCTACGCGCAGCTTGCCCGCGTCAAGGTAGGCCTGGGCGGCGGCCGGCAGCTTGAGCAGGGCCAGGCGCTTCGATACGTGGGACTTGCTGCGGCCGAGCTCCTTGGCCGCGGTCGCCCGCGGCATGCCGGTATCGAGTAGGCGGCGAATGCCGCGCGCCTCCTCGACGGGGGTTAGGTCCTCGCGTTGCAGGTTTTCGACTAGGGCGACCTGTAGGGCGAGGGTTTCAGAGAGCTCACGGATGACAGCGGGCACCGTGTCTAGGCCGGCCAGGATGGCGGCGCCGGCGCGGCGATGGCCGGCGATGATCTCGAATCCGCCGGCCCCCCGCTCGCGCACAATCAGGGGCTCGATGACGCCGAGGGCTTTGATTGAGGCCGCGAGCTCGGGGTCGGGCTCGGGCAGGGCGGGCGCGTCGGCGGGGCCGACATCGGGCCCGCGCAGGTTGCCGGGCCCTGGCCATAGCGAGGCGGTCGGTAGTTGCACGATCGCCTCAGGGACTGTAGAGCCGCGAGTGCTCATCGGACATTCTCCCTTGGTGACTGCCGGCGCGCTCTATGGCCGAGGTGGAAGCCATCGCAAAACCGGCACGAGTAAACCTCTTGACGGTCGGGCCGCTCGGGATGATCGGCCCGGATGAAACGTAAGTGACGTTCGGCGGCCTGGCGCGTGGGGTATCGCACCTTGCCCGCGCAGGCCTTGCGGCGTAGGTGGCGCTTGGAGCTCACGCAGAGCGCCAGGGCCGGCCGGCCGGATAGCGACGCGGACGCACGGTTAGGCGCGGATCGCGCGACGGACAGTAGGAATGGACGGCGCCGGCGGAGTCGCCCCAGGCGGTGCCCCACTCTGGCGCCTGGCCGGCGCTGATGGCCGGCCGCAGGAGCTCGAGGGCCGCCTCGCGGGCGGCCTCGATGCGTTCGTCATCGCCGACTAAATAGAGGGTGTCCTCGCTCATGGCCGGCGTGGCGGAACGCGCCCATAGCGGCGCCGGCCGCGGACCAAAGCCATGATGGTCGAGTGATCGCGGCGCAGGTAGTCGCCGATCGCCGGCCAGGACCAACCCTCGGCGCGCAGGAAGCGCGCGGCGTGGCGGCGGGCCTCGACTTGAAACGGGCGCCGGCCGGGCGATTGCAACTCCTCGAGGGTCACGCCCTGGCGGTGAAGCCAGGCCTCGAGCTCGCGCATTACGGACCCGCGGCGCAGGTCGGGCAGGATGTAGCGATCGGCGCTCATGGCCGCAGGATGCGCCGGCGGCGCTCCACGTCGTCGAGTGACAGGCCGAGGGTATTGAGTTTGCAGCGGCAGGCGGGACAGGTAACGCGAGTCGAGCTAACCGTGCAGTTGCCGAGGTCCCAGCCGTCGGGATCATCGGCCGCGGTATCGACGTAGCGCATTTTCGCGCCACACCTAACCGAGCTCGCGGAGTCTTGAAAGTGGATCATGACGCGAACACTCCGCGGACCTCGGAGCGGGCCAGGCCCCAGGGCCGCCAGCGGCTGCGAGGGGAGATGGGCTCCAAGGCAAGATCGAGGCGGCCGTCGGGCTCGATGCCAACGAGCATTGCCCGGCGCAGGCCGCGGCTATGCCCCAGCGCCCAGATTCGGTAGAAGCTGCCGACCGTCAACGTTGGCCACATGTTCGGGACCTCTTGGCGAGGCGGGGGATTTCTGTTACGATTCAGACCGCCTCGGGACAGCCACAGAGTCTAGGCTCTTGGTGAGGGAAGCGCAAGCCCCAAAGGACCTCGGTTCTAGGGGCTTCGTTTTTGTTAAGCTGCCGGCCGGCTGTAGAGCCACCGCGGGCGCCGGCGCCGGCGCCCCGGACTTTCAACGGAGGCGGGCAAGGCGGGCAAGGTGTCGGGACTGAGGGTCACTTTCGAGGACGGGCATAGCGAGGATTTCGCCGCCAACAACGTCATATACGCCAACGCCGGCGGCCTCATCCTCAACCAAATCGAGGTCAAGGACCTAGGCCTACAGTTCAACCCCCAGACCGGCGATCGGCAGCGGGCGTACGAGCGCTCCGAGTCCGTGGTCGCCCTAATCAGCGCTCCACGCCCCGACATGCCGGCGGCCGACCGTTGGCGGCGCGTGGAGTCCGTACCCCCCGAGCCGGTCGAGCCCGAGCTCGTCACCCTGGCCGATGGCCGGCGCGAGCCCAACGAGTCGGTACTTAGCCACTCTCTCAGTAAGGAGGCGAACTAGCGTCTTATGGCTGACATCTATTCCATCCTGCATCACCTGGTAGACAAGTCGGGGGCGCGCGACGAGCTCCACCTACGCGACCTGCACGACACGATCACCGCGCAGCAACTCGGTTTCGGCTCGCTCGAGGAGCTCCGCGCCGAGCAGCGCAAGGCTCTACTGGTGACCGATCCGGCCGCGGCCGCCCAGGCCCAGGCCCAGGCCTTCCAGCTACTGGCCCAGGTCCAGCGCGACTATGCCCTAGTCGCTTCGCTCTTGCAGCAGGCCCAGGAGGCGCAGCAGGCGCAGGCCGCGGCAGCAGCCGCAGCCGCCGCCCAGGCGCCGGCCGTGCCGGCCGTGCCGGCCGCGTTCCCCACTCCGCCCGCGGGTGAGGCTCCGCCTCCGCTCACGCCCGCGATTGCCGCGGCGCCGGCCGTGCCGATCGCGCCGGCCGCGGCCCCCGCTGCGCCGGCGGTGCCGGCGGTGCCCACGGTTCCCCTTCCGCCAACGAGCCAGCCATAAGGCCCTTACTTCCCCGTTTCTTGCGGCGCCGGCAGGCTGCACCGGCGCCGCCCCTCGTCAACCTAAACGAGCTCGGCCGCCTGGTCGCCCGCGTACAGGAGCTCGAGGGTATACGCGACAGCTTGCTCGAGCAACTCGGCACCGAGCGCCAGCGGCCGCCCGTCGCCCTGGCCATCGTGGTAGAGAAGATGGCGCCGGGCGAAGTCTTGGGCCAATGGATCGAGATTCTGCGCCGGCGCTACTGGCCGGGCCCGACCTACACCCATCGCGCTTACAACGTGATCGAGGGCCGCAACCGGATAACGACGCGCGCGCTCGAGCAGCGCGACGACTGGCAAGTGTTCTACTGGACCGATTCCGACATGCTCCCCGACCCCGGCCTGATCGACCGCCTCGAGGAGCTCTGTCGGCATCCGTCCTTTCTGGCCAAAGATGGCGGCGTGATCGTGGGCCCTTACTACAATCGCGAGCTCCCGTTCGAGGTTCAGCTTTATCAGGAAAACCCACTCCTCGAGGGAATGAAGTTCCTACGCCCCGACTACTGGACCCGTTGCCTGATGGAAGCGAAACAGAACTACCTGGGCCGTCGGCCGAGCCGGCTGATAAAGGTTGGCGGCGGCGGCACCGGCTCGATGTTGATTCGCCGCGACGTGCTCGAGCGCATGCAGCAACTAAAGGGCCGCGGCGGCATCTGGGAAATGCCCGAGCTCCCGGCCAAGCTGGTCGCCGAGCTCCGACGCAAGGGCGAGGACAAGCCGGGCGCGCGCTGGGGGGAAGATATCCTTTTCTGCCATGAGGTCCGCTACCGCCTGGGCGTGCAAGTCTGGGCCGATACCGACCTACGCCTGACCTCTGGCCACGTCAGGACCGACATAGTTGGACCGGACCACTACCTAGCCGCCCATACCGTGCCCGAGCGGGTGATCCTCGATACCGACGCCGTGCGCCGGCAGATTGGATACGAGCCGCTGCACCCCGAGCCGGCCGGCCCGGCGGCTTAAAAACGAGGTTTAGGCAATGCAATGGCCGGATCACGTCTGCGACGCCGAGCCAGGAACGCCGTGGAGCGGTCGCCTGATGCTGTACCTGTATAACCACTGGCCATGGTTTCGCCGCCGCTTTCAACGCAATCTCAGCGCGATGATTCAGAGGCACACTAAGTAGGTTTGAGGCGGCCAGTTTCCGCCGGAAACTCTGACCTGTTCCGCGGCCGGCCCTTTCAGGACGCCGGCCCCGACGGCCGGCCCCCGCTGCGCGCCACGGGCGTAAGCCCCACGATCGAGGAAAGTTGGGCGCTGCGCCAGGTCGCCGAGGAATCGGGAACCGTGCTCGAGGTCGGCACCGCCTGGGGCTACTCCGCGATCCTGATGGCCCTGGCCGGCGCCGAGGTCTGGTCGGTTGACCCCCATACCGATCATGCCACCTGGGGCGAGCTCAACCGCAACTTAGACAGCTACCGCGTGCGCGATCGGGTGCACCCTCTCAAGCAGTATTCACAGGTCGCCTTGCCGTCGTATCTCGAGCAGGGCGCGCAGTTCGACGCCGCCTTTATCGACGGCGACCATTCCTATCTAGCCTGCAACTTCGACCTTTGGCATGCGCTGCGCCTGGTCCGTCCGGGCGGCGTGATCGCCGCCCATGACTACACGCCCGCCTGGGCGGGCGTGAAACAAGCCTGCGACGAAAATCTCGGCCACCTCGAGCAGCGCCGCCTAGTCGAAACCTTGCTTATCGTTCGCCTGCCTGAGTAGTGAGCTCCGGCCAGTTGAGTTTTAGCCCCAACATGCGCGAGTACCGCGGGAAGTTGGCGGCGAACCAGTAGGGCCGCAGCGCCGGCCGTATCCCGCTCAGGATCATTTCCACTAAGCGCACGTAGCCATCGTCGAAGGGCGCCGGCATACGGAAGGGCGGCGCCGGCGGGATGGACGAATCAGGCGCCAGCGACACGGCGGAGCGCAGGGTTTGAGCGCTTGGCGCGGCGCGAGGCGCCGCGCGCCGCGGCGGCCAGGATGCGGCGAGCTCGAGCTCTACCGTAGGGCCGGCCGGTGCGGGGATTGGTCCGGTCGGCGATGCGCTCGGCCACCGCCTCAAAGCCAGGATGACGGCCGCCGCTCATGACACGCCGGCGAGCCTAACGCCAAGCTGCACGGCGACGCCCAGGGCGGCCCCGAGCCAGGCCTCGCGCACGCGCCGGCGCAGGAGCGCATAGCCGACGGCGCCCACGATGGCGGCGACGATTAGAGGTTTGACCTCGAGCGCGCGGCTCACAGGCTCGCCCCGTGGTCGTGGGTCTGGTGGCTGCCGGAATGATGGATACGATGGTGGACCCGCTCGGCCCTCTCGCGCGTGCTCATGCGCGCGACTACGTGAGGGTCGATACCGTGAGTGACTTGAAGGTGGGTATGGATGCTCCCGACGACGGGTAGCCGGTCCTCTCCCTGTCGGCGGGCCCGGACGTGTTGGCCGGCGCGGTAGGCGGCGAAGTTGGCGCGGTCCTGGGCTTCGCGTTGCGAGCGCTCGCGCGCGACTCGTGGCGCACTGTCATCGAACGGCAGAGGGCCGGCCACGTCGCACGGCAGCATACACCTTGCCTGCGCGGTGCGGGGCGGTGATCGGGTGCACCTCCCCCTCATCGTCGGTATAGAAGCCGACGGCCGGCTCGCCCCCGTACTGTTCCGCGCGCCGAGCTCGCGCCGCCCGCCGGTAGGCCTCGACGCCGGCGGCGTGCTCTTGGTGGGCTTTGGCCTGGCGGCTGGTGACGGCGCCGAATTGCTGCCGGGCGGCGTGGGTCCGTTGCTCGGCCAGGGCCCGGCGGCGAGCCAGGGCCCCGGCGGATAGCGCGATCGAATATTTAGCCGAGCTCGGCGCGTCGTCCCATTCCACTTTGGCGCGGCGTAGGTATCTCATCATGTCGTCGTCGTTGGTGGAATGCCAGGGAGTCGCGTCCGAGCGGCCGAGGTTTGTTTCGGCGGCGATCAAGTCGGGCGGTTTGCCGTGCTCGCGGTAGAGATCGCCGGGGATATCCTCGCGGTCCCAATCGCGGCTGGGGCCGATTCCGCCTTGCTCGAGGATGCGCCGGCGGAGCTCGGGCCACTCCAAGGCCGGCCCGCTGTAGCGCTCCTCGGGCTCGTCGTCATTCGAGCGCAGTTTCCGGCGGAAACGCCGGCCGGCGCGGCGGGCCGGCTCGCTCATCGGCCGGCCCTGCCGGCGCGCAGCGCCAGGCGCTGACGCACGGCGCGCGGGCCCAGGTCGCCGGCCTGCGAATGGGCGGCCGGCGCCATGCGCGGCGCCCTGGCGCCCTTGACGCGCGAGGCGCGCACGCTCTGGCGGCGGAGCTCCTCGGCAACCTCGGGCGAGAGTCGCGCCCCGCGGCCGGCGCGTGCTTCCGCCAGGGCGGCCTGGGCGCTCGCGCTCAATTCCTTGGGCGGTTCGGTAGCGGCCGCCGGCGCAGCGGCCGGCGTGGGCCGCTGTACGGCCGCCCCCAGGCGGCGCTGGGCGCCCAGCGCGCCGGCCGCGAGTTGGCGCACGCCCTGGCCGCGGTAGCCGGCCCAGACGGCGACGACGCCGCCGGCCATCATGACCGCCCCTAGGCCCACTTGGGCCGAGCCGACGAGGCCGGCGACGAACTGCCGCTCGGCGGTTTCGATCGAGGTTTCGACCGGCTGAAAGGCTGCGCTAACGCCCTGTTCGACCGCGGCCGCCAGGGCGTCAAGGGGCGTCCCGCCGGCACCTGAGGTTGAGCCTGGTATGTCGCCCTGCGCCAGAACATCCGAGCCAGGCGAACCGGGCCCGGTGCGATGCCGACTGGCGGCGCCGGCCGCCTGGCCCTGGCCGGCGGCCGCCCCCTCAGGGTCGAGCAGCCAGGCCGAAGGATCAATGTCGGTCCCATAGCGGGCGCCCTGCGGCCGCACCTCGACATGTACGTGACAGCCGGTAGAGTTGCCCGAGTTGTTGGTCGCCGCGAGGTGTGCGCCACCCCTGACCGTCCCGGGCGGGGCGAGGCGGGCGGCGAGATGGCCGAACCAGATATCGACGCGCCCCACGGTTAGGACGATCGCGGTTCCGTAGCCGCCGGGATTGTCCACATAACGGACGGCGGCCGAGGTGATGAGGGGGGGCAGGCTGATAATCGTTCCGCAAGGCACGGCGATATCGACGCCGGCGTGCCAATGGGTGTAGCCGTGGCCCTCGGGCTCGCCCGAGTAATCGGTCGGGCCCCAGCCCTGGGTTATCTCCCAATGGCCGGGCCACCAAGGGACGGTCACGTACTGGCCAACGATCGCTTGGCCGGCCAGGCTCGAGAGCGTCATTTCTGCGTGTAGGTGAACGTCGCGCCGATCTGCATACCCGAGCCGCCGGTGCCCACGCTGACCGTAAGCGGGTCGCCGGGCGTGAGCTGGAGGCCGCCAGGATAGGCGATACCCTGGGACGCGCCCACAGTGCCGCTAGTTCGGAAGGACAAAACGAAAACATTGTGCTGATCCACAAAGTTCGTAGCCTGTTGATTGGCGGGGGTGTCGTTGGTAACTTGGGCGGTCGCCGTAAAAATCGTGATGGTCTGCCCGGCCACGCCGCCGATGATCGTGGCCGCGACGTTGTTGCCTATGTCGCTGTTAACGAACGCAGTTTTAAGGTTGACTGTGGCCTGGAGGATGCCGGGCTCGGGCGGCTGCGGGTCCTCGAGGCCGACGAGTGAAGCCAGGAGCGTAGTCGTCGGCGCCGGTGAGTAGCCGGGGGGCGTGTCCTTGCTCGTGACCTCGACCACGGTTAGGCCCTGGGGCATGGGCAACATAAAGCCATAGGTGAAGGGAAATACCCACTCCCAAGGGCCGGGATTCTGGGGGAAGTGCAGATATAGCGGCGTGCCGTTGGCGCCGCCGACGGCGCGGATGCCGGATACCTGGCGCATCGTTCGAGTGGAGTTGCTCCCAATTTGGAGCACGTCGGTTAGGTGGCCGGGCATCGTGTCCCAGGCCTAAAGCCAGGTCAGGGCCTCGGGCGTGTTGGGTATCTGGATAACGCCTACGTTGACGACGTAAACGGCCGAGGCGGCGACGTTGCCGGCGGTTCCCACAATCAGGAAGTACAGGCCCTCGGTCGGGTAGCAAATCACCTTGTCGGGAAAGCTGACGCCGGCGCCAGCGCCGCCCACAGCTACGCCGTTGGTAATAGCGTTGACCTGATCCGAGCCGCCGCCCAGGCCTACGATCGTGGACGGGGCCGAGGAGCGCGAACCTAAAAACCCGATCGCCGATACGTTGGCCACGGCCGTCGCCGGGTCGGCGCCCTGGGCCACGACCCATTGCAACTCCCAAAGAAAGCCCTTGGCCGGCGAGCCCAGGTCAATCACGAGCGGGCGCGTGACCGGGTTTGGAGTCTGGACGGCGCCGGCTAGCCGGCGGGCCCAGGAGTGCGGCCGGCGGAGGAGCTCCTCGATACGGTTCTCGGTCTGGAGCTCGAGGTCCCCGCGGGTTACGGTCGCGCGGGTATTCCCGAGGCGCTGCAAATCCGCCGGGCCGGTGGCCATTGCCGGGCATTTTGGCATAAACTCCCTGGCGTGTTTCAGTTCCTCGAGCTCGCCCGCCAGGCCGTGCACTCGCTCGAGCGCATGGCCGCGGCCCTGGAACGCATCGCCGCCCAACTCGAGCGCGAGGGCGCAACCGCCAGCGCCCACGCGGGCCGGCTCGCGTCCGGCCTCGCCGAGCGGATACCGGCAGACTTTCTAGAGAGGTATACGGACAATGGCGAACAAGCCAGCAGCAACAGGTAGCAAGGGTCCCTCGGCCGAGGACCGAATCCGCGCGATCGTGCGCGAGGTCCTCGGCGACGCCGACCGCAAGCGCGCGCGCGACGGCGAATCGAAAGAGCAGGCCTGGATTCGGCAGGTAATCGGGGAGGAGCTCGATAGCCGATTCGAGGCCTTCGCGGCTGGGCTCCTCGAGGACGAGGACGAGCCAAAGGGAAAGGGCGGCCGGCGCAGTAGCTCCGACGACGAGGCCGGCGACGACGAGGCCGGCGGATTCATCGCCCGCCTGTTCTCGGCGTCCGAGGGAGGAGGCCGCTAACTAGTTGGCCGAGAACGCAGCAGCCGAGCCCAAGGTCTACGCCTGCCCGACCTGCGGAAAAGAATTCGACATGCCGGGCAAGGTGACGTTTCACCGCATCGCCGCGCACAAGTACCGCCCGGCCGGCAGCAAGGGGAAGAAGCCGGCGAGCTCCTCCACGAGCCGCGCGCCGGCGGCAACCGGCGAGGCGCCGCGGACCACGCCCCCCCGGCCGGCCGTACCAGATAAGGAGATCGAGGCCGAGGTCGATGAGGGAGTCGCCAACATGCGCGTGGTGGGCGGGTTCCTCAACGGCACCTTTGCCCCCCACCTGGGCCTAACCATAATGGGGGTCGAGGTTGACCCTCGGCAGCTTCCGGCCGGCACCGCCGCGATCGAGGAACCGCGAGGCTCGGGGCGCTATTGGCTGGTCCGCTCCCGCGCGGTCATGATCGCGCCGGTACTGGTGGACCAATGCAAGCGCGATCTACGTTTCTATTTCGCCCTGCGTCAGTTCAACCGCCTCTTTAAGCTCGAGGGCGCGGTCGAGGTCGGGGTCGGCCTGGTCGCCGCCGGCGCGGTTGACGCCGGCATCCCGCCGGAAATGGGATTCAAGCTCGGGCGCATGACCATACAGCCCATCCCCGCGGTCATCGGCGACGTGTTGGAATTCGCCGCGGCCCAGCGCCAGGCCGAGGAGCAGGCCGGCGGCGGGCCGGCAGCCCCGGCGGCCCAGCAGCAGCAGCCGGCCGCAGCGTCAGCGACGGCCAACGGCCAGGCGCCCGCCTCCGAGGCCGAGGTCGTGACGGGTGGCGTACAAGACACCTAGCAGCGCCGAGTCCGAGCCAGAGGAGCTCGAGGCTTGGCTCGATTCCTACGATGACGCCGACGCCGCTACGCCGGCGCCTGACGAGGTGCGGCGCGTGCGCTGGTCCGAGCATGTCGGTTTCCTAGAGGACTACTGGGCGGCCGGCCAGCATTGCTCGATCTTCGCCGCCTCGGACGGCGGCAAGACCCATCTAATCGTTAATCTCTTGCCCCTCTGGCAGCGCTACCCCGTCCTGTTCTTCAAAGCCAAGCCCAAGGACGCGACCCTCGGCCGCCTCGGCCACACGGTTAAGGAATTCCCCGGCTCGGGCGCGCGGCTGAAGTACGAGATACGCCGGCGCACGGCGCCGAACTCGCCCGCCTGGGTCCGCGACCCCGAATGGTACGTCTTGCAGCTTCCCACCTATAAATGGTCGGGGCGGCGCCAGAATCCCGAGCTCGAGCGCGCCCGCCGGCTCGCCGGCCAGGCGATGGACCGCGCTTACCGCGAGGGAACCTGGGTGCTCGTGTTCGACGAGGTTAAGGTCCTGGCCGGCCGCGAGGACCCGCATCTAAACCTGCCGGCGCCCATGACCATAGTTTGGGAGCAGGGCCGCAGCCAACCGGTAACGGTGATCGCCGGCACGCAGTCGCCCAGCCTGGCGCCCCCGCCCATGTATGACCAAGCCCGCCACATCTACCTGGGCCGGATCACCGACGAATACCGCCAGGACCGCCTGGGCGAGATCGGCGGCGCCTCGAAACGGATACGCGCCATTCTGCCCACCCTTCGCGCGCGCGAGTTCCTTTACGTGTTCACCGGCCGGGAGCGAGGCGAGCGGGACCAAATGTACGTGATACAAGCCCCCCCGCCCTGAGTTAGAATCTCCGCCGAAATGCCGCACGGTCACGGCCTGGCGCTCGGGCTCTACGTCATCGCGTGGGTGATCGTCTTTCGTTTCGGCCGGGATGTTGTTGTCGGCGGCACCGGGGCCCCTGTCTGGGGCCGGGCTCTACACCAAAGCTTCTAGTGCTTTCAAAACCCAAATTGAACGGGCGGAGGTGTAGCCGGTGCGAGCTCTCGAGCGTGTTTTCTATTTCCTGATCGCGGCCCTGGTCCTGGCCCTCGTGGCCAGGCCTCTCGAGCGCCTCGGCCTGGCCCTGTTCGTGCGCCGGCTGCGCTGGGAGCTCGCCCTTTCCGAATCCATCCACCGCAACCGGGCGACGCGCCGGCGCTACGGCTGGACCCGCCACGCCTACGCCCGCCAACTCTCGCCCACGGCCCCGAATCCTGGGATGCAGGATGTCGGCCGCCTGCCCCAGACCATCGTGGCCGTCCCTGGGGGCGGGCCCTTCATCCGCTACAGCCAGCTAGGCCAACAGCAGGGCTACGTTTCCGGCGGAAACGCCTTCGGCGCCCTGATTACCCTGCCCCTCCCCGCCGTGTCGGGTTTCCTGCGTCACTTCATCGTCAAGATTGCGGCCACGGGCGGGACCGGCGCCACGGTCGCCGGCGCCAACCCCGACGCGCCTTGGAACGCCATACAGAACGTCACAATCAAGGACCCCTCGGGCCAACCGCTCTACCCCACGATCGACGGTTTCGGCCTGTTCCTAATCAACCTCTATGGCGGGCAATGCGGCCAGGGCGGCCAGCAGGACCCGCGCAACCTGGCGAGCTTCTCCAACGTACAGACGACCTCGGGTAGCGGCGCCGGCAACTTCAGCTTTAAGTTGTGGCTACCCTTCGCCGCCAACAGTTCGGAATACTGCGCGCTGCCGGCCGACAACGCCGCCGAAACCATGCGCCTAGCGATACAGCTTGGGACCTCGGCCGCGGTCTATCAGACCGCGCCGGCGACCCTGCCCACGATGACGGCCACAGTCCAAGAGGAAGTAGACACGCAGCCCAACAACCTGCCCGACCTGGCACCCTTCGATGTCGGCGCCTCGGCCCAATGGATCGTCACCGTGTCAGGGCAGAACCCGCCCAGCAACGCCTACGCCCGCATACAGGACAACAACGTAGGCCAGTTCGTGCACTCCAAAATTTTCGTCTACCGCGACTCGCTCAACGTGCGCCAGGACTTTTTCCCGGCCACGGACCTCAGCCTCTTAATCGACAACTACGCGTACTTTTCGTCCGAGCTCAACGACGACCGGTACGACAAGATGATTAAGGCTTTTAACGTGACGCGGCCGACGGGGGTGATCGTCTACACCTGGCGCCAGTCGGTCATGACGCAGGTATCGACCGCCGACGACCTCGAGGACGTGCTCGTTACCTCGGGCGGTACGAAAGTCGAGATTGCCGGCACCTGGGGCACCAACTCCAACCAACCGGCCCAGCTTTACAGCTATACGGGGATGATCTTCCCCGGCAAGACCGGCTATCCCTACGGCAGCCAGGGCCAGTAAGGCGGCAATGCTCGAGCTCGCACGCTACGCGCTGGTCGAGGGCCGGCTCGTGCCCCGCGTGGCCGGCGGTTCCGGCCTGCGCCGCGGCCGCACCTACACGCCCGACATGGCCAGCGCCCAGGCGCAGAACACAATCACCCAAACGCCCCAGGCGACCGGCGCCGACCAAGGCGCCAACTTCCGCGTACCGCGCGCGCATGGCCTGGTCGGCATCGGCACCAACGGCAACGTAGACGCCGCGGTGCGGACCTACAACGCCGGCGGCGTGGGCGGGCCCAGCCGGCCGGCGATCGACTTTTTCGACCTCTCGAGCGTGTTTACCTGGCGCACCCTGATTTTCCTACTGGCGGTCGGCTACATCGTCGGATTTCACGTCACCTTGCCCGGCCTGGGCCGGGTGCGACTCTGAGAAAAGGAGGTCTAGGCTCGTGCTCACAAGTGGGCGTTTCTGGATCGGCGCCGGCGCCGGTGCGGTTTTCGTTATGTTCGTCCTGCCCTGGCTTCGCGGCGCGATGGCGGCCCGCTCGGGCGGCTGAGCGCAGGCCTCGATAGGTTCCGACGCGTGATCGTCCTGGGCGGCCTGTGGGTGGCTTGGCTGGGCTACACGGTCCTGTATGCCGGCGTCGCCAAGATCAACGGCGATACCTCTTGTACGATCGGCAAGGCCGCCCGCGGCCAATGCAGCGGCACGGCGCCGGCCGCCCACGGCGGGCCCCAGCCGGGCCGCACCTCTGAGGAGCGCCGGCGGGCGGTACTCGTGGCCCAGCACAGCCTGGCGCCGGTGAACTACCTGGGGGCGTCGGTCGGGTAAATGATTAATGGCGGGCAGCGGGTAGTGTTGGGCGCGGCCGCGGCGATGGTCGTCCTAATCAGCGTCCGCTCCATCGCCACGCAGGCCGGTATGCCGGCACCCAACCGCTACTTTGGCGGCCTGGTCCTGTTCAGCCTGTGGTATGTCCTGGCCGCGTTTAGTCCGGGCCTGGGCGGGACCTTCGCCGCCGGCACGGTCGTATCTGGGCTCCTGGCGCCCTACGCGCCGGGCGGCACAGGTAACTCGCCCCTGTCACAATTGGCCCAGCTAGTGAGCTCGATTTCCGGCGGAAACACAACCCCGGCGGCCCAAGTGGCGCCGATTGGAGCGGCCTGAAAGATGCGCGACATAATCCATTTGTTCTTTACCGTCCTCATCATCGGCGCCGCCGGCGGCATCGTCTACACCATCTCAAAGAACCCGCAAGGCGTAATCGCCATCGGCCAGGCGGCCGACTCCGCGCTGCGCACGTCCTACGCCACCGAGCTCGGCCAGGTTCAGTAGTTGGGCGACACCCTGCGCACGATCGCGGTCCTGATCGTGGCCGTGATGGTGCTTGGGTTCGTGGGTGCCTACGCGCTCCTGTTTCACGGCACGCCCGAGGGGCAACTCGCCCTAGGCGCGCTCCTGCCCATCGCCGGCGCCATCGGCACCTTCTTTTTCCAGCAGTCCTCGCAGGCTTTTTTAGGGACGCAGCTAGCCGCCCATCGCCAACTTACCGCCGCGGCGATACAGGCTATCAGCGCGAGCTCTGGCAACGGCTCAACCCCAGCGCCGGCGACCATCCCGGCGAGCTCGAGCCCCCCGCCGAATTCGCCGCCCGGCTCGCCCGCGGTCCCCACGAGTTTCCCGAGCGGCGCAGGGAGTAGCGTTTAGCAATGCCCGCGATCGCCGCCCGCCGCCATCGGGCCCCGGCCATCCATGTATTCGACGAGGGCGAGCGGCCGCCCATGCGAGAGGCGGCGCCGCGCATGATCGACCGGCACAAGCTCTACGATCCGCGCCGGCTGCCGGTCGAATGGCGCGACTACGTGACCACTTATCGCGCCGAGATTCTGACCATACCGCCCCAGCTTCAGCCGCCGGCCCTGGTCGTGCCTAGCCTGTTCGCGCCGATCAACTACCGCCTGATCGGCAACATAAACCGCGCCCACATGGCCGCAACCGGGCGATTCCGCGAGCGCTTTGTGCTCGTGGGCAAGCTGCTAAAGCAGGTCAGCGGCCGGCGGCGGTTGCAGGGCGTACCGACCCGCGAGGCGGGCGGCGGCTACGTCTATGTGTATCCGCAGTTCATAACCGGGAATCGCGCCGTGCAACTCGGCAGCGGGCCCAACCGCGGCGGGGCCGGCCGGTAAATGAAAACGCTGAGCCTCGAGGGGATACAGCGGGTCCTGGGCAAGTCCTACGCCGGCATCCCCGGCTACGCCATCGCGGCCGTCGGCCTGGTCGCCGGCGTGTTCATCTGGCCAAAAATCTCGGGCATTCTCTCCGGCCTCACGGCCGGCGCCGCGGCGCAGTCCAACAACAACGGCACGGCCGGCGGTAACGCCTTCGGCACTCCGAGCGCCACCTCGGCCGATCAACTCAACGGCGCCGCCGGCGCCAACCTGTTCGGCCAACAGCCGAGCGCCGTGATTAACTCGGTTGAGGCGCCGCCTGGCGGCTACACGCCGCCCAATACAGACAGCGGCGTACCCCAGACCACTCTGGCCCAGCCGGGCAGCACTCAATCGACCCTTTCGACCGCGCCTTACCCTGGCCAGACCTCGACCACGTCGGCCAACAGCCCCGGCGGCTCGACCACGAGCTATACGCCCGGCCCTGGTAGCTCCGGTTTCGTGTCCGGGCCGGTTAGCGCGCCGGCGCCGGCGCCGAGTAGCGGGACCTCGAGCGCCGGCGCCGGCCAGGGTTTCGTAGGTGGGCCGGCCCAAGAGGTGCAATTCGATGTCGTCGGGGCGGGCATGGTCCCAGCCGCCGACCAATTCGCGCGCCGGCTCCTCAACCCCCACGCCACGCCGCGGCATTGGGACAACGTAGGCGGCCCGGCGCACGCAATCAGCCACGCCGGCCGGCACGCCGCCGGCGCAGCCGCGGCCAACGGTTCCCGCTCGGCCGTGGTCCACGAGGACCATCATCCTTTGCATAGGCGCGTGGTCAAACTGCCGCAGTTCGTGCGTGCCGTCGGCGGCCCTGGCAACTTTCACAACGAGATTTACCGCATAGCCGCCCAAGCCGGCGTGCATCCGGCCCGCCTCTACGCCCTGAACCCCAGGCCGTCGGGGCTTATCCGTGTCGCCTGACGCGCACGCCCATATCGAAAGTTGGCGCCAACTCGCCAACGGCCAGGCTCAGCGCGCCCTGTTCGTCGTCCGCGGCCAGTACCTGAAACGCGAGATCGACCTTACCCGCGAGATGGGCTACACGTTGACAATCCGCGAGTGCACCGCGGCCGCCTGCCTGGGGCCCGAGCCGGCGCATACGCTGGGCCTCGATGGCTGAGAGCTCGGCGCCGGCCTACTGGCTCTCAGCCCTGGCTGAGCGCTGCCTCGAGCTCCTCGAGCTCGAGCATGACCACTACACGATGCAGGAAGCGATACGCCAGGCGGCTCGAGCCCACGGCCTGAGCCCCGACGCCCTGGCCGCCGGCATCGCCCGCGAGTGGGATCGGATCGGCTTTGTGACGGGTGACAGGCGCGCCCTGGTGCGCTAGGATGCCCGACATGGCGGGCATGGAGCGGCGCAGGGTCCGAGGTCGGCAAAGTCGCAAGGCGGGCCCCAGCGTACCCATCGGCGGCCCCGCGAGCCTACCTGAGCAACTCCTCGGCCTGGCCGCCGGCCTGATCGACACGGCCGCCGCCGGCGCCGACGTGATCGCCGAGGAGAGCTACGCCGCCGGCCTGATCGTCGGCCAGAGGATTCGGAATCGTGGCGCGTAGCCGGGTAAACGTCGCCGAGCGCATCGCCAAGCTGCGCATGGTCACGGTGGACCGCGGCGCCACGCCGGCCGAGGCGGCCGTCGCCCGCGACAAGCTCGCCCTCGAGCTCGCCAAGCTGCCTCCGTATTTCGACCCGCCGCGCCGGCGCACGGTTACGAGCCAGGCCGCCCGCCCGCCTCGCGCTGCGCGCGTGCATGTTCACTATCCAGCCTGGGGCGCCGGCTGGGTAGAGGTCGAATTCGTCACGACGCCGCCGCTCGAGGTTGACTATGTAGCCGACGTGCCCGGCTCACGCCGGCGCGTCGCCTATCACGAGCGGGTCTAAGGTGAATCCGCTCAACATGTCGGCGAGCGTTCTAGCCCTGACCATCCTGGCCGTGGCCGAG
>Ga0306922_10002656_pt1 | contig 16620 bp, 18 predicted proteins | sample sta12Cox44000082_FD_203758 | JGI IMG/M metagenome (GOLD analysis project Ga0306922, IMG submission 203758) | Lab enrichment of tropical soil microbial communities from Luquillo Experimental Forest, Puerto Rico - statoxic.12C.oxic.44.000.082 (v2)... | ecosystem: Environmental > Terrestrial >... | reverse complement strand
TAAAAACCAAGTATCCGAGCGAGAGGCCATAAAATCCAAAAAACACCAGCGCAATGGTGAACGCAAATTCATATAGCTGGAGTGAGGCATAGGCAGCAGCTTGTAACTCTTCTGGCTTAAACGCACTGAGTAATTCCCATGGTTCAGAATGATCAGAGGCGCGAAACGATTCAGCAGGGCAACAACCTCAATGGCGGTCCCCATAAGCATGAAGAACACCACCAACAACGAGACACTCCTTCTCACCACTTTGAATAGGTCAAAGAAGATAACCGCCAAAGGGATTTGCAACACCTGCGCGATAATCTGGGCGGCAAAGCCCAGTCGAAACAGACGCTGGTGCGCCAGGATGTTGGCTGCGGCGGCCGCCGGATCACCGTGCACAATCAGCCGGCCGAGGACAGCGAACTCGTCGAATGCAACAACCCCGGTAAGAAAATAAAGGAGACCGGCCAACCTGGCCTTGAGGCGCGGCGACACCCCTGCAAGGCGTTCCATCGTTACGGCTTGTGGTCATATTCGTATTTCCGACAACGCGAGATCGCTCGTCGAGCCAACACTCTCCAGACTATAATAATGCTCAAAGGCGTCTTGGGGCGACCAATACGCATGCCGTGTTTTGTTGTATCACAACGCCCGCTGGACGATATCACCTCGCGGCAGTACCAGCACGAGATTCGCCCCCTCCGGCTCGCCCTGGACGGCTGGCTGCACACGCTGGCCTCCACGAGGTCGGCCTAGGCATCCGGCTCGTGAAGACCAGCGAGCTACCGAGATTCCGCAACCGCCCCAACTCGTTGAACCCGTATTTTGCTGTAGCGCCTAACCTCCACTAATCATCGCTTATCACAAGCCAAAATTTCATCGTCGACGTCCGTCTCTCCAACTGTGAGAGGAAGTCACGGTCCTGAAACCGAATCGAAACCGAACGGAGAAAATCTGCCACCCACATCCTTAAGGAGTTCAGGGATTTTCCCAAGACGAACAAATGTACCCCAGGGATACAATATCTACGCAACAGGGCGCGGTAGAGATTGCATTCCTTCGTAGGGGCTCGGAGTTCTCACCTGCATCAACCCTCCGAAGATGGAACGACGGGCAGAATCGTTTCCGTCACATGGCGATGGGAACTCTACCGCCAATATCCTACTTAGTGGCCAGCAACCGGCTGATGTGCAGTCCTATGATTTAGCTGTCGGTTCTAACGCATCGCCGGCCGGAATCGATTCTGGGCTTGTCGAAATCGCATTCCGGTTGCGTTTTTTCAAGAACCGCGCGGGCTTTATTTTGCAACGTTCGATGCCGAAGCGATCGATATGCAGGAGCGGGTTCAATACACAAGTTGGATCGAAGATGTCCCACTAATACCAAGTTACGCGGGAGCAGGAGCATTTTCGTTCTACGGATTCCGCTTCTTCTTCTGCCTCGAAACCAGCAGGATTTCCGGACTCAATTCACCATCGGTGGCCGTGAGATGAAATTGCGGCATCATATCAATACGATCAATGTAGATTTGAATAACCTGCCTTCTCGGCGGATCCAGTTCAGTTGGTAGGCGTGGTGTTCCTCGCGGTGGGTACTACCATCGCAGTCCACTTGTCCTTATCACGTGCCATATCCAGAAAGTTGCCGCCCGGGCGGGAAGGGTCTTGTTGGTAGTCAGGCCATCCAGGCATCGCTCCCTAAATGGCGTTCCGGCCTCCACCTTGAAACCGGTTCGGGCGCTGTCCTCATTTGCAGCCGGCCGCTGACGATCAGGTATCGCGTCGCGTCCATGAGGTGGTCGTCGCGCTTTGACGATCTTCCCCGACCCTTTGTCGTCGCGGTGATATTTGCGAAACTCCCGAAACCAGTTCGTCAGGCTAACCAGCACCTTCAGTTGACCCGAGACCAGCAGGTTAAACACCTCCGTAATACCCGCTTCTACGGCGTTCACCGCGGGCTGAAGGTTCAGCCCGAGTTCCCTGTACAGTTCCATCAGGGTGCGTCCGTCGATTTGCGAACTGCCCAGGCAGCTCGGGTCGATGACCCCCGGAATCCAGGCACCGCGGGCACGGATCGCCTGGGCGTGCGAAGCCGGCTCGCCTTGCCCTCGGTAGTGTTCGCTGTAGAGATACACCACCCGCTCCCGGGATCCGGCGCACCCCACACTACCGCCGTCCGGTTCCACCCTACGTCCATCCCGTACGCCCGCGGCCAGTATTCCGGAATGGCCAAATCCGGCGCCACGATTTCTGACTCGTTAATGGGGTAGACAGCGCCCGCACCCAGCGTTGGTTCGACCTTTGATTCAACGGTGTCGATATGGTGGGCGCGACAGGACTCGAACCTGTGACCTCCTGCGTGTGAAGCCCGCACCTTGCTTCTTTCGGTTCCTTGGCGCCCTTCTTGTTCTTTGGCTTTTCAACAATTTGGGGAGTCTGCTCTTCGCTCAAAGGATAGATCTCCCGGCTCAAGCAGATGTGGTTTGATACGGTTTTGATACGTTCGCAATCAGCGGTCCACCAGCGCAGACTGCGAAGACCAGTTACGAGCCATGCGCCGTGCCAACTGGGCGGACATGCGTCGCACCAAGGGCAAAGCCACCACTCAGAATGCGTGCGGAATTCACCTATGTTACGGAGAGGGTCAGCCGACCGTTTGACCGCTGCCTGGGCGTCGGCTTAATCACAATGTGAACATCCCGGCCCAACTTCGTCAGGCATTCCAATAAGCGGTGTTCCGAAATACCACGAAACCTCCCTTTCAGCAGGGCGGAGATCTTGGGCTGCGTTAACCCAAGGATCTCAGCAGCCCTGGCTTGGGTCAAGGCGCGCCGGTCGATGATTTCGGCGATTTTGGCCGCCAACTGCGCCTTGACCAGCATGCTCTCGCTGTCTGCGTATCGGAGATCCTTATATACATTCCCAGAGCCTTCTTCGACGGGAATGCCGTGCACTACTCGCTGCTTCTTCATCATGCTAACTCCTTGGCGATTTGCCCTGCGACCTTGAGGCGCTCGCGGATGAGATCAATATCGGCCTTCGGCGTGGCCGTTCCACGCCTGGATTTCTTTTGAAAGACATGCAGTACAAACACGACACGCTCGAACTACACCGTGTAAACGGCGCGATATGTATTCCGGTCCCAGTCCTCAACAATTTCCACAACGCCGGCGGAACCAAAGCCCTTGAGCGGCCTGGCTTGGTCGTGCTTCCTACCGGCTTGAGCAAGGTAAAGTGCATATCCAAAGACGTCCACGACTGGATCGGGCAACGAAAGTAGATCCCGCTTCGAGCTGCCCACCCATGAGAGACGTTTCAAGGGTAGGGCTGTCTCCACGACGTTGATTATACCTACATTGGTATAGAAATACTAGTCGCGGCGAAGGCTACCCTGCTCTATCCGTCCTCGAATGGCGGTCCGACGCTTCCAGGAGCAACGAGATCCCATCACTCGTGTTTAACTCTTAGGAGAGCGGTTCTCTGTGAGACGAAGCCAGTTGCCCGGTGTGCCGGGGAATCCGGGACCGCGATTCCTACGACCTTCTTTGCCGTGAATACGGTGCAGGCACCCGACTATCCCAAGGTGACCATTGGCACGCTCGCGCATCATCCCGTTTTCGCCTGGGTCTAGATCAAGTGTTCCAACGGCGTGTTTGCCTTTCAAATTTTTGATACTTACGCGGGCTGAGGCGCAGCGTGCCATCACGCATCGCCACCGCCAGATCACCTTCCATGGGCCATTGCCCTTCCACGCAGCGCCGAGACAGATCCGACGACAATCGCGGTGTGCAGCGCGGGGTGTCATGCTCCCGCGATCTACGGTCGGGGCAAACCACCAAGAGTTTCTCCTCGCGGCGCACCACCGCTGCGGAATTGAACACCCGTGGGCCTCGAAGATGCTTTCTTAGATTCTAAAAGTCGAATATAATGAGTTATGTGTTTTGATCGCCGGGCCGACTGTTTTTAGATCCCATGTGGCCAGCGCGTGAACTATTCATGGCGGGGCTGCTCGCCTACGCTCTGGGCATGGCCGCTGGGCTTGCTGGCTATGCGTGGAAGAGAACCGGAGCTTGGTTTCCGAAGCTGCTCTGCTTCCTCTCGCTGACCGGCGCACTCTTGGAACTGGCTGCGTCACTCGGGGCGCTGTTCTCTCGCTCGGAACTCGCTTGGTCACTGTCGTCGGGCATCCCCTACCTGACCTATTCGGTACGCCTCGATCCGCTCTCCGCGTATTTCGTGCTCGCACTTTCGCTCCTGGCGGCCGCGGCGTCAGTGTATTCTTTCGACTACATTCCACGTTCGCTCCCTGGCGACAGCTCGGGAGTGTTTTCCTTCTTTCTGAATCTCCTTCTCCTTTCGTTGACACTCGTTTTCACTGCATCCAGCGTTTTGTTCTTCCTGATCGCCTGGGAACTGATGACGGTCTCGGCGTATTTCCTCGTCGTGTTCCACCACGAGTCGGAGGAGTCGCGGAAGGGTGGGCTGCTGTACCTGCTAATGTCGCGGGGCGGTTCCGGGATGATGCTGATTGGCTTCCTGCTGCTTGCGGTCGGGGCAGGTAGCTTGGACTTCACCGCGCTCCACGGAATCGGCCAGACGCTAACGCCGTCTTTTGGCGCGGCCGCTTTCCTTCTTCTGTTTCTCGGTTTCGGAGTCAAAGCCGGCATTATCCCCTTGCACATCTGGTTGCCCGCCGCCCACCCGGTTGCCCCCAGCAATATCTCTGCGCTGATGTCAGGCATCGTCATCAAGGCCGGGATCTACGGAATGGCGCGCGTTTTCTTCGATTTCTATGGGGCACTCCCTGTTTGGGCCGGGATGTCGGTCCTGGTGATCGGCATCGTCTCAGCGCTGCTGGGAGTGCTGTATGCGCTGATGGAACACGACCTCAAACGGTTACTCGCCTATCACAGCATCGAGAACATCGGGATCATACTGATGGGATTCGGCGCCGCGCTCCTCTTCCGCTCCTTCGGGTATCCAAAGCTTGCCGCGTTAGCGTTGGTCGCAGGATTGTTTCACGCGCTGAACCACGCAGTCTTCAAGTGTCTTCTGTTTCTCAGTGCAGGTGGAGTGCTCCAGGCGGCGCATACGCGCAACATGGAGCAAATGGGAGGACTGATCCGTCGTATGCCATCCACGGCGCTATTTTTCCTGGTCGGCGCAATCGCTATTTCGGGACTGCCACCGCTGAACGGATTCGTTAGTGAATGGCTCACTTACCAGGCGCTACTCTCGGGTTATGGTGCTACACCCACGTTGACACGACTGGCGTTTCCTGTTGCTGGAGCACTGCTGGCCTTGACGGCGGCTCTGGCAGCCGCTTGTTTTGTAAAGGCATTTGGTATCACCTTCCTCGCGCTCCCGCGTGGTGAGGAGGCTGCAAAAGCGCGCGAAGTTTCTTTTTCGATGCGTTCCGCCATGGCGGCTCTGGCTCTCGTTTGTGTCTTGCTTGGCCTCGGCGCCGCCTGGTTTCTTCCGGTTTTCGATCCGATCATCCAGCAGGTTCTGGGGTTTGCTGTAAGCCCAAACCTGGTTGCCGGGAACGGTCTCATATTGACTGCCGGCTCTCTCCGAAGTGGGAGTGTTTCTACAGCAGTGATGGCCGTGCTCCTAATGCTTTTGGGCGCCATGCCGCTACTGGGGTGGTTGGTTTGGGGACGCAAATCCACACGCGCAGCAGGCCCGGCATGGGATTGTGGATTACCAGGCTTGACCGCCGAAAACGAATATACCGCCACGGCGTTCTCCAAGCCTCTCCGCATGATCTTCGCGGCTTTGTTTCGGCCGCGCCGCGAAATCCAAGCGGAGTTCGAAGTATCGCCCTACTACCCAAAAGCGATCCGTTTTGAATCGGAAATCGAGCCTACTTTTGAGAAACATGTCTACGACCCACTGCGCCATAGCGTCCTCGCCGCCGCTTCGTGGATGCGGCGTATACAGACTGGCAGCATCCATGCGTACCTGACGTACATTTTCGTGACTCTAGTGCTGCTGCTGCTGTTTGGAGTGCGCGGATGATCGAACAGGTTGTTGGCGTCGTCACGCAAATGGCGCTGGTCCTTTTTCTTTCACCACTGATTGCTGGCTTTATTCGCACTTTAAAAGCCCGGTTGCAAACGCGCCGCGGTCCCAGCGTCCTTCAGCCTTATCGCGATCTTTACAAGCTTTGGCGCAAGGGCATGGTAATTCCGGAGACAGCTTCCTGGATTTTCACCGCCACGCCTTACGTTTTGTTTGCGACCACTCTGCTAGCGGGACTATTGATCCCAGCGATTTCCGCCCAGGCGCCCCTGAGCCTTTTCGGAGGCGTTCTTGCTGTGGTCTACCTGTTGGCCCTGGGACGCTTCTTTCTAGCGCTTGGGGGCCTGGACACTGGAAGCTCGTTCGGCGGTCTGGGTAGCAGTCGCGAGATGACCATTTCCGCCATCGCGGAGCCGGCTCTAATGCTTGCGGTCTTTACGGTGGCACTGGGCGCTGGGTCCACTAATCTTAGCGTCGTAGCCCAGTCGGCGCTGGGACAAAGCTGGCGGTTCCTGGCGCCCTCGCAAATGTTAGCTTTCGCGGCGTTGTTCATCGCACTCATTGCCGAAACGGGCCGCATCCCAGTGGATAACCCGGCGACGCACCTTGAGCTCACCATGATTCATGAGGCGATGATCCTCGAATACTCTGGCCCTTACCTCGGCCTGATCGAGTGGAGCGCGGCGATGAAACAACTGGTACTGATGGCGCTTCTGGTGAACGTGTTTTTCCCGTTTGGGTTGAGCTCGGATTGGTCACCGACAGCCATCTTGATCAGCCTGCTATGGTTCAGCGCGAAACTCCTGGTGCTGGCAGCTGCCGTGGTGCTGGTGGAGACCACCAACGCGAAGCTGCGCTTGTTCCGCGTGCCAGAACTGCTTGCGGTCGCTTTCGTTTTAAGCGCGATGGCCTTGATATCGACATTCTTGTTTTGAGGGATTCATAAAATGATTTTCTGGCAAGATCCGCAATTTGGAAATAGGCTGATCACCATGATGGCCGCGCTGGTGCTCGTACTGCAAATCCTGATGGTGGCCCAGCGGTCGATAGTAGGTAACATCCGTGGTTTCGGCATCCAGTCTTTCCTGCTCGCTTCCATCGCAGCTACGATCGCCTATTTCAACCACGCAACACAGGTATACATTGTTGCCGCCCTTACGCTTGTGTTTAAAGCGATTGTCCTTCCCCTGATCTTGGAGCAGCTCGTGGAACGCATCCAGATCCGCCAGGAGATCGAACCATTCTTGAATGCTCCGCTCTCGGTTATTGTTTCCGGACTTCTCACTCTGGTCGCCTACATCGTGGCGGAATCCTTGCACCGGCCTGAGCAGGGGACAGCTCAAACAAGCCTCGGCCACAACACACTGGCTGTCGCGCTTGCGTTGTTCCTGATCGGTTTTTTTATGATGCTCAACCGGCGCAAGGCGCTCACTCAGATCCTCGGTTTACTGTCTCTCGAAAACGGGCTTTTCTTGGCAGCGATCTCGCTAACCTACGGAATGCCTCTGCTCATCGAACTGGGCATCACTTTCGATCTGCTGGTAGCAGTGTTGGTGCTTGGTGTTTTGGTATATCGCATCCGCGAGACCTTCGATTCCATGGATGTGAGTAAGCTTTCGAGGTTACGAGGCTGATGCTTCTTCCCACCATCCTCATTGTTCCCCTGGCGGCTGGAGCACTATCGTTCGTGGCACGCAGACGACGGCTGATGGAATCGGTTAACTTAGTGGCTTTTGCTGCGCTGTTCATCCTTGCTGTGGCGCTAGTCGGGCAGGTCCTTCGGGCTGGGGTCATTTCTGGGTGGAATGGCTTCCTGCACGCGGATTCGCTGAGCGCACTCGTCGTTCTCTTGACGGCGTTTGTCGGCCTGGTCTGCTCGATCTATGCCGTCGGCTATTTCCGCGAAGACGAACGCAACCAGGTTTTTGAAGGAGGCAGCGCTGGGGCGATCGCCGGGTCCACGCTTCGCAAATACTACGCCCTGACTCCGCTTTTCGTGTTTTCGATGCTTCTGGTCGCCTTGGCCGACAACCTCGGCGTGATGTGGGTTGCCCTGGAGGCGACTACGCTGACCTCCGTGTTCTTGGTCACTTTCTACGGGCGCGCCACGTCGCTTGAAGCAGCGTGGAAGTACGCCATCATTGGTGGCGTCGGCCTATCGATGGCACTACTCGGAACCATCCTTACCTATTACTCAGCCCACAATATTCTTGCTACTGAAACGCTCGCCAGCCTGAACTGGTCGGTCCTCGTCACGCATGCGGCACAGTTCGACAAAACCACGATGAAGCTGGCGTTCATTTTGATCCTGCTCGGGTATGGAACCAAGGCTGGCGTCGCGCCCATGCATACCTGGAAGCCGGATGCGTACAGTGAAGCGCCGGTGCCGGCAGCCGCCATTCTCTCGTCCGCCACACTGAACTGCGCGCTTTACGGTTTAGTCCGCTTCTACGTTCTGGCCAGCCGGTGCCTGGATGGTAACTACCCTGGCCGCTTGCTCCTTTTGTTTGGGGTCCTGTCAATGGGCATCTCGGTGCCCTTTGTGCTGATCCAGAGAAACTTCCGGCGTCTGCTGGCTTATCACACAATCGATCATGCCGGAATCATGGTTACGGCGCTCGGCGTCGGAGGCCCGCTTGGTGCTTTCGGCCTTACCCTGCACATGACCTTTCACACGGTCGCCAAATCCTTGCTGTTTTTGTGCGCCGGCACAGTCTTCCAGCATTTCCGGACGGACCTTTTCGGCAAAATTAAAGGCGGAGCCATACGGCTACTCCCCTTTGCGGGAACTGTGTTCTTCATGGCAACGCTGGCAATCGTCGGCACGCCGCCCTTTAGCCTCTTTCAAAGCGAATTCGTAATCCTCCGTGCGGCCTTCACTGCCGGCCACTATGTATCTGCAGTTCTGTTCGTTGTGTTCGGCGTCGGCATTTTCGCAGGCGCGGTGCTGCACGTCGGTGGTCTGGTACTCGGACCGTCTGAGCCCGGCCCGGTTGCCCCATGGTATCCATGGCGGGATTCCGCCGTCCTACTCTCCACCGCGGTCCTGGTGGTCATGGGATTCTGGCTGCCTACTCCCATGTTCGACTTGGTCCGCAGTGCCGCGGGCATCGTGTCGGGTGCGCAGTGAGTGAGATTTACCGCGATGTATCGGTTTCTGACGTGCGTCCGGTGAATTCGGGCCTTCTACGACAAGGCTGCCGTTTGGCTCTCGTGTTTGCCGAAGACCGGACGACGCCCGAAGCCTGTGACTACGTTTACTACGTTTGGGAACAGCCTGGAGACCCGCGTTATCTGCTGCTGCGGACACGCATTCCGGCGGAAGCTCCGGTATTCCCGTCGATGGCCGCCGATATTCCCGCCATCAATTGGCAAGAGCGTGAGATTCAGGATTGGTTCGGACTGGTGGCGGAGGGGCACCCGAATCCCCGGCGCGTCGCCCTGCACGACAACTGGCCCGATGTGCACCCCCTGCGCAAGAACTTTTCGATCAACACTGTGCTTCCACCGTTTGAAGGGGAACGGCATGTCTATCGGCCCACCCTGGGCGAAGGTGTCTTCCAGATCCCCGTGGGCCCTGTCCATGCCGGCATCATCGAGCCGGGGCACTTCAACTTCGCGGTTGCGGGCGAACCGATCCTCTATCTGCAATTGCGCATGTTCTACGTTCACAAAGGAATCGAAAAGCGCTTCGAGCAGTTGCCGGTGCGTCACGCTGTGACACTCGCAGAGAGTATTTCGGGCGATTCAAGCTTCTCGCACGCAGTGGCCTTCTGCCAGGCTCTCGAGCAGGCTGCCGCTGCAGAAATCCCTGAGCGGGCTCGCCGCATCAGAACGATTCTTCTAGAATTGGAGCGCATTTACAACCACGTTGCTGACATTGGAGCGATTGCGACCGACGTGGGGTTCATCATCGCGAATGCGCACGCTTCGCGCTTGCGTGAGATGATCCTGTGCCTCAACGAAGAATTGACCGGCAGCCGTTTGCTGCGCGGCATGGCCGTGGCGGGCGGAGTGCGTTCGGGCTGGGACATGAGCCAGCGCTACGCCTGCCTTGAAGGTCTCGGCGGTTTTGAGCGCGAATTCGATGATCTCATGCGAATGATCGCAGCCTCTGACTCCACCCGCGATCGGCTTGAGCGAACTGGCACTCTGCCTCCGGCTAAAGCCAAGGATCTGGGAATTGTGGGCGTGGCCGGCCGCGCTTCTGGCGTGGACCGTGATGTCCGGCGCGACCACCCCTATGCTGCCTACGTTGGCCTGCCTCTCGAAGTACCTGTGTACCAGGAGGGGGATGTTTTTCGTCGCGTCCAGGTTCGCGTCGATGAAATTCGCCAATCGCTGCGAATTATTCGTGAAGTCGAGGCCAAGCTCAAACCCGGCTCACATCGAGCCCCAATGCCCCCGCTCCCGCCGAACGCCTGCGGCCTGGGCGCGGTAGAAGGCTGGCGCGGAGAGATCCTTCATTGGATTCGTAGCGGGCCAGAGAATCGGCTGGACCGCTGCAAGATCAAGGATCCGTCTCTAAACAACTGGCCTGCGCTAGTTGAAGCGGTACAAGGCAACATTGTGCCTGACTTCCCCGTCATCAACAAGAGCTTCAATCTCTCTTACTCCGGAACGGATCGCTGACCATGTTCAAGATTCTGAAAAAAACCGCCCAGACTGGACTCGTCACGATCGGATACCCTCAAGAGTCCGCCCGGATCTCTGAGCGCTTCCGGGGCGCGCCCCGATTCAATTTTTCCGCTTGGCGCGGTGCGCGAGAGGCCGCTGAAGCCTGCCCCACGGGAGCCATCTCTATCCGGGACGCAGACGGCACGCGCTGTGTCGTTGTCGACTACGGGCTCTGCACCTATTGCGGTCAATGTGCTGAGGCTGATCCGACTGGCGCGGTACAAATGACTCTCCAATTCGATCTCGCTGTCCTCCATCGCTCGAATCTTGTCGTTACTGCCCAATACGAATTAGATTCGGAGGGTCGCCAACATACACTCAAAGCGCTGCGTCACGGCGACCCCGTGCAGGAACCTCGGGAGCGTCACGAGCAGAAGGTGCGGCGCCGTATTCACCAGGTACTCGGACGCTCTTTAGCCATTCGCGAAGTGGATGCCGGCTCCTGCAATGGCTGCGAGGTCGAGATCACCGCGCTAAATAATCCCGTCTACGATCTGGAACGGCTGGGTATTCACTTTGTCGCCTCACCCCGACATGCCGACATGCTGTTAGTGACCGGGCCAGTAACCAGGAATATGGAACTGGCGCTGCTTAAGACCTATCAAGCCGCTCCTGATCCAAAGGTGGTCGTGGCGGTCGGGGCCTGCGGCGTTAGCGGAGGGATCTTCGGAAGAAATTATGCGACGCTTGGTGGCGTTGATCAAGTAATTCCGGTAGACGTGTTTGTCCCTGGTTGTCCGCCGCAGCCTCACGCCCTGTTATTTGGAATCCTGCTCGGGGTCGGACGGATCGAACAGAAGGGATTACCTCGATGAGTCAGGAATTGCGCCGCTTCAAAGCGGAAATTTTCCAGGCCCTCGCTCATCCCACGCGCATCGCCATCGTCGAGCTGCTCCGCGACGGTGAGATGTCGGCGGGGCAATTGATTGAACAACTCGGGCTCGAGCAGGCCAATGCCTCTCAGCACTTGGCCGTACTCCGGAGCAAGCAAATCGTTGTCAACCGGAAGGATGGAAATCAGGTCTTTTATTCCCTTCGTGATCCGGTGCTCGTCGATGTGTTGGATATTCTCAAGCGTTACTTTTACTCGCAACTCTCTCAAACCATGTCGATGCTCAAGGAGATCCGCCCACCTAAACGGACGGTTAAGAAATTGGTTGCGCGTGATCACTGAAAGGCGACAAACTAGATGAAGAGCTACCGCCCTTTGGACGTTGCTGCCAAGAACGCCCGAACCAATGAAGCCACTCTGCTGGAATTCGGACGCACCGGCTGGATCGAAGTGGTTTCCAAAGAGGGCCATCCTTACGTCTCGGCCCAGGATGAATACCGATCCCGCTTCATCCTTCACTTGCGCCAGAAGCTCCGACTTACGGATCAACAGATCGGCACCGTATTGGCGAACGCGAAGGCACCATATGCGGTGGATCAGGTTCCAGAAATCCTGGCTCGCCATACACAGGGCTAATCGCGCTCGCGCCGGCCCTTCTATCAAGGGCGTGCAGCGGTCGCCCAAGCCGCCTTGTCTCAGACAGAGTCTCGCCGATCCGCGGCCGGAAGACCAGATTCCTTGTCGTCATCGTTCGGCATCGCCCACGAGGTCCTTCATCGCCAGCTCTGACTCGCCGACCATCGAGCGCCCCGCGCTCTTGAGCAACCGGTCATAACGTTCCTTGGCCCTCGCGACGGCTTGAGGTCTCGCATCGGCCCGCGGTTCTGGCACACAGGTCAACACGCTTTTGCCAGGGTGTCGACGTAGGCGAATCACGCTTGGTGCGCGCGGCCGAGCCGGAACACATCCCTTCTCACCTGCTCCAGTGTCGCGGCCAGGCGTTCTGCTTCTCCTGTGAGGCCCTCCAGACGGGCAGATAACTCTTGTTCTATGGCATAGCGAATGAAGGCGGTCGCTGACGCGAATCCGCGCTCACGCGAAATGATATCGACTCCTTTGGCTACTGTCCCTATCGCAAACCTAATCGGCAATGTTGCAAAAACGGTTTGCAGGAGCGTGGCGTACCGAGAATTCGAAATTCCTTTCAGCTGGCTGGCGTCGCCGGATTTGCAGGCCGGTAGTAGCCACGGAAACTTTTGTTCTCGGCTCCGGCGGTCCTGGAGAACACACGCCGTCGCGTAACTAGGCGCACTGGTCCGATGAGCGAATCAGGGTGGGCTGAAAAGGTATCGCTTCAGGCGGCGCACCGCTCGTACCGATGATGCAGTCCCCCGACTTGGGGTACCGCCACTACTTGGCCCAGCTCCGGCGGCTGAACTGTCCGGGGCTCTGGCGAGTCCTTTTCCAAGGAAAGGTGAGGCCGGGTTTCGTGATAATAGGAAAAATAAACTGATATCATTCGGCGCAGACCGGTTCCGCCGCGTCGAACTTTCCATGTCCAGAACAAGCAAAGGCCTTTGCGATGCCAGGCGATGACGGTTTCAGGTTGGACGATGGCAACAGGATGAGCCACAACAGACGCTCGGCGGCGTCAGCTTCGGCCGATGTTTCACAGAGCGCTTCAAGACGTTGACCTGGTGGCGGAGGGCCAGATTTTCTAGTTCCACAGCGGCTCGCGAGCGGAAGGCAGACCGCAAAAGAGTGATCAAGATTGGCAGAACGTGCATCGAAACTGAACTGCGGGGAGGCGGCAACCTCCATCATCTCAGAGAGATCGGAATTTCCGATAGGCACATGGGCATGATTTTTGGTTGTCGCAAACGGGCCACGCCGCGGGCGTTCGCTGGCGTGTTCTCCGGGAATCGCAGTTTGCTCCCAGAAGGCAACGCTACCTGACCTGCAGGCTCTCGAGATACCGTGCCAAATTGTCGATGCGAACGCCTCCGAGATCCTGATCCCGGTCGACCTGCGAAAAGATTGGTCCCCACACCGGCATCTCACGGGTGCCGTGTTCGGTGCTCCGAGCTTCCGCTCCAGAAATCACTCTTCGCACGCGAGCCAATGGAAAGTGCCCGCCGCTTCGTGCCGCAATGCGCGTCAAATCCGCCGGCGCGCTTTTCAGCGATTTAGCCATCGGTCCATTTCCCTTTGCGTCAATGCCATGGCAAACCGCGCAATAGGCCTTGTAGAGGTCCGCCCCCTTTAATGAATCAAGCAAACGGGTAGGTTGATCTCCGTGCTCTTTCGGATTCTGCGCCAAACTCGAAAGGGCCAGAAGGAAAAGCGCTCCAACTCTCAGTATGAGCGACTTCACTACAGGACCTCTATCGTTAGTCTAACGCGAAACAGCGTCCTGCAAGACCACCAACGGTGAAAGCGAGCAGCCCCAGCCCCGTGACGTCTCGCAGAGTAGCAACGGCGTGCAAGTTGCTCGAAGATGCCTTGCTCGAAAATTCCTGGCCGGCTGCCAGCGGCGAACTCGGAATCAGTCGCCGACCACCCGCGCCCGTTTTGGCGACAACTCAGGGATTGCTTAGCACAGCCTGCTCACGTCTCATCATGTGAGTCACTGATCAGTTGACGACCACGCTTCCGATGCACCGCATCATCGGCTTGCTTCACCTCTAATACATTTACCGTTGGGGCGCGCCGGCACCTTCTCCTTCAGCCAACGCGCGAAGCCCGGTCACCGAATCTGTGTGAATGCGAAAAAAGAGTGGATCGATCAAGAGGTCGTTCCCTCGCGCCCGTCGCTCTGCCAGCGCGTTCAACCACCAACGATGTCGTTTCTCTAATAGCTGCCGTGCATGTGTGCTCTCGACCAAATATTGCGGCTCCCGTAATTCCTCGTACGTTCCATTCGCAATAACACTCACCCACTGAGACTGGTTGACGATTTCATCAACTTGAACGCAAACTTTGGGATTTGCGCGCATCCACTCGATTTTTTGTCCGAACGTTGAGAACACGTAGAAGTAGTCGAGTTGATAAGCAAAACAAATGGGAACCACGTACGGCTGGTTATCGAGGGAGCAGCCTAGTCTTCCAATCGAGCCGCGCGCCAAGACTTCACGGCATTCCTCCCCGGTAATTTCATTGATCATCATGAGTTAGGAAGTTTCTCCGACCGCCATGAAGCCTTGGTTTTGCACCTCGCATTGCCCGCTAGAGCGAGGTGCCGATGGAAATCGATATTGCGTGCGCTTTATGGCGCAGATGAACGCCTTTCACTAATCCATGGCCGCCACCCAGTGTTCCCATGTTGGACAAGATCCGATAGATACACCCGCGCAATGGCTGCACCTACATGCCGGCCAGCGTAGGCAACATCACTCTGCGCTCGATCGGCACAAACTCCCGCGCCTCATTTCCGATATAAATTTGCCGGGGACGAGCAATCTTCTGCTCCGGATCCTGGAGCATCTCCTGCCATTGAGCCAGCCATCCAACCGTTCGCGGAATCGCAAACAGCACCGTGAACATCTCAGGCTGGAACCCCATCGCCTGATAAATGATCCCAGAGTAAAAGTCCACGTTGGGATACAGTTTGCGTTTCACAAAGTATTCATCATCCAAGGCGATCCGTTCTAATTCCAGCGCGATTTCCAGTTTTGGATTGCGACCCGTCACCTCAAAGACTTGATCTGCTGTCCATTTGATAATACGAGCGCGCGGATCATAGTTCTTGTAAACCCGATGCCCGAATCCCATCAGCTTCCCGTGGCCAGCTTTGACCTGCTCCAGATAAGACCAGACACGGTTCTTGGAGCCGATCTCATCGAGCATCTTCAGTACTTCTTCGTTGGCTCCGCCATGCAATGGTCCTGAGAGTGCGGCCGCCGCAGCCGCCACCGAAACAAAGGGATCGGCCAGCGAGCTGCCTGTTGCGCGCATCACGTTCGCGCTGCAGTTCTGCTCATGGTCGGCGTGAAGAATAAAGAGAATGTCCAACGCCCGCGCCAGTATCGGATTTGCCTGATACTTAGGTTCGACCATCTTCCAGAGCATATTCATGAAGTTGGCCGCATAGCTCAGTTCATTGTCGGGGTATACGTACGGGTAGCCTAGGCTATGCCGATATGTATACGCGGCGATCGTCGGCACTTTGCCGATGAGGCGGGCGATCTCCAACTTCCGTATGGCTGGGTCATGCACATTGCGGGCTTCCGGATAAACCGTGGAAAGCGCCGCTACTGTGCTGATAAACATGCCCATGGGATGAGCATCATAACGAAAGCCTTCCAGAAATTTCTTGGTGGTTTCGTGAATCATCGTATGGAGCGTGATGGTGTGGACCCAATCCTTCAACTCGGCCGCGGTAGGCAACTCGCCGAAAAGAAGTAGATAGGCCACCTCGAGAAAGCTGCATTTCTCGGCAGATATTCGATGCCATAGCCTCGGTAGCGGAGGACGCCCTTGTCGCCGTCAATGAACGTGACGGCGCTCTGACAAGAAGCCGTATTCATGAAGGCAGGGTCGTACCCCGTAATGCCGAAATCATCAGGGGTTATTTGGATCTTGCGCAGATCCATCGTCCGAATAGCGCCTTGATGGACCGGAATCTCATAGCGGAGATCGGTCCGGTTATCGATGATGGTGAGAGTATTTGGCATGGTGTGTCCATCTCCAATAATTTCAGGCTAGCCGGAGCCCTGGGCTACCTCTGATTTCGACTCCAAGACCCAGGCCTGGCATTGGTGCCACCTTTAGATTAAGGCCTCACTATCTGAAAATCAACCCTTACCGTGTTTAACAGCACCAGCCGCGTTATTCTAGTCCGGTAGAAGGGGGTAACTGTACTCGTGGAACTGAAGGATGGCAACCTGCCCTTTCCCACCGAATTGACCGCGACGAGGATGGCCGGCTTAACGCCGGTACTTCGGAAATGACGGGATAGCGGAATCACTCCCACTCGTCAATTATGGGACTGAATCGCCTGTGAGGTTATGCCTCCCGCCAGTCGGTTCTGTGACCCTTAAGACGCCGGCAACTGATCCCACCAGTGGAAGGCTGGGCGCGCCTTGTGGGTGATCCGAACGCCTC
>Ga0306922_10002651_pt1 | contig 16634 bp, 11 predicted proteins | sample sta12Cox44000082_FD_203758 | JGI IMG/M metagenome (GOLD analysis project Ga0306922, IMG submission 203758) | Lab enrichment of tropical soil microbial communities from Luquillo Experimental Forest, Puerto Rico - statoxic.12C.oxic.44.000.082 (v2)... | ecosystem: Environmental > Terrestrial >... | reverse complement strand
GGCCGAAAATAACAGCACGACCGTGCTCATGATCCCATCGGATTTCGTGACGCTGGCAAAGACTTTCAGTCAGTACCTGAGCGAGCACGCCCCGCGTAAGAGCTAGCGGGCAAACGGCCGCCCGCCATGGGGGATGGCGCGGCGGCCGAGTGCTCCCCGGCCTAACCGCGCCGCAGCGACCAAAGAAAGTAGACAGCCGGGCTCACTGCGTACTTGTGGGCCAGGGGATCGGTGTATTTTCTCTCCCGGGCCAGGAGCTCGTATCCATGGGACTCGAGCACCACCGAGAAATCCTCACCGCGGTTCGTCCGCATGCGCGTCTCATCGGCCGACACCTGATTGGGCACGACCATAACCTCCGGGACGCCATGACGCCTGAGCAGCGCCACCCACCAATCGATTGCTCCCAGCGTACACTCGGACCAGCTGTGAACGTTCACGGCAAGGTCGACGCGTTGAGACTCCAGGGTGCGCTCGATCTCGTGGAGCGGTACCACTCGCACGCGGTCGTCCAGCTCCCGGTAACGCAGGTAGTACTCGCACAAGAACGTGGATGCCGCGACCGCGTCCGTGCAGAGGTAGCGCGTCACCGAATCCAGTCCCACCAGTGCGCGGTGAGCCAGGCGTCCATATCCGGCCCCGATGTCGAGGATCGCGGTCTCCTTCCCGCCAATTCCCAGCTGCCGATCGAGAAAGTCGAGCTCGAGCACCGAATCGAGCAGATCGCGCGAGATCACGCGCCCCACATCGAATACATGCGCGCCGAAAGCGCCGTCCTCATCCAGTCTGTCGAGCAACCTGAGCCGATCGCACGAGCGTGTGTAGTGATAGCTGAGCGAATAGCCCAGCTCATTTTGATTCCGTTCTCTGGTTTGCCAGAGATAGCCGTTCTCCCCGCGGAAGTACTGCAGGTGCTCGGGCCTCACGAAGTCGTCCGTCCAGATCGCCGCCTGCGCGGCGGGACCTCCGAAAGCGGCGTACGCCCGCCGCAGCTCGCGCAGCCGCGGGTGATCGGGCGTCAGGTATGCGCGTGCTGCCTGCGGCAGCGGTGGCGCGTTGGCGGCCGCTCTGGAGGGCTTCTGCCAGTCGTATACCAGCTCCTCCGGCACCAGTTGATAGCCGAACCGGGGCAGTTGGTGCTCCAGCAGACGGCGAATCGCAGACCGGATTTCCATGCACATGTCCCTCGCGCAATAGATCGGGCCCGACCTGAAGTATCGATCAACTCTCCGCGCGGCTCACTCCCACTCGATGGTCGCGGGCGGCTTGCCGGAAATGTCGTAGACCACGCGCGAGATACCGGCGACCTCGTTGACGATGCGCCGCGAGATGTGATCGAGGAGCTCGTACGGCAGGCGCGCCCAGTGCGCGGTCATGAAATCCACGGTCTCGACGGCGCGCAGGGCGATCACGTAGTCGTAGCGGCGCCCATCGCCCATCACTCCCACCGAGCGCACCGGCAGGAACACCGCGAACGCCTGGCTCACCCGGTCGTAGAGATCGTGACGGCGCAGCTCCTCGATGAATATCGCATCCGCGCGCCGCAGCAGATCGGCGTAGTCCTTGCGTACCTCACCGAGGATGCGCACGCCGAGCCCCGGACCGGGGAAGGGATGGCGGTAAACCATTTCGCGCGGCAGCCCGAGCTCGAGCCCCAGGCGCCGCACCTCGTCCTTGAACAGCTCGCGCAGCGGCTCGATGAGCGCAAGATGCATACGCTCGGGTAACCCGCCGACGTTGTGATGCGACTTGATGACGTGCGCCTTGCCGGTGCGCGCACCGGCGGACTCGATCACATCCGGGTAGATGGTTCCCTGCGCGAGGAAGCGCACGCCGCTGAGCCTGTGCGCCTCCTCATCGAATACCTCGACGAAGGTCCGGCCGATGATCTTGCGCTTGGCTTCGGGGTCGGTGACCCCGGCGAGGGCGGCGAGGAAACGCGCCTCGGCGTCGACGCGGATCACGTGCACCCCGAGGTGCTGCGCGAAGGTGCTCATCACCTGCTCGGCTTCCCCGAGGCGCAGCAGGCCGTGATCGACGAACACGCAAACCAGCTGATCGCCGAGGGCGCGATGCAGCAGCGCGGCCACTACCGCGGAGTCGACACCGCCCGAGAGTCCCAGCAGCACCTTGCCGCTGCCCACCTGCGCGCGCGCGCGCTCGATGGCATCGGCGAGGATATTACCGGTGCTCCACAGCGGATCGGCGCCGCAGATCTCGCGCACGAAGCGCTCGAGCAGCCGCGCGCCCTGCGCCGTATGGGTCACTTCGGGATGGAACTGCACGCCGTAGAAGCGGCGCCGCTCATCGCTCATGGCCGCAAACGGAATGGTGGCGGTGCTGGCGCTGGCGGTGAATCCCGGCGGCAGCGCAGCGACGCGGTCGCCGTGGCTCATCCAGACATCGAGCAGACAGTGGCCGGCGTCGTTGCGGCGGTCTTGCAGCTGATCGAGCAGCCGCGAGGCGCCGGTCACGGTGACCTCGGCATAGCCGAACTCGCGCTCGCTGGAAGCGGCGACCTGGCCGCCGAGCTGCTGCGCCATGGCCTGCATGCCGTAGCAGATGCCGAGCACCGGCACCCCGAGCTCGAACACCGCGCCCGGGGCGCGCGGCGGGTCGCTGCCGGTCACCGACTCCGGCCCGCCGGAGAGGATCACGCCGCGCGCAGCGAAGGCGCGCACCTGCGCATCGCTCATGTCCCAGGGATGGATCTCGCAGTAGACGCCGAGCTCGCGCACGCGCCGCGCGATGAGCTGCGTGTACTGCGCACCGAAGTCGAGGATCAGGATGCGCTGCGCGTGGATGTCGGGGTGCGCCGCGGCGGCTGCGCTGACGCCGGCGGCAGGTCGTGGAACGCTCGCCATGGGACGCGCTTCAGGACACCCGGTAGTTGGGCGCCTCCTTGGTGATGCTGACATCGTGTACGTGACTCTCGCGCACGCCGGCGCTGGTGATGCGCACGAACACCGGGCGGGTGCGCATATCGGTGATGTTGCGGCTGCCGGTGTAGCCCATGGCTGCGCGCAGGCCGCCCGAGAGCTGGTGGAGGATCGTTACCACGCTCCCCTTGTAGGGAACACGGCCCTCGACACCTTCGGGCACGAGCTTCTCGAGCTCGGTGGCCGCATCCTGGGAGTACCGGTCCGCCGAGCCATGGCGCTCCGCCATGGCGCCGAGCGAGCCCATGCCGCGATAGGACTTGTAGGAAGCGCCCTGGTAGAGCTCCACCTCTCCCGGGGATTCTTCGGTCCCGGCAAACAGTCCGCCGATCATGACCGCGTGTGCGCCGGCGGCGATCGCCTTGGCAATGTCACCGGAGAAGCGGATGCCGCCATCGGAGATCACCGGGACCTCGAGCTCGTTGAGCGCCGCGGCGACGTTCGCCACCGCCGAAATCTGCGGCACGCCCACCCCGGCAACCACGCGCGTAGTGCAGATCGAGCCCGGCCCGATGCCGACCTTCACCGCGTCCGCGCCCGCTTCGATCAGCGCGCGGGCCGCTTCCGCGGTGGCGATGTTGCCGGCGATCACCTGGCTGTCGGCCCATTTCGACTTGATGCGTCTTACCGTGTCGATGACGCCGCGGGAATGACCGTGTGCGGTATCCACTACCACCAGGTCGACACCGGCCTCGCGCAGCGCCGCGACCCGGTCGAGGGTGTCGGGCGTCGTACCGACCGCGGCTCCGACCCGCAGCCGCCCGCCCTCATCCTTGCAGGCGCGCGGGAATTCGTTGGCTTTCTGGAAATCCTTGACCGTGATCATGCCGACCAGCTCGTGCGAGCCGTTGACCACCAGCAGTTTCTCGATGCGGTGCCGGTGCAGCAGTGCCAGCACCTGCTCCTTGGAGGCGTCCTCGCGCACCGTCACCAGCCGCTCCTGCGGCGTCATGACCGACGACACCGGCGCGTCGAGCTTGTCCTCGAAGCGCAGATCGCGGTGGGTGACGATCCCGACCGCCTTGCGACCCACGACCACCGGCACCCCGGAGATGCCGCGCGAGCGGGTGAGGTCGAGTACCTCGCGGATGGTCATGTTCGGGGACACCGTGATCGGATCGCGGATCACGCCGCTTTCGAATTTCTTGACGCGCCCGACCTCGCGCGCCTGCGCCTCGATGGTCATGCTCTTGTGGATGATGCCGATGCCGCCTTCCTGGGCGATGGTGATGGCGAGGCGCGCCTCGGTCACCGTGTCCATCGCCGCCGAGAGAATCGGCACGTTCAGCCGGATGCGGCGCGTGACGGCGGTAGAAAGATCGACTTCGCCCGGAAGGATTTCCGAGTAGGCCGGAACCAGCAGGACGTCGTCGAAGGTGAGTGCTTCTTCGAGGATGCGCATGCGCAATTGTAAGCACTTGCCTCTGCCCGGTAAACCTCGTGCTAAGGTGTTCTTATGTCCGCCGGCTACGAAATCGGTGTGCTCCCGGCTCCCGCGCGGGACGTCTACAGCGTCGCGCGTCTGAACCGCGAAGTGCGCGTGCTGCTCGAGCGTGGCCTGGGGGTGCTGTGGGTGGAAGGAGAGCTCTCGAATTTCTCTCAGCCCCCTTCGGGGCACTGGTACTTCTCGCTGAAGGACCGCGATGCGCAGCTGCGCTGCGTGATGTACCGACTGAAGAATTCGCTCGTGGGCTTCACACCGCGCGCCGGAACGCAGCTGCTGGTGCGCGGTCGCATCAGCCTCTACGAGCCGCGCGGCGAATACCAGCTGATCATCGAGCACCTGGAGGAGGCCGGGGTCGGTGCGCTGCGGCGTGACTTCGAGCGGCTGAAGGCCCGGCTCGCCGCCGAGGGAATGTTTGCACTCGAGCGCAAGCGCGCGCTGCCACGCTTCCCGCGCCGCATCGGCCTGATCACCTCCCCCTCGGGCGCGGCGCTGCACGACATCCTGAAGATCCTCGCACGGCGCTATCCGCCGGCCGCGGTGCTTCTCTACCCGACGGCAGTGCAGGGCGCAGCCGCAGTTCCAGCGCTCGTCGCAGCGCTCAACGCCGCCTCGGCCCGCGCCGAATGCGATGTGCTGATCCTCGCGCGCGGTGGCGGCTCGCTGGAGGACCTGTGGGCCTTCAACGATGAGCGCGTCGCGCGTGCGATCCATTCGTGCGCGCTGCCGGTGGTGTGCGGCGTGGGTCACGAGATCGACTTCACCATTGCCGACTTCGTGGCCGATGCGCGCGCGCCGACACCGTCCGCGGCCGCCGAGCTGGTAGTCCCCGATCGCGGCGCCTGTCTCGAGGCGCTGGCGCGCAGTGCGCAGCGCCTGGCGGCCGGCATGCGCCGTGAGCTGCGTGTCGGCCGGGCACGCCTCGAGGCCGTCTCCCGCCGCCTCGAACTCGCGCATCCGGGCGTGCGGCTGCAGCAGCAGATGCAGCGGCTCGACGATCTTTCGCAGCGCCTTGCCGGCAGCACCCGTGGCGCCCTGCACCGCGATGGCCGGCGCCTCGCTGAGTTGCGCGCCAGGCTGCAGCAGCATTCGCCGCGTCACGCGCTCGGGGAATGGGGGGCGCGCAATCAGGCTCTGCAGCTGCGGCTCGCCCGTGCGGCGTGCGAGTACCGCGCGCGCGCTGCCGCCCGCACCGAGCAGCTGCGCACGCGCCTCGAGCGCGCCGCCCGCGAGCGCCTCGAGCGTCGCGCACAGCGCCTGGCGCTCGTCCAACGCGCGCTCGATGCGGTGAGTCCGCTGGCAACGGTGGCGCGCGGCTTCGCGATCGTCAAACGCGCTGATGGCACCGTGGTCACGGATGCGGCGACGGTGGCAATCGGCGAGGAGATCGAGGCAAGCCTCGCGCGCGGTACCCTCACCGCGCGCGTCACCGCAAAGAAATGAGGCGGGCGCTGCCGTTGATTTCCTGGGTACTCGCCGCGGCCGTCGCGCCGGCGGCGGAGCCGGGCACGGTGCAGCTCGCGCCTGCATTGCTGCCGCAGGAGGAGCGGGTTCCGGGCGGGGTCGCGCTGCTGAAGCTCACGGGACCCGCGGAACGTCCTCCCCGCGCGAGCTTCGAGGGGCGGCGCGTGCTGGTGGTGCGCAGCGGCGATCGCTGGCTCGCCATCGTCGGCATTCCGTTGTCACAGTCACCGGGACATGCGGCCGTGCGCATCGATGATGGCACGTCGCAAGGCGCCGCGATCGACTTCGAGGTGACCGACAAGCAGTACACCGTGCAACGCCTGAACGTCGCTCCCCGCCAGGTCGACCTGTCGGCGGCCGACCTGGCGCGCGTCAACCGCGAGCTGCCGCGGCTGCGTGAGGACTATGGAGCCTTCTCGGAGGACGCCCCCGCGACGCTACGGCTGCTGCAGCCGGTGCCCGGCATCCGTTCGAGCTCGTACGGCATGCGGCGGGTGTTCAACAACGAGGCGCGCAGCCCGCACAGCGGCATGGACATCGCGGCCGCGAGCGGCACGCCGATACAGGCGGCGGCGGCCGGGCGCGTGGTCGACGCCGGTAATTTCTTCTTCAACGGCAACACGGTGATCCTCGACCACGGCAGCGGGCTCGTCACCATGTACTGCCATCTGAGCGTCATCGAGGTAAAGCGGGGCCAGCAGGTGAAGGCCGGAGCCGTGATCGGCAAAGTGGGTGAAACCGGCCGCGTGACCGGGCCGCACCTGCACTTTGGCGTGGCGCTGAACGCAAGCTTCGTCGATCCGGAGCTGTTCCTTCAGCCTCCGTGATGCGGCCGCCCGAAGCGCATGACGGAGCGAGCTGATCACGGGCGGGATGCCGGCTTCATGCGCGCGGCCCTCGAGCAGGCGCGCGCGGCGGCAGCGAGCGGCGAGGTGCCGATTGGTGCCGTGCTGGTGCTCGGCGAGCAGCTCATCGCCGCCGGCCACAATACCCCCATCGCCAGCCACGACGCGACCGCGCACGCCGAGATCGCGGTGCTGCGCGCAGCGGGCCGGGCGCTCGGCAGCTACCGTCTCACCGACAGCACCCTGTATGTGACGCTGGAGCCGTGCGTGATGTGCGCCGCAGCCATGGTGCATGCACGCGTGCGCCGGCTGGTCTTCGGGGCCTGGGATCCGCGCGGCGGTGGCGCAGGCAGCATGATCAACGTGTTCGCGCTGCCCGGGTTGAACCACCGGGTGGATGTGTTCGGCGGCGTGCTGATGGAGGAGTGCGGCGCGCTGCTGCAGCAGTTCTTCGCCCCGCGCCGCGGCTGAAACCACCCCACGAAATCGCGCCTGGCGCGAACTGGGGCCGAAGAGGCGGCGGCGCCGCTCAGCTGCCGGGAGCGGAGGAGTGGGGCGCGGCGCGTGCCGGCACCGCCGTGGCGGCGCCTCCCGGCGATGCGACCGCCGTTGCGGCTGCAGCAGCGGAAGTGCCGACCTGCGGGCTCTCTCCCGGCTGCCACTCGAGCAGGCGCAGGAATCGCTGTATGCGGTCGACGAACTGCACCGGCTCCCAGCCGCGGGCATAACCGTGGCGCGCATGCGTATACCAGCGCTCCTGGGCCAGCAGCGGCAGGCGCAGTCGCACCTCGGCCCACGAGTCCGGATCCTTGCCGAGCGACTGCGTGACGATGCGCGCATCCTCGAGATGGCCGAAGCCGACGTTGTAGGCGGCGACCGTGAACCAGGTGCGATCGGGCTCGGCAATGCGCTCCGGAATCTTCTCGCGCACCTGTGCCAGGTAGCGTGCCCCGGCATAGATGCTCTGCTCGGGATCGGTGCGGTCCTTCAGTCCGAGCGCCTGGGCGGTGTCGGCAGTCAGCATCATTACGCCGCGCGCGCCTTCATCCGATTGCGCACGCGGGTCCCACTTCGACTCCTGGTAACCGACCGCGGCGAGCAGCCGCCAGTCGAGGCCCGTGTCGCCGGCTGCCTTTTCGAACCAGGCGCGATAGTGCGGCAGGCGTTCGGCGACGTGCTCCTGGAATTCGCGCGACTCCTCGTACTCGAAGCGGCGGGTGTCGCCCGAGCTCTGCTGCAGCAGTAGCGCGAGGCGCCCCGTGACCCGCAGATCGCGGAAGAATGCATTGACGCTGCCGAGCAGCCCCGGTGCATCGCGACGCACCATCCACTGCACCGGCCGCTCCTCGGGCAATGCGAACCCGACCTCGACATCGGGGTACAGGTGGTGCGCGAAGGAGAATTCGCGTGCATCGACGATCGCGTACTGGGCCTCGCCGCTGTCGACGTCCTCGACCGGGTCGGCGACGCTCGGTGCGGTCTCCTCCCATTGCAGGGGCGGCGCGACGGTGCTCTTGAGCCGCTGCAGGATGCGCTCCTGCGCGCTGCCGGCGCGCACCGCAAGACGCGCCGATTCCAGCTGCAGGGTGTCGCGCGGCCGCACACCGTTGCGTTGGTACACGACCAGTTGCGGAATGCTCCCGTACGGCTCGGCAGGCTCCGCGGCGCGGCTCCACTCCGGTGTGTTGGTGAGCGAGGCGGCGGCGATGTCGGCACGCCCTGCGGCAAGCTCCGCCTGCAGCGCGCGCTCGTTGGCGAGCGGGTACATGGCGAGCCGCACTCCGAGCCGGGCCGCGTAGGCGCTCGCCAGCTCGAATTCCAGGCCCTCGGTACCCTGCGCGCCGAGGTAGTAGCAGGTCGGCAGGTTGAGCGTGGCGACGCGCAGCTCGCCGCGCGCGCGGATCGCATCCAACGCCGGCGGTGCGAGCTTGCCGCAGCTGCCGATGCCAACGAGCACTGCGAGCAGTGCAGCGAGCGCGGCGGCGGCCACGAACCTCCCCTCGCCGCGCGGGCTTTCCGCTAGAATACCGGCCCCGCGAGATCTGCGGGACCGCCGGAGAGGTACCGAAGCGGTCATAACGGCGCCGACTCGAAATCGGATGGTCGGGTAAAACCGGCACGTGGGTTCGAATCCCACCCTCTCCGCCAACCCCGCCAACTCCTGTCCGTCACGTTTTCCTCGGCCGCACCGTCGCGCTCCATGACTCGCGATATGCCGAGGCTACCGCTACAGGCTGCATTTGTCGTCTGACGCAAAAAGTGGACATCCCGGCCGGCGCCGGTGACACCTCGCCTCAGCTGTGCTCCTGCTTCTTCAGCGCCTCGCGGTAGGCGGTGGCGAAGGCTTCCACGAACGTGTGCGGCAGGTGATCCGCAGGCATCTCGATGAGATTGCGGTAGAAGGTGGTGAACAGCTCCCAGTACTGGGACTTGTCGGCGGCGCGCGCCTTGCCGCGGCGCGCGGCGCGCTCGAAGCGCGCTTCGAGCTCGGCCGGATCGAGCCGGTCGAGAAACTCGACGAATGCGACACGCAGGGCCTGCGCAATGGCGCTCTCGTGGAGCCGCGCCGCGGCCACCGTGTCACGCAGCCACTGCACCGAATCGAGCCGCCGTCCCTCGTGCCGCAGCAACAGCTCCACCGCCAGATCCTCGACCATCGAGTCGCCGAGCGACGGACGCGGATCGTCCTGCTCCGGCGGTGGCGACTCGATGCGGTAGCGGTTGCGGGTGTCGGCGCGCGTGCGCTCGAGCTCCTTGAATCCCAGCAGCGCCTCGCGAAACAAGCGGCCCGCCAGGTGCAGCAGCCGGGCCTGTGCCTCCGCCGGCAGCCGCTCGGGCGCGATGCCCGCGCCGCGGCAGAAGGCATCGAGCCCGTTGTGCGCGCCCTCGAGTGACGCGAACGAGCCGCTGCCTTTCGGCTCGCGGCCCACCGCTTCGGCGAGCCGCGCCAGCGATGCACCGACCGGTGGCGCCGTGCCGTCGGCCGTCAACATCCCTTCCACCGCCGGCGCATCCGCCACGGCCGCGCGCTGCCCCTGCGCGAGCGCCTGTACCCGCCCGGAGTCGACCGCCTGACCGTAGGCGCTGACCGGCAGCGGCGGCAGCACCGGGTCCATGTCGATCACCGGCACGAGCAGCTCCTCGACGTTGAGCTTCGCGCCGATATCGCGGTCGGGCGCGCGCCCGAGAGGTCGCAGCACATGGATGCTGGTCGGCACGGCCGCCGCGGCCGGATGCTCCGGCGCGGCGTGCGCCTCGAGCGCCGCCAGAATGTGGTAGTCGCCCATGCGCAGCACATCGCCGTTGGCGAGCCGGTAACCGGCCGAGCCGCGCTTGCCGAGCGGTTCCGTGTCGTCGTTGACGTACACGCCGTTGGTGCTCACGTCCTGGAGGTAGAAGTGGCCCGCGCGGAACTGCACGCGCGCGTGGTGCGCCGAGACGTAGCGCTGTGGATCGGGCAGCACCCAGTCGTTGTCGGCGGAGCGGCCGATGGTGCCGCCCTCGACCGAGAAGGTCGCACTGCTGCGCTCGGCCAGCGAACGGCGTTGTTCGCTGACCACCCGCAGCCTGAGCATGGTTCCCCGACTCAAATCAGCAACCCCTTGTGCGACTCAGCCTGAAGTGCGTTTCCCGGGGGTGCAGCAAGGTCCCGGGCAATCCCCCCCGGACATATAATGCCAGCGTCAAAACTAGCAGTGCCCCCAGCCCCAGCCATGGCAACCAGTCACATTTTCCGCATCGTATTCGTGAATCAGGGCAAGGTTTATGAGGTATACGCCCGGCGGGTGAGCCACGGGGAACTGTTCGGCTTCATCGAGGTGGAGGAGCTGCTGTTCGGCGAGCGCTCCTCGGTGGTGCTCGATCCCTCGGAAGAGCGGATCAAGAGTGAGTTTGCGGGCGTCAAGCGCACCTTCCTGCCGATGCACTCGATCCTGCGAATCGATGAAGTGAAGAAGCACGGCACCGCCAAGATCAGCGTGTTGGAAAGCGGTGCTTCCGCCAACGTCGCACAGTTCCCGATGCCGTTGTATTCGACGCCGCCCGGCGAGAAGAAATGACGCGCGGCCCTTCCATCCTGCAGCTTCCCGGGCCAACGGCACTTTCCACATTCCGCATCGCCAAGCTCATCGAGCGGCTACGGGCACGCGAGCCCGCCGTGAGCGCACTGCACGCCCGCTTCATGCACCTCGTCGAGCTCGCTCAACCGCTCAGCGCGGCCGAGGAGTCGATCCTCGCGCAGCTGCTGAGTTACGGGCCGGGCCGGGCCCAGGCCGCGGATGCGCCCGGCGAGTGGCTGCTGGTGGTGCCGCGTGCCGGCACGATCTCGCCGTGGTCGAGCAAGGCGACCGACATCGCGCAGGTCTGCGGGCTCGCGAGCGTGCGGCGCATCGAGCGCGGCATCGCCTATCGAGTGCAGGCCGCGGCGTCCCTCGGCAACGAGCGGCTGCGCCGCGCGGCGGCGGTGCTGATCGATCGCATGACCGAGGAGGTGTTGCTGGACGCAACGCAGGTGTCGCGGCTGTTCGAGCACCCGCAGCCACGGCCCGCAACGCGCGTGTCGCTGCGCGGCGGTCGCGCGTCACTCGCCGAGGCCGACCGGCGGCTCGGGCTGGCGCTGTCCGCCGATGAGATGGACTATCTGCTCGAGAGCTTCGCGCGGCTCAGGCGCGACCCGAGCGACGTCGAGCTCATGATGTTCGCGCAGATCAACTCCGAGCACTGCCGCCACAAGATCTTCAACGCCGACTGGATCATCGACGGCCGCGCGCGTGAGGAGTCGCTGTTCGACATGATTCGCTACACGCACGCGCGCAGCCCGGCGGGAGTGCTGTCCGCTTACCGCGACAACGCCGCGGTCATCGCCGGCAACGACGCGCAACGTTACTTCCCCGACCCGCTGACCGGCGTCTACCGCGCGCGCGCCGAGCCGGTCGACATCCTGATGAAGGTCGAGACGCACAATCATCCGACCGCGATCTCGCCCTTCCCCGGCGCCGCCACGGGCTCCGGCGGTGAGATTCGTGACGAGGGCGCGACCGGACGCGGGGCGAAGCCGAAGGCGGGTCTCACCGGGTTCTCGGTTTCGCACCTGCGCATCCCCGGATACGAGCGGCCGTGGGAGCGGGACTTCGGCGCGCCCGGACGCATCGCCTCGGCGCTCGACATCATGATCGAGGGACCGATCGGCGCGGCGTCCTTCAACAACGAATTCGGACGTCCGGCGATCTGTGGCTACTTCCGCACCTTCGAGCAGCGGGCGGCGAGCGATCCGCCGCAGCGCACGCGCGGCTATCACAAGCCGATCATGATCGCAGGGGGTCTCGGCAACGTGCGCCGCGCGCACGTGGACAAGGCCGAAGTGCCGGTGGGCGCCCGACTCATCGTGCTCGGCGGCCCCGCCATGCTGATCGGCCTCGGCGGCGGCGCCGCCTCCTCGCTCGGCAGCGGCAGCTCCAGCGAGGATCTCGACTTCGCCTCGGTACAGCGCGGCAATCCGGAAATGCAGCGCCGCGCACAGGAAGTCATCGATCGCTGCTGGGAGCTCGGGGAGCGCAACCCCATCGCGCTCATCCACGATGTCGGCGCGGGGGGACTCTCGAACGCGGTGCCCGAGGCCGTGGCTCACAGCCACCGGGGCGCGCGCGTCGACCTGCGGGCGATCCCGAGCGCCGAGAGCGGCCTCACCCCGCTGGAGCTGTGGTGCAACGAGGCGCAGGAGCGCTACGTGCTGGTGCTCGGGGCGGAATCGCTGCCGCAGTTCGCCGCGATTGCCGCGCGCGAGCGCTGTCCGTTCGCGGTGATCGGCGAGATCAATGCGAGCGGCGGACTGACGGTGCGCGATCCGCTGTTCGAGGACCGGCCGGTCGACATGCCGATCGATGTGCTGCTCGGCAAGCCGCCGCGGCTCACGCGCGATGTCAGCAGCGTGCCGGCGCAACGGCGCCCACTCGATAGCGCGCGCATCGAGCTGCGCGAAGCGGCGTACCGCGTGCTGCGTCTGCCGGCGGTCGCCGACAAGACCTTCCTCATCACGATCGGTGATCGCACCGTGGGGGGACTCATCAGCCGCGACCAGCTGGTCGGGCCCTGGCAGGTGCCGGTGAGCGATGTGGCGGTGACGCTCGCCGACTATCGCGGCGCCGCGGGCGAGGCGATGGCGATGGGCGAGCGCACTCCGGTGGCGGTGCTCGATGCACCCGCCTCGGGCAGGCTCGCCGTTGCCGAGGCGATCACCAACATACTGGCGGCGGACGTCGGAGCGCTAGCGCAGATACGGCTGTCGGCCAACTGGATGGCGGCTGCCGGCGAGCCGGGAGAGGATGCCGCGCTCTATGCCACCGTGCACGCGGTCGCGAAAGAGCTGTGCCCGAAGCTCGGAATCTCCATTCCGGTCGGCAAGGACTCGCTCTCGATGAGAACCACCTGGAGCGAAGGTGGCGTGCGCAAGAGTGTGATCGCTCCGGTGTCGCTCATTGTCTCGGCGTTCGCGCCGGTGCGCGATGCGCGCAGCGCCCTGACGCCCGTCCTGCAGCTCGATGAGCGGCCGACTTCGCTGTGGCTCATCGATCTGGCCGGCGGCCGCAGCCGGCTCGGCGGCTCGGCGCTCGCGCAGGTGTACGGCGAGCTCGGCGAGGAGCCGGCGGACCTCGATGAGCCGCAACGCCTGACGCAGTTGGCGGCGGCGCTCGCGGAGTTGCGCACGCACCGCATGCTGCGCGCCTACCACGATCGCTCCGACGGCGGACTCCTGGTGACACTGCTGGAGATGGCCTTCGCCGGGCACTGCGGGCTCGACATCGCACTGCCTGCCGAGCGTGGCAGCCCGCTCGCGCAGCTGTTCGCCGAGGAGCCGGGCATCGTGGTGCAGCTCCTGGCGGGCGATGAGCCGCAGTTCCTCGAGATCCTCGCGCGCCACGGGCTCGGCGAGGCAGCCTTGTACGTCGGTGCGCCGGTGAGCGATCTGCGCGTGCAGATCCGGGTCGGCGACAGCGTGTTCGATGAGAGCTGGGTCGAGCTGCGCCAGGCATGGTCGGAGACCTCCTGGCGGCTGCGGCGGCTGCGCGATGACCCGCAGTGTGCCGACGAGGAGTTCGCCGCGCAGACCGCCGCGGGACAGTCGGGGCTGCGCGTCGCGCTCAGCTTCGACCCCACCGAGGACATCGCCGCGCCGTACATCTCGCGCGGCACCCGCCCGGCGGTGGCGATACTGCGCGAGCAGGGTGTCAACAGCCAGACCGAGACCGCCGCGGTGTTCGATGCCTGCGGCTTCGCGGCTCACGACGTGCACATGACCGATCTTCTCAGCGGACGGCGCCGGCTGGCTGAGTTCCGGGGACTCGTGGCCTGCGGTGGTTTTTCGTACGGCGACGTGCTCGGCGCCGGGGAAGGCTGGGCCAAGTCGATTCTGTTCCACGCCGCGGTGCGCGAGGAGTTCGAACGCTTCTTCGCCCGGCCTGACACCTTCGCGCTGGGCATCTGCAACGGCTGCCAGATGTTCGCCGCCCTGAAGAGCATCATCCCCGGTACGGCCCGCTGGCCGCGCTTCGTCAGGAACCGAAGCGAGCAGTACGAGGCGCGCTTCTCGCTCGTGGAGGTATTGGCCTCACCTTCGGTGCTGCTGGCGGACATGGCCGGATCGGTGCTGCCGGTCGCGGTGGCGCACGGCGAGGGGCGCGCGGAGTTTGCCAGCGAGGCGGCCGCGCAGGCCTGCAGCGCAAGCGGCCTGGTGGGGGTGCGGTACATCGACCCCAGCGGCGAAGTCGCCACTACTTACCCGGCGAATCCGAGCGGCACACCACATGGGATCGCGGCGCTGTCGAATCTCGATGGACGCATCACCATCATCATGCCGCATCCCGAGCGCTCCTTCCGCTATCTGCAGAACTCCTGGCGCCCGGCCGATGCCGGGGAATTCAGCGGCTGGATGCGCCTGTTCCGCAACGCGCGGCAGTTTATTGGCTGATTCGCCGCTCTCGCGCGGGGTCCCCGCGAAATCGCTCGTCTTATTGAGAACGGAGCGCTTTCCGTTCGCGGCGAGCGCGATTTCGTGGGGTGCCTATCAGCTCACCGACTTGATCGGCGCCACCTGACTGCCGGTCTCCTCGAGGAAAAAGCGCCGCACCATCATGGCCTGCTGGAGCTTGCCCTTGCGGACATAGGCTTCGTAGAGCAGGTCCTTGACGACCTCCAGCATGATGCCCGCCTCGTACCCGTCCAGTAGCGGCATCGGGGTGCGCACCTCGAGCTCGGCACCGAACAGCACGTTGCGCATCTTGGTGAAGATCTCCTGGCTGATGTCGGCCAGGTCGCGCACCGCATTGAGCTCATCGAAGAGCCGCAGCTTGCCGGCTTCGCCGAGGTCGGCAAACATCGCTTGCGCCGTGCGCCGGCACATCGACGCGAAAGCGTTGAAGGCACCGTGCGAGAAACAGGCGAGCGCTTCGCGGAACAGGAGCTCCACGCTCTCGGGGATGTAAGTAAAGCTGTACTTCTCGCGCGCCCGCTCGACTTCGATGAACTGCGGCGACAGCTCGATGCGCGTCGCCCCGTACATGCGCACGTTAAAGCGCAGGAAGATCGGCATGTGGCAGTTATCGCACAGGTATACGACCCCCACCTGCTTGGGCCGGAACAGCTGCAGATCCTCGAAGCGCGGTACCGCGCTCGGGGCGATGTGCGTTACCGCCTGGCAAAACGGGCACGTCACGACCAGGTTCTTCTCCAGGTCGTGATGCAGATGACTGCTCGAATCGATGTACATCGGCATGCGGCGATCGGCGGCTCATCTCGTGATTGTTGGGTCCGCCCGGATACATGTTAACTCAGCGCGCGCCGCGGTCCCCGCGAAAATTGCGGGATTTCTCGGTCGCTGAGTGCCGTCCGGGCGCGCTGAGGGCATTTTCGCGGGGGGTGGCTGCGTTATGTCACAAAGGCAATTTCATGGCGTGCCAGCGCGCGTGAAGCTGAGTATGCGGTCCGCGAGCCGCGAGTACTCGCCTCCGAAGTGGTGCCCCTCACCGATCTGCTCGCGGGTGACCGTGCCATGCGGCAGCTCGGGGCAAATCGAGTCCGTCTCGCCCTCGCCGTAAATGCACAGCACAGGCACGCCCTTGAGCGCCGCCACTTCCGGGCGGGTCGGCGCTCCACCCTCATCGTCGCCGACCCACTCGGCGAGGTGCACCTCGAAGGAGGCGTGTGCATCGATCCCCAGCAGGCTGACGCTCGCGACGCGTGCGCGCAGCTCAGGTGGCAGGCGATTCACTACGAAGGGAAGCGCATCCGCACCGAAGGAGTAACCGATCAGCAGCACCCGCTGCGCATGCCACGCAGCGAGGTAGTGGCGCAGCACGCGCGCCACATCGAGCGCGGTCTGCGCCGGGGTGCGCCGGCTCCAGAAGTACTTGAGCGAATTCAGCGCTACTGTCGGCACGCCGTTGGCGGCGAGCCGCGCCGCGAGTTCCTGGTCGAGGCCGGCCCAGCCGCCATCGCCGGTGAGCAGCAAGGCGAACTCCTGCGACGCGCCCGCGGCGTGCACCTCCTGCAACGGCAGATCGCCGATCTCGGAGGCGGCCACGGCAGGCGCCGGCGGCGGTGCGGCGAGGTGCGCGAAAGCCTCGCGAAACTGCGGCATCCAGTTGCGCTCGACGCCAAAGCCATGACCGACGAGCGGCAGCTTCACGAGCGCGGCGCCATTCACCCGCGCGGCGAACTCATCGGCCGCGTGCGGGTCGCAGACCTGGTCCTGTTGTCCCTGGAGCGCGATCCACGGCTGTCTGAGCGTGGTGGCGGGCTCGAACACCAGCTCGTGCTGCGAGTTCTCCCGGTAGCGCAAGCCGCTGCCGGGACAGAGCGCGGCGCCGGCGAAGTCCTGATCGGCACAAAAGCCGAGGCTGAGTGCGCCGGCAAACGTGCCCGGAGGCGACTGCACCAGCGCCGCGTACA